>ERZ773169.628-NODE-628-length-41905-cov-6.507622_pt1 | contig 41905 bp, 37 predicted proteins | sample MGYA00580536_ERZ773169 | MGnify/ENA primary metagenome ERZ773169 (study PRJEB29015, sample SAMEA2737814) | human gut metagenome | biome: human gut; feature: human-associated habitat; material: faeces | place: China | collected 2012 ... | reverse complement strand
TGTTACCCGCGCACGCTTTGCATCTGTCAAGAAGCCGGAAAAAGCCAGCCGCGGCGACGCCGCAGCTGGCTTACTTGCTGTTTATGTGCGCTGCGCAGACGGTATGTCCTTGCGCTCAGCGCTTTTTCTTGTTGCCGAAGATGCCGCTGCGCGGTTCGCTCACGGCCTCGTTCATCGACTCGGCGTAGGCGTGCAGACGCTCCTTCTGCTCGGCCGTCATATTCTTCGGCACGGTGACTGTGATCGTGACAAACTGGTCGCCGCGGCCGCCCTTGCTCTGCAGGTACGGGATGCCTTTGCCGTGCAGACGGAACACGCTGCCCGGCTGCGTCCCCTCGGGGATGGTGAGCTTGACGCGGCCGTCGATGGTCGGCACCTCGATCTCGGCACCGAGCGCCGCCTGGGCGAACGACACCGGCATCTCCATGAGCACGGAGTTGCCGTCGCGCTCGAAGAACGGGTGCGGCTTGACAAAGACCGTGATGAGCAGGTCGCCCGCCGGTCCGCCGTCAAGTCCGGCATTGCCCTTGCCGCGCAGATTCAGCGTCTGCCCGTCGTCGATACCGGCCGGGATCTTGACCTTGATGGTCTGATTCTTGCGCACGGCGCCGCGCCCGCCGCAGCGCGGGCACGGCTGGTGGATGATCTTGCCGCGGCCGCCGCACTTCTTGCACGCGCCGCTCGTCTGCACCATGCCGAAGGGGGTGCGCTGCGTGGTGCGCACGCTGCCGGTGCCCTTGCAGTCCGGGCAGACCTCCGGCGTCGTGCCGGGGGCGCAGCCGGTGCCCTTGCAGTCGGGGCATTGCTCGACGCGGCCGACGTTGATCTCCTTCTCGCAGCCGAACGCCGCCTCTTCAAAGGTGATGTTCAGGCGCACGCGCAGGTTTTCACCGCGGCGCGGGCCGCTGCGCTGGGTCTGGCCGCCGCCGAAGCCGCCGCCGAAAATGTCGCCGAAGCCGCCGCCGAAAATGTCACCGAAGATATCGCCAAAGCCGCCGAAGCCGCCAAACCCGGCGCCGCCGGGGCCGCCGGCGGACGGGTCAAACGCCGCATGGCCGAACTGGTCATACTTCGCGCGCTTGTCGGGATCGGACAGCACCTCGTAGGCCTCATTGATCTCCTTAAAGCGCTCCTCGCATTCCTTGTCGCCCGGATGCAGATCCGGGTGGTTGGCTTTGGCCAGCTTGCGGTAGGCTTTTTTGATCTCGTCCTCGGATGCGCCTTTTTCGACGCCGAGCACTTCATAATAATCTCGTTTTTCAGCCATACATGAACCTCAACTGTCTATGGATTCCCCCGTGCGGGGGGTCAGAAAGCTCCAAATGCGGGCGCGCTTTTTGTGGCGCGCCCGCGTTGCTTAGCCCGTGGTCGGGGGCGGGGTGTTTACTTCTTGTCGTCGTCAACGACGGTGTAGTCCGCGTCGTAGTACTGCTGGCCGTTGTCGCCGCCGTTGCCGCAGTCGCCGCCCTGGCAGTTCGGGTCGCAGCCCGGGTTTGCGCCCGGCTGGCCGCCCTGCGGGTTGGCCTGCTGATACATCTTCTCGCTGAGCTTGTAGAACACCTGCGTCAGCGCCTCGGTCGCGGCCTTGATGGCTGCGGTGTCGCTGCCCTTGAGGGTCTCCTTGAGCTCGTTGAGCTTGCTCTCGACCTCAGCCTTCTCAGCCGCGTCGACCTTGTCGCCCAGCTCCTCGAGCGTGCGCTCGGTCTGGTAGACCATCTGGTCGCCCTGGTTGCGGGTGTCGATCTCTTCCTTGCGCTTGGCGTCCTCTGCAGCGTACTGCTCCGCCTCGTGCACGGCCTTCTCCACGTCCTCCTTGGACATGTTGGTGGAGGAGGTGATGGTGATGTGCTGCTCCTTGCCGGTGCCGAGATCCTTGGCCGAGACGTTCACGATGCCGTTGGCGTCAATGTCGAAGGTGACCTCGATCTGCGGCACGCCGCGGCGCGCCGGGGCGATGCCGTCGAGCTGGAAGCGGCCGAGGCTCTTGTTGTAAGCGGCCATCTCGCGCTCGCCCTGCAGGACGTTGACCTCAACGGAGGTCTGGTTGTCGGCTGCGGTGGAGAACACCTGACTCTTCTTGGTCGGGATGGTGGTGTTGCGCTCAATGAGCTTGGTGAACACGCCGCCGAGGGTCTCAATGCCGAGGGACAGCGGGGTCACGTCGAGCAGGACAACGCCGGAGACGTCGCCGCCGAGCACGCCGCCCTGAATGGCAGCGCCGTCGGCCACGCACTCATCGGGGTTGATGCCCTTGAAGCCTTCCTTGCCGGTGAGCTTCTTGACCATTTCCTGCACGGCCGGGACACGGCTGGAGCCGCCGACGAGCAGCACCTTCGTCAGGTCGGACGCGGTGATGCCGGCGTCGCTCATGGCCTGACGCACCGGGCCTGCGGTCTTTTCGACGAGGTGGGCGGTGAGCTCATTGAACTTGGCGCGCGTGAGCGTCACGTCGAGGTGCTTCGGGCCGGTGGCGTCTGCCGTGATGTACGGCAGGTTGATGTTCGTGCTCGTCACGCCGGACAGCTCGATCTTCGCCTTCTCGGCCGCTTCCTTCAGACGCTGCATGGCCACGCGGTCGCCCGAGAGGTCAATGCCGTCGCTCTTCTTGAACTCCTCAACGAGGTAGTTGGTGATGCACTGGTCGAAGTCGTCGCCGCCGAGGCGGTTGTTGCCGGCCGTGGCCAGCACTTCGATGACACCGTCGCCGATCTCCAGCACGGAGACGTCGAACGTGCCGCCGCCGAGGTCGTAGACCATGATCTTCTGGTCGGTCTCCTTATCGAGGCCGTAGGCCAGCGCGGCCGCCGTCGGCTCGTTGATGATACGCTTGACGTCGAGGCCGGCGATCTTGCCGGCGTCCTTGGTCGCCTGACGCTGTGCGTCGGTGAAGTAGGCCGGCACAGTGATGACGGCCTCGGTCACGGGCTCGCCCAGATAGGCTTCCGCATCGGCTTTGAGTTTCTGCAGGATCATCGCGCTGATCTCCTGCGGGGTGTACTTCTTGCCGTCGATGGTGACTTTATAATCCGAGCCCATCTCGCGCTTGATCGAGCTGATCGTGCGGTCCGGGTTCGTGACGGCCTGACGCTTTGCTACCTGACCGACCATACGCTCGCCGGTCTTGGAAAACGCGACGACGGACGGGGTGGTGCGATGACCTTCCGCGTTGGGGATGACGGTCGCTTCGCCGCCCTCCATGACGGAGACGCAGCTGTTGGTGGTGCCAAGGTCGATACCGATAATTTTACTCATAATGATTTCCTCCTGTATTGAAAGCAGATTGTGTATACGATTTATATTGGAATCAGTTTGCGACCTTCACGACGGAATACCGCAGCACGCGGTCTCCGATGCAAAAGCCCTTTTCAAACTCTTCCACGACAACGCCCTCGCCGTAGGCATCATCTTCGATGTGCATGACGGCGTTGTGGCGGTTGGCGTCAAACGGTTTGCCGACGGCTTCGATCTCCGACACGCCGAGCTGATTGAGCGCGGTGTGATACTGGTTCATGATGCCCTCGATGCCCTTACGGGCGGGGTCGTCGTCCGGGGTCTGTGCCAGTGCGCGCGACAGACTGTCGTACACCGGCAGAAACTTTTTCAGCGTCTCGCAGCGGACATCGGCATAGATGTTCTCGCGCTCACGCGCGCTGCGTCGGCGGAAGTTGTCATATTCGGCGAGCAGGCGGAGGTATTTGTCCTTTTCCGCCGCGAGATCGGCCTCGATCTCTTTTTTCGTCTCTTTCTTTTCCTTGGACTCTTTGGGTTCCTTGGAGGCTTTGGACTCTTTTTCCTTGCCCTCCTTCTGTGCGGTCTTCTTGTCCGCCTTTTCTTCGGCGTCCGGCGTGACCGGTTCGGTCTTTATGTCGTCGACGACCGGCTCCGCTTCCGGAGCGGTCTGCTTCGGGTCATTTGTTTTCGTGCTCATCTGAATCGTCTCCCTTAATGATCAGCTTGTTATCCAGCCCGGGGGGCGGAAGCGTACCGCCGCCGAGCAGCTTGGACAGGCCGGCCGCAATGAAGCTGAGCTTCGCGGCGACCTTGGAATAGTCCATGCGCGTCGGGCCGACCACACCGATCAGGCCCCGCATATTTTCGCCCGCATCATATGTTGCGAGCACGACGCTGCTGTCGCGCAGCTCCTCTGCCACGTTCTCCGGACCGATGAGCACGCGCACCTCGTTTTCACCGCCGAGCTGCTCCATCGGGATCTCGAGCAGGTTGCTGCCGTCGGACAGGTAGCTCATGAGGCGGTGCGCCTTGTCGGGGTCGCGGAACTCCGGCTGGTGCAGCAGCTGCGACTCGCCGACGAGATACGTCTGCGCGGCGCCGGCGCCGGTGAGCGCCTCGATTGCGAAGGCCGCGATCACGGCCGTGATGCCGAGGTTATCCTGCGCGGCGCGCTCCACGGAGCTGATGAGCGTCGGCGTGATGTCCGGCTCACGGATGCCTGTGAAGTGGGCGTTGAAGACGGCGGCGAGCTTCTGGATCATGCTCTGCTCGGCCGAGACCGGCAGGTGCACGAGCTTGTTTTTCACCGTGTCATCGCTCAGCAGCAGCACGATGATGAAGCTGTTGGCGTCGAGATAAATGAGGTCGAAGCGCCGGATCGTGACGCCGGCACTCGCCGTTAGCGTCACGGCGGGGTAATTCGTCAGCTGCGAGGCCAGACGGCTCGCGTCCGTCATGAGCTCGCCGCGCTGGTGGCGTCCCGTCAGGCTCTGGGTGATGGCCTGCGTCTCCTCGGCGGTGAGGTCCTTGTGCTCCATGAGCTCGTTGACGTACATCCGGTAGCCGAGCGGGGTGGGCACGCGGCCGGCCGATGTGTGCGGCTGCTCGAGATAGCCCATAGAGACCAGCTCCGCAAGCTCGTTGCGGATCGTGGCCGAGGAACAGCCGAGATCGGCGCTCGCGGCGATGGCCTTCGAGCCGACCGGCTCCGCCGTGCGGATGTATTCCTCAATGACCGCGGCAAGTATTTTCTTTTTGCGGCTGCTGATATCCATAGGTCCCTCCGCTGGCACTCGGAGCTCCTGAGTGTTGGCACTCCTAACCTTCGAGTGCTAATTTACACCCGGGCGGGCGGAAAGTCAAGGGCTTTCTCTATATTATTGATAGAAAGTTCATATTTATTTTCCCGGCCGCACGCGGCGGAAAAAACGCCCGGTTTTCCGGCGCAGAAACCGGGCGCGGCGGAGTTGCCCGCCGCGCCCGGAAAGCGCTGATATTTCATGATTTCTGCCGCGGTGCGCGGCGTTGGGGGGATCAGTTCAGGAAGTCGCGCAGCTTCTTGCTGCGGCTGGGGTGGCGCAGCTTGCGCAGGGCCTTGGCCTCGATCTGGCGGATGCGCTCACGCGTGACGTTGAACTCCTTGCCGACCTCCTCGAGTGTGCGGGTGCGGCCGTCGACGATGCCGAAGCGCAGCTCGAGCACCTTTTTCTCGCGCGGGGTGAGCGTGTCGAGCACCTCCATGAGCTGCTCCTTGAGCAGCGAGAAGCTTGCCGCCTCGCTCGGCTCGGACGCGTCCTCGTCGGGGATGAAGTCGCCGAGGTGGGAGTCCTCCTCCTCACCGATCGGCGTCTCGAGCGAGACCGGCTCCTGCGCGATCTTGAGGATGTCGCGCACCTTATCGACGGGCATGTTCATTTCCGCCGCGATCTCCTCGGCGCTCGGGTCGTGGCCGAGCTCCTGCAGGAGCTGACGGCTGACGCGGATGACCTTGTTGATCGTCTCGACCATGTGCACGGGGATGCGGATCGTGCGCGCCTGGTCGGCGATGGCGCGGGTGATGGCCTGGCGGATCCACCAGGTGGCATAGGTGGAGAACTTGTAGCCCTTCGTGTAGTCGAACTTCTCAACGGCCTTGATCAGGCCGAGGTTGCCCTCCTGAATGAGGTCGAGAAACAGCATACCGCGCCCGACGTAGCGCTTGGCGATCGACACGACCAGACGCAGGTTTGCCTCGGCCATGCGGCGCTTGGCCTCCTCGTCGCCCTCGGCCATGCGCTTGGCCAGATCCTGCTCCTCCTCGGGGGTGAGCAGCGGCACCTTGCCGATCTCCTTGAGGTACATGCGCACCGGGTCATCGGTCGAGAACGTGTCGGCCATGGCCTCGGTCTCGTTTATCTCCTCCTCGGTAACTTCCTCGATCTCCTCAAGCTCCTCGAGCTCGGGCAGCGCGTCCTCGTCCACGGGGAGCAGCGCATCGTCGCCGAGCACGTCGATGCCAAGACTCTCGAGCCGGTCGTAAAACTTCTCGGTCTCCTCGCTCGAGAGGTTCATGTCCTCGAGCGCCATGAGATCCTTGCTCGAGAGCTTTCCGGCCTTTTTGCCGCGCTCGATAAGCTCGTTGAGCTTTTCCTCCGTGGTCTTTTCCGCCTCGGGCTTGTCCGCTGCTGCGGTCTTGTCTGCGGCGGGTGCGGCCTTGGTTTTGGCTTTCGCCTGCTTTTCGTCGTCGGCCGCGAGCAGCGCGTCGGCCATGGCCTTGAGTTCCGCCGGGGAGAGATTATTCATGTCTTTCTGTTCCATCTTTACCACCATACCCTTTATGTTCTTTGAGTTTGTTTGCAAATGCCAGCAGATCCGCCTCCGACACCGCAGCGCCGGCGGAGGACTGGGTCTGAAGAATGCTTATGTAATCATCGAGCGCACGCGCGCCGTTGGAAAGCTCCGCCGGCTGCTGGATGATGCCCGTGAGCAGCGCCAGCTCGTCCGGCGTCAGCTCACCCGAGAGCGCCGCGATCTGCACCGTGCCCGTGCCGCCGTGGGCGAGCAGGACGGTGTAAATGTGCCGCAGCTCCGGCGAGGAAAACTGCGCCGCGTCCGGCACGTTCGTCCGGCCGTAAAACAGGCCTGGGTCGAGATACAGGAGCCGGATGACGCCCTGCTCGGCGGCTGCCGAGCGCGGATCGTCAAAGCGGATGCTCCGGCCGGGCGGCTGCATCGCCGTCGCGGGGCGCAGCAGGTCGCGTTCCTGTTCCTTACGCGCGCGGCTGAGCCGCCGCTTGCGCTGGCGCTGCACCTCGTCGGTCACGACCGCGGCGGGCATGCCCGCCGTCTCCGCGACGCGCATGGCGTACACCTCGCGCTCGACGCTGCCGGGCAGCTCCGCGACGATGCCCGCCGCCTCCTTGACGAAGGCCACGCGCTGCTCGTCGACCTTGAGGTCATACTTGCGCTGCACGGCGCCGAGCCGGTAATCGATGTGGTTTTCCGACTGCTCGAGCAGGTTTCGAAACGCGTCCGCGCCGAAGGTCTTGATGTATTCGTCCGGGTCCTTTGCGCCCTGCATCTGCAGCACGCGCACGCGCACCTCCAGCTTTTCGAGGATGCCGATCGCGCGCTGCGACGCCTTCTGTCCCGCGCCGTCGTTGTCGTAGGCGATGACGATCTCGCCCGTGTAGCGCGACAGGAGCCGCGCCTGCTCCGGCGTGAGCGACGTGCCGAGCGAGGCGACCGCACTGTCGAAGCCCGCCTGATGCAGACTCGCCACGTCGATGTTGCCCTCTGCCAGTATGATATACCCGCACTTTGACTTTTTAGCCAAATTGAGCGCGAACAAATTGTGGCTCTTGCTGAAAACGATGGTTTCCGGGCTGTTCATGTACTTCGGCTCGCCGTCGCCGAGGATGCGCCCGGAGAAGCCGATGACGTTGCCGCGCACGTCGATGACCGGGAACATGAGCCGGTTGCGGAACGTGTCGTACACGCCGCCGGATTTTCCGTGGCGCACGAGCCCGCCGTCAAAGAGCTCCTGCTCAGAGTAGCCGAGCGCCTTCATCGCGCGCACGAGGCTGTCCCACGTGTCGGGCGCAAAGCCGAGACCGAAGCGCGTCACGGTCTGTGCCGTGAGCTGCCGGCGGGCGAGATAGTCGCGCGCGATCTGCCCGGCGGGGGTCTTGAGCTGCGCGTGGAAAAAGCGCGCAGCGTCCCGGTTGAGCGCGAGCAGCCGCTGGCGCTTTTTCGCGCCGGGGTCGTCCGCCTGCTCTGGCAGCTGCATGCCGGCGCGGTTTGCCAGAAAGGCCACCGCCTCCGGGAACGAGAGATTCTCGATCTCCATGATGAAGCTGATGACGCTGCCGCCCTTGCCGCAGCCGAAGCAGTGGTAGATCTGCTTATCGGGCGAGACGGAAAACGACGGCGTCTTTTCGCTGTGAAACGGGCAGAGCCCAAAGAGGTTCGACCCGCTTTTTTTCGTCAGGCGCACGTAGCTGCCCACGACATCGACGATGTCGTTGCGCTCGGCGAGCTCCTGCAGAAAGGATTCCGGAAAGGCCACGTGCGTCACCTTCTTTCTGTGGTTTCCGTTGGATGTACTTCCTTATTTGATCGTCCACGCAGCGGGGATGAAGAGTTCGCTGTACACCTCCAGCGCGTAGCTGTCGGTCATGCCGGACACATAGTCGCATACCGCGCGCTGCGGCCCCTCGTCGTCCGCGATGGATTGATAGACCGCGGGCAGCTCGTCGATATGGTTGACATAATACTCCCAGATGCTGCCGAGGATGTTCTGCACCTTGCGCTCCTCGCCCTTGGCGATGGGGTTGTAGTACACGCCCTGATACATGAAGTCGGTGAACACATCCACGGCCTCCTGCATCTCCGGCGACATCTTCAGCGCGCCGTCGCCGCTGTGGGCGATGATGTCCGTGAGGATGGAGTTGATGCGCACGCTGTTGCGCTCGCCCACGCGCTCGCGCACGATGGCGGGAACGTCCTCCGGCTGCACGATGCCGCCGCGCATGGCGTCGTCAAGGTCGTGGTTGATGTAGGCCACGCGGTCGGCCAGGCGCACGATGTCGGCCTCGAGCGTGCCGCGCGGCTGCCCGGTCGTGTGGTTGAGGATGCCGATGCGCGTCTCGTTGCAGAGGTTCAGACCGCGTCCGTCGCGCTCGATGCGGTCGACAACGCGAAGGCTCTGCTCATAGTGCCGGAAGCCGACGCCGGTGTAGATCGCGTTGAGCGCGCGCTCTCCGGCGTGGCCGAAGGGCGTGTGGCCGAGGTCGTGCCCGAGACTGATGGCCTCGGTGAGATCCTCGTTGAGTTCGAGCGCGCGGGCGATCGTGCGCGCGAGACGCGCGACCTCGAGCGTGTGCGTCAGGCGTGTGCGGTAGTGGTCGCCCTCGGGGCGCAGAAACACCTGCGTCTTGTGCTTGAGGCGGCGGAACGATTTCGAGTGCGTGATGCGGTCGACGTCGCGCTGAAAGCACGTGCGCATCTGGCACGGTGCCTCCGGTGTCGGACGCCCGGTGGACTGCGCGCTCAGCAGGCCGTGCGGCCCGATGAAGAGCGCCTCGGCGGCCTCGCGTTTTTCTCTCGGACAGAGCACAGGGATCCCTCCGTTTCCACAAAAAAATCAGAAAATGCGGCCGGATCGCCTTGCGCCATTTCCGGCTGCAATACTCTTATACGACATTGCTGTGCATTTCCCTCTTTTTTTTGAAAAAAAGCAGAAAAATCGCCCCGCATCCGAATATGCGGGGCGATTGTATGCTTTGCGTGCGCGGAGATCTCAGGCGGCCTTTGCGGTCTTGGCTGCGCGCCATGCCTCGAATCTGGCGCGCATGTGGTCGTTCAGGCGGCAGAACGCCTTCATCACCGGCCACGACAGCAGACCGAACACGATGAGGATGAGCGCGCTCTGCAAATCGAGCTTCTGCAGGTTAAACAGCGTCGGGAAGCCGAAATACGCGATCACGAACAGAACCGCAAGCACGACGATCATCACCTTGCGGATGGTGTTGTACGGCTGGCATGTGCGGTGCACCATCATGAGACCGACGATGCCCATGACGCCGGTGCAGATCGTGATCATGGCCGTGTCGTCGAGCTGGAAGGCAATATAAAACAGCAGGATGCCCACGACCATTGCCAGATCCGTCATTGCGGCCGGCAGCGCGCGGAAGAGCACGTTGCGCAAAAATTTTCCCTTGACGAGGCTCTCGTTCGGCTCCATGGCCAGAATGAACGACGGGATGCCGATGGTCACGGCGCTCACGAGCGTGAGCTGTGCGGGGCTGAACGGGTAGGGCAGCGTGGCAAAGAGCGTGAAAAACGCGAGGAAGAACGAGAAGATGTTCTTGACCAGATACAGCGACGCGCTGCGCTCAATGTTGTTGATGACGCGGCGGCCCTCCGCCACGACCGACGGCATGGAGGCAAAGTTGGAGTCGAGCAGCACGATGTGCGACACCTGACACGCCACGTCGCTGCCGGAGGCCATGGCGATCGAGCAGTCGGCCTCCTTGAGCGCGAGCACGTCGTTGACGCCGTCGCCCGTCATGGCCACGGTGTGCCCCTCGGCCTTGAGCGCCTGCACGAGGCTGCGCTTCTGCGCCGGGGTCACGCGGCCGAAGACCGTGTACCTGCCAGCCGCTTCGCGGATGGCTTCCTCGCTCGTGAGCGTGCGGGCATCTACGAATTGGTCGGCGTTTTCGATGCCGGCGCGCTTGGCCACCTCGGACACGGTGCGCGCGTTGTCGCCGGAGATGACCTTCACGGCCACGCCCTGCGCGGCAAAGTAGCCGAAGGTCTCCGGCGCCTCGGCGCGGATCTTGTTCGAGAGCAAAATCAGCGCGATCGGCAGCAGGCCGGCGTCCAGCGTCTCGTCCGAGAGCGCGCCGTCATACATGCCCAGCAGCAGCACGCGGCAGCCCTTGGCGGAGTAGCCCTCGATCTGCTCCTGATAGGGGTTTTCCCGCCCGGCGAGCAGCACATCCGGCGCACCGAGCAGATACGTCTCCTCGTCGTGGAACGACACGCCGCCGTATTTCTTTGCCGACGAGAACGGCAGCGTCGCCGTCGCGTCCTGCGTCTTTTCGCCGGTGAAATAGCGCCGCAGCGCCGCCATGGTGTCGTTGTCGGCCTGCATGGCATAGACGTAATCCGCCATGATCATGCGGATATCCTCGAGCGTGAAGCGGTCGTCGCACAGGGGACAGACGTCCTCAACGATCATCTTGTTTTCCGTCACGGTGCCGGTCTTATCCACGCACAGCGTGTCCACGCGCGCGAGCGTCTCGATGCAGCCGAGCTCGTGCACGAGGGTCTTGCGCTGCGCCAGACGCACCACGCCCGCCACAAGCGCAAGGCTTGTCAGCAGGTACAGCCCCTCGGGGATCATGCCGATGATGGAGCCGACCGTGCTCGTCACGGCGATGGGGGCGGCACGGTCAAGCCACACGAACTCTTTGATGAACATCACCACGCCGAGCGGAATGACGAGGATGCCGATCCACTTGACGAGGTTTTGCAGCGCGCGCATCATCTCTGACTGCTGCGGCTTTTTGGCGCGCTTGGCCTCCTGCGTCAGGCGCGAAACATAGGAGTCTGCGCCGACGTCGGTCAGCTGCGCGCGGCACATACCGCTGACGACGAAGCTGCCCGAGAGGAGCTTGTCGCCGGGGTTTTTCTTGATCTCGTCCGACTCGCCCGTGATGAGCGCCTCGTTGACGTAGCAGCTATCTTGCGCGACCACGGCGTCGGCATAGATCTGGTTGCCGGCGGCAAAGACGACGATGTCGTCGCGCACGAGCTGCGCCGTGTCCACGGTCACACGCTTGCCGTCGCGCACGGCGACGGCCTTTGGGGACGCGAGGATGCTCAGCTTGTCGAGCGTTTTCTTCGAGCGCAGCTCCTGCACGATGCCGATGGCGGTGTTGACGATGATGACGCCCATAAACGTCAGGTTCAGCCACTGCTGCACTGCGATCACACACAGCGCCAGCAGGAAAAACAGCATGTTGAAGTAGGTAAAGATATTGCTCAGGACGATCTGCTTGACCGTCTTGCCCGGCGGGTCAACGGGTTCATTCGTCCAGCCGGCGTCCGTGCGCTCGCGCACCTGCGCGCTCGTGAGTCCCTGCTCCGGAGCGGGGTGAACGACCGGAATGTCGCGCCGCGCCGGCGTCTCGGGCTCGGGCGCGCGTTTGTCTTTTATTTTTTCGATCAGCTTGGCCAAAGGTCTGCCTCCAAAATGAGTATACCGAATATTATAGCGGCATTCGCTGCGGAAAAGAACAACAGTTTGTGAATAATAGCTTAAAATTGCCGAAAAATTTCGGCACTCTGCACGGTGTGTAACAGCAGCAGCGCGGTCGTCACGCTGCCGATGCCCCCAGGAACGGGCGTGCAGGCGGCGACGGTCCCGGCCGCCTCGGCCGCCACGTCGCCGAGCAGCGTGCCGTCGGGCAGTGCGGTCACGCCCGCATCGAGCACGATCTGCCCCGGATGCACGCACGCAGGCGTGATGAGCCCCGGTGCGCCCGCCGCGGCGAGGAGTATGTCGGCCTCGCGGCAGCGCGCGGCGAGGTCGGGTGTTTTCCGGTGGCAGAGCGTCACGGTCGCATCCGCGCGCGTGAGCAGCAGCGCTGCCGGACGTCCGATGACGAGACTGCGCCCGACGACGGTCACGCGCCGGCCCGCAGGGTCGAAGCCGTATGCACGCAGCAGGTGCAGGCACGCCTCGGCCGTGCAGGGGGCAAAGCCCGCCGCACCCGTCAGCAGTGTGCCGAGCGATGCCGTCGTCATGCCGTCGACGTCCTTGCGGGGGTCGAGCGCGTCGAGCAGGTGCTGTGCGCGCAGCGCCTTCGGCAGCGGCCGCAGCAGCAGCACGCCGTGCACGGTGTCGTCCGCGCTCAGGGCGCGCAGCGTGCCGGTCAGGGCATCCGCCGCGCAGTCTGCCGGCAGCTCGACCGGGCGCACGGCCACGCCGCACCCGTCCGCTGAGCGCGCGATGCTGCGCAGGTAGGCGCGGTCATCCGGCTGCGCGCCCACGGACACCGCCGCAAGACACGGCTGTGTGCCGAGCGTGGCTGCCTTTTCGCGCACCTGCGCATAGATCTTACTTGCGACCGGCGCGCCGGTCAGACGTGTTGCCATCGCTCAGCCCTCCCCGCGCAGCGCGGCAAACACCGCGTCCGCGGTCTGTGCGCAGCTTTGCACCACGGTCGCGCGCAGATGCTCGGCGCGCGCCTCGGTCACGGTGCGCTCGTCCGGCGTGAGCAGGCCGGTGTTGACAAATACGTTCATGGCCGCAGCCTCCGCCGCGGCGCGGCACAAAGCGGCGGCGCAGCCGACGTCCGAGCGCAGGAGGGGACTTGCCGTCTCGAGCGCGGCGGTCAGCAGCAGCGCGGTCTGCGCGCAGTGCTCCAGCATTGCCAGCGGCGCGAGACAGGCCGTCTGCGCTGCCGCCGCGAGCTTCGCTGCGCGGTCGGCGTCGGTCCTGGGGATGGCGTAGGCCTTTTGCAGCGGCAAAAAGCCCGCTGCGTCCGCCTCGATGAGCGCGAGCAGCGTCGTGCGCTGCGTCTCACAGGCGTCGATGAGCGAGCGCAGCGCGTCACTGCGCTCGGCATAGCGGGGGTTTGCCGCCGTGACGTTTGCGGCCATCGCGGTCAGGCTTGCCGCCAGTGCCCCGGTGAGTGCGGCAGCGCCTCCGCCGCCCGGTGCGGGCTGCGCGGAGGCAAGCTGCGCGGTAAAATCGGAAAGGGTCAGATCCATATCAAAATACCTCCTGATCGGGGTGAAAGATCGCTTTTGCGCTGCTCACAGACCGGTGTCTGCGAGGGGGACGGCGCGCTCCGTCTCACCGACGGGGCGCACGGCGCAGCGGCCGGCCGTCAGGTCGCGCACCTGCGCGGCAAAGGCTTCGCCGGCTTCCTCCGGCAGCAGGGCGCAGAGCGTCACGGCGGCGGCATACTGCGTCTCCTGCACGACGCCGCCGAGCGCGGCAACGGCCGCGCGCACCGGCTCGTAGAGCGCGTAGGGCATGCTGACCTCGCACGCGAGCCAGCGGCGCACCACGGAGATCCCGGCGTCTGCGAGCGCATCGGCAGCGGCGGCGGTATATGCCCGCAGCAGGCCGCCCGTGCCGAGCAGCACGCCGCCGAAATAGCGCGTGACGACGCAGACGACATTCGTCACGCCTGCGCGGCGAAACACCTCCAGCATCGGGATGCCGGCCGTGCCCTGCGGCTCGCCGTCGTCGGAGTAGCGCTCCGTGCCGTCGCGCAGCAGGTAGCACCAGCAGTTGTGCCGCGCGTCATGGTACTGCTTTTTGCACGCGGCGATGATCTCGCGCGCCTCGTCCTCGGAGCGCACCGGCTGCACGAGACCGAGAAAGCGCGAGCGCTTTTCCACGTATTCCGACGCGCCGTTGCCTGTTGGGATGCGGTAGCTGTCCATGCTCAGACCTCCTCGTCCGGGATGACGAACGGCTCGAGCCGCGGCCACTGCTCCGGGTGGATGATGACTTCGAGCGCGATGCCGTCGTCGCGGTAGTCGGTGTGCAGCACGGCGCAGTCGCGGTGCAGCGTCTCAAGCAGCGCGCCCTGCGCATACGGCAGCAGCAGCGTCACATGGTGGTCGGCGCGGCCGAGAATGGCGCGCACGCGCTCGGTCAGCTCCGCCGCGCCCTCGCCGCTGCGGGCCGAGATGCAGACAATGTTCTCCCCGTGCGGCAGGATGCCGAGATAGGCGTCGCACTTGTTGAACACGCGGATGCACGGCGTATGCGCCGCGCCGAGCTGGTCGATGAGCCGGTCGACGACGTCGGCCTGCGTCTCCCACTCGGGGTTGGAGAGGTCGATCACGTGCAGGAGCACGTCGGCATACGTCAGCTCCTCGAGTGTTGCCTTGAACGCCTCGACTAGGTGCGTCGGCAGCTTGCGGATAAAGCCGACCGTGTCCGAGAGCAGCACCTCCTGCGCAGCGTCGACGCGCCAGCGGCGGGTGGTCGTGTCGAGCGTGTCGAACAGGCGGTCGTTGGCAGGGATGTCCGACCCCGTCAGGCAGTTGAGCAGGGTGGACTTTCCGGCGTTCGTGTAGCCGACGAGCGCGACGACGGGCATGGCGTTTTTCTCGCGGCGGCGGCGCTGGGTGCGGCGCACCTTGCGCACGTCCTCAAGCTCCTGCTGCAGCTTCTGGATCTTGCGGCGGATGTGGCGGCGGTCGGTCTCGAGCTGCGTCTCGCCGGGGCCGCGCGTGCCGATCGGCGACGAGCCGCCCGAGGCCGTCTGCCGCACGAGGTGCGTCCACATACCGGTCAGGCGCGGCAGCAGGTACTGGTACTGCGCCAGCTCCACCTGCAGCTGCCCCTCGCGCGTCCGGGCGCGCTGGGCGAAGATGTCAAGGATCAGGCCCGAGCGGTCGAGCACGCGCACGCCGAGTTCCTCCTCCAGCACGCGCATCTGCGACGGGGAGAGCTCGTTGTCAAACACTGCGAGGTCGCAGTCGTTGGCGAGGATCAGCTCCCGGAGCTCCGCCACTTTGCCCTCGCCGAGGAAGGTGCGCGGGTCGGGTGTGGGCTTGCTTTGCAGCAGCGTTGCCACAGGCTGTCCGCCGGCCGTCTCTACGAGCGCGGCGAGCTCGGCAAGAGAGACCTCCGTCGAGCGCTCGCGCTCGTCCATGCACGCCGCGGCGAGACCGGCCAGCGCGGCGCGTTCGATTTTCTGTTCGGTAGATTGCATAGGGGTCATCCTTCTGATGTGAAAATATTTTGGGTCAGACTGCGCTCGTGACGGGGCAGCGGCTCGCCGCCCGTGGCGGGCGGCGGTGTTGGCGCGGCGAAGCGCTGCACGCCCCAGATGCCGACAAGGATGGCGGCCGAGGTCACGGCGCTGATCCAGCCGAACGGCTCGTGCAAAATGAGCACGCCGGTGAGCACGGACACGACGGTCGAGAGGTTGATGAGCACTGCGGCGCGCGCAACGGGCAGCACCTCGAGTGCGCGGTTGAGCGCAATGTAGGACAGCACCGAGGCCACCACGCTCAAAAACAGGATCGCCAGCACGAAGGGCGCGTGCGTCATGGGCTGCACGACGGCGCTCAGATCGTGCCGGTGCTCGAGCAGAGACAGCACACCGAACGCCACCATACCCATCAGGCACGTGACGTATGTGCGCTCAAAGGCCGAAAAGCTGTCGGCGCAGGCGCGGCAGGCGACCATGTAGGCCGCACCGGCAAAGACCGTGCCGAGCAGGATGAAAAAGCCGGGCACGCTGCCCGAGCCGATGCCGGAGGCGTAGACGGCCAGCACGATCACGCCCGCGACGGACAGCACCGAAAACAGCACCTGCCGCCGCGTGGCCTTTTCGTGCAGGAACACCGCTCCGTAGATGAGCGAGCACAGCGGAATGAGCGCGATCATGACGCCGGAAAACGACGTGCTCGTGAGCTTGAGACCGTACTGCTCACAGGGGAAGTAGAGCACGGGCTCAAACAGTCCCGCCAGCAGCACCGGCCGGAGATCGCGTCCGTGCAGGTGTACATGAAAGCGCCCCGTCAGGCACAGCAGATTCATCAGCACGAACGCCAGCGCAAAGCGCCAGAACAGCAGCACGAACGGCGTGCCGTAGTCCTGCGCGATACGCGAGGCGAGAAACGTAAAGCCCCAGATGAAGTATGTGAACGCGGCGAGCCAGAACGCGGCCGTCGGCGAGGGGGTGCGGTGCATGGGTGTTATCCTTCTTTCTCGGTGGTAAAGGTGAGGTTCGTGCCGTCGGAGCGGCAGACGACCGTGCCGTTGAGGTCCGTGCGGTAGACGGTCACATCCGCATCGCGCAGACGGCTGAGCGTGTCGTCGTGCGGGTGGCCGTATTCGTTTCCGGCGCCGCAGCTGATGACGGCGTACTTGGGCTGCGCCTCATACAGCAGGCGGTAGCCCGTGGAGGTGCGGCTGCCGTGGTGACCGGCTTTGATGACGTCACAGCGGACGTTTTCACCCGCGTCGAGCACATCCGTCTCGCTCTGGTACTCGGCGTCGCCCGTGAAGAGAAAGGCGTTGCTGCCGTAATCCACGCGCAGAATGAGGCTCTGGTCGTTGACGTCGCTGTAGTGCTTTTGCGGGCCGAGCACGGTCACGGTCGCGCTGCCGAGGGCGAAGGTGTCGCCGACGCCCGGCACGGTGATGGTGAGATTCGCCGTCTCCGCCGCGCGCATGACGCGCTGGAACGCGCCGTTGCTGCTCGAGGTGATGGAGCTGTAGAACGTGTGCACCGGGAAGGCCGCAATGACGGCCTTCATGCCGCCGCAGTGGTCGGCGTGTGCGTGCGTGCACACGAGGTAGTCGATGCTTTTGACGCCCTGCTGCTTGAGGTAGGTCGTGATATGGTTTGCCTGCTCGCCGATGCCGGCGTCGATGAGCATGGTCTGCCCGTCGCACTGCAGCAATGTGCAGTCGCCCTGACCGACGTCGAGATACGTCACGGTCAGGCCACTGCCGGGCACGGGTGTAGCGGCGGCGTCGGGGTCGTTTCCGCCGTCACGGCCGGCGCCGAACCACATGGAAAGCCCCGCGATGACGAGTGCGAGCAGGATGGTGATCAGATGGTTTTGGGCCTGCGAGCTGCGGCCGCGTTTCGGTTGGGACATGGGGCACATCTCCTGTAAAAAGCGTGCGGGGCGTATTCCCCCGCCAGAGCGTGAAAGACGAAAAACGCAAAAAAGTCTGTGTAAGCAATACACAGACATTTTCTCATATCGCAGCCCAAAATGCAACCCCGCGGCAGCCCGGATGCGGGGGCGGCCGCGGGGATTTTCAGACCTTTTTTTATCCGTTTTTGCGCCAGAGCTCGACTGCGCGGATGCGCGCCTTTGCGCGTGCGCGCGCGGCCTCAGGCGTGGAGATGTTCATCTCCATGCCGCGCGCCTCGAGATCCGACTCGGCGCGGTGCAGCGCGGCCTCGGCACGGGCAAGGTCGATGTCCGGCGCGCGCTCGGCCGTGCGGGCGAGCACGGTCACGTTCCCGGCGGCGACATTCACCGTGCCGGGACTCACGGCACAGTAGTGCTCTGTCCCGGCAGCCGTGTAGCGCACGACGCCGCACATGAGCGCGCCGAGCAGCGGCGCATGGCCGGGCAGGATGCCGACCTCGCCGTCGGCGAGCGGCAGCGTGATCTGTGCTGCCGGCGTGTCCACGACGGCGCCGCCGGCCGTAATGATCTCCAGATGCAGTGTGTCCGTCATGGCGTGCCTCACTTGAGCGCGTCGCGCTTGCGCAGCACGTCGTCGATCGAGCCGCAGAACAAAAACGCCTGCTCGGGAATGTCGTCGCACTCGCCGCCGAGGATGGCCTCAAAGCCGCGGATGGTCTCCGAGAGCGGGACGTACTTTCCGGCCATGCCGGTGAAGTTTTCCGCCACGTGGAACGGCTGCGACAAGAAGCGCTGGATGCGCCGCGCACGGTTGACGGCGGCCTTGTCCTCCACGCTCAGCTCGTCCATGCCGAGCACGGCGATGATGTCCTGCAGGTCCTTATACTTCTGCAGCACGCGCTGCACGGCGCGTGCGGTGTCATAGTGGCGCTTTCCGAGGATGTCCGGCTCGAGGATGCGCGACGTAGAGCCGAGCGGGTCGACGGCCGGGTAGATGCCGAGCTCGGAGATGGCGCGGTCGAGCACGGTCGTGGCGTCGAGGTGGGCAAACGTCGTGGCGGGGGCGGGGTCGGTCAGGTCGTCGGCGGGGACGTAGATCGCCTGCACGGACGTGACCGAGCCGTTGCGCGTGGAGGTGATGCGCTCCTGAAGTTTGCCCATCTCGGTCGCAAGCGTGGGCTGATAGCCGACGGCGGAGGGCATCCGTCCGAGCAGCGCCGACACCTCGCTGCCCGCCTGCGTGAAGCGGAAGATGTTGTCGATGAACAGCAGCACGTCCTGTCCGGACTCGTCGCGGAAGTTTTCCGCGATCGTCAGACCCGACAGCGGCACGCGCAGACGCGCTCCGGGCGGCTCGTTCATCTGACCGAAGACGAGCGCGGTCTTGTTGATGACGCCGGACTCGTTCATTTCGTTCCAGAGGTCGTTGCCCTCGCGCGAGCGCTCGCCCACGCCGGCAAAGACGGAGTAGCCGCCGTGCTCGTAGGCGATGTTGCGGATGAGCTCCATGATGAGCACGGTCTTGCCCACGCCCGCGCCGCCGAACAGGCCGATCTTGCCGCCCTTGGCATAGGGCGCGAGCAGGTCGACGACCTTGATGCCGGTCTCGAGCAGCTCAGTCGCGGGGGCGATGTCGGTGAAGGCCGGGGCCTCGCGGTGGATGGGCAGATATTCCGCGGCGTTGACCGGGCCTTTGCCGTCGATCGGCTCACCGATGACATTGAACATGCGGCCGAGCGTCGCCTCACCGACGGGCATTTTCACGCTCGTGCCGGTGTCGACGGCACGGCAGCCGCGCTGCAGTCCGTCGGTGGAAAAGAGCGAGATGCAGCGCACCGTGTTGTCGCCGAGCTGCTGCACCGCCTCCATGACGATGCGCCGCTCGCCGGTGTGCACCTCGATGGCGTTGTTGATCTCCGGCAGCTTTCCGGCCGGGAACTGCACGTCCACCACCGGGCCGATGACCCTTTTGACGATACCGTTTTCCATACGTTCTCCCTTCGTGGGACGCGGCGCTGCCGCCGCGGTGTTAGTCAGATCCTTGTGATTGCTTGAGTGCGGCGCTGCCGCCGACGATCTCGGAGATCTCGGTCGTGATGGCGGCCTGACGCGCACGGTTGAAGTCCAGATTCAGCTCCTCGATGAGCTCCGCCGTCGAGTCTGTGGCGGCGGTCATCGCGGTCATGCGCGCGGCGTGCTCGCCCACGCGCGCCTCGAGCATCACGGCGTAGACCGTGTTGTTCAGGTACAGCTCGAGGACGTTATCGAGCACGGTCTGCGCGTCCGGCACGAACAGGTAGTTGTTGTTCGCGGCGGGGGCGTCGGCCTCCGGTGCGGCGGGCAGCAGCTGCCGGTGCACCGGGGTCTGGTGCAGCACGGAGTCGAAGCGCTGGTAGACGAGGTGGATCTCGTCCGCCTCACCGGTGCGGTAGAGGTTTTTGAGCGTCTCGGCGATCTCGAGCGCCTCGGCCATGGTGGGCGTGTCGCTCAGCCCGGCGCAGATCTCCCGCACGGGCAGATCCGTTCCGGCGAGGACATCGCGTCCCCAGCGGCCGCACACGATCACGGAGCAGGGGCGCGTCTCGGCGTGCACGAGCTGCTCCAGATGGCGCAGCAGCACCTGATTGTATGCCCCGCACAGGCCGCGGTTGCCCCAGAACACCACGTAGCACACGTGCCCGACGCGGCGCCGGGGCGTGAGATACGGGTGCTCAAAGGTGACGTCACCGGCGAGCAGGGCGTTGAGCACCTCCTGCCCCTTGTCGGCAAACAGGCGCACGCCCGCAAGGCTCGTCTGCGTCTTGCGCAGCTTGGACACGGCGATCATTTTCATCGTGCGGGTGATCTGCTGCGTGCTGTTCACGCTGCGGATGCGCGCGCGGATCTTATGCAGATTTGTCAAGGGGCGTCAACTCCTTTCTGCCGGCTGCGGGGATGGTGCATCATAGATTCTTGAGCGTCTCGTCGGCAAGCGTGCGCAGCCGCTCGAGCGCCTCGGGCGGGAGCTTCTTGCCGCTGTGCACGAGGGCATGCAGCTCCGGATACGTGCGGTGGATGCGCGCAAGCAGCGCGTCCGCGTAGTGCGGCACATCCTCGACGGCGATCGAGTCGGTATACCCCTCGCCGGCGGCGAAGAGCACCGCGACCTGATCGGCCGCGTCCATGGGCGCATACTGCGGCTGCTTCAAAAGCTCGGTCATGCGGCTGCCGCGTGCGAGCGTGTCGCGCGTGGCCTTGTCCAGATCGGAGCCGAACTGCGCGAACGACGCAAGCTCGCGGTACTGTGCCAGGTCCATGCGCAGACGACCGGCAACCTGCTTCATCGCGCCGAGCTGCGCCGCACCGCCGACACGCGACACGGACAGACCCACGTTGATGGCCGGGCGCACACCGGCGTGGAACAGGTCCGTCTCGAGGAAGATCTGCCCGTCGGTGATGGAGATGACGTTCGTCGGGATATAGGCCGAGATGTCGCCCGCCTGCGTCTCGATGATGGGCAGGGCGGTCATGCTGCCGCCGCCGGCGGCCTCACTCAGGCGCGCGGCGCGCTCAAGCAGGCGCGAGTGCAGATAAAACACGTCGCCGGGGTAGGCCTCGCGTCCGGGCGGACGCTGCAGCAGCAGGGAGATCTCACGGTAAGCCACGGCCTGCTTCGACAGGTCGTCGTAGACGATGAGCACGTCGCGGCCGTGATACATGAAGTGTTCGCCGATGGCGGCGCCTGCATAGGGCGCGATGTAGAGCATGGGTGCGCTCTCCGACGCGTGCGCACACACGACGGTGGTGTAGGCCATGGCGCCGTGGTCGCGCAGCTTCTGCACGACGCCTGCGACGGTCGATTCCTTCTGGCCGATGGCGACATAGATGCACAGCACGCCCGTGTCCTTCTGGTTGAGGATGGCGTCGATGGCGATGGCGGTCTTGCCGGTCTGACGGTCACCGATGATGAGCTCGCGCTGACCGCGGCCGATCGGCACGAGTGCGTCGATGGCCTTGATGCCGGTCTGCAGCGGGACGCTCACGCCCTTGCGCGCGATGACGCCGGGCGCGGGGCTCTCGATGGCGCGGCGCTCCGTCGTGCGGATCGGGCCGTGACCGTCGATCGGGCGGCCGAGCGCATCGACCACGCGGCCGATCATCTCTTCGCCCACGGGCACGGACATGATCTGTCCCGTGCGGCGCACGCGGTCGCCCTCCTGCAGGTGTCCGTAAGGACCGAGCAGGACGACGCCGATGTCCTCGCGGCCGAGGTCCATGACCATGCCGCGCAGCGTGCCGTCAAAGGCGAGCAGCTCGCCGGCCATGACGTCGGCCATGCCGCGCACGCGGCAGATGCCGTCGGACAGGCTCGTGACGACGCCGGTCTGGAATACGTCGATGGCGACGTGCGTGTCCGCGAGCCGGTCGCGGATGCACGCGGCGAGATCGGGGTTTTCGTCCGTGGTGTGCAGGGCGCTGTTGGCCGCGTCCTGCTCGAGCAGGTCGAGCGCGTGGCGCAGCGTGCCGTCATAGTGCGTGTCGCCGATGCGCAGGCACACGCCGCCGATCAGCTCCGGGCGTACCGTCGTCATGCACGTGACGTGACCGTAGGCGCGCGTGAGCGTGTCCCTGAGCGCGTCGAGCGCGGCGGCGCTCAGCGGCTCGGCCGCCTCGACCTCCACGGTCAGCGTGCCGGTCTCGGCGAGGGTGAGCGCGTCGCTCGGCTGGGTGGTCAGATGTGCACCGATGTTGGCGACAAAATCGTCCACGAGCGCGGCGCGTGCGGGCGCGAAGGCGTCCTGCGTCAGCACTTCGGCGGTCGCCGCCGTGATGCGGCCGATGGCCGCGTCGCTTACGCGGTCCTCCATGTCGCTGCGCAGCTGCGCCTCGGTCTGCGCTACGCCGCGGCGCACGGTCTCGGCCTCGCGCGCGGTCTCGGCGTCGGCAGCGGCGGTGTTGGCCTCGGCCTGTGCCTTTGCCTCGGCAAGCTGGGCGCGCGCCTCAGCGTCGGCGGCCTGCTGTGCCTCGGCGATGTCCTCGGCGGTGTGGCGGGCCTGATCCTGCGCGTCCGCCGCGCGGCCGAGCGCATCGGCAATGCGGTCGCGGCGCTCCTGAAAGAGCTTGCGGATCTGCTTGCGCGTGAAGAAAATCAGCGCCAGCGCCAGCAGCAGGAAGTTGAAGACGGGGCCGATGGCTCTCAGAAATTCCACGGTGTCGCCGCCCCCTTTCGATTCATTTCATTCATGGTTCAGCCCTCATGCGTGGGGGCGACCCACTGGCGGATCTGCGCGGCGCTGCGCTCGGCGGTGTCGCTGCCGAGCAGGCCGCCGGTCAGCGCCGTGACGAGCTCGGGCAGCTTCGCGTCCACGGCGGCGGCAGCGGCGGTCTCTTCACTGCGCACACGTGCGCGCACGTCGCGCGTGGCCTGCGCGGCCTCCTGATGCGCGGCCTGCAGCGTCTGGGCGCGCTTGCGCTCGGACGCGCTCTTGGCCTCTGCCAGCAGCGCATCCGCTGCGGCGGACTGCCGGAGCTGCGCATCGCTGCGCGCCTGTGCGGCCGCATCGAGCTGCTGCTGGGCGGTGCGCCCGGCGCTGATCCCGTCCTGAATGCGCGCATCGCGCGCGGCCATGAACGACACCAGCGGGTCAAACAGCAGCTTCTTCAAAACCACCAGCAGCACGAAAAAGCAGATCACCGTCCAGATGAGTTCGGAGATGTTGATGCTCAAAGCGTGTGCCTCCCTTATCCCGTGCTTCTCAGCCGATCTTACCGATCAGCAAAAACGCGATCAGCAGGCCGTAGATCGTCAGCGATTCGAGCAGGCCCATGGCGATGATCATGTTCGAGCGGATCGTGCCGGCCACTTCCGGCTGGCGCGCGATGGCGTCCATGGCGTGGGCGGCGGTCAGACCCTGACCGATGGCGGGGCCGATGGTGCTGATGGCGATGGCGAGCGCGGCGGCGATCGCAATGATTCCGGTTGACATAACTCGTTCCTCCTAATTTTTCTTGGGTGTCTGAAAGGTTTGTTCTTACGGGTTTCGGTGCGGGGGGTGCATTACTCCTCGATGGCTTCCTCGATATAGATCGACAGCAGCATCGTGAACACGATGGCCTGGATCAGGCAGAACAGCAGGCTCAGCACCTGCATGAGCAGCGGCAGTACGAGCGGGAAGAGATTGCCGAGCTCGTGCGTGACCATTTCCTCACCGTAGAGGTTGCCGTACAGACGCAGCGCGAGAGAAAACGGGCGTACGATCTGCTCGATGAGGTTGAGCGGCAGCATGAGCAGGAAGGGCTTGATGAAGCTCTTGAGATAGCCGCCCAGACCGCGGCGCTGGATGCCGACGGTGTGCGTCATGCAGAAGGCGATGATGGCCAGACCCGCCGTGACGGACAGCGTGGCCGTCGGCACGGTGAACACTTGCCCCGCGCCGGGCAGCAGCCCGATGTAGTTGGACACGACGATGAAGATGAAAAACGTCGCCATCATCGGGAAGTAGCGCCGGGCGTTGGCCGGACCCATGATGCCGCCGTAAAAGCCCTGCAGCTTTTCCACGGCCATCTCGGCCGCGTTTTGCAGCGGGCCGGGCACGTCGCGCAGCTTCCGTGTCGCCAGCCACGATACCAGCGCCAGCACGGCCACGATGACCCACATGGTCACGACCGCGCCGGTGACCTCCAGCGGTCCGATGGAAAACAGTACGTTCGTTTCACCCATTTGTGTCGTCCCTCCGTTCGTCCGCCGGGTCGAGCTCCGGCGTCTGGTTTTGTTCCGCGTCGGGCAGTTCCTGTGCGTCCGTGATCTCCACGCACTCGGCGGGGATGGTATCGTCCATCTTGCGCGCGAGGATCCATACGCCGGCGATGCTGCCGCCCGACAGGCCGACGGCCGTGCCGATGAGTGTGCCGGCCAGCGGCAGCGGCACGACGCCGCGCAGCAGATAGACCAGTACGAGCGCCGCGAGATTGATGACCTGCCGCAGGCCGCTTGTGCCCATGACGGATGTGGTGCTCTGCTTGGCGCGCAGCAGACTGCGGCGCGTCAGCAGGGTGTTGCCGGCGGCGACGAGCAGGCCGAAAGCCAGCCCGGCCACGCCGCCGAGCAGATATTGTCCGGTCGACATGTTCTGTCCCTCCCGTTTGTGCAGCCCCGGTTGCCGGGGGAAAGCTTTCTTAGCGGATAATTAGCGGATACTTAACAATGTTCTACTATATCATGACGGCGAAAAGATGCCAATACCCCAATTCCGGTTTTGAAATAATTTCGTTGAATTCTACAAAGAGAAAAAGCGTTCTGCGGCCGCTCGCCCGCTTCACAAAGCGGGAAAAATAGTATATACTGAGGGGCAGAAAAAAAGCCGCGGCATCCGGCATCCCACAGGATGCTCTGCGGCGAAAAATATTCCGAAAAGAGGGATACAGTATGAAGTACATTCTCGTCATCGGTGACGGCATGGCCGACCACCCGCTCGACACGCTCGCCGGCCGCACGCCGCTGGAAGCGTCGAAAAAGGACGCGATCGACGACCTTGCGCGTCACGGTGTGCTTGGCAGCGTGCGCAACGTGCCCGACGGTTTCGCTCCCGGCAGCGACACGGCCATCATGTCCATCTTCGGCTGCTCGCCGCGCAAGTACTTTTTCGGCCGCGCCCCGCTTGAGGCGGCGGCCTCCGGCATCCGGCTCGCCCCCGGCGATGCGTGCTACCGCTGCAACATGGTCACGTATGCCGATGAGGACGTGCCGTTCGAGCACAAGCACATCATCTCCCACAGCGCGGGCAGCATCGAGGGCCGCGAGTCGGACGAGCTCGTGACGGCGCTCTTTGCGCACCCGGATTTCCGCCCGCTGGCCGAGCAGGCCGGCATGGTCATCCACAAGGGCTCGTCGTTCCGCCACATCGCGGTGCAGAGCCATGTGGATATCAAGGGCATCCGGCTCGCCCCGCCGCACGACCACCTCGGCGAGGAGATCGGCCCCATCCTGCCAACCGGCTGCCCGAATGCCGACGTGCTGCGTGAGCTCATGCGCCGCGCGTTCGATATCCTCGATCAGCACCCGATCAATGTCGCGCGCCGCGCCGCCGGAAAGCTGCCGGCCAACGGCGTCTGGTTCTGGGCGGAGGGCACGGCGGCCGCGCTGCCGAACTTCCCCGAGCACTACGGTTCGGACGGCGGCGTCGTCTCGGCCGTGCCGCTGTGCCACGGCATCGGCATCCTGACCGGGCTTGAGGCCGTCACCGTCCCGACCGCGACCGGCGAGTGGGACACCGACTATGCCGCCAAGGTCGCCGCCGCGCTGGGCGTGCTCAAACGGCACGACTTCGTGGCGCTGCACCTCGAGGGCCCGGATGAGGCCACGCACAACCATGATCTGGAGCACAAGATCTATTCCATCGAGCACCTGAGCGCCGATGTCGTCGCCCCCGTGACCGAGGCGCTGCGCGCCGCGGGTGAGGACTTCCGTCTGCTGCTGCTGTCGGATCACACGACGTACATGGCCAACGGCGCGCACGGCGCCGACCCCGTGCCGTTCGTGCTGTATGACAGCCGCGTGTCCGAGGGCTCCGGCCTGCCGTATTCCGAGGCAAACGGCGCCAAGGGCCCGTATGTCGACGACGGCGCGCAGCTCATGGATCTGCTCTTTGAACTGAAAAAGCTGTGACCGGCACAGCAAGAGAGGCCGCGTGGGCAAAGCTGAACCTGTCGCTGGACGTGCTCGGTACGCGTCCCGACGGGTTTCACGACCTGCGCATGATCATGCAGAGTGTGGATCTGCACGACGATGTGACCGTTACGCTCGACGGCACCGGTGTCTGCCGCGCCGAGACCAACCGCAGCTATCTGCCCTGCGGCGCGGACAATGTGGCCGTGCGCGCGGCGCAGGTGTTTCTCGAGCGCGCAGGGCTTGACTGCGGCGTGCACATCCGGCTGCACAAGCGCATCCCCGTGTGCGCGGGACTGGGCGGCGGCTCGTCGGATGCGGCGGCCGTGCTGCGCGCACTCAACCGGCTGACCGGCGCAGGCTTCACCTGCGCGCAGCTTGAGGAGCTGGGCGCGCTGGTCGGCTCGGACGTGCCGTACTGCGTCGCGGGCGGCACGATGCTGGCCGAGGGACGCGGCGAGCGGCTCACGCCCGTCACGCCCATGCCGCGTCTGCCGGTCGTGATTTGCAAGCCGGATTTTCCGATCTCGACGCCGGAGCTGTTTCGCCGCGTGGACGCGCGCACCTCGCGCTGCCGTCCGGACACGGAGGGCATCTGCGCCGCGCTTGCCGACGGCGATATGCCGAAGCTTGCCCGCCGGATGTACAACGTCTTTGAGGACGTGCTCACCCGCCGCGAGAGCGAGATCGCGGCCATCAAGAGCCGCCTGCTTGACGGCGGTGCGCTCGGCGCGGTCATGAGCGGCACGGGCTCGGCCGTGTTCGGCCTCTTCGCCGATGCCGACAGCGCGGCGTATGCCAAGCGCCGGCTCGCGCGCGACTATGCCGAGTGCTTTCTGACAGAGACCATCGACCGCCTCGAGGTCTGAGGATTAAAAGCGAACAAAACTGCCGATACTGAGCACAGATGCCCGGTACCGGCAGTTTTTTTCATCTCAGAAAGGCGGACATACGATGCATACCCATTCTTCTACGATCAATTCCGGCCGCACCCTGCGGCCGTGGGAGCTGGCGCTGCTGCTGGCCGTGTGCGTGACGCTGCTGACCGGCACGTGGGCGCAGGCGCGCAGCGCGCTGCTGGCGTCGCGGCTCGTGCGGCTGCACGTGATCGCGGTCTCGGACGACGACACCGAGCAGGCCGTGAAGCTGCAGGTGCGCGATGCGGTGCTGGCCTATCTCGAGCCGCAGCTTGCCGGCGTGACGGATATGGACACGGCGCGGCAGCGCATCGCGGACGAGCTTGATGGCATCACCCGCGCGGCGCAGGCGGCGGCAGGGGAGCGCCCGGTGCGGGTCTCCCTCGGCGCCGAGCACTACCCGACGCGCGACTATGGCGCGTTTGCGCTCCCGGCGGGGGTGTATACCTCCCTGCGCGTGACGCTCGGCGCGGGCGAGGGGCACAACTGGTGGTGCGTCATTTTCCCGCCGCTGTGCGCGCAGGCGGCAGGACTCTCGGAGCAGACGGTGCAGGCGCTCTCGGATGACGATGTGCGCCTCGTCACGGAGTCCGGCGGCGGCTATGTCGTGCGCTTCCGGCTGCTGGAGCTGTGGGACGCGCTCGTGCAGCGGCTGAGCTGACGGCGCAGCGGAAAATGGAAAGCGCCCCCGCGGGAAACTCCCCGCGGGGGCGCTTGCCATTGGGTCACACAAGCTGCTTCCGGCGCAGCAGCCGGCAGACAAGCGCGGCAAGCCCCAGGCCGAGCGCGAACGAGAAGCCCAGCGCGCCCAGTGTGGCGGCGGCGCTGAACAGGCCGACCGATATCTCATGCACCGAGCCGATGTCCACGATGATCTCGCACACGAGCCACAGCCCGGCGCTGATGCCCGCGGCCGTCCAGAAATCGCGCCGGCGCTGCAGGGCGCACCGGACGCCGATGCCGGCGGCGAGCAGGAGCAGATACAGAACGATCCGTCCGGTGATGCCGCCGGTCACAAAGATCCCCATCATTTTCAGAAGCGCAAACGGTTCCATACGATACCTCCTGTTGAATGAAATGTGTGTCCGGACCCTGACATCCTCATTTTAGCAGATTCTTTATGAAATTGGAACGGGATTCATAATATTTGTAAATTGCGCCAAAACACGATTCGGGATTCTGTGCAGTACTGACAAATTCTGTTTTTCAGCTTTCGGGAGCTGTCACAAAAATTGTCCCGGCGCAGGAAAGCGAAAAGCCTTCTCCCAACGGAGAAGGCTTTGCTTGTCCAAAAACCTCGTAGAGTTTCGCCGCCGCAGCGGCGAAAGAAAGTCCGATCATTTTCTCCGGCGACATGTGCGTCGGAGAAAATACTTCTCGGCCTGCAAACGCACGCACTGTCCGCCAAAGGCGGACAGTGCGTGCGCTGCAGTCAGGCCGCAAACCCCTTTGTCAAAAAAGTAATACTTTTTTGACAGTCTCAAGCCTTCTCCCAACGGAGAAGGCTTTTTGTATTTGCAGGATTCAGCGCCGCGCGCTCAGTAGCTGTACACGCCGCCGCCGATAAATTCGCGCAGCATGCTCTCGGGCGCGAGCAGGGCGGGGTCGATCGTCTCGAAGCGCTCGAGCGCCGGCAGGATGCTGCGGATCTCCGCATAGCGCTCCGCACCCTCGGGCACGGCCTCGAGCAGCGGCTCGGCGAAGTTTTTCATGATCGATACCTCGCACGGGAACGACGAGTCGAACATCAGGTTCGCGCGCTCCTTGAACGGGGAGATGAAGCGCTTTTCGCCGCGGCGGACGTTTGCCCACATGTCCAGCGTCGCAGCGGCGGGCGTGCCGCGGAAGTTGCTGTCGCGCACGAGGCGGCGCAGCAGACGCATCCACGTGCCCTTGAACACCTCATTCCCGTCGTCGTCGACAACGACGGAGCGCGCGCTGATATACAGCCGGAACGCATCCGGGCAGTAGGCGGCGATCTCATCGTTGAGCGCGTGGATGCCCTCGCACACGGCAACCTCGTCCTTGCCGAGGCGCATGGGCCGGCCGATGGGGCCGGACTGTACGCGCGTGACGAAATTGTAGCGCGGCAGGTGGATCTCCTCGCCGCGGGCGAGCGCGTTGAGGTGCTCGCCGAGCAGGTCCATGTCCAGGCACGCGGGGGACTCGAGGTCCACATCGCCCTCCGGCGTGCGCGGCGCGGTGCGCGGGTTGACGGTGCGGAAATAGTCGTCCATGGCGAGGCTCTGGCTGCCGATGCCCATCCGGCGCAGGGCCTCGGCGATCTTCATGGCCGTGGTGGTCTTGCCGCTGCCGGACGGGCCGGACAGCAGCACGATCGGGCACGTATGCACGTTCTCGGCGATGGCGCGGGCCGCGCGCTCGATCTTTTCGGCGTAGGCCGCGTCGCACGCGTCGACGAATTCCTTGGGGTCAGTCTGAATGCGGCGGTTGATCTCCTGAATATGATAACTCATTGAAAAAACGCCTCCAGTTCCGCCTTGGCCGCGCAGATGCGGTCGATATTGGCGATGTATTCCGTGGGGTACTTGGGGTCGATGTGCCGCTCGAGCTTGCCGCCGTTGGGGCGCACGAGCTTCGTCGACGCGCCGCCGCCCATGGCGAGGATGCTGCACAGCTCCTCCATGATGCAGATGTTGTAGAGATTCTCCTGACCCGGCCGCGTCCAGCCGACGTTTTCAAAGCCGCCGGACATGAACTTCTGCCGGTAGAGGTAGTACGGTGCGTAGCCCGCCCTGGGCAGCACGGTACCGGCAAAGTCAAGCATCTCGCCGACGGCTGCTCCGTCGGGGATGGGCGCATCCTGCGCCATCAGGTTCGAGCCGCGCTTGCGCGAGAGCGTGTGCACGGTGACGTTCTCGGGCGCGAGTGCGAGCACCTGCTCGAGCGTGGCGCGAAAGCCGTCCGGCGTGTCGCCGGGAAGCCCCGCGATCAGGTCCATATTCACGGCGAAGCCGCCGGTCTCGCGCACGAGGCGCAGCGCGTCGTAAATATCCTGCGCGGTGTGGCGGCGGCCGATCGTGTCGAGCACGCGGTCGTCGAGCGTCTGGGGGTTGACGCTGATGCGGTCGACCCGGTGCGCGCGCAGCACCTGCAGCTTGTCGGCGGTGATCGTGTCGGGCCGGCCGGCCTCGACGGTGAACTCCCGCAGTGCGCTCAGGTCGAACGCCGCAGCCAGCTGCGTGCACAGCGCGTCGAGCTGGCGCGCCGAGAGCGTGGTCGGCGTGCCGCCGCCGATGTAGAGCGACACGACGCGCAGCCCCGCCCTGCGCACGGCCTCGGCGGTCGCGGCGATCTCGCGGGCGAGCGCCTGCAAAAACTCCGGCACGAGCGCCATGCTCTTTTCCACCGACTGGCTCACGAAGCTGCAATAGGCGCAGCGCGTCGGGCAAAACGGGATGCCTACATACAGGCACACGTCCTTGCTGCCGAGCGACTCCATGGCGCGCAGCGTGGCGTGTGCGGTGCGCACGACGAGGTCGGCGCGCGCGGGGGAGACGTCATACTGCCGCTCAAACTGGCGCGCGGCCTGCGCGTCGTTGAGTCCCTGCGCAAGCAGCGGGGTCATGAGCTTTCCGGGGCGCACGCCCGTGAGCATGCCCCACGGCCGGCGCGGCAGCCCGATGCCCATGGCGGCGCGGTAAAACGCGCGCTTGACCGCGCCTTGCAGTCGGCGGTCGGTCTCGGCAGGATCGGTCAGCTCGCCGTTGGGCACGCTCGTGCGGCCGTTGGCCGTCTGCCCGTGGTAGACGAGCACGCACGTCACGGTCGTCACTTTTGTGCCGGACATGAGCCGCAGCTCTGCGCGGTCGCCGGTCGGCCGCCCGTCCGGATACTCCGGGCGTTCGTCGGGAAACAGCGTCAGGAGCATCTGCTCCGCCGCGTAGCGGTAGTCATGTCCGATCAGATAGAGATTCATGGTTCTTCTTCTTTCTTCGCCCTGCCGGATGGTCAGGTGCGGTCTTTTGCTTTGTTTTTGAGCGCCTTGGCCTTCGCCTTGACGGCCTTGGTCAGCTCCTTGCGGCGCTGTGCGTGCTCATGCACACGCGTAAAGGCGCGGCCGTTGGTCTGGCCGGAGCGCAGCGCCGGGAACGCCTGCGCGATACGCTCGTGCACGATGTTGCGGTGGCTGAGGATCTCCTCGCGGCGCTGCAGCAGTTCACTGCGGCGCGCCAGCAGCTCACTGCGGCGCTCGATCGAGGCCTCGGCGCGCTTTTGCGCAAGCTCCGTGCTCTTTTCCTTCATACCGGTGTAAACCTCCATGCCGCGGTCCTTCGCGTCTGAGGTGCGGATATAGATCTCCTCGCCGATCTCGTCGGAGATGGCCGTGAGCGAATCCTCGATGGCCTGCAGGGCGCGCAGCTTCTTGGGCAGCTTGCGGATCTCCATGGCGGTGATGATGTTGTCCGCGATCCACAGTGCGCTGAATGTGCCGAGCAGCACCCAGCCGAGCTTTTTCGGGATGAGGTCGACGACCTTGGCTACGAGCGGCTGGAACACGTCGACCACAAACACGCACGCCAGTCCCCACAGCACCGAGAACTCAAGGCACACGTAGCCCTTGATGTTCAGCGGACGCTTGGAGTAGTCCCACCACTTGTCGTGGAACACCTTTTCCAGCACCCAGCCGGTGAGGTATTCGATGGCGCTCGTAAACAGCACGCTGCCGCCGAACAGCAGCCAGAGGCTGCTCTTGAGCGGCCCGAGCACGAGCAGCACGCTCATGACGCCGAAGCCGTAGATCGAGCAGATGGGGCCGTTGACGAAGCCGCGGTTGACAAACTTGCCGTGCGCGACGGCGGCGAAGGCCACCTCGGAGCACCAGCCGAGGAAGCCGTAAATGTAGAAGTACCAGAGGATCTGGAACCAGGAATAGGGCACAAGCATGAAAAAACTCCTCTCATGAATGCCTGTGGGCGGGAAACCCGGATTCATTTCATATTTGTCTATATTAACATAGCTATGCGGACTTTTCCAGCCTTTTCGGCGCGGATGGGAACAAAAAGCGCAAAGTGGCAACTGCCTGCCTTTTGTCAAAAAGGAATCCTTTTTGACGGGCACAAAAATGCGGAGCGCACGAGGGTGCGCTCCGCATGAAAAACGGGGGTGATTTACTTGATCGTCAGCAGCAGCTCGCCGGCCTTGACCGACTGGCCGCCCTTGACAAAGACTTCGTCGATCGTGCCGTCCATGCGGGCGACGACGCTCGTCTCCATCTTCATGGCCTCGATCACGGCGAGCACGTCGTTGACCTTGACCTGGTCGCCGGGCTTGACGTTGACCTTCGACACCATGCCCGGGATGGACGCACCGGCCTGGCTCTTGTCGTTCGGGTCGGCCATGACGACGGTCTTGGCCGAATCGGTCGCGGTCGGGTCGGGCACGGAGACCTCGCGGCGCATACCGTTGAGCTCAAACTGCACGTTGCGCGTGCCGTCGTCGTTGCGGTCGCCGAGGCCGATGTACTTGATCATAAGGGTCTTGCCGTCTTCGATGTTGATCTTGTTCATCTCGCCGATGGCCATGCCGTTGAAGAACACGTGGCTGCCCATGCGCATGATGTAGCCGTACTCCTTGCGGTGACGGATGTACTCCTCATAGACCTTCGGATACATGGCAAACGAGATGAGCGAGCGCGGCTCCTCATAGTTCGGGTAGAACTTGCGGATCTCGCTGCGCAGCTGATCCCAGTCCACGGGCGGCAGCAGGTCGCCGGGGCGGCCGTTGATGGCCTTCTCGCCCTTGAGCACGACGCGCTGCAGATCCTTCGGGAAGCCGCAGGGCGGCTGACCCATCATGCCCTTGAAGTAGCTCACGACGCTGTCGGGGAAGGCGAGGTGCTCGCCCTTTTCGACGATGTTCTCGGGCGTGAGGTCGTTTTGCACCATGAAGATCGCGAGGTCGCCGACCATCTTGGACGACGGCGTGACCTTGATGATGTCGCCGAGCATGAGGTTGACGGTGCGGTACATCTCCTTGACCTCCGCGAAGCGGTGGCCGAGGCCGAGCGACTCGACCTGCGGCTGCAGGTTCGTGTACTGGCCGCCGGGGATCTCATAGCGGTAGATATCGGTAACGGGGACCTTGAGGCCCTTGTCGAAGCTCTCATAGCGCAGGCGCACGTCGGCCCAGTAATCGGCCAGCTCCTGCAGGCGCTGCGGGTCGAAGCCGGTGTCGCGCTCCTGACCGCGCAGGGACTCGACGAGCGCATTCATCGACGGCTGGCTCGTGAGGTTGGCCAGCGGTCCGATGGCGGTGTCGACCACGTCCACACCGGCCTCGGCCGCCATGAGGTAGGTCGCGATCTGGTTGTCGGTGGTGTTGTGCGTGTGCAGGTGGATGGGGATGCCGATCTCCTGCTTGAGGGTGCTGACGAGCTTCTTGGCGGCGTACGGCTTGAGCAGGCCGGACATGTCCTTGATGGCCAGCATATGTGCGCCGCGGCGCTCGAGCTCCTTGGCAAAGTCCACGTAGTATTTCAGCGTGTAGCGGTCGCGCGTCGGGTCGAGGATGTCGCCGGTGTAGCACACGGTGCCCTCGAGGAACTTGCCCTGACGCAGCACCTCGTCCATGGCGGTCTCCATGTTCGGCATCCAGTTGAGCGAGTCGAACACGCGGAACACATCGATGCCCTCACGGGCGGACTCGGCGATGAAGGCGCGCACGAGGTTGTCCGGATAGCTCGCGTAGCCGACGAGGTTCGAGCCGCGCAGCAGCATCTGGAACGGGATGTTCGGGATTTTCTCGCGCAGCATCTCCAGACGCTCCCACGGGGACTCATGCAGGAAGCGGTAGGCGGTGTCAAACGTCGCGCCGCCCCACATCTCGAGCGAGAAGCAGTCGGCGAGGATGTCGGCCGTGCCGTCGGCGCCCTTGACCATGTCGCGGGTGCGCAGGCGGGTGCTCAGCAGCGACTGGTGCGCATCGCGCATCGTCGTGTCGGTGATGAGCAGCTTCTTCTGGCCGAGGACCCATTCCTTGACGGCCTCGGGGCCGTCGGTGTCGAGCAGGAGCTTGAGCCCGTCCTGCTTCGTGACCTCGCGCTGTGCCTTCGGGAAGCGCGGCGTGTCGTACTGGTGGCGCTCGGCGTCGGGATTGTTGACCTGAATGTTGGCGATGTATTTGAGCACGCGGGTCGCGCGGTCGCGCGATTCGGTGAACTCGAACAGCTCCGGCGTCTCGTCGATGAACTTCGTGTGGCACTTGCCGGCGACGAAGGTCGGGTGCGTGAGGATGTTCGTCACAAACGGGATGTTCGTCTTCACGCCGCGCACGTGCTCTTCATTGATGGCACGGGTGGCCTTGCGGCAGACGGCGGGGAAGGTGCAGTCCCAGCTTGTGACCTTGACGAGCAGGGAGTCATAGTACGGCGAGATGATCGAGCCCGTGCCGACGTTGCCGCCGTCGAGACGCACGCCGAAGCCGCCGCCGGAGCGGTAGGCCTCGATCTTGCCGTTGTCGGGCGCGAAGTTGTTGGCCGGGTCCTCGGTGGTCACGCGGCACTGGATGGCGTAGCCGTTGACCTTGAGGTTGTTCTGGTCGCCGAGACCGATCTCCGGGTGGCTGATCGGCTGCCCCTCGGCGATGAGGATCTGCGCACGCACGAGGTCGATATTCGTGACCATCTCGGTGACGGTGTGCTCGACCTGAATGCGGGGGTTCATCTCGATGAAATAATGGTTGCCGTCGCGGTCGACGAGGAACTCCACCGTGCCGGCGTTGACATAGCCGACGGCCTCGGCAATCTTCACGGCGTCGGCGTGCAGCTGCTCGCGGATGCTCTCGGGCACGCTCCACGCGGGCGCAAACTCCACGACCTTCTGGTAGCGGCGCTGCAGCGAGCAGTCGCGCTCGCCGAGGTGGCGCACGTTGCCGTACTGGTCGGCAAGGATCTGCACCTCGATGTGCTTGGGCTGCACGAGATATTTCTCGATGAAGATGTCGTCATTGCCGAAGGCCTTGCGTGCCTCGCTCTTGACGAGCTCGAACGCGGGGATAACGTCCTCGGGCATTTCGCACAGGCGCATGCCGCGGCCGCCGCCGCCGGCCGCCGCCTTGAGGATGACGGGGAAGCCGAAGCTGATGGCCTTCTCGAGCGCCTCCTGCCCGTCACGCAGAGGCTCGGAGCAGCCGGGGATGACCGGCACGCCGCACTCCATGGCGATCTGCTTGGCCGAGAGCTTGTCGCCCATCTTGCCGAGCACGTCGCTCGGGGGGCCGATGAACGTGATGCCGGCCGCTTCGCAGGCGCGGGCAAAGTCCGCATTCTCGGACAGGAAGCCGTAGCCCGGGTGGATGGCGTCGACGCCGCGGCGCTTGGCCAGATCGATGATCTCGGGAATGTCGAGATACGCACCCAGAGGGCTCTTGTTCTCGCCGACGAGATATGCCTCGTCGGCACGGGTGCGGAACATGCTCAGTTCGTCTTCCTTGGAGTACATGGCCACGGTGTGGATGCCGAGGTCATAGCACGCGCGGAAGATACGCACCGCGATCTCGCCGCGGTTGGCAGCAAGGACCTTGTTGAAAACTTTTTCTGACACGGTCGTGTCTCCTTTCTGACTGCGGCGGGCCGCAGAGATGGGCGGCAGCAGTAAAAAAACGCGCTTCGCTGCGATGCCAATGCTGGAATTATATCATATATCAGTAACAATAGAAATAAAATTTTTGATTTTCGACGAGTTTAAAATCTAACAAATGCACGCACAGGTAATTTACATGCAATTCTTTTCTCGGTGCGCAGAATGTGATACAATAACGGGCGAAAATTCAGGAAAGCTGGAATGAATTTGGAAAATACTTGTTATATCGTCGGCGCGGCCAGCCTTGAGGGCGTGCGCCTGAACCCGTGCGCGGGCGACTATATCATCGCGGCTGACGGCGGCTACCGCTCGCTGCGTGCGCGCGGCATCGAGCCGGACTTCGTCATGGGTGACTTTGACTCGCTCGGCTACCGGCCGGAGCACCCGAACGTGGAGACGCACCCGGTCATGAAGGACGACACCGACCTCGGTCTCGCCGTGCGCTGGGCGCTCGGGCACGGCTACCGGCGGCTCGTGATGGCGGGGGCGCTCGGCGGCCGCATCGACCAGACGATCGCAAGCTTTCAGACGCTGCGCGGCCTCACGGACGCGGGCGCGCAGGGCTGGCTCATCGGCTGCGGCTGGGTGGTCACGGCGGTGCAAAACGGCACGCTGACCTTCCCCGCCGGCATGGAGGGCACGGTCTCGGTGTTCAGCAGCGGCGACGCTGCGCGCGGCGTTACGCTGCGCGGCCTGCTCTACGAGGTCACGGATGCGACGCTCACCTGCGCCATGCCGCTCGGCGTGAGCAACTCCTTCACGGGCGCGGAGGCGTCGGTGCACGTTGCGGACGGCACGGTCTTTGTCCTCTGGCAGGGCGACGCGCTGCCGGACGGGCTGGAGGTGCGCCATGGAGCGGATTGATCTGCACGTGCACACGCTCGCGTCCGACGGCTCGGACGCACCGGAGACCGTCGTGCGCAAGGCGGCGGCAGCCGGGCTGCGCGCCGTGGCGATCACGGATCACGACACGTTTGCCGGACTGCCCGAGGCGCTTGCGGCGGGGACGGCGTGCGGCATCGAGGTCGTGCCGGGCGTGGAGCTGTCCACCGTGTGGGGCGGCGAGGAGGTGCATCTGCTCGGCTATTACATGGACACGGACAACGCCGCGCTGCGCGCGCTCATGACCCGCGCCACCGACGAGCGAAACGCCCGCAACGAGACCATGGTGCAGCGCCTGCACGACGCGGGCTACCCCATCACGATGGCGGAGCTGCATGCGGCCTTTCCGGGGCAGACGGTGCTCGGCCGGCCGCACATCGCGGCGCTGCTCATGCAGCGCGGCTGCATCCCCACGGTGTCCGACGGGATGCGCGGTCTGCTCGGCCGGGGCAAGCGCTTTTATGTCCCGCGCTACAACATTCCGCTGGAAGATTCCGTGCGCGCGCTGCGCGCGGCGGGCGGCGTGCCGGTCGTGGCGCATCTGTTCAAGTACCGCTTTGACGACGCGCAGCGTACCGCCCTGCTCGCCGCGGCGGCGGATGCCGGGGCGCTCGGGCTCGAGGTGCGCTACACGACCTATACCCCCGAGCAGACGGCGGCGGCGCAGGCGCTGGCCGTGCGCTTCGGCCTCGTGCCGACCGGCGGGTCGGACTATCACGGCCTGCGCAAGCCGGACATCGCCCTCGGCTCCGGTCGGGGGGATCTGTGCGTGCCGTATGCCTATCTCGCGGGCGTCAAGGCTCTTGCCGGGCGCAGAGGCGTGTGATACACGAACAGAATCCAGTCGTTTTTCGATTTTTTTCCGGAGGTGGTTTTTTGAGAACACTTCTGCGCCCCTACGAGGGCACACAGCCGTACATCTTCGTCAGCTACGCGCACAAGAACGACGCAGCCGTGCTCGAGATCATCGGCGCGCTGCAATCGCGCGGCTTTCGCGTCTGGTATGACGAGGGCATCGAGGCCGGCAGCGAGTGGCCGGAGAGCATCGCGTCGCACCTCGAGCGCGCGCAGCTCGTGCTGGCGTTTTTGTCCCCGGCGTATCTGCAGTCCGACAACTGCCGCAAGGAGATGCACTATGCCCTGACGAAGAAAAAGCCGGTCATCAACGTCTACCTCGAGCAGACGGAGCTCTCCCCGGGCATGGAGATGCAGATCGGCAACCTCTTCGCGCTCATGAAATATACCTACCCGAGCGAGGAATATTTCTATGACAAGCTCTTCTCGGCCGAGCTGCTCGACGCGGACAAATTTGCGGGCGAAGTGCCGGAGCTGCCGCCCGAGGCGCCCGCCGCGCCGCCGCGGGCAAAAAAGCGGAAAGAGAAAAAGCCCCGCGCCGAAACCCCGCGCCGGGAAAGACCCGCCAAAGCGCCGAAGCCGGAGCGCGCGAAGAAAAAGCGCGGCATCGCAGCGCGATTATCGCGGTCGTACTCGCCGGCTGCCTGATCGCGGCGGGCATCGTCGGCCACTTCACGGGCCTGCTCTACCGCTTTACGGCCAGGACCGTCGCGGTGCAGACGCTGCCGGACGACACGGTGGCTGCATTCCAGAACCCCCTGCTTGAGCAGGCCGCGCGCGATTATGCCGGAAAGCCCGAGGGCGAGCTCACGGTCGCAGACCTCAAAGGGCTCACGGCACTGTACGTCTGCGGCGACCGGTACTGGTTTGCCGCCCCGCAGCGGAGCGTGGAGGCCGCGGCCGCCGGCATTGAGACGGCGGAGGTCGTAGACCCGTCCGGCCAGACCGTCACCGTGCAGCGCGGGGACATCAGCGATCTGTCCGACCTCGCGTATTTTCCGAGCCTGCGCGAGCTCGCGCTTGAATTTCAGTCGCTGACCACGCTCGGCAGCTTGCCTGCCTGCGGTGTGGAGATGTTCGATGTCAGCGCCAACCGGCTCACGAGTCTGGCGGGCATCGAGCAGCTGCCAAAGCTCACGGCGCTGCTGGCCGACGGCAACGCCGTCACGGAGCTGACGGGGCTCGGCCGCTGCCTGAACGTGCGCACGCTGCACCTCAACGGCGCGAACGTGTCGGACCTGTCCGAGCTGCGCGCGCTGACAAAGCTGCAGGACATCACGCTCTCGCACTGCACGCGCCGCGAGCTGCTGATCCCGCTGCACAAATCCTCGCTCACGCGCGTCACGCTCGTGGACTGCGACCTGCGCGGCGATTTCTTCCACAGCTTTGACCGCGAGCGGGCGATCACATCGCTCACGCTCATCCGCTGCGAGCTCGACAGCACGTCCGGTCTGGACGATTTCACCGGGCTCACGGAGCTGACGCTGTGCGGCGTTTCCGGCGCGCTCGACTGGTCGGCACTCGGCAGCCTGCCGCTGCAGACCGTCACGACCGACGCCATGCAGGCCGATGCCATCCGCTCCTCCGGCACGACGGCGACCGTCACGGTCACGGATTGAGCGCCGGGCATGATTTCAAGAAAAGCAGCCCTCCCGATCCGGGAGGGCTGCTTTTGTCTGCGGCGGTGCGATCGTTTTCTAGCAGTACCGTTCGGCGGTGCCTTCTCCTCGCGGGGAGGGCTTGAAAAGTGCGCAGCAAATCTCCCGCAAACGGAAAACACCCCTGCCGGAACGGACAAACCGGCAGGGGTGTTTCCATAGGAGAAATGGAGTTGGAAAAAGGAATTATCATGTTGCTTGGAGAGAATTTGCGTGGTTGTCGGCGCACTGCAAAGATCGTGTGCGGTCACGAAAAATTGCACTTGCTATCTGACAGTGCCCATTATATAATGCCGTTATAGATAAGTAAAGCAAATAATTCTGATAGTTAAATTAGCGTTTCTTATTCGTGAGGGGTGCTTATGAACCGGTATATCGCATTTTTGAAGGTCTTTGAGCGCAACAGCTTTTCCGACGCTGCGCGCGATCTCGGCTACACGCAGTCGGCCGTGAGCCAGATGATCAAGTCGCTGGAGGAGGAGCTGGGGGTGACGCTGCTGGTGCGTTCGCGCTCGGGCGTGGCGCTCACCTATGAGGGACGGCACCTGCTGCCGTACATCCGCGACACGGTCAACGCCTACCGGATGCTCCAGTCGCAGGCGGCGGGCTTCAGCGGTCTGGAACAGGGCACGATCCGCCTCGGCACGTTCACAAGCGTGTCGAGCTACCTGCTGCCGCCGGCCATGGAGCGCTTTCGCCGCCTGCACAGCGGCATCCGATTCGAGCTCTATCAGGGGCTGTATTATGAGATCGAGGACTGGGTGCGCGAGGGCGTGGTCGACTTCGGCTTCACGGATATGCTGCGCACGACTCCGTTCCCGTGCGAACCGATCTATCAGGACACCATGCTCGCCGTGCTGCCCGAGGGGCATCCGCTGGGCGAGAACATCTTCATTCAGGTCGACGAGCTCGCGGCTGAGCCCTTCATCCTCCTGGAGGAGGGGCGCGGCGGCGGCTGCATCCGTGACCTGCTCACGCGCCATCCGCAGATCAACGTCCAGTATCGCGTGGCCGACGACTACACGATCCTGAACCTGGTCGAGAACAACCTCGGCGTGTCCATCCTGCCGGAGGCGGTGCTGCGCCGCAGCGGCCGGCGCGTCATCGCGCGCCGCCTCTCGCCGGAGCTGCAGCGCACCGTCGGCGTCGTCTATAAGCAGAAGACCGGCTTGTCCACCGCCGGACAGATGTTTCTCAGTGAGCTCAAGGCGTCCATCCCAACGGCGCACGGCTGAATTTTTGTTTACACGGCCGCCTGGTTGTGCTATCTTAAACGGTGCATTTTGATCAAACCGTGTCCGATGGATGATACCTTATTTAAATAAGGCGGCAAGGCGGCGCGGCGGGAAGGAGCGGATCGGATATGAGTCTGACGGGCGCTGTTGTCAACGCGCTGGCCATTGCGGGCGGCGGGGCGATCGGCCTGCTGTTTCGGCGGGGCATCCCCGAGCGGGTGAGCAAAACGGTCATGGTCGGCCTTGGGTTGTGCGTGCTGTATATCGGCATTTCGGGTGCGAGTGCGTGCCGGAGCATCCTGATTGTCATCGTGTCCATGACGCTCGGCGCGGCGGTCGGTGCGCTGCTGAATATCGACGGCTCGATCCACCGCCTCGGCAACTGGGTCGAGGCGCACGTTCACCGGCATGAGGGCGGCCCGTCGCTGGCCGAGGGGTTCGTCACGGCGAGCCTCCTGTGCTGCATCGGTGCGATGGCGGTCAACGGCTCGCTCGACGCCGGCATCCGCGGCGACAACAGCATCCTGTTTACCAAGTCGATGATCGACCTCGTCTTCTGCGCCATGATGGCCACGACGCTCGGCGCGGGCGTGATGCTCGCGGGCGCGGCGGTGCTCGTGGTCGAGGGGACGCTCACGCTGCTGGCCGGGGCGATCGCGCCGCTGCTCTCGGAGGCGGCGGTCGCGGACCTCACGTGCGCGGGTTCCCTGCTCGTGGCGGCCATCGGTCTCAATCAGACCGGCGCCACGAAGATCAAGGTGGCGGACTATCTGCCGGCGCTGCTGTTCGTGCCGGTCATCCGCTGGCTCGTGGGGCTGCCGGTCTGGCAGCAGCTTGCCGCGTTGTTTTGAGGGATACTATTTATAAATAGGAAAGCGGCGCTTGCGGCGGCTTCCTGATTCGTATATTTTGGCGTTGTGTATGGGAGAAAAACTGCACGGAAAGGCTTGTTTTTCCTGCGCGGTTGTGTTAAAATCCACTTTCCTGCGGGAAGAAAGGGTGTGGCACATGGATTTCTGGCTCAACCAGGCGCTGGGTCTGCTCGGCAGCCTGATCGTGTTTATCTCGGTGCAATTCAATAACCGCCGTGTCATCCTCGCGGCGCAGGCGGCCGCCTGCCTGATGTGGATCGTGCACTATGGGCTGCTCGGCGCGATGACCGCCGCGACCATCAACATTCTGTCGTTCGCGCGCAGCGTCGTGTTTTACTTCAATGACCGCAAGTGGGCCAAGAGCCGCGCGTGGCTGTGGGCGTTTCTGGCGCTGTACGTCGTCAACACCATCCTCACATGGGACGGACCGAGAAGCCTGCTGCCCGGCATCGCCATGAGCATGACGACCATCGCGCTCTGGACGCGCGATATGCGCCGCACGCGCCTGCTCTATCTGACCAATTCGCCGTTCTGGTTCACGTATGACATCCTCGCGCGCTCGTATTCGTGCATGGTCATCGAGGCCATCGCCTTCGTGTCCTACGTCGTGGCCGTGTGGCGGTTCGATATCAAAAAGCAGCCGCAGACGTGATCGCGCGTGCCAAAAAGCGTTTTGGCACGCGCTCAAACGAGACCCACTGCGTTGGGCTCTCGTTTGAAGGGACTGCAGCTCGCTGCATCGCACGAGCTGTGCACCGTCGGCGCACAACTCGCACGTTTGCGAGCCGAAATGTATTTTCTCCGCCGTACACGCCGCCGGAGAAAATGATTGGAATTTTTTGCGTCTGCGGACGCAAACTCTGCGAGCC
>ERZ773169.591-NODE-591-length-44460-cov-13.663056_pt1 | contig 44460 bp, 54 predicted proteins | sample MGYA00580536_ERZ773169 | MGnify/ENA primary metagenome ERZ773169 (study PRJEB29015, sample SAMEA2737814) | human gut metagenome | biome: human gut; feature: human-associated habitat; material: faeces | place: China | collected 2012 ... | reverse complement strand
TGGGCTGCGCCGCCATTGCCATCGGGGTGTTCCTGTCCAGCCTGACCGAAAACCAGATCATCGCGGCGGTGGCCGGAGCGGCGGCGCTGCTGCTGGCCTATCTGATGCCCAGTCTGCGCAGGATGTTCACCACCGGCAGTGCCGTGGCGCTGGCATTGTTCACCGTATTGGCCGCGGTGCTCAGTGTGGTGGCGGGCCTGCGCAGCCGCAGCTTCACGCTGGGGTGTTTGACCTTTGCCGGGTGCTGTGCGGCGCTCACGGTGTTGTTCCTGCTGCGCAGCAGCTGGCTGACCGAGGGCTTCAGCGCCGTGCTGAGCGCACTGTGCCTGTTTGCTCCCTTTGAGGAATTCGTCAACAGCAACTTTTCCATCCCCACACTGGTGTACTATCTCACCGTGACGGTGCTGTTCCTGTTCTTTACCGTGCAGGAACTGGAAAAACGCCGCTGGAACTGAGGGGAGGGTACAACAATGAAAAACAGAAAGAACCGGCCGGTCAACGGCAAGGTATTCCGCAGTGGGGTGTACTCCACCGCCATTCTGGCGGCTGCCATCCTGCTGGCGGTGCTGGTCAATCTGGTGGTGCGGGCACTTCCGTCCAAATACACGGAGTTTGACCTTTCGGAGGCCAAAATGTACACCCTGGGCGACAGCTCGGTGCAGCTGGCACAAAGCCTGCAGCAGGATGTGACCATTTATTATCTGTGTGAGACGGGCAGCGAAGATGCCATCATCACGAAGCTGTTGGACCATTACGCCGCCGAAAGCAGCCATATCCATTGGGAGCAGAAGGACCCGACCCTTTACCCGACCTTTGCGGCGCAGTACGGGGCCGAAAATGCATCCACCGGAAGCCTGATCGTGACCAGCGGGGAGGACAGCGTGGTGCTGGATGCCGCCGATCTGTACGAGTATGACTACTCCGACTATTACACCACCGGCAGTGCCAATGTGACCTTTGGCGGCGAGAAGCAGATCACAGCCGCCATCTATAAACTCACCAGCGGCGACGCCCGGGTGGCCTACTATACCACGAACCATGGGGAACAGGCCCTGACCAGCTCCCTCACCGAGGCGCTGAACGCCCAGAACATCACCCTGCAGCCGCTGGACCTGCTGACCAGCGAGATCCCGGAGGACTGCAGCCTGCTGATCATCAACGCACCCACGTCGGATCTTGCGTCGGATGACGGACTGGTGGACGAGGCGTCCATGCTGCAGAACTACCTGAACGAGGGCGGCAAGATGCTGCTGACCACCAACATCTACGACGAGACCCCCAATCTGGACGCCCTGATGGCAGAGTTCGGCCTGTCGCGGGAGCCGGGCATCGTGGTGGAAGGTGACTCCGGCCATTCGCTGTACGGCTACCCGTACTCCCTGTTCCCGGATTACGGCGCCACGGAGGAGAGCGCGGCCCTGAACGGCGTGAACAAGGACACCCATGTGATGCTCTCGGTGGCACAGGGTCTTGTGCTGACCGAGACGGAGGATGTGACCGCGGAACCCCTGCTCAACACCTCGGAGCAGTCCTACAGCAAGCAGGACGTCAACAACGCCGCAACCACCGAAAAGGAGAGCGGCGACACCGACGGCCCCTTTACACTGGCCGCCTGGGCATGCAACGACAACACCGGAGCGGAAGTGATCTGGATCGGCTGCCCGAATGTGGACAACGAACAGGTGTATCAGTCCATTCCCGGCAACCGCACCTTCCTGCAGGGCTGCGCCGTTTCGCTGGCCGGGGATGACAGCGGTCTGCTCATCGACACCAAGGCGCTGGAAGCCGAGCCTATCACGGTGGCAGCTTCGCAGGCCACGACCCTGGGGTTGGTATTGGTGTTCATTCTGCCTGCCGCCGTGCTCGTAGCCGGTGCCGTGGTGGTGCTGCTGCGCCGCCGTCGATAAGGAGGCTGCCATGAACGCAAAACGACGCACCCTTGCGGTGCTTGCGGCGGTGATCGCAGTGCTGGGGCTGGCGCTCTGGGCCCTGAACCGCAGCACTGCCGCAGAGAAAGCCGCTTCCAGTGCGGCGGCCGATGGTACCATCCCGCTGTGCTCTTTCTCTACCGCTGACCTGAGCCGCATCACCTACACCTACAACGGGCAGACCCTCACGCTGGACGATGCGGACGGCAGCTGGACGCTGGCGGAGGACCCGGACTACCATCTGGACGAGAGCGCCTGCAATACCATGGTCACAGCGCTTTCGTCCCTCCATGCAAAGCGGCAGCTGGACGCGCAGGCCGGGGAGGACTACGGCCTTGACGCGCCGGAGTTGACTGTAACAGTCACGGCGGCCGGGCAGACCACCACCCTGACCTTTGGCAGCAGCAACACCGTCACCGGCGACCGCTATGTGCAGAAGGACGGAGACACCGCCCTGTATACCGTGGACGCCAGCCGGACGGCCTGCTTTGCCTGCGATAAGGCCGGGCTGTTCGGCAGCTTCAGCCCGGCGGGCTTTGCCGCGTCGGATGTGGAGCAGGTGGCGTATACGCTGGCCAGCGGGGAAAAAGTCTCGCTGACTGCCGGTTCCGAGCTGGCAGGGAACGGAAACGAAGCGGATTCGGCTTCCTACGAGACGGTGTGGCGCTTTGCCGGAGATGCCGACACGGATCTGGATCAGGACAAGGTGCAGAGCATGCTCTCGGCCCTGAGCAGCTATGTGTCCGGCCAGATCACCCCCGCCGACGGCGCGGACCCGGCGGCCTGCGGCTTTGATGCCCCGTTGGCCGTGGTACAGGTGACCACGGCCGACGGAACAAAGACCCTCACCTATGCCAGCGGCACCGATGGGGATTACCTGATGGTGGAAGGCGATGATTCCATCTATGCAGTGGACGGCAGCATCGTACAGGCCGTGACCCGGACGGCCGACGCGCTGACAGCGGCCTGAACGGCGAAAAAAATCCATCCTGCGCCCGGCGAAAAAACCGCTGCGGCGCAGGATTTTTTTATGGTCTCTGTAAAGTTTCGGCAAACCTCGACAGAGTGATTGACATTTGCCCCCGGATTGTTTATGATAGGCCATGACAGGGCAGAATAACTGCGCAATATTACGGTCGTCATGGATGTTGTGCAGGGCTGGGTCACCCTGATGCGGGAGAAGGATGGGGCACGGGCCCTGTCTTTTTTCGTATCTGAGTTATAAGGAGGATATTGTAAAAATGGACAACTCGGTGATCGTTTCACTGCGGGATATCGTGGTGGAATTTGATGGTCAGCGCATTCTGGATGGGCTGAACCTCGACATCCATGACAAAGAGTTTGTGACGCTACTGGGCTCCTCCGGCTGCGGCAAAACCACCACCCTTCGCCTGATCGCAGGCTTTCTGGAGCCCAACTCCGGCAAGGTGCTGCTCAAGGGCCAGGACATTACCGGTGTGCCGCCCTACAAACGCCCGGTGAATACCGTTTTCCAGAAGTACGCGCTGTTCCCGCACTTGAACGTGTTCGAGAACGTGGCCTTCGGCCTGCGCCTGAAGAAGATGGACGAAGAGACCATCCGCCGCAAGGTGCGCAACATGCTGGAGGTCGTGGGCCTGAAGGGCTTTGAACGCCGCAGCATCAGCCAGATGTCCGGCGGCCAGCAGCAGCGCGTGGCCATCGCCCGCAGCCTGGTCAACGAACCGGAGATCCTGCTGCTGGACGAGCCTTTGGGCGCACTGGACCTCAAGCTGCGCAAGGAAATGCAGCTGGAGCTCAAGCGCCTGCAGCGCGAAATGAACATTACCTTTATTTATGTCACCCACGATCAGGAAGAAGCCCTGACCATGTCCGATACCGTTGTGGTCATGAACGGCGGCAAGGTGCAGCAGATCGGCACCCCGGAGGACATCTATAACGAGCCGAAGAACGCCTTTGTGGCAGACTTCATCGGCGATTCCAACATCGTGGACGGTGTGATGCACAAGGACTTCCTGGTGTCCTTCTCCGGCGTGGACTTCCCCTGTGTGGACCGCGGCTTTGCCCGGGAGCAGAGCGTGCAGGTCGTGGTGCGCCCCGAGGACATCGAGGTGGTCTCCCCGGTGGAAGGCCAGCTGGTGGGCGTGGTCAACGACGTCATCTTCAAGGGCGTGCACTTTGAAATGCATGTGGAGTGCGAGGGCCGCGAGTGGCTGATCCATTCCACCCGCGCCTGCACCCCCGGCGAGACCATCGGCATGCGCATCGGCCCCAACGAGATCCACATCATGGCACGGAGCGAGGGGTGATGCGCCATGAAGATTTATGACAAGAAGCTGGCCTATCCGTACTTTGTATGGATGACCCTGTTCACGGTGGTGCCGCTGCTCATTGTGGTGTATTACGCCTTTACCGACGGCAACGGCGCGTTCACCATGGAAAATCTGGCTTCCATCAGCGGTTACGGTTCGGTGTTTGCCCGCAGCCTGCTGCTGGCCCTCATCGCCACGGTCATCTGCCTGGTGCTGGCGTTCCCCATCGGCTATTTTCTGTCCCGCCTGCGGGTGAACAAGCAGCACATCATGCTCATGCTGGTGATGCTGCCCATGTGGATGAACTTTCTGCTGCGCACCTACGCATGGATGGGCCTGCTCAGCGTGAACGGCCCGGTGAATGCCATTCTGGGCTTCTTCGGCCTGGGACCCTATACTATGCTGAACACCTCCGGCGCTGTGGTGCTGGGCATGGTGTACAACTATGTGCCCTATATGATCCTGCCGCTGTACACCAGCATGACCAAGATCGACCAGAGCCTTGTGGAGGCAGCCCAGGACCTGGGGGCCAACACCACCAAGACCCTGCTGCGGGTGCTCATCCCCATGAGCGTGCCCGGCATCAGCACCGGCATCACCATGGTATTCGTGCCGGCAGTGTCCACCTTCGTCATCAGCCGGATGCTGGGCGGCGGTTCCAACCTGCTGATCGGCGACCTGATCGAAATGCAGTTCCTTGGCAACAGCTACAACCTGAACGTGGGCTCCGCCATGAGCCTTGTGCTGATGATCATCGTGCTGCTGTGCATGAGCTTTACGTCCAGCTTTGACGAGGACGAGATGGAGGGTGTGTCCTGATGAAAACAAAACATCTCCGCCTGATGCAGCGTGCCTACGTCATCCTGTTCTTCTGCTTCATGTATCTGCCCATTGCCTACATGATCGTGTTCAGCTTCAACCAGAGCAAGGGCTATTCGCTGTTCACCGGTTTTACCTTAAAGTGGTACAGCAGCCTGTTCCACAATTCGTCCATCCTGCATGCACTGTGGGTGTCCATTGAGGTGGCACTGCTGTCCGCCGTCATCGCCACAGTGCTGGGCACGGCGGCCAGCCTGGGCATCGCGTCCATGAGCCGCCGCAGCCGCCTGCTGGTGACCAACATCACCTACATCCCGGTGGTCAACCCGGAGATCATCACCGGCATTTCGCTCATGCTGCTGTTCGTGGCTTACCAGCGCTTTGCCGAGGGCGTCTCCTGGCTGCCGGACACCATCATGGGCTTCCCGACGCTGCTCATCGCCCACATTGCCTTCAATGTGCCGTATGTCATCTTCAACGTGAGCCCCAAGCTCAAGCAGCTGGACATCAAGCTGTATGAGGCGGCTCTGGATCTGGGCTGCAACCCCAAGCAGGCCTTCTTCAAGGTCATCCTGCCGGAGATCAGCCCGGCCATCCTGTCGGCCTTCCTGATCTGCCTGACCTACTCCATCGACGATTTCATGATCTCCTACTTCAACTGCGGCACCGTGGAAACGCTGCCCATCGCCATCTACTCCATGACCCGCAAGAAGGTCAGCCCGGAGATCTACGCACTGTCCACCATCATGTTTGTGGTGATCCTGTGCATCATTCTGATTTCCAACGCCATGGAAAGCCGCAGCTACCGCCGCGACCAGAAGGCGCTGAGAGGGGAGGGCGTGTGATGAAACGTTTTGCCGTTCTGCTGCTCACGCTGGCGCTGGCGGTGTGCTGCACGCTGCCGGCCTTTGCGGCAGATACCATTGAGGTGAATGAGGACGTTTCGGTGTCCGGCGATTACGACTGGACCCGCTTCGAGGGCCAGAACATGACTCTGAACGTCTACAACTGGGGCGAGTACATCTCCAACGGCTCGGACGACAGCCTGGATGTGATGTCCGCCTTTGAGGACCTGACCGGCATCAAGGTGAACTACACCACCTTCGATTCCAACGAGTCCATGTACGCCAAGCTGAAATCCGGTGCGGCGGACTACGATGTGGTGATCCCGTCGGATTACATGGTGGCCAAGATGATCGCAGAAGGGATGCTCAAGCCCCTCAACTACGACAACATCCCCAACTTCCAGAAGATCGACGCGGAATACCGCAACCCGGATTACGACCCCCAGAACGCCTATACGGTGCCCTACATGCTGTGCACCACCGGCATCATCTACAACACCACGATGGTGGACAAGGCACCCACCAGCTGGGCGGACCTGTGGGATGAACAGTATGCCGGCAACATCCTGATGTTCAACAACAGCCGCGACGCCTACGCCATTGCGGCCTTCAAGAGCGGCCATGACATCAACCCCCAGTCCACGGAAGAAGTGGACGAGGTGGTGAAAGAGCTCAAGGCTCAGAAGCCGCTGGTGCAGGCCTACGTCATGGATGAGATCTTTGATAAAATGATCGGCGGTGAGGCAGCCGTCGGTGTGTACTACTCCGGCGACGCCATCACCATGATCGACGATAACCCCGACCTTGCCTGGGTGTTCCCGGAGGAGGGCAGTGTGCTGTCGGTGGACTGCATGGCCATCCCCGCCACGAGTGAGCACCAGGAAGCCGCCGAAATGTTCATCAACTTCATGTGTGAGACGGACATCGGCAAGGCAAACGCCGAGTACATCGGCTACACCACTCCTATGGAGTCGGTGCGGGAGGTGCTGGACGAGGACCTGCGCGACAGCGAGATCGCTTATCCGCCGGAAGAACTTGCCGCGAAGGAACGGGTGTTCACCGCTCTGAGCGATGACGTGAACAGCGAGCTGGACGTGAAGTGGAGCGAGATGAAGAGCTACGACGAGGGCGGCAGCAGCCTGCTGTTCCTGTCGCTGCTGGCCGCCATGGTGGCGCTGGCCTGCTTCAACATCTGGCGCAAACTGCGCAAAAAGAGCCGCAACCAGTATTAAACAGACGGCCCCGCCCTCTCGGATCTGCTGCTGCCGCAGACGATGGAGAGAGCGGGGCCTTTTTGAAATCATTTTGGATGGGAAAGGAACATTATGGAGCCCAATTTTTACACCGAGACCGCAACGGTGCTCAATGCGGATGCCGACTTCCGCAGCCTGCTCAAGCCCAGCGCCCTGCTGCGCTATGTGGAGCAGGTATCTGCCGACCACGCCCGTGCCTTTGGCATGGATGACAAGTTTTTCCAGGACCACAACGCGGCGTTTCTGGTGGGCAAGCAGGCCCTGCAGTTTGTGCGGGTGCCCCGCCGCACCGAGGCGCTCACCCTGACCACCCGCGCCGAGCACAGCCGCCGGGGTGCCATCAAGCGCATCACTACGGTCACGGATGTCGCCGGGAAGCTGGTGGCCACGGTGGACTGCCGCTGGATCCTGGTGGACCTGACCAGCGGCCACATCATGCGGGAACCGAACTGGACCGTGGAAAATTTCTGGAATGAGACGGTGGAAGGGGAGCTGTCCCTGCACACCCACCGGTGCAAAGAGCTGACGTCGGCAGGGGAGCGCAGGGCCAGCTATTCGCTGTGCGACCTGAACGGCCACATCAACAACGCCTATTATCTGGATCTTGCCTGCGACGCTCTGCCGCCGGAGGTGCTGCAGGCGGGCCCGGTGACCTTTGCCGCCGTGAACTACCACCGGGAGATCCCCATGGGGGACACGGTGGAACTGCTGTATGCACCCTCGGAAGAGGGGTGGTATGTGCAGGGCCGCCACGACGGCCGCACCAGCTTTGAGTGCTATCTGAAGACCGGGTCATAAAAAGTTCACAAAATAAGTTACAGAAAAATGACAAAACCCTATTGCAAAATAGTATCAAAAGAGTTACAATATGGTTACAGCAAGGGCCGAGATCCCCTGGCTGTGTGTGAAGTCTTTTTCTTCTTGTTTTTGGGATATCGGGCACCGGGCCTCCTCCTCCGACTGGAACTCCTTCACAGTCTGTGCTCCGTGTGCCGCACAGGCGATGTCCCGCTTCGTGTGCAAAAAAGCTCGTCCGTGACCCGGACGAGCTTTTTTGCATGCCGAAAACCGCTGGAATCGTCAAAAAGTATGACCTTGCGCGGTTTTGGTGGGCATTTTGCCTGTTTTTCTCAAAAGGACAGTTTCAAAGTTTGGCGCGGCAGGGGTTTGTATTCTGAGGCCGAGTGTGGTAAAGTATATACAATCAATTTAGACGGCTCAAACATGAATGATTTTGTTGTAGAATGCTTCATGCTGCGATAAGAGAAAAGGAGTTTGACTATGGCTTATTTCTATGAAGAACCCTCCCGCACCTTTGGCGAGTATCTGCTGGTGCCCGGCTATTCCTCTGCGGAAAATGTTCCCACTGCTGTCAGCCTCAAGACCCCGCTGGTCAAGTACCGCAAGGGTCAGGAAGAGTGCCCGTTGGAAATGAACATCCCCATGATCAGCGCCATCATGCAGTCGGTCTCCGGCGATAAGCTGGCCATTGCACTGGCTCGTCAGGGCGGCGTCTCCTTCATCTATGGCTCCCAGAGCATCGAGAATGAGGCTGCCATGGTGCGCCGCGTCAAGAGCTACAAGGCCGGCTATGTCGTGTCCGACTCCAATCTGGCCCCCACCGCTACCCTGCACGATGTGCTGGAGCTCAAGGCCCGCACCGGCCACTCCACCATCGCGGTCACCGCTGACGGCACCCCCAACGGCAAGCTGCTGGGCATCGTGGCCTCCCGCGACTACCGCGTCAACCACACCCCGGATGACGCTCCCGTTACCACCTTCATGACCCCGCTGGAAAAGCTGGTCACTGCCCCGGAGAACACCTCCCTGCATGACTGCAACAACATCATCTGGGACAACAAGATCAATACTCTGCCGCTGGTGGACGCTGAGGGCAACCTGAAGTATATGGTGTTCCGCAAGGACTACGACTCCCACAAGAAGAACGCCAACGAGCTGCTGGACGCCAACAAGAGCTATGTGGTGGGTGCCGGTATCAACACCCGCGACTACGCTGAGCGCGTGCCCGCACTGGTGGAGGCTGGCGTGGATGTGCTGTGCATCGACTCTTCCGAGGGCTACTCCGAGTGGCAGGCCCGCACCATCCACTGGATCCGGGAGCACTATGGCGACAAGGTGAAGGTGGGTGCCGGCAACGTGGTGGATGCCGAGGGCTTCCGCTTCCTGGCCGAGCAGGGTGCCGACTTCGTGAAGATCGGCATCGGCGGCGGTTCCATCTGCATCACCCGCGAGACCAAGGGCATCGGCCGCGGCCAGGCTACCGCAGTCATCGAGGTGGCCAAGGCCCGTGACGAGTACTTCAAGGAGACCGGCATCTATGTGCCCATCTGCTCCGACGGCGGCATCGTCCACGACTACCACATCACCCTGGCACTGGCCATGGGTGCCGACTTCGTCATGCTGGGCCGCTACTTCGCCCGCTTCGACGAGAGCCCCACGAACAAGGTGCGCATCAATGGTCAGTATATGAAGGAGTACTGGGGCGAGGGCTCCAACCGTGCCCGCAACTGGCAGCGCTACGACCTGGGCGGCTCCACCAAGTTGAGCTTCGAGGAAGGCGTGGACAGCTACGTCCCGTATGCCGGCCCGCTGGCCGACGGCGTGCAGACCACCCTGTACAAGGTCAAGAGCACCATGTGCAACTGCGGCGCTCTGTCCATCCCGGAGCTGCAGCAGAAGGCCAAGCTGACCGTCGTGTCCTCCACCTCCATCGTGGAGGGCGGCAGCCATGACGTCGTGCTGAAGAACGCCACCCCCAACATCATCAACGGCTAAAGAACAAAACCCTCTCAGTCTGCTCATTTCACTCGCATCCAGCTCCCCCGAAAGGGGGAGCTTTTTCGTTGAATCGGAAAGTTTCCCTTCTCGATAAAAGCTCGCCCTTCGGGAGAGCTGGCATCGCGTAAGCGATGACTGAGAGGGTTGTTCTTCAGTTCGATCGCAATCCCAGAAAATATCGCAAAACCCTTGCGCAGGCCTGCGATTGGTGTTATCATGTTAGAAACACCCTGTCAAGACAGGGCGAGGGCTTTCCGCCGGGGTTCTGTACTCCGGCCGGGAACTGGGAAACGGCAGCGGCCCGCGGGCTGTGCCGTTGAGAAGAAGAGAGGAAACATTCATGGACGAAATCAAGGTTGTGCCTTATATTCCGGATGAGGACTACGACAACCCCGCAATGGTCGTGGATTTTTATGAATTTACGATGGCAAACTGCCTGTTCCTGCACGGATTCAAGGACACCACGCTGGTGTTTGACATGTTCTTCCGCAAGAACCCGGACAATCAGGGCTATTCCATCAGCGCCGGTCAGCGCAAGCTGACCCGCTTTCTGCTGAATTACCATTTCAACGCACAGGACATCTGGTGGCTGCGCACCAAGGGTATGAGCGAGGAATTCTGCGAGTATCTGCGCACCTACCGCTGGAAGGGCGACATGTATGCCCTGCCGGAGGGCACTGTGTGCTATCCCCATGTGCAGATGGTGCGCATTGAGTGCGATCTGGTGGGCGCCATCCTCATTGAGACCTACTTGCTGCAGACGATGAACTTCCACAGCCTCATCGCCACCAAGGCCACCCGCGTCACCGGTCTGAACACCCACACCCCTCGCAGTGTCATGGAGTTCGGCACCCGCCGTGCACAGGGCGAGAGCGCCGGCAACGATGGTGCCTATGCGGCGGTCCTGGGCGGCTGCGTGGGTACGGCCAACTGTCTGGCTGAGATGAAGTTCGGCTCGGACGTCAAGGCCGTGGGCACCGTGGCACACAGCTTCATCGAGTTCTTCCCGACGGAATTCGACGCTTTCAAGGCATTTGCCGACACCTACCCGGACTCGGTCAGCCTGCTGCTGGATACCTACAACATCATGGAGAGCGGTCTGCCCAACCTGATCAAGCTGGACGACTACCTGATCGAGAAGTACCCCAATGACCCCAACCGCCGCGTCAAGAGCGCCCGCATCGACTCCGGCGACCTGGCCCGCGGCTCTAAGCGTCTGCGCAAGGCACTGGATGCTGTCGGCAAGCCCTACATCAAGCTGGTGGCTTCCAACGGTCTGGACGAAAAGAAGATCGCCAACATGGAGCTGTATGAGCATGCCCACTTTGATTCCTACGGCGTGGGCGAGAACCTGATCACCTCTGCTTCCGACCCCGTGTTCGGCGGCGTGTACAAGCTGGTGGCTGTCAAGCAGCCGGACGGCAGCTATACCCCCAAGATGAAGTGCTCGGATTCGGCCAGCAAGGCCATCATCCCCGGCAAGAAGATGCCCTGGCGTCTCTACGATGAAAACGGACAGGCCCAGTGTGACCTGATCGCCATGGACGGCGAGGTGATCGAGGCCGGCAAGCCCGTCACGATGGTCAACCTGGACTCTGACGCCATTGAGCGCACCGTTACCTTTACCCCGACGGCGGTCAAGCCGCTACTGGTGCCGCACATCCTGGGCGGCCAGCTGGCCATGGAGCTGCCCTCCATTGCCGAGAAGAAGGCCTACATTGCAAAACAGCTCACCGAGGAGACCTGGGAGAGCGAGCTGCGTCTGGAGTGCCCGCACAAGCATTACGTCAACATGACCCCTGCCGTGGCCGAGTGCCGCGCCAGAATGTACGCAGAGCTGCACGGCGGAAAAGTGTAACGCCTTTTCTTGACAAACCGGGCAAACTATTGTACTATAGACCATGCTGATTTGTGTTCATTCGGTCGATTTGCGTTCGGTCCGATTGACATAATTTTACCTCACACCTGTTATTCCCGGCTCCCTACAGCAATATGGGGCAGCAGGGCTTTGTAAGCCGGGTATCGGTGTGCCGCTGTGGTGAAATTGGCAGACACGAGGGACTTAAAATCCCTTTCTGGAGACAGAGTACGGGTTCGACCCCCGTCGGCGGCATGAAGAAAAGCACGTTGATTCGATAAAAATCAACGTGCTTTTTGCTTTAATAACCCGTTTGGCAACCCACTTTAAAATAAAATGGTGATTATTATGAACATTTCCGAGGAAAAATGCACACAGATTTGCGCAGCTCTTGCCAAAGCACAGCAAGATATCAAACGCATACAGGCTGCCGGTGCTATGGATAACTCTCCGGAAGTGGAGCGTATTTGCCGTGCGCTGCAGGACGTGGTGCGGGAACTCCGTGTTCTGATCGACTAGTAAATGCAAAAACAGCCCCATGGAACCGCCGGAAAAGCGGAACCACGGGGCTGTTGTCATGCTATGCGGCCTTGCGGCCTGCCGCCAGGGCGGCTAAGTAGTGCGGCTGGCTTACTTGCCGATCTGGCTCTTCAGCCGGTCATAGGTCTTGTCGGCCTCCAGCGCGGCGGTGGTGAAGCTGTTGTTCTTCCACCAGGCAATCAGCGCGGCCACGGTGGTGATGCCAGCGGTGACCAGCTGCTCCACGGTGGCGCTCTCGATGGGCAGCACGGGCTTGCCGCAGGCGCTGAGAATCTGGTTGGTCAAGGCCAGCAGCAGGCAGGCGGTGCGTGCGATGGTACCGGCGGAGATCTTGTTGTTCAGGTTATTCATAGTTAGTTCCTTTCTCTTTCGTGTTCGTTAGCTTCTAAATCTGCGATGCGGTGGTTGGCCACCTTCATCTGCTCTTCTAAAATCGGCACGCGGCGGGCGAAGTTGTTGTGCTCCCGCACCTCACGGGTCAGCTCTTCCAGCTTGGTGTCGGTGACGGCCTGACTGCGGCTGTTGGCGATCATCACGCCGATCAGCGTGATGGCACCCGTGATGAGGGCAGCGATAACGCTCTCCATTGGTCTCACCCCCTCACAGCGTCCATCTGCTCTTTTTGGCGCGGGTGTCCACATGCACCCAGCCCTTGGCGCGTCCGGCCTTGACCGGGTAGCGGCCCACGCCGCCCCAGTCCGGCATCAGGCTCTCGGCGTAGGCGGCCACGGCCTCCACGGTGGTGTCCGCCACCTGGATGTCCGCCGCCTTGCCCAGCAGGTGCTGGCTGGATCTGGAGCCGCCGACGGCGGTGTTGTGGGTTCCGGTGCGGTAGCCGCTGGTGATCGTGATGGGCTTGTTAAAATGCTCCCGGATGGCCTGCAGCAGCACCACGAGGGTCTGGTCGATCATGATAGCGTCGCTGCCGTCCCGGCACCGGAACTCCCGCACCTTAAAGGCCGGGGATAGCTGTTTAGCGCCGTCTTTGGCAAGACTGTACTCTTTGATTGCCATAGGTTCACTCCTCGCTCTTGCTGCCGGTCTTGGTCTCCAGCAGCTCGGTCAGCTCTTTGTACTCGGCTTCGGTGATGCGGCCGAGGGCGTAAAAAACATCAATTTTTTCCGCAAGGCCAGCGGTCTGGCCGCGTTCGATCAGGCGTTTACAGGTACGATACAACATAGGTTTACCTCCTTATGTGGTGGTGTCAGTGGTGGTGTCGTCGGTCAGCCCCAGCTCCAGCATAGCGACGCGGTATTCCTGATCTACCGCCAGGGCGTCCGTGTCCGCCTGCGCGGCCTGGGTCTCCGCCACCAGCTCTGCCAAGGTGGGGTAGTGGTAGCCGGTGACCCAAAAAGTGATACTCGCATTTGTTGACTTTTCAAACTGAAAGTGCAGAGTACCCTCCGACCGGAACGTAGTTGTGGAGTAAGTAGCGACGGCGGAAGCGTCAAGGTTGTGATAAGTCGACCCGCCGCGTGCAATATCGACTTCGGTACCATCGCCGCGTTCCGATTTAGATTTGATATGCACATAATCCACGCCATCGGGAATCTGGATGTCGTAAGACCGAATCATATTGTGGTTCGAGGCAGCGGCAGTCACCGTAGTGTTCCACACCAGCCGGGGCTCCGACTTTACCGCCACGGCGGCAGCGATCTTGTCATTGAGCGTTTTGGCGCTGAGGGTGCCGTCCGGGGCGATGTCCAGATAATCCCCTACTTTTACGCCGCCCAGCTGGTCTGCTGTGGCGGCAGGCAGGCTGTAAGGCGTGCCGAACTTCCGGTCGGCCTCCTGCTTAGTGTAAAAGCTGCCGTTGTCCAGGTCCCGGATGCTCTGTTCCAGGCGGTCCAGCTTTTCGGTGCCCTGGGCCATCTGGGCGGCCTGGGCCGCCTGCCACTGCTCCACCAGCTGCGCTGTGGGGATGCCGGTCACGCCGTCCCTCATGACGCCGCAGACGGCCTCGTCGGCCCGGGTGTCGGTGATGTCTGCGGCGGTGACGACCGAGGAACCGGCAGGCACCGACACGGTGCACAGGCCCAGCTCGTACTGGTTGTGGTTCTGCAGGATGTCGGGCGGCTCCGGGGCGGCGGCAGGGGTGCCGGTCTTGAGCTTGACCGCCGTCAGGTTCGCGGCAGTGTCGAACTGCAGCACCACCCGGTCGATGCGGGAAAGGGTGCTGTCGGCGTCCGGGACGGTCAGGGCGACCGCTTCCCGGCTGCAGGCGGAGACGCCCTTGAAGTCGTCGTAGTTGACCCACGCAAGGCCGGGGGCCACGGTGATCTGCCGCGCGCCGGTGACACTGACGGCGTAGTTCGTGTCCTTAGAGTAGACGCCGGAGGTGCGGGTGCACAGATAGGTGCTCACGTCCTCGGCGTCGTAGGTCACGCCGTTCAGCGGGTAAGTGATAATGCTCATGGTTTCCTCCTGAGGATCGGTGTGCCGATCTCGGTGGTGACCGTGTTCTCGCCCTTCTGGGAACTCAGGGTCACGCTGGTGATGCGGGCCGCCGCCTGAATATCGGTGCCGGGCAGGCTGGCGGCCACCACCTTGCCCACCGTGACCGTTCCGGTCGGGGTAAAGCGGAAGTTCTCGATGCGGGTGTGCTTGGCCAGTTCCTGTTCTCCCAGCGCCCGCAGCGCGGCCAGATAGTCCTCCTGGCTCTGGCCGTCCTTCTTCTTTTTAGAGGTGGCGTCCAGATACAGTTCCCGCCGGGCAGAGCCGGTGTTGCCGGTGGCACCCACGGTGACGGTGCCGTCCGCGCCCGCCACGGTCACGATGTTCTTGTAGTCGGTGATGCTCTCAGTGTAGGTCAGGCCGGTCAGGTTGCCGTACTGCGGGGCGTACCGGGCGTTGGAATCCAGCTTGGGCCGGTACAGCTCAAACAGCAGCTTTTTGGCCTGCTGGTCGAACCGCACCCGGAAGCCGATGTCCAGTTCCTGACACACCTGTTCGGCGATGCTGAGCAGGCTGCCGGGCTTGATCTCGCCGGTGTAGGCGTCAGCAAGATCTGCAAGCACGCCCAGCTCCAGCCCCGGCCATGCAGCCGCACCGGACACAAGGCTGCGCAGGGTGCTTTCCACCGCAAAACCGCTCAGGGTCTGGGTGCTGATGCGCTCGTCCAGGATGCAGGCGGCGTCCCTGGCCGAGATCACGAGCTTGTGTTCGGAGCGGTCGGTCTGCGCCGAGCAGATGCGCATGATGCGGTCGGAGCCGGTGAGCCAGAGGTACCGGTCCGGGCGGCACAGCGCCTGCAGGTCGGTGGAGGCGTGCAGCTCCAGCTGCGCACCCTGCACCCCGCTGTACACGTTGTAGCGCTCCGGCCAGACCAGCGACACCCAGCTTTCCAGCCGGGCCAGCAGGTTCAGCTGGCCGTCGTAGACGCAGATGCTCTTGTGGCCGCCTGCGGTCAGGGCGCTTGTCCGTTCAGCCATTGCCGCCCACCTCCAGGACCACGGTGGAGAACGCCGTGCTGCAGGTCAGGGTCAGGAACAGCCATTCCGTGCCGGAATCCGCTGTGCGCTGCCATGCCTGCGTCCCGTGGCGCAAAGTCCACAGGTTGCTGCTCCCGTCCAGCGTGGACATGATGTTGTAGCCGGTGCCGTCGATGATCTGTTCCAGTTTCAGCTGGCCGCTCTCGCGGTACAGCCGGAGCTTGTCGCCGTCCTGCAGGGTGGTGACAAAGCGCAGGAACTCGCCGGTCTCCGGGTCCTTGACGCCGGGGTTTACCACCGGGCCGCGGGCCTCCAACGTCAGCTGCCAGTCCTGGGTGTCCAGCCCGGTGTTGGCGATGCGGAGGTAGTTGGCCTGTTCCCGCACGCCGTAGCTGTGCACATCGTAGCACACCGGCAGGCGGAAGGTGGGTGTTACGCTCAAGGTCGAGACGGTGAGCTCCTTCACGCTGTGCCAGTAAGGGTCCGGGCAGTAGAGCTGAAACGAGAAGGTGGGCCACAGGCCGGACACGCTGATGTCCGGGGTGCGCTGCACCTCGGCGTCGCACCAGTAGGCCCCGGCCACGGTTAAACGGCCGGTGACGTAGGGGGCAAACACATCCCGCAATTGTCGCTTGCAGTAGTCCTGATTGCGCAGGATGCGCCCGGTGACCGTGCGGGTCACGCCGGAAATGCTCCGGCTCTCCACGGTGGCACCCACTTGCTGGTAACCCTGGCTGGTCTCCAGATCCACGGGCAGGTCACCCAGCGGGGTGATGCTCCACAGCACGCCCGCCGCGTAACCAAAGGAAAAGGTCAGGCCGTTGCTGGCCTTGAAGATCGCATCAAACACCCTGCAGCACCGCCCTTTCCTGCTCGTACTGTGCCTCACGCATCAGGTCGGCAGCCGTCTGCGCTTTGCTGTAAATGTACTGGTTGACCTCGATGTTGGGCCGCTGGGTGCGCTGCGGCAGCGGAGCACGCTTCTCGTAATCCCACAGGGAGCCGGATGCCGTGGAGGTCGTGCTGCTGCCGGAAGTGCCGCCGGAGATGCCGGGGGTGGTCTTGCGCTTGAACGCGCCGCCGACGCCGGCCACGATGGCCGCAATGGCGGCGGTCAGGGCCACGCCTGCCGCGATCATGAGCAGGGCCTGCGGGGCACCGAATCCGGTGGGGAACAGTGCCGCCGCGACGGCTTCCAGCATGCCCACAAAGGCGCTGCCGATGGAACCGATCAGGGTGCCCATGGAGGCCAGAATCTCCGGGAAGCTGGAGATCAGTCCGCCCTTCAGGCCGGTGCTGATGGCAGCGGCAGCCGCAGTGAGCGGACCTTTCAGACCCTGAAAGATGCCGGTGAGGGTGGAGCCAAGGCCCTGCGCCTGCGTGATCACGTCCGCAAAACCGCTGGTCAGGCCCTTGGCAAGGTCGCCGCCCATATCCCACAGGCCGTTGGAGACGGCACTGACCCCCTTGCCCAGCAAGCCGTTGACCTGCTGGATCAGGTTCTTGCCGAAGTCGTCAATGAGCTGCTTTGCCTGCGGAGCAAGGCCGTTGTACAGGGTGGACAGCACCCATTCGCCGACAGACTGCCAGTCCTGCTTCTTCACAGCGTTCACCAGCGTGCTGAAGGTGCCCACCACGCCCTTGTCGGCCTCGTCCTGCCAGCCCTTGACAAGGCCGTCAAAGCTATTGGCAGAGGCTTTCTTGATCTCCTCGTTGATCTGCGGGACACCGTCGGCGGCAATGGTCTTGACCCGCTCCACCGTGACAAGCGCCCCGTCCACGATGTCGTTGTAGGTCTCGGTGATGACCTGCTTCTGGGTCGTGGTTTTGTCAGTCAGGGTCTCGGTGATGGTCTTGGTGCTGGTGGCAATGCCGTTGACGACGGAATCCGTTGTAGACGTAACGGTCTTGGCTACAGTGGCGGCAATTTCCTCGTAGACCTTCTGGGTCTGGGCGGTGGTCTTGCCGTTTTCGGTCACATACTTGGTGACGGTCTTGTAGTTCTTGGCCACACCGTTGACCATTTCCTTACCGGATTCGGTCACGGTGCGGGTCAGCCGGTCATACTCCTCGCTGCCCTTGCGCAGGTGCTCGGTGAGCTCGGTGGTCTGGATGGTCACCTTGCCCAGGGCGTTGGTGGTGTCGGTGTGGCCTGCGTCCTGCAGGGACCACAGCAGGGTCTCGGCGGCCTGTGCGGCGGCCTTGGTCTTTTTGGCCGCCTTGGTGGCGGCGTCCCCGGACTTGGTATAGGCCGGGACGACCGCCTCCGCCATGGACTGGGCGCTGTCGGCCACGTCGGCGTTGGCGTCCGCCCAGACGGAGGACCAGTCGTTCCCGCTGGCGGTTTTAGCAATGGTGGCACCGGCGGTGGCTGCGATGGCTCCTGCACCAACCGCACCGCCTTTGCCGGTGAGGCCGTTGATAAAGCTCTGGATAAGGTTCTTGCCCCACTGCACCGCCTGCGAGGGCAGGCTCTTGATCCAGGCAAGCGCACTGGAAAAGCCGCCCTTGAAGGCGTTCAGCATGCTTGTGCCCATGCTCTTGACGCCGTTTGCCACGCCGGTGAGGATGTTCTTGCCGATGTTCAGCCAGTTAATGGCCGAGATCACCGACGACACGGCCTGCAGGATCTTCTTCCAGTTGGCCAGCAGATCCGGCACCGCCTTGACGATGCCCACGACCAGCTGCACGATGATGGCCACGCCCTCGCCGAGGATCTTGGGCATGTTGTCGTTGATGATGCCGCAGATGTTGATGATGATATCCGGCACATAGGCGATCAGGTCCGGCAGACCGGCGATCAGACCGTTGAGCAGCTGGGTGATAAGGTTCAGACCGGCGTCCACAAAGCTGGCCGCGTTGTCCCGCAGCTGGTCCGTAAAGGCCAGCAGCTGCGGCAGAGCAGTGGAGAAGAACTCCGGGATGCCCTCGGTGAAGCCCTGTGCCAGGGAGCTGAGCAGCTCGGTGCCGGTCTGCAGGAGCTCCGGCACAAGGCTGTAAACGATTTCCGGAATGCCTGCCAGTACATTGCCGATCATGGGCAGCAGGTTATCCACAAGAAAGGTCTGTGCCGTGTCGGCCAGCGCCTGCAGCGGCTCGGTGAGGTCTGCGCCGGTGGACCAGTTGCCCATCACGTTTTCCGCAGCCGCCTTCATGGCGGCAAAGCTGCCGGTCAGGGTGGTGGCTGCTTCCCTTGCGGTAGTGCCGGTGATGTCCATTTCCTGCTGGATGATGTGGATGGCGCTGTACATGTCGGCCAGATTTCCGAGGTCATACTTCACGCCGGAGATCTTGGTGGCGTCGTTCAGCAGCCGCTGCATCTCGGCCTGGGTGCCGCCGTAGCCGAGCTTGAGGTTATCCAGCATGGTGTAATTCTGCTTGGCAAAGCCCTGATAGGCGTTCTGGATATCCTGCATATCCGTGCCCATCTTGTTGGCGTTGTCGGCCATATCCACCATGGCCATGTTGGCAAGCTGGGCGGCGGCGTTGGTGTCCTGGCTGACGCTGGACAGCAGGCTGGCCGCAAAGCTGGTGGTCTGCTCCATGTAGTCGTTGGCAGAAAGCCCCACGGTCCGGTATGCCTGCGCGGCGTACTCCTTGACCGTGTCGGCACTGTCCTTGAACAGCGTTTCCACGCCGCCAAGGCTCTGCTGCAGGGCACCGCCCATGTTGATGGAATCCGAGATGATCTTGCCGATGCCGGCCGCCGCGATCACTTTCTTCAGGGTGCCGATGAGTTCCTGACCGATGCTCTGCCCGGTCTGCTCGCCAAGGCCTTCGGTCTCTTCGTCAAACATCTCGGTCAGGGCGCTTTTGATGCCCTGCGCCGAGGGCACGATCTGGACATACGCCTTGCCCAGTTCGATTCCGTCCGCCATGGTGTCAACCTCCTTTCAGCGCCGCAAGGGCGGCGTCAAATTCTTCTGCGCTGGCGTAGCACTGCACGTTGCTGGTGTCCGCCTCGCCGCGCAGGTCGGCCAGCACGGAGGGCGGCTTGGACATGTCGTTGTGCAGCCACCAAAGCACCTGGGTCAGGCGGTCGGCGGCATAGGCCAGCAGTTCCGTCTCAAAGTCCACCGCGCGGCCTGCCGCCTTGCGCAGGCTGCGGCTTGTTTCCGGCAGGCCTGCGGCCAGGGTGGCGGCCAGACGCAGCGGCAGGACGCGCCAGTCCAGTACATGGTAATACTGGGCAAAATCGCAGATCAGGGCGTCCTCGTCCGATGCGATCAGTTCGGCGAGGATGCAGAGTTTTTTCCGGCTGTGAAGCTGTTCATCAGCTCACCCAGAGCGTCCGCCACCTTGGCCACCGGCACGCGGCCGTCCGGGGTGCGCAGGTGGTTGTACAGCTTCTTCCGGCCCTCCTTGCCCAGCAGGCGCAGGGTCAGGTGGCTCATATCAAAGACGTTGCCGTCCTGCATGCCGCCCAAGGCGTCCAGCAGCTCGGCGTCGTCCAGTGCGTCCTCGTCCATCTCGATTTCAAAGCCGTCGTTCGTTTTTGCAGTGATCATGCCTGCACCTCCTTGGTCTTGGCAGCGGCCTGGGCGGCAGCAGTGCCGCCCAGAATGTACTCGTAATGGGTGTTGCCCTGGGCATCCGGCACGGCGGTCAGGGTGGTGTTGTAACCCACGGCGCTCTTGGCGTAGGTGATATCGCCCACGGCGGTGACGGCGGCATCCGGGATGACGATGCGCTTGACCGCCTTGTTCTTCATCACCATCTCAATGACCCAGCTGCAGTCCTTCTGCTCGGAGGAGTTTGCCTTGACCGTGATGCCGGTGTCCAGCGTGCCGGTGACGTTGTCGTCGCCGTACACGGACTTGAGCACCTCCACGTTCAGGGCCTCCAGCAGGGTGTACTGGAAGGTGTCGGGCTTCTCGGTCTGCTGGGTCAGCACGGTGTCGCCGCCCCAGGCGTTGGTGTTCTCGCTGGAGGGCGAGTTGCTGTTGGTCACGCCGTCCTCGGAGGCGTAGCCCAGGCACTTAAAAGCCTTGTCCAGTTCGGTCTTGGCGTCGGTGGGCAGCGGGGTGCCCAGCGGGGCACGCCAGATGGCACCGCCCACTTTGGGCTTGGCGGCGGTTACTTTGGTTGCGTCTGCCATGTGTAGTTCTCCTTTCACAGGTCAGTAATGAGTGATAGAAAAAACGGCCTGGTAGCGGGGCCGTTTGCGGGTGGTGTCCGGGAAATTGTAGTCGGTGACCGGCCTGCAGGAAATCACCTCCGGCAGGGTGTCGGCGGCCTGCATGGCCTGCACCACCCGGTGGTTCAGCCGGGCGGCCTCATAGTCTGTGCCGCCGTAGGACTGCACTGCCAGCGTGGCGGTGTAAATGCCCTCGTCGCAGCCGGAGCCGGTCTTTTCCAGGACACAAAAATTGTCGGAGGGGTTCTCCGGCACGGACATAAAGCAGGGGAAACCGTTTTCCCGCAGGTAATTCAGGATGATTTCTTCGATCATTTCTTTCGCTGGTAGCTCCTCACGGTGATTACTCTGCCGTCTTTCAGGTGGCGCTTATGCTCATGTACCACGGTGCCGCTGCGGCTCGAAGAGACAGCTTTCAGCAGGGTGTTGTTGGCAGAGTTATCATTGTAGGCCTTCTGAGAAACAGTCTCCACCACAGCGACTGCACGGGTCTGGGCCACATAGGCCTCATACCCGTCGCCGCAGCGGTTCTTCACGGTGTCCGCACGGGCTTTGAGCACGGCCTGCATTTCCGGAGAACGCATCAGAGCACGAACGCCGGCGCTGTTCAGTTCCACGCGCAGCTTACTCAATCCGTTCCACCTGCACTTTCTTGTTCCAGGCCAGAGGCACAAGCGCCTCGATGTACTGGGAGGCACCGCCGTACACTCGCCATTTCTGGCCAAAAAATTCCACGGTGCAGCCCTCCCAGCGGTGAGCGTCGCCTTTCGGGATGCACAGCTCGTAGGCCACCCGGCGGCCCGTAAGCTGCAGGTCGGTGACCACGGCGGCATTGTCCACCGGCGTGATGAGCACATTTTCCACCGTGACCGGTGTTTCGGTGTAAACCGGAGCGTGAAAAGCATCCTCGCCGGTCTGGGTGCGCTCATAGAGGATGACGGGGATGCCCTTAATCAGAGCCATAGGGTTCGATCACTCCCATCCGCTGGCGGCGCAGGCCCAGCCGGGCCAGCTCCGATTTTTTGATGAACAGGCCGCCGCCGGGCACCAGAAAGGACCCGGACGCCGAGTAGCCGCCTGCGGCCTGGGTGAACTGGGTCAGAGGTTCCTGGTTCGTGCTGGTCATCAGGGTGCGGGCCACCACGTCCACGGTGACGCTCTTGGCCACCAGGGCCAGGGCTTCGTCTGCAGCGGTGAGGGCGGGCAGGTCTTTGCCCACCCTGGCGGCTTCCACATTCAGGCTGGCGGACACCACCTCCAACAGAGGGGACGCCCGGGCCTGCTCGGCGGCGGTCATGGGACGCCACAGAGCGGTCATGTCCTCCACGGTGGCGTAGCTCATTCAGCAGCCTCCGGTTTCTCCTTGGCAGCAGCCTTGGGTTTGGCCGCCTTTTCTGCCTTGACGGGCTCCCAGTCCCCGCCGGAAACGCGGCAGGGCGTCTCGATCACAGCGCCGGTGCGCTTGTTGCGGTACAGCATGGTGTGTCCTCCTTAGGCGTTGGCCTTGATGTGGGCGAATGCGGACGGATCCAGGATGCCCCAGCCGATGTAGGCCTCGCCGCGCAGGTACACCTGGTTGTGGCCCTTCAGGTCACCCAGATCCGTGTCGTTGTCGGGGTTGCCGTACTGGATCACCTCAATGGGCATCTCCTTGGCGTAGCCCCACTTGAAGCAGTTGGTGAAGTCGCCCACCAGCGCACGGTCCAGGCTGGAACCGGCGGACAGGTTGGAGGTGGATTCCACCCGCAGGCCGTTCACCTCGCCGGGGTTTGCGCCCCAGGCCAGCTGCGGGTACAGCTTGGCGCCGTCGGTAGTGGTCTGGGCCGCCAGAGCGCTCTTGAAACTGGGGGCCAGCACCATGCCGGTAACGTCCCGCTCCGCGCCCTGCACCAGGGCGATGGCGGCCTCCACGTTGGTGTCGGGCTTGTCGGAGGCGGCAATGGTCACGGCCTGGGTGACCTTGCTGTCAAAGTGGTTGGTGCCGATGACGCCGGACGCAGAGCCGGTGCGGGGGTTGATGCCGTGGAAGGCCATGAGGTCCAGACCCTTGGCCACCTTCTTGGCAAAGCCGTCCGCAAAGGCGCTCAGAACGTCCATCTGGGCGTCCTCGGAAGCGTACAGGAACTCGTCGGACACGCGTGCACCATACTCGATCTTGATGGGCACGATGGTGATGGGCTCCACGGTCATGCCGCCCTTGCCCTTGGCACCGTTTTCTGCCACGATGTCCACTTCCTTGTCCAGCGTGAAGGTGAATTCCTTCTGGCCGTTGAAGGCGATGGGCGTTGCGCCGCAGAGCTTGGCCAGCGCGGACGCGCCGGTGGTTTTCTGGATAAAGCCGGGGATCAGCTCCTCCGGGAACAGGGAGCCTTTGCTCAGAATATCTGCCATGATGTGTTCTCCTTTACTCGTTGTTCATCAGCTGGTTTGCGAAACTGCGCCAGGCGGCCTTTTTGCCGCTGCCGCTGGGGTCGGGGTCGCCGCGCAGGGGTGCGGGCGGGGTCTTGGGCTTGATCAGCTGCAGCAGGTTCTGGGCGTCCTTGCGGATGTCCTCCTCCTTGGAGCCGGTCAGGCGGCCCGCCAGGTCGAACGGCAGGCCCACCTCATGGGCAACGCGGGTCTTGAGCGCGTCCGTCTCGTAGGTCTGGCAGCGGGTGTTCAGCTCCGCCACCTGCCCGGCGAGGGCCTCGTTCTGGGCCTTGAGGTCGTTGTAGTCGGCGTAAGGGGCCAGCCTGTCAGCGACAGCGGCCTCAAACGCCTCCTGCGTGGTAATGGGTTCAAATGCTTCTGCCATGGAATACCCTCCTTTATGGCAACAAAAAAACAGGCCCGGGTGGCCTGTTAATAGCGGATGCGCTGCCGGCGCTTGCCCTTGCCCTCGGCGCACTGCCAGTGGGCCAGGATCACGCTGTCCAGCAGCTCGATGTGGCCGCCCTCGGTCAGAGAGCGGTAACCGAAGCCGCCGTTGGAGCCGATGGCCCGCTTTTCGCAGTTGGAAGCAGCCTGCGCAAGGCCGGGCTGGCCGGCATGGCACAGGGCTTGCGCAAAAAGGGCCTGCTCGAAGGCGGCGTTGGCGGTGATGACCTGCTTGACCGTGGGCAGCACGGGGGACCTGAGGTGGGCGGCCTTCATGGCGTCGGCCAGAAGCTGCTGCCCGCTGGCCCCGTCCACCGCCACGGCGGCTAGGTCGGCTTTGGATAGAAAATCAAGAAGCCACCCGCTGCCGTCCCGGGTAGGATGGCAGCCGATGGCTTCCACGAAGATAGCGTTGTCTTTGGTGCGGCACGCAACGGCCAGCGCACAGCTGGTGCCGTCGGTGCTGAACTTGATGCCGGCATACAGCTTGCCGGTGAGCTTGGGCAGGGTGTCGGTTTTCAGTTCGTCCCACTCTGCCCGGCTGATGGCCGATTTGAGGTTGTACCGAAGCCACAGCCCCAGACGCTGGATGTTGAAGTCGATGGGGTCATCGCCGATCTCATCCGCCACACTGCGCTCGGTGAAGATGGTGCCGAGGCTGGGGTTCGTCTGATACCAGGCCTCCACGTCGTGGGGGTCGGTCTGCTGCTCCACGCTCCACTCGGCCCAGCCGGTGTTCTGCGTGTCGCCCCGCAGGGCGGCGTTGCGCATTTTGAGGAACACCGTGCCGGAGGACACCGGCGTGGGCGGGGTGCCGCAGAACAGGGTCTGCGGGTTCTCGCTGTCAGTGACCACATACTTCAGGGCACTGGCCTGATCGTCGGTGTACTCCTGGGCCTCGTCGATGACCAGCAGGTCAAAGCCCTCGCCCAGGCCGCCCTTGGAGGAGCGGGTGCGGAACTCGATGCGGCCCTCGCCCTCTTCCAGCTGGATGTGCTCCCGGCCCACGGCCTGAATGGATTTATAGGGGATCTTGGCCTTGTCCAGCAGGTGGCACAACCGCTCCCAGGCGGCCCGGGAGGTGGTGGTGCGGTGGGCGGTGTGCAGGATGCTCTCGCCCTGCTGCAGGCCGTACAGCTCCCGGATGGCGGCGATCTCGTTCTTGCCGTTGCGGCGGGGCACGGCATAGCCGAACTTGGTATGCACCCACAGATCCTCCTCGTTGCGGGCAAGGATGTCATACAGCAGCAGCTCCTGCCACTGCTGGGCGATGCGCCCGGTGGAGTTGTACAGGTCGATGGCGTCCTGGCCGAAGGTTTTGGTGTAGGGCAGCACCACGGCAGCGGTGGGCGTCTGACGCCCCAGCCTTGCCGGGGCTGTCTGTTTTCGCGTCCGCGGCATGGTGGGCTGGGTTCCTCCTTTGCATGAAAATGATGGCACCGTTTACTGGAATCGAACCAGCGACCTGTGGTTTTGGAGACCACTGCTCTGCCAACATGAGCTAAAACGGCATGAAAAAAGCACCGTGCATTTTTTGCACAGTGCTTGTGGGTGCTGGGAAAGAGCTTACGGCTTAACTTCCACGCTGGGCAGGATGTCAGTATGGAAATAGAGCTTGTAGTGATACGGATCGGTATGAGTGCCGGTGATGTCCTCCACCACATACATGGTGTAGTCGTTCAGATAGATGTAGTTCTTGCGATAGGTATCGGGGCCAATTTTCACTGTGCAGACCAGCTCATTGTTCGAGTTGTTGGAAATGGACATGTAGCCCTCGGCTTCCAGAATGACCTTATCAGTGCGGGCATTGTAGACGGTGATCTTACGCTCGCTTTCAAAGTAATCTGCCTGCTTGGAAATGTTGGCGTTGGCCTTATCTGCTTCCGAACAGCCGCACAGCAGGATGGATGCGACCAGTGCAAGGGCGAGAAGAATCTTTTTCATAGGGTTCTCCTTTCTGATTTTGGGTAAAAGAAAACCACGGTGCGTGTGCATCGTGGTTCAACAGCATGAATTTATTTTTGACAGAGGATTTTATAAAGATCTGCCTGGTAGTTTTTTGGCGCTTCTTTGGCAGGGGCAGGTGCTGCAGAAGCCTCTGACTTTCCATACTTTGCGTAAAGCTCGCGTCTTTTCTTCAAAAATTCCTGATGAACAATCTGCATCCGGTCATTTGCCAAACTGTCACGTCGTAGGCCGTGTTTTTCCTGCTCAGCTACAGCTTCCTGTTCACACACAGCCTGCTGTTCTGAATACCAGGCACGCAGTTCTTTCCACTCTTCATCAAACGAGCTCATGAAAATCAAACCCTTTCAACTTGCCAGCCAGGATCCGCATCGTTTCAAGTTGGATAAACTCAATGCTTTCTCCTGCATCAAAAATACGATTCTGAACTTCCAGACGGGCCGCTTTATACGCGGCGGCTATTTCTTCGCGGTTCAGATCTCCAGTGTACTCAAATGAGTAACGGCGGTTTCCGGTCGTAAGAAACTCTGTGCCAGTTTTATGTTCGACAGAAAAACAAACATCGTCCATACTGAAAGAATCACCGGAAAGAAAGCCCTCCCAGACCGGATGATTATGCGCACCGATACTACCCATTAGAGAATCTTCTCCAATAAGTGCAGTGTTTACAGTAGCATGTGTTCCGGTAAGCCGGTAAACATGACCATCCGGAGAAAACACAATGGCATGTTCCACAGGAGAGTTGCTGTGCTGTTCCAAAAACGTAATAAGCTGCCGGTTTATAGAAGCCTTATTGGAAAAGTCAAGCGGCTCAACGCTGTTGATGGTGGTGTCGCCGTCTGTAAAACCAACTTCACCGCTGGATCGAGGGCGTACACCCGTAGGCAAAGCAGAAGGAACCTGCTTTCTGGCTTTAATTTTATCACGTTCTTCCGGGTCTGTCCACGTCTTGTTCCACACGTTCTGCCGGCGACCGGAGCCGGGGTCATATTCCACCCGGCAGCGGCAGCGCTCGTGGCGGCGGTAAACATCTTTCGGCACATGGGGGTAATCGTAAGTACCGGCCAGAGCGCTGCACCATTTGCAGCAGTGGCTCTCAGCGGTGCGGATGACCCGGGGCCGCAGCCCGGCCTTGCCCTGAAAATCCACGTTGCGTTTCAGGGTGTCATCCACCACCATGCGGGAGAAGGTGCGCACCGGCTCGTCCAGTGCCCACGCCACATCTTTGAACTGCTCTGCCATGGACACTTTGTTCAGCAGGCCGTTCACGGCGTCGGTGTTCAGCACGGCCCGCTGCGGGGCAATGCCAAGGTTCGCCTGCCGGTTCAGTGCTTGCTGCACCGCTGCGGAAGCGTCCGCCACCAGCAGGTGCTCCTCTTCCAGCATGGGACGCACCACCCGGTCGGCAATGTTCCAGTAGAGCCTGCCCTCCGGCAGGGCGTCGGCGGTCAGGTTGCGGCGGAACGCCTCGGCCAGGGCATTGCCCACAAGCTCAGCATAGTCTGCAGCGGCAGCGTAGGTGTCAGCGGCGGGCTTTGCGTCGCCCAGCAGCGCCCGGAAGTCGGCCCGGATGCGCTCCAGCAGCTCCGGGGCAATGTCCTTGTCGGCCATGGGTGCCTCCTCAGCTCTCGGAGCGGATGCCGGTCAGGTCCCGCAGGTTCTCCGCACCGAAATAACCGGGGATGGCCGTGTTGATCTTGCCCACGGCGTCCCCGATGCCGGACAGGGTGGCGGCGTCCGGCTCGAACACCGGCTCCCACACCGGGCGGGTGAGGTAGAGCTGCTGACGCTGGTAGGCAATGCCGTCCCGCATGCAGGCGGCCAGATACCCGGCGTTCAGGAAGCCGCTGCCAAAGGTGCGCTGTGCTTTGCGGGCAGCCAGGCGCAGGCTTTCGTGGCTGGACTTGATGGCCTCGGCGCTGGACGGGTTGTCGGTGACGAACCCCAGATCGTCCAGCGTCAGGCCGGTCTCTCCCGCGAACAGCGCGGCAAAAGTGCGCAGCTGCTCGGTGTAGGGGCTCATGCTCTGCTGGGTGAACTGGCCCACCACCGGCTTGTCGCCGTCCTCGTCCTTGGTGAACTCCAGAAAGCTGGAAATGGTGGCCTTCCACTTGTCCATCTGCTCGGCGTCGCTGGAGGTGCCCAGCACATATTTCTGCGGGAAGGAATAGAACTCGGCGCTGATCTCGCTGCGCTTGAGGGTGCGCAGGGCTCCCTGCTGCAGGCCCATGCAGGCACGGGAGATGCGGCTGTGGCCAAAGGGCCGCTTGGCGTCCGGGCGGTACACGACGGGCACCAGCAGCGGGGCCGGGGCGGGGTTGGGCACCTGATACGGCTTCTGGCCGTTGGGGTAATACCAGGTACTGCCCGTGGTGAAGTAGGCCTCCAGCAGAGGCTTGTCCGTTTCCGGGTCGCGGGCCAGAACGGCATATCCTTCCGTGAGCAGGCCGGTCACCTCGTCCATGATGCCGGTGGCATTGCCGCCGTCGATGACCTGCAGCCGGGGGTAGCCGCTGCCGTCCGGGCTGATGTACAGAAAGCAGCAGCTGGAAATGAGGGCCGACAGCACGGCACTGTCAAACAGGGTGTCTGCGTTGTTCATCTGGTAGATGGAGTTCAGGTCAAAGTTATCATCCCGGAACTCCCGCCAGACCAGCCGGTCGGCCAGAGCGTCCACAGCTTTCCCGCACCAGCCCAGCGTCTCGCTGAAAAAGCGGAACTCATCCGGGGTGACCTTGCCAAAGTCCTTTACGGCGTTCTTCATCTCGTAATACTTGTAGCGGGTCAGCACTCGGCTGCGCTTCTGGTTCAGGCGGCGGCGCAGATAGGCCATGCCTTTCAGGTCGGTCATGGGCGGTGGATTCTCCTTTCACGAGAAAATATTCACAGTACGGTCTGGGAAGGTCAGAGGGCCCCCTGGGAGGGGGATGCCCCCCGTCCCTGCGTGCGTGTCCCGGCGGCGCTGCGGGCCGTCTCAGCGGCTGCGGTACGCCGTCCAGTCGGTGCTCAGCGGCAGGGCCATGGAGGCATCTGCATCCGGCTCCGTCTGCTGCTCCACAGGCGTAAACAGCTTGTCGCTCTTCTGCCGGTTGCACCAGAAATGCGCCAGCTGCAGGTTGGCGAGGTCGCTGGGGTGGCCGCCCTTGGCCACCGGAATGATGTGGTCGATGCACGGCGAAAGCGGATGCGGAAACTTGTAGCTGAAATCCACAGGCTTGCCGCAGATGCCGCACACGGTCTGGGTGGCGTAGATCTTTTTCTTGTTGCGTTCAAACGCCAGCCGGTGGGTGCCGTCCCGATCCGGGCGTGCAACAGTCTTTGCCATGGGAAGCTCCTTGGGGTGTGCTGCCTGCCGGTCTCCTCAAGGGGGAGGAGGCCTTTTGCAGGCAGGGGGTGTTTTGAAAGGCCGGGGTACAAAATGACCCCGGGGGTCTTTGCAGGCCCCGGGGGTATGAAAAAAGCCGCCCCTGCGGACGGCGGAAAATATCAAAAAAGGCCCGGCTGGTACATTCAGGCTGTTGGGTGAGTAAATGTGTGTTCCCCTGTCGCAGCCGGGCAGCACAAAGCCCGCAGGATTGAAGGGAGTAAACCTTTCCTGCGGGCTCTTGCGATGATACTATTTTATCATGAAATCAAAGACATGTCACTGACGTCGTACTGACGTTTTACTGACATCTGTCACAGTTCCAAAGCATCCACACCTTTACGGTGATGACGGTAAACCTGCCGTACACAGATGCTCATCTTCTGTGCAATCTGCTCCCAGTCCTGAAAGCGGAGATACTTCAGCCGCAGGACCTCGTAATCCTTCGGGTCGTCCACATCCTCCAGTCGGGCCATAAGTTCGGCGTGGAGATCATCACACAGCATGATCTGTGCATTCAAGGCTTTCTCGGCTCGTTCAATACGTTCTACAGTTCGTGCCAGACTCTGCCCATCACCGCTGCCGCCCGGCATTCCGGTCAGTTGCTGCGTGGTACAACCGGTGTCACGTTCTGCTTCATCTAAATCATCTCGCAGGTGCTTGGCCTTTACCATAGCGTCCCCGTACCGACTGAGCCAGCGTCTTTTCTCTTCGTAGGTCAAACTCGTTTTCTCCTTTCTATGGAGGGTATGGAGGGTAGGAACCTATTTCCGAAAACTCCCTAGTAGGGAAACAAAAAAATAGAATATATAGGAAAGTCCCCGGAAAGGCTCCTTTGCTTCCATTCCCTCCATACTCAGTTCTTCAGGCGGGTCTGTTCGTACAGCGGCGGGCCCTGGGTGCTGCGGGCGGGCAGCTCTGCACCGCGGTTCAGCGCCATGCAGCGCAGGCCCTCCTCAGACAGGGCCATGCCCACATACTCGTTGTAGTACATGCCCTTGCGCACCTCGTAGTGCTTTTTGACCTCGATGCCGAATTGCTTGTTGGCCATGCGCCACTTCTCGTTGTTGTCGCTGCACCAGTTGAGATAGGTGCGGAACAGCACGCTGGCCTGCACGGTCTGGCCCTCGGCGGGCTCGGTGCAGTCGGCCAGAAAGGCGGCAATGCGGTCCTGATCCTGCTTGTAGGCGTCCACGGCCTTATCCACAGCAGCACAGGCGGGCAGACCGTGCTTTTTGCCGCCCTTGCTGAGGGCAAGCCACTTCTGCAGGCCGTCCAGCGCCCAGTTGAGGATGCCGGAGAGCTCCGCTTCCAGCTTCTGGGGCAGCAGCATGTCCTGTTTGTCCGGCGGGATGCACTGGGTGAACGGGATGAGCCGGATGCGCCGCCAGATGCCCACGTCGGTGCCATGGATGCGGGGCAGATGGTTGGTTGCCATGACCAGTTTGAACTCGGGCCGGAACTCAAATTCCTTGCCGTACTGGAAACGGGCCGTGATGGTGTTGCCGCCGGTCATCTGCTTGACCAGACCTTCGTCCAGCATGGCACCCTGATCTCCCTCCTCGATGGTGACAAGGCGGGCCCCTTTCAGGCGGGCCACGTCGCTGCGGGCGGCACCGGAGGAGCGGCTGCGGGCGCTGGTGATGGTCTCGGCCTGGGCGTTCATGCCGTAATCGCCGAACAGCTTGGCCAGTGCCTCCAGGAATGTGGATTTGCCGTTGGAGCCGTCGCCGTAGAGAAAGAACATGCACTGCTCCCGGGTGGAGCCGGACAGGCAGTAGCCGGTCATCACCTGCAGGTATTCGGCCAGAGCCCTGTCCCCACCGGTGACGGAATCCAGAAACGCCCGCCATGTGGGCGCTGCGGCGTCCGGGTCATAGATGACCTGCGCCAGACGGGTGATATACTTTTCCCGGTCATGGGGCAGCAGCTTGCGGCGGGCCAGATCCAGGATGCCGTTTTGCACGTTCAGCAGGCCCCGGTTCCGGTCGAACTGCTCCGGCAGCATGGGGATGCCGGGCAGGTGCTGGGCCTCCTTGAGAAAGGCCTCCTTGCCCCGGCTGGAGCGGCTTTTCTGGACGTGTCTGCGCTGGGCGGCGGCGTTGTCGGTATCACGGATGCCAAAGCAGGCCTTGTCCATCTGATCCAGCATCTCGTCTGCAAAGCGCTTGACGGTGGCCAGGTCGTCCCGCTGCCAGCGGGTGCCGTCCCACACCAGCCAGCACTTGTCGGTGGGGTTGTAGCGCAGGCGGTCGGCGTACCGGTCCCGGAAGCGGCGGGCGTTGCCGGTGTCGTCCATGGAGTAGGTCTTGACACCGGGGGCCGGCGCGCTGGCCGGGGCCTGCTCTCTGCCGGCACCGGTGTATTTGGCGTTGAGGGCCCGCAGGGCTTCGTCCTGATCCGCAAAGGCGGGGCCGCCGTCCGCTGTCTGCGGGGGCGGGGTGTACACCTCCTGACAGTCGGCCACGGCACGGTCCAGGGTAGCGTCGCCGTAGGTCTTGGCACCCCGGCGCTGGTCCCACTTGGGGCGCATGAGGCCGGAGGCACGGAACACCCGGTCCATGCGGGCCTTGTCAGCGGCGAACCAGAAGGCCAGCAGGTTGCAGAAGCTCAGATCCGCCTCGCTGTGGCTGGCGTAGTAGGCCTGCCAGCTGCCGGCATACAGGGCCGCAAAGCGCTCCCCGTCTTTGGCGCTGCAGGCAGTGTGCAGGATCTCCTCGTCGGAGCGGTCCACGGCCTGCCACACCACAGCCGGGGCGGGCGTGCCGGCGGGTTCGTCTTTGGCCAGATACTGCGCATGGACGGCGGCGCAGGCCTCGGTGCGCTCGGCAATGGCCTTTGCTTCCAGCACGTTGCCGGTCACGGTGAAATACCGGCCGCCGTCGTACATTTCCAGCCCGATGCTGCTCTTGCGGCAGGGGCCGGCGGGTTTTGTGCCGGTGAACAGGATATGCACGCCGGTGCCGCTGGGGCTGGCCTCGGTGTAGCTGTCCATCCGGGCAATGATCTGCACCGCCATATCGGAGAGGGCCCCGGTGGCCGGATCCCGGCAGTGGTCAATGTCGATGCCGCACAGCCCATCTCCCAAAAGCACCCCGACACCGCGCAGGCCATAGCGGGTGACCGCGGCCTGTGCCGCTGCCAGCGTGCCCCAGGTGGAGGGCTCGTTGGGCATGGCGTTCTTGCCGGTGGCGGGGTTGATGGGAGTTTTGGCAGCATCGAAACAGACCCAGCGGCGCGCCTCTTTCAAGGGTTGCGGGAACTGTTCGAGCATGAGCACCTCCGGTTAAAAGGGCATGTCGCCGTCATCGTCGGCGGGGGTAAAGCCGTCCGCGTCGGCTGCCGGAGCGGATGCGCCCAGCACCTCGTGGATGCCGCCCATGCCCAGATATTTGTCTACATAGGTGCGGGTGTACTGGGGGTTCTGTTTGTCGGTCTGCACATTGATGGCGCAGCGGCGGCCCGTGAACTGCGGCAGGATCTGCTCCAGTTCGCTCAGGCGTTCGAGGGGCAGCTGGATGGTCTGCAAAAAGCCCTTGAAATAAGGCAGGCCGTTCTTGTGCAGGCCGTAGCTGGTAAAGGCGTAGCGGCCCTTGTACTCGCCCTCGGTCACAACAAAAGACACGCTCAGGGCCAGACCGCCGCCCGTGCGGGCCACGATCTTGGCCTCCTTGATCATGGCGTTGTAACGGCCCACCGGCACGCTGCCGGAGCCGGTGCTGGCACTGGCCGAGGCAAATTCGTCATCCAGTGCGGCAAGGGTGTTTGCATAGTTCAGTTCGCTCATAGTAGTTACTCCTTTTCTGTGATGTTCATCTTTTTATAAAGGCTCCGGCGCTGCTTGTACTGCGTCAGGAGCTGGGGCGTCTTTTCGTCCACGATGTCCAGCACCAGCGCCTCGGTCTTGCCGGGGGCCGGGCGCTGGATGCGGCCAATGCTCTGCTGCACGATCACCTTGTTGCGGGTGGGCGTTGCCAGCACCAGCCGGTCCAGCCGGGGGATGTCCAGTCCTTCCTTGGCCAGCTGGTAGGTGGCAAACAGGATGCGCGCCTGCCCGTTCTTCATGCGGGCAAGGGCCTGCTGGCGGTCAGCCTTTTTGGTGCTGCCGCAGACGAACTCTGCCGCAAGGCCCAGGTCCAGCGCGTACCGGTGCAGCCGTTCCAGCACGGCCAGCGAGGCGGCCAGCACCAGCCAGCTGGTGCCCTCGGTGACGGCACGGTCCAGCACCGTTTCCACCGTGTGCATCCGGGCCTCGTCCGCTGCCATGTGGTGCATCAGGCGCACATAGTCGATGGGGCTCTCGTTGGCCCGGGGCGTGTACACGAAGGCGGTGGGCACGGTCTCCACCCGGGGCGTGATGGTGATCTGTTCCAGCTGGCCGGGGTCGATGACCGCCACCCTTGGGCCCAGCACCTGAAAGATGGTCTCACTCAGGCCGTCACTGCGCTGGTCGCTGGCAGTCAGGCCGAACCGCCACCGGGCGGGCAGGCACCGCAGCACCGCGGCAAACATGCTGGCGGATTCCGGGTTGTTGACCACATGGTGGCACTCGTCCACGATCACCACGCCCACGGTGCGGGACAGCTCGTCCAGCTCCATGCGGTACAAACTCTGCACGGTGGCAATGGTGAGTTTGGTGCCCAGGCGCTTGCTCTTGCCGGAGATCACGGCCACTTCCCGGTCGTCCAGACCAAGGCGCAGCTGGGCACGCTCCTTGGCCTGCTGGGCCAGATCCAGCGTGTGGGTGATCCAGAGGGCTGGCCGCCCCAGCCGGGCGATGAGCGCCATGCCGATCTCGGTCTTGCCGGCCCCGCAGGGGGCCACCAGCACGCCCTGACACCATTTGCGGGCAAGGGCGGCGTCCACGGCCTGCTTCTGGTAGTCCCGCAGGGTAAAGCCGGCCTTTTCAAAGGCGCAGGGCTCGCCCCGCAGGGTCCTGTCTTTGGACACGGTGCCTGCCGGGCGCTGCCGCCAGACTTCCTCGGCCATGCCCCGGGGCAGCGTGAGGGCGTTGCCCTTGATCTCGTACAGCATGATGGTCCTGGGAATGTTCCAGGCCGGGCGGCCCAGCCGCAGGGCGTTCTCGTAGCGGGGGTTCGGCACGGTCAGCTCCCGGATCAGCTGGTGCAGCAGCGGGGTGGGCACATCGGAGAGGTGCAGCTCTCCATCTAGGGTGTAGATCACGGGTGCACCACCTCCAGCACGTTCAGCAGGTCTGTGGGCAGGCCCTCCAGCTTCACACTGCCGCGTTCGCCGCTCTCGATGGCGTCCCGGATGTAGTACCACGGGAAGAAGCAGTCCACGGCAGGGGCGTCCCGCCGCACGGCCACCACGGCAACGCCGCCGGCGTCCTCCTTGCGGGAGAGGTTCTCCACCTCGTTGGGGCGGAAGGCCGAAAAGGGCAGGTTCCCTTTGGCAATGTGCTTGCACTCAATGCCCCAGCTGCGGCCGTCGATGGTGGCCTCGATGTCATAGGGCTGGCCGCCCCAGTCGGCGGGCCAGAGCCTTGCCCATGCCTGCGGGATGCCGCCCAGCACCGCCAGCAGATCGTCCTGCCAGCTTTTGCCCCGGGCGTTGCGGGCCTGCTGCAGCTGGTCCTTTTTCTGCCGGACACGGGCGTCACTGGGCTTCATAGGCGGCCTCCTTGTCCTTCTCGGCGGCACGGCGGGCCAGCTCGGCCTTTTTGGCGCAGGCGGCACACAGGCACTTGCCGTAGGTCTTGCGGGTGAACTCTGCCAGCTGGGCAAGGGTCATTTTGCCGGTGGCGGACACCAGATGCCCGCAGGCTTCGCAGCGCACCGGCTCTTTGCCCTCGTTGGCCCAGTCGGCCAGCTGCTTGCCCAGCTCCGGCGTGATGACCGTGTTCAGGCCGTCCAGAAAGGTCACGTCCTTGCTGGCGGTGGCAATGTGGTCACGGCCGATGTTCAGCATCAGGTCGAACTCATACTCCACATCGTCCCGCTGCACGGGGGCCATGCCCACCTTCACCGGCACCTGCTTGCCGCGGTCGTTCTCGGTGAGCACATAATCCTGCTTGACCCGCAGGGTGCAGATGGTGTGGCAGTTGACCGACAGCAGGTAGTTGATGAAATCGTTCTGGATGCGGCCGGCCTCGTCCCAGGCGGTATAGCTGTTCTTGTTGGGCTGGGCGGCAATGCCGGCCTTGATCTCCAGCACACCGCCGGAGCTGTTCCAGGCATGGGACAGGCTGTCCACGATGACCACGCCCTCCGGCCCGACGGTGCGTACGGCGGCGTCCACAGCCTCCTTGTAGTGGGCCGGGGAGTACGGCGGAGTGAGCTCGATGTAATAAAAGGCCCCGATGCCCAGATCCGAACGGTTGGCGTACAGCTGGCCGCGCTTGTGCTCAGTATCAATGAGGCAGATCTTCTTGAAATCCCCGCCGGTCATGCCGGAGGCCAGCAGCAGGGCGCCCAGCGTTTTGCCGCCGCCGGACACGCCGGCCAGCGCAATGCGGAGCTTGGATTTTTCTCGGGTGGCGACAGTTACTTCTACCATGTCAATTCTCCTTTTCCGTGTGCCAGACGCGGCAGGCGGTTGCCGCCGTGCGGGCAATCTCGGGCACGTTGGTGATATCGTTCCAGATCCAGAACCATGCCTCGGTGTCCTCATCCGTCCAGCGGGCCAAAATCACGCCGGGGTCAAAGGCACCCAGATTTGCCCCGCCGCTCACCACGGCAAAAGCGTCCAGATCAAAAGCGGCGGTCTCAAAATTGCCCAGCTGCACCAGAAACTCGGTCTCGGTGCGCAGGGGCAGGGGCTTCATGCCCAGATTGTAGGTCAGGGCGGTGCAGTCCGCAATAGCAAGGTCCCGCTCTGCGGGTTCCAGGGGCTTTGGGTCAAAGCCCTTCACCACCCAGGCGGCATACCCGATGCGGGGCAGGTCGGCCAGCCAGGTGACGATCTGGCCGGTGACCTCGCCGGGGCACTTTTCCTTGGGGATCAGCAGGGCCCAGCCGGCACCGGACAGGAAAAAGCAGTCCCGGAGCTCCCGCTCGGTGCGGATAATCTTGATGCCGCCGCCCTTGTAGCTCTTTTTCATGAGCCGGATCAATGCTTTGTAATCGAATTTCATTCAAACAACGCCTCCCGTTCCGCGTCCTCTTCACTGCCGGCGGCAGTGGGGTTGATGGTGTTTTCTTCTTCCAGCGAGGACATGATCTCCCCGCAGACGGCATACAAAGGGGTGCCCATCTGGGCCAGCGAAGCGTCGGCGGCAACGGCGCTGCCAAACCAGTTCAGGTACATGGCCCGCACGCTGTCCGCAATGAACTGCGCCTGCTGGGCACAGGCCTGTGCCGGGGCAAGCAGCCCTTCGGCGTCCTCCTGATACTGCCGCAGCCGGGCCTGCGCTTCGGCGGCCTGCTGCCGGGCTTCCTGCACGGCGTTGCGGGACAGAGCCTCCGCCTGCCGCTTCACTTCGTCCTTGTCCACAACTCCGGTGATGGGCTGCTTTTTCAGGGCGTCCTCGGCTTTGTGGGCGCGGGCCTCGGCCTTGCTCTGCATCTTCCATGCTTCTTCTTCCCGGGCTTCGGCAGAGTCGGCGCGCTCTTTCAGCTGGGCGTTCTGCTCGGTCAGGCCCTGCACGTCCGCAAGGGCGGCATCCCGCTGGGCTTCGACATCTTGGATGTGGCTTTCCGCCCAAGCAGCCCGATTCTGGGCACCCAGCAGCTTGTCCCGCTCAGCCTCGGCAGCATCGGCCCGCTCTTTCTCGGCTTTGATCTGAGCCAGCAGGTCCTGATACTCCTTGTTCGTGGAAACCTCACCGTTCTTGACCTTCTCCACCAGCTCTGCCGGAGCGCTGGGCTTTGCCACGGCGTACAGCAGGGTGGGCGGCAGGGCTTCCAGAATGGCCCGCTGGCGGGGACTGCTGCCGGCCATCAGGGCAGAAACCTGCAGAAGCCGGTAGGCGCTATCCTTGGTGATGCCGATGGACAGGCACCAGGCACGGAAAGTGTCCTCTTTTTTGGCAAACCTGCCGTTGTCGCATTGTGCGACAACGGTGCACAGCTCATCATGTGCAGCGGCAACGGCGTTGCCCATGTGTACCAGCCCACGCTCGGCCATCTGCTTACCGTGGCGGTACTCATCCTCGGCAAAGTGCAGATTTTCCACGGCCTGTTCGGGCAGGCCAGAATAATCAAACTCCGGGCACTTGTCCTCCCGAAGGAAGGTCAGGGGCTTGTCCTGCGGGACATCAGACGCAGGCGGCGTTTTCGCATTTGCAGGGTTTGTCAAGATCGGTGATGAGGTGCCGCCCACAGCTTCGCCAGCAGAAAAACTTTCCGCAAGGACGGCGGGGCCCGATTCGCAGTTCTGCAGGGATGTCGCGGGGGTCGATGCGCTTGCAGCCGCCGCACTCTCCGAGGTGGTCAATGTTGCCGCTGTGGCAGTTGGGACAGCATTCTCTGCTGTAGTCACAGCAGCATCCGCATTCTGGGCAGTTTCGCATTCGGATTCCTCCTTTGCTTTTTTAATGTCAGCCAGAACTTTTTCCATTTCCTGCTGCGGGGTCATATCTTTGCGGCTTCCGTCCGGGTTGAAGAAATGTTCAAATAATGCCGCTTTGGCTGCAATCCCCTTTTTGTTTTGGGCGCAGAACAAAGCGTACTGGTAGCGGCCATTGTGACAGTATTCTGTGGCACGAATCTCACCTCGAGAAAATCCACCTGTCAGCTCGCCTGCCGTAAAGGTTTCCTTAATCCAGGCACTGATTTCCTCCAAAAAGTCAAAATCCAGACTGACAACGGAACAGGTGCATTTGTCCTTGGTGGAGCCGATGAACTGGGAAGCATAGGAGAGCGTTTTGCTCATGCGGCATTCATAACCCTTGGTCTTTTGCTCTAAGTTCTTGGTCTCCTCGTTCCACTCGTAGGTGCCCCACGACAGGACGTAAGGGCAGCCGTAACATTCATGGCCCGGGCCGTACCCTTTCAGACGATTGCGGGTGTTGTCGGCATTGCTGGATTTCTGCACCCGCCGCCCGCATTTGCAGATGTAGGTGCTCATACCCGCACCTCCGTGTCCTTCAGGCGGTCCAGCATCTCAGACTGCAGATCTTTGCTCAGGGGCTGCAGGGTGTTGTTCCGCCAGCCGTAGCACAGGATGGGGCCGTAGATGTTCTGGCCGCGATATGTACGGCACAAACCTCTGCCATAAATGCCGTACACCAGCACTGCCGGCGTGCGGGGCAAAACCTTCTGTTCACAGGGGCACTGCAGACGGGCCTCGATGCCCTGCAGGGTGTCCGGCAGAGAGGTGACTTCCGGGGACTTGCCCGGCTCGATCAAGATACCTTTCATTGTGGTTCCTCCGTTGTATAACCATGTTTGACGCAGAGCTTTTCCAGTTCGATGTAGGTAAGATCGTGCAAAAACCGGACGTCGTGCTGGAAATCCATGGAGCGTGCGTCCGATAAAACGCCGAGGATCTCCAGTGCCGCCAGTGCCTGGCCCAATTCTCTTGCGGGTCGGCCGAGAATCTCGGTGCGGCAGTCCTTCTGGTAGTCCGGATCTGCGATATAATACCGATCCGGGCGCAGGACTCCGTCGGCAAAGCCACGTTCCAGGTTACTTGCGGCCATGGAGAGTGCTGCGGCCGCTTTGTTCAGTGCGGCCAGCTGCTCATAAATCAGGCCGGAGTGCCATTCGGGCACATTCTTGATGTACTGCAGCAGACTTTTCTGCTTTTCTGTCAGCATTTTCTTGTAAAAACCTCCAAAGTGTGTTATTCTTCGGGGTGATAGCGTTGTCCATACCTATCACCCCCTGGGCTCGTCCGTGCTGCGAACACGGGCGGGCCTTTTTGTGTTGAATCTCTCAGCCCCATTGTTCAGACATCGCCTTTGCAACACCCGGAAAGGTCTTTGCGCGGTTCCTTGCCCGGTCCGTGGTAAACATCCCCTTGTGCTGCTCACCATGCTTATGCGAGTAGGAGCCAGACGGGCACCACGTGGCGGTAGGCTCTACGATATTTGTTGGGTGCAGCGGCGGCACGCCGCGCTCCCACAGCAGCGTTTTCTTGCTGTAGGGATGCCCATATTCATAGGGCTGGATTGCCTGCGTAGGCTTCGGATAGTCAAAAATCTTGCTGGGAGTAGGATTTTCAATCACTACCTTTTCGCAGTCTGCCGCCCATACGGCGAGGAAAAGTGCCTTGCCACACAGCCCCTCGTAATACCGGGAAAGATTGAGCTTTCCTCCCTTGTACAGGTGTCTCGCTCCCGCGTTGCTCGTCTTTGTGCAGGGGACAAATGCGATAATCATATCCCAGCGGGGCACATCATGCGCGATTCCGTCCATGGTCACGACCTGCCCCCCCTCAATGGCCTTTAAGCAGTCTCCCAAGATGTGCCACTCAGGATGCCCGCCGGACGGCTCAATCAGGTCGCACGAGTAAGCCTCATGCCCACGGACACGGAAAGCCTTGCACACTTCCTGCGATTCTTCGCAGGCAATAAGTATTTTCATTTTCTCCCTCCAGTTACTCTTTTTTTGCGGGGCAGGCTGTCCACTTCGCTGCGCGGGATGAGCTCCCGCTGGCAAATGTACTTGACGTGCTGCCTGCCGTCCTTGAGCCAGTGGCAGACGGAAGCGGCAAAAGAATTTGCGCTGGCGTAGCCCAGCCGCCGGGCACACATGGCGGCCGTGCCGCTGGCCAACAGGTCACCGCTCTTGGCGTCCCAGACCGTATACCAAAAGGCATTGTTGACAAGGTCAGGCATGGGGGTTACCCCACCTTCCGCTTGCCCTTGACGGTGTTGCGGGGCTCCTTGTGGACTTTCTTGCTGGCCCGCTCCTCGGCGTCCTGCACGGCAAAGCTGATGCGCATCAGGGCAAGGCTGGTCAGAATCAGCACCATGGCGGTGGTGAACTGGCTGTCCGAGATGGTGCCGCCCACCTGCGCGGTGCCCTCAATGCCCAGGGCGTACAGCAGGCCCGCACCGAAACTCCCGGCGGCCAGCACCTGCCAGACGGTGGATTTAATCTTCATCGTCGTCCTCCTCTTTCAGCTCGCGGATCGTGTTGTAGAGCAGTCCAGACGCCCAGCCCATCTGCCGCTCAAAATCGTCCGGGAAATAGCTCTTCAGAATCTGGGCGATTGCGCACACCAGAAGATGCAGCACGTCGCTGGGACCACCTTCGACCTTGATGGTCGAGTCCTCACTGTCGATGTAAAGTTTTGCCTTCATGTTCATGCTCCTTTCTCAACCTTCGGGAAGAAATACTCTCCGATCTGCTCCTGCGGGATGTGAAGCTCCCTGCAGATTGCGGTGATCTCGTAATGGCGCCACTCATTGTTCTTTTGCTCCGGCTTCGGGTTCAGGCGGGTGGACAGGGTACTTTCACCCATGCCGACCAGCTTGGCGAACTCCCGGTGCTCAAACCCTTCGTCCTCGATGAGGCGGGCCAGCTTCAGGTAAGGGCTTCTTGGCCTTCTCATGGCTTTTGTCCTCCTTTCTCGAAATATCTACTTTAAGTAGATGCACTGGCGAAAAAAATTTGGTCGATGGGAATACCTACGACCTCACTGATTCTTTTCGCGGTGGCAACGGTGGCATCTTCGGGCGATTGCTCGATTCTACGGTATGTATCGCGCGAAACGCCGAGTTTTTCTGCCATTTCACGCTGCGTGAAACCGGCATACTGACGGGCCTGCTTAACAGTGAATCCCAAATTCGCACCTCCTTTCGTCTGGGGTCGAGAATACTATACTCCACTTTTGGTAGAATGTCAAGAACTTAAAGTAGAAGATTTTCAAATAAATGTTGACATGATTCTACTTTTGGTGTAATCTGTACATATAAGGAGTGATTCAATTGAGCATCGCCGAAAATATTAAAAAAATCCGGTTGGAGCACGGGCTGTCGCAAGCTGAACTCGGCAAGATTGCCGGCGTTAGCGACAAGGCGGTGTCCACTTGGGAACTCGGTATCAAAGTGCCTCGTATGGGGGCCGTAGAAAAAATGGCAAATTATTTTGGCATTGCTAAAAGTGCCATTGTGGACGATAACCCTACGGTTGCAGAGCCACGTCCTATCCCTCCGGGATTTCAGCCGAATCCCGAAATGGACTGGGTACCTCTGGTAGGCCGGATCGCATGCGGAACTCCCATTACTGCTGAGGAAAATGTGGAGCAGATGGTCTGCGTGCCGTCTCGCTGGCATTCCACTTTCACGCTGACCTGCGAAGGTGACAGCATGGAGCCTCGCATCCACAACGGCGATCTGGTGGCGATCCGCAGCCAGCCCACCGTTGAGAATGGTGAGATTGCCGCTGTGCGCATCGGCGAGGAGGCCACCTTAAAGCACGTTTATCTGCATGATAATTTTATTGAACTGCGTCCTGAAAACCCGGCATTTGAATCTATCATTCTGAGTAAAGAGGACATGAACACCGTTGCGATCGAAGGTAAGGCCGTCGGCCTTTGCCGCGATATTTAAAACAGGAGGGTATTGCAGTGAAAGGACGAGTACGGAGATGTGCCGTAATCTGTGCGCTGGCAATAGTCTTGGGTGGCTGTGGCGGTTCAGCTCCTGCAACGGCAGAGAAAAGCGCCTCTGTTGTGCGGACTGATGAAAATTCTATTGTTTACTTCAAAACTGATAAAGGGCTGAATGCTTTTTTTGAGGCTTACAATGAATTTGCGGAGCATCCATTTGCCGTCGAACAAATACGTCAGGGAAATGTCAGAACAAAAGCGCTGATTCAAACCGACAATTTGTATGTAGAACTGGTCAACAGCGCAAACGGTCTGGACATTCTTCTGGATGATTGTTCCGAAGAATCAGAGGAATTGTATTCTGTGTATCGGGACTTTTTGAAGGTGATGGATGATTCTCTTTCCGATAAACAAATTGAACAGTCTTGGTCAGATATTAAAGAGATTGGAACGGGATATCTTTATAATGGCCGCTATTCGCTGAATCGGTTAAAAATGGACTACAGTAATGTGGAATTCCAGGGGGCCTATCAGGTAAAGGTACATATTTTCGGGCCTCAATATCAGCCACAGTGAGGAGGAAAACATCATGGGATTTCGATACCGAAGAAGCGTGAAATTGGGTGGACTGCGTATCAATTTCAGCAAATCTGGGATTGGCTATAGTTATGGTGTGAAAGGTCTAAGGTACACAAAAACAGCCAAAGGAAAGGATCGTGTAACTGCTTCCATTCCGGGTACTGGTATTTCATATGTTGCCGAAAGCAGCGGAAAGAAAAAATCCAGAACCACCAAAATGTCAGCGGCTAACAACCCTGCACCCGAAACAAAAAATATTCAGTATAAGATGCCGATTATTCCGAACCTTATTATTGCAGTGGTTAGCATCGGGGGCTGCATTGGCTATTATCTAACACACGGGCATGAAATTGGAATTTCTATTATCTCAGGCGTTTTGATCGGCGCAGTGCTTTATGTTGTCCTGTATGGCGTCATTGGCGCAATTCTAATGGCATTAGGAATCGGGAAAACAGTAGACCCTAATGCTGCTTCAAATGGTTCAACAACAAAAAATACCTCTTTGGAAATTTCGGCTCAGGAAAGGCAGGAAGAATTCAAACTTGCTGGTTCTCATTACTGCAAAGCGGCGATTGAAAAAGTTGCCATTCCAAATCCGGATTGGAGAAAGACATGTAAAGCACTTATAAATGCAGGCAAGGTCAATCAAAAAGTCTATCGCTTCTGCCGCACAACAAAGGTGGCAAAACTTGTGGAAGAACCTGACAACTCACATGACCCGAATGCTGTAATGGTAACCGTCGAGGGCGAAAAGATTGGCTATATTAGTGCCGATGAAGCTCCGCATGTCAAGGAAATTCTGCGCCAGCATAATTTGAAAGAGGTTACAGCTGCCATCGCTGGTGGTGAGTACAAGACGATCACTCCAGATGCTGAAATGATCAAGAACCAAAGCGGACCGTTCGTCACAGTTAACATTCGTTACCAATAATCAAAAAAATCCCCCGGCGCGCCAACGCCAGGGGAGAAGAATCTGCTTGCCGGATGGCATCACAGACTGTACAGTTGGGGAACCGTACAGGTTTATGATACCACCTCCGGGCAGGCTTGTCAAAGTGTATCTGTGGAGGTGCATTTTATGGGAAAACGGACCAACACGGCAGCCTGGCTGCCGAATCAGCAGCGCTGGCAGATCAACGTCCAAAAGAATGGTGTGCGCAGATCCTTTACCAGCTCAAAGCCCGGCCGCACCGGCCAGCGTGAAGCCAATGCAAAGGCGGACGCATGGCTGGATGACGGCATCAGCAATACTCGGATGCTGGTAGAAGCAGCCTATCCGCAGTGGATCGGCGAGCTGAAACTGACCACCAGCCGCTCCAACTGGGAACCGATCCAGAGCCGGTGGAACGTCTGGGTGCGTCCAGTCATTGGCCGGAGGCGTGTGGGAGACCTGACGGAACAACAGCTGCAAGCCATCATCAACAAAGGATTTGCAGGAGGACTGAGCAAAAAATACCTTTCCAACATGTGCACGGATTTGACCATGTTCTGCAAATGGCTGCGCCTGAGCAAAATGTCCACTCTGCGGCCGGAAGAACTGCATGTGCCAAAGGGTGCACGCTCCAAGGAAAAAGAAATATTGCAGCCGGAGGATCTGCGTACACTTTTTGAGGTGGACACTACGATCCTGGACGGCAAACTGATCGAGGATCCTTATGTCAATGCGTACAGGTTTAGCGTTGTGACTGGCCTTCGTCCGGGCGAGCTGATCGGACTGAGCTGGAAGGACGTTAAGGGTGGCCGGGTGAAGATCCGGCGAGCTATAAACACCCGTGGCGAGGAAACCCGCGGCAAGAACGACAACGCTGTGCGCGCCTTTGCACTCACCGATAGTGCGGCCGCTATTCTGCAGGCACAGAAAAAGCTGACAGGCGGGCAGGAGAGCGTGTTTGGCATCTCCTGTGAGGACACATATAGAAAATATTGGCGGCGCTACTGCGAGGCCAACGGACTGCACTATGTTCCGCCGTATAATCTCCGACATACGTTCGTATCACTGGCAAAAACGCTGCCAGAGGGACAAGTCAAGCCCTTGGTTGGCCACTCCCGCCAGATGGACACGTTCGGGATCTACGCGCATCTTATTCATGGCGAGGATGTGCAGACTGCCGCAGACCTGGACAACGTTCTCAGCAGGGTTCTTGATCCGGAAAGTCTTGAGAAGTAACACATTTTGTAACACGTTTCTATTTCTCGCACCGTGTTTACGGTTTCCTTCCCGGAGAAGTGGATTTCGGAATTTAACGGAAGTACGTTGGATGTGTATGCCGGGTTTTCGCCGGAAAAGTTCTGGACCGGGTTCGACCCCCGTCGGCGGCATGAAGAAAAGCAC
>ERZ773169.583-NODE-583-length-45107-cov-13.949325_pt1 | contig 45107 bp, 49 predicted proteins | sample MGYA00580536_ERZ773169 | MGnify/ENA primary metagenome ERZ773169 (study PRJEB29015, sample SAMEA2737814) | human gut metagenome | biome: human gut; feature: human-associated habitat; material: faeces | place: China | collected 2012 ... | reverse complement strand
GAAGATAAGGGGATTGCTATTTTGGGAGATATAGGAACAGTGTTAAAAGATTTGCAGAAAGCAAAAGAGGAAAGTGCATTTGTATAGGATACTTGTTCTTGATATTCCACTTAATGGAGAAACATTAGAATATTGATTGATACAAAACTGCACTCAGGGATATTGTGGGTGCAGTTTTGCATTAAAATTATTGATTACGATACAGTTTCTGATATTCAGTAATGTGTGGCAATTACTTACAGATGGTTTTGTCTCTGAAAGGGTGATTTTCTGAATCATCTCTGTTCTCACTAAGTATAGAAATGTATGTGAACATGGAGAACGAATGTTTACATGCAGAACGGTAGATGTTATTGCAGATACACCGCTTCATAAAAAACTTTCATTACTACAGAGCGGTAATCAGTACGAAAAAGGAAAACAAGATTTCAGTGAAAAAGTAGTAGCAAAGCCTCTCAAAAGCGGGGCTTTGCTACTATTCGTAGTTATGGAATGAAACATTCTTTAATCTGTGTCTGATAACCGATCTCTTTTACTCAAACACTTCTTCAATTTTACCAGTTTTTTCGTTGTAAACATAAACACTGTTGTGTTCCGTTACAAAAGGAGTAAGTGAGCCAAGCTTAATGTTTCGGATGTAAACTACATTCGTTGGTAAAACTCGCACTAAGCTTTCATTTTCATTAATATCAGCGATCCAACGGAACAATTTGTTCTCTTCTTGTCCCGTATAAATGAGATCCATACCGTTTTCCGTATTCTCCAGTTTGAAATATACCTTATGTTTTAAAGACATTTTCGGATAGACACCTTTTACAACGTAAATACCATAATGTTCATGTAAAAGCTTCTTATAGGTATCGGGAGTAAGATCAATATCCTTATATTTTACTTTTTGTCCAACATCAATTCTTTCTCGAATAATGGTTAAGGTATGGATAGCCCAATTGAGAGTTCCAATGCTGTTATACTTGATGCATTCTTCAATATTTGTGAAGAATGTTTCATCAAAATTTACTTCTTGTGTTGCCATTTTTGTCAGTTCGTTTAATGATAAATTCATAGTAACCTCCCCTTCATTAAGCAAGATATTGTATACGATTTAAAAACCATATGTGTATCATAGATACTTTCAGGTTTTGCAAACAAAGTGTTTTACAAGAAAGTATATGTTTCAATTTATAACAAAAAAGCTGAGTATATATCGTTTGTTAATATCAATTATATTATATCCTTGTTTCATTTTACAAACAAGCTATTTGAGGGAAAATACAGACAAATCAGAGTTATTATCTAATAATAAGATAGAATGAAGTCAATCAATAATCAGGAGAATCAGAGGTGATTTTGTAATGATTGATGTTGCAAGAAGGAAGACGAAGTATTATCTTTTTTGTTGACAAAAAACAACTACAATATTATTATATAAAGTAATTATATCAAGTAATTACATAAAATAATAGAAAGGAGAAACTCATGACAAAAGACAAGATAAAGGAGGTTATGGATGCCTGTTATCAGGCAAAGAGGATAAGAGATATGCTTCCGGCATTGCCTGGGGGAGTGACACCATCCCATATCCACTATCTGGATACTCTTAGTAAGTTAGAAAAAACGGAAGGTAAGGTAAAAGTCAGTGATATTAGTGAGAACCTTGGACTTCCGAGACCAAGCGTAACGAAAACCGTAAAAGATATGGAAAAGCTTGGATTTGTCGAGAAAGAAACAACAGAAACGGACGGAAGGTTTGTTTATATTAAGACGACCAGGACAGGAAGAGACCTGGTTGATAAATATGTTGATGAATATTTTGGTAATCTTTCGGAAAATCTTGGAGGGATTACGGATGAAGATGCAGACAAGATGATTGAAGTAGTAGAAAAGTTCTATATAGTTATGAGTAACAGGAAGTAATATATGAATGCAAAAGAAAGATCAGATTTTACACAGGGAAGTATATTAAAGAAGATGATTCCATTCATGATGCCAATACTTGGAGCGCTTATACTCCAGGCAGCGTATGGTGCAGTGGATCTTCTGGTTGTGGGCAGATTTGGAACAACGGCCGGGCTATCAGCAGTTTCAACCGGCAGTCAGATTCTTAATCTTGTAACGTTTGTGATAACGCAGCTGGCAATGGGAATTACTGTTCTTATTGCAAGGTATATCGGTGAAAAACATACGAGTCAAATAGGGGAACTGCTTGGTGGAGCAACGACAGTGTTTACTACGATAGCTGTCGTACTCTTTGTGGTGATGGTGTTTTTTGCAAAGCCACTGGCTGTTCTTATGCAGGCACCCCAAGAAGCGCTTATGCTTACGTCAGTGTATGTAAGGATTTGCGGGGGAGGTATTTTCTTTATCGTTGCTTATAACGTTCTTTCTGCCATATTCAGAGGGCTGGGAGACAGTAGGTCTCCCCTTATATTTGTTATGGTTGCCTGCGTGGTAAATGTCGTAGGTGATATTGTACTTGTTGCAGGATTCCATCTTGATGCCGCAGGAGCCGCAATTGCTACAGTGCTTGCCCAGGCGGTCAGTGTGGTGCTGGCTCTTTTAATGCTTAAAAGAAGACAACTGCCATTTAAAATAACAAAAAAAGATTTCAGAGTTAATAGTCAATGTAAAAGATTCCTGACAGTTGGAATTCCTCTTGCGCTTCAGGAATTTCTTACCCAGATGTCATTTCTTGCACTGTGTGCATTTATAAATAAGTTAGGGCTGGAAGCTTCTTCAGGATATGGGGTCGCCTGCAAGATAGTAAACTTTGCTATGCTGATACCAAGTGCACTTATGCAGTCGATGGCTTCCTTTGTATCGCAGAATGTTGGTGCTGGTAAGGAGGATAGAGCAAAGAAGGCTATGTTTACCGGAATGGGAATCGGATTAATCGTTGGAATTATCGTTTTCGCAAGTGTATGGTTCTTTGGTGATGTGCTTACATCGATATTCACAACGGATGAAGCGGTTGTACAAAAAGGGTTTGAATATCTTAAGGGGTTTGCTCCGGAAACGATTCTTACAGCAATTCTTTTTTCTATGATAGGTTACTTTAACGGACATGAAAAGACGTTGTGGGTTATGATTCAGGGACTTATCCAGACACTTCTTGTAAGACTGCCACTTGCATATTTTATGAGTATACAGCCGGATGCCAGCCTTACTAATATAGGGATTGCAGCGCCTGTTGCCACATGCTTTGGAATTATATTAAATGTAATCTTTTTCCTTTACATGACAAGAAAATGAAAAAGATATAAGTAAATCAATGATTTATTTCTTGAAATTTTGTTTACAAGTAGATATAATGCTTTTTACATTTTATAATTTAGGAGAAGGTATTTATGAATAGTAAGTCTGATACACAGGCGATGAAAACGGAAAATTTTGGATAAACAGTAGGAGGTATATTCTATGCCATTGAAAATTGTTAGAAATGATATTACAAAAATGAATGTTGATGCAATTGTCAATGCAGCTAATACATTTCTATTAGGAGGAGGCGGGGTAGATGGATGCATTCATCGTGCTGCCGGCCCAGACCTTCTTGAGGAATGTAGAATGCTCCATGGATGTGAGACAGGGAATGCTAAAATTACAAATGGATATCGTCTTCCCTGTAAATATAATATGTCATTCACACAGTTGGACCAATCTGGCTGGATGGAAAACATCAAGAACAAAAACTTTTAGAATCCTGCTATGATACATCACTGAATCTGGCGAAGGAATATGGCTGTGAATCGGTTGCTTTTCCTCTGATTTCTTCTGGAATTTATGGCTATCCAAAAGATCAGGCATTAAAAGTTGCTGTAGATATCATTGGAAATTTTCTACTGGAAAATGAGATGACAGTCTTCATTGTAATTTTTGACCGGAAGGCATATCAGATTAGCGGAAAGTTGTTTGCGGATATTACAGCTTATATAGATGACCGATATGTGAAAGAACACTCGGACAGTCGGGAAGAACAGAGATGGCGATCGGAGCCGCTTATTGGAGAAAGTTGTTTCGGGTCAGCAGTGGAGAGGATGGAAGCGAAGCCAAGCTATAATGCGATAAGCAGCAGGACTCTGGAGGATGCGTTGAATCAGATAGATGAAAGTTTTTCGGAAATGCTGCTTCGTAAAATTGACGAATCCGACATGACAGATACACAGTGTTACAAGAAAGCAAATATTGACCGGAAACTTTTTTCTAAAATCCGCTCGAATAAATTTTATAAACCGTCTAAAACGACAGTGCTGGCATTTGCTCTGGCATTGGAACTGCCAATTACAGAAATGCAGGATATGCTTGGTAAGGCGGGATTTACTTTGTCTCGTTCAAGCAAGTTTGATATTATTGTAGAATATTTTGTTGAACAGGGTAATTATAATGTATATGAAATCAATGAAGCATTGTTTGCTTTTGATCAGAGTCTGATTGGATCATAAAACAATGAATGTTGTTTAATGTCGCTTTCTATGCGACCACTTTCTAAAAGAAAATCGTTATACTATGGCTGCAAGGTACGAAACCGAGCAGCCATTTTTTTGACCAGGTAAATACCGAGATAGTAAACTTAATAGCGAGATTTTCAGGAGGTAAGGTATAATGAGAAAGAATTTAACAGAAATCGTTTTTATCCTTGATCGTAGTGGATCTATGAGTGGACTGGAGCAAGATACAATCGGAGGATTTAATTCTATGATTAATCAGCAGAAAAATGCAGAGGGCGAAGCATTGGTTTCTACGATATTGTTTGACAATGTAAGTGAAGTTCTGCATGACCGCATAAATGTAAAGGACATCCATCCCCTGACCGATCACGATTACATGGTTCGGGGATGTACGGCATTATTAGATGCTATTGGCGGAGCGATACATCATATTGGAAATATTCATAAGTATGCAAGACGGGAGGACATTCCGGAACATACAATGTTTGTTATCACAACGGATGGAATGGAGAATGCCAGCCGCTATTATAGCAGCAATAGAGTGAAACAGATGATTGAGCGGCAGAAAATAAAATATGGCTGGGAGTTTCTATTCCTTGGAGCCAATATTGATGCTGTGGAGACAGCCAGTTTATTTGGCATTGATGAGGACAGAGCAGTTAACTATCAATGTGACAGCGAGGGAACTGCTCTAAATTATGAAGTGATCAGTGAGGCAATCAGTGCTGTCCGATGTAGTGTACCATTGGGTTCAAATTGGAAAAAGCGCATTGACGAGGATTTTAAAAAACGTGGCAATCGCGAGTAAGTAATTTTCTATGGGTCTTGTACCTGTAGATAAAGTTCCGCGTTCTTGTTGTCTCTCTGTATGTGTGCTATAATTATTAAATTTAACTAATTCAAAATATTCAGAAATATCTTCTTAATCTTAAAAGAAATACAAGTTGCAAAGGTAAACGAAGAGGAAGAAGAAAGAATAAAGAATAAGAATAGCTTTATTGCCGGAAGTCATAGATAAAAGGAGGCTTCCGGCTTTTATGATGCTTCTCATAGATGCTTTTGTGACAAATTCATAATCCGTTCAGAAATCAAATGTTTTTCTTGTATACAGTAGAGTATTAGAGTATAATAAAATTAGTTTTTTCATACGTTTAAAAGCTATAATAAGAAAACCGGCAAAACAGATGAAAGTCTGCGATGCAAAGCTATAGGGCCTGTAAAATGGTAGCTAGTTGCCACGTTAAAGATGCATTGTCTGCAATGACAATGCTTTTTTATTTTTGGAGATTAGAGCGTGTTTTATAAAATTTCCAAGAGTAAATAAAAGGGAGAAGGGAGAACGAAGGTATTGAAAAAGGTAAAAAAGAGGTTGATTATAACAAGTCTGCTCATAACCATTCTTATTATTTCTTTTCTGCTTAGTGGCTGTTCAAATGTGTCTAAATATGCAAAGTCAAAATCAGAAAAAGCATCGGGAGAATCGGCGGTAGTAGATTACACCTGTGTTTCAAAGCCGAAAAGTGAGAAGAAGATTTATGTTATTTTGAAAAATTATCACGGCGATTACTGGAAAACAGTGATTGAGGGGATAGAGAGAGCGGCGAAGGAGATTGATGCAGGGGTTTATCTTGGCGGGATTGATAATGAAACGGATATCGACGGACAGATCAGCTTAATGGAGAAAGCTGTGAAAGAAGGTGCAGATAGTATCCTGCTGGCCCCGGCAAATTCGAATTCACTGGCAGATAGCTGTGAGAAAGTTAGAAAGAAAAAGATTCCAGTTGTTTTAATTGATTCTTCGATTAACAGTACAGAATTTGATGTCTGCTACATGACTGACAACATAGATGCAGGGGAGATGGCAGCGAAAGAAATGCTTACGATGCTGCATGATGCAGGCAATTCTCCGCAGGAACCATTAGCGGTTGGAATCTTGTTGTCGTCAGATGCTTCACAGGCGATGGTAAATCGGGTTTCGGGATTCTTAGATTACTGGGCAAAATACGCACCAACAAAATGGGAGATTACAAAAGATATTGCTTTAAATGGCGGGAATGTGAAAAAAGCAGAGTCGGATGCAGCGAAATTATTGAAGAAAAATGAGAATATAAAGGGAATTTATGGATGTAATAATACATCTACAGTGGGGATTGCAAAGACACTTACAAAACAAAAACGAACGGATATTGTTATGGTCGGATTTGATATGGCAGAGGAGACAAAACAGTTTATTAAAGACCCGGATTATCGAGGAGTTTCCTTAATGCAAAAACAAGACCAGATGGGATATCTGGGAATAGGGACTTTGAATTCCCTTATCAATGGAAAAAAATCCGAGCAAAAATATTTTGATACCGGGGTTATTATGATTGATTCTGATTATCTTATGGAGAAAGGTGTTTCGTGAAAAATCGAAGAAAAAATATGAAAAAAAGAGGGGTGCCGCTTGCTTTATATCTGACAGTTTGTCTGGCGATTATTGTGTCCGCATATTTTCACTTGAGCAGGATCGCACAGAATTTTAATACGCAGCATCTGGAATTAATTACCGGACTGTATGCAGAAAAAATGAATGAATCAATGGAATATCTTCAAAACTATGTAAAAGAAGATGTGAAAATGATTCAGGCAATGGAGAATAAGGAGCCGGAAAAGATTCAGAAACGTTTAGAAAAGAACCTGAATCAGAAAATGTTTTGTAATGTCGGATTCATTTTAAAGAATGGAGAGGTGTATGGCAGTAAATGTGCCGTCGCGGATATCAAAAAGAAGAACTTTGATAAGCAGGCATTAAGTTCAGCAATTTCCTTTAACTCTGACCCTTACCAGTCAAGCGAAACCGGAAATATGATTATGACCGTATTTGTTCCGGTAGCATATGACTCGCAGATACGTATTCTCTATGTATCCATTATGATAGAGCAGCTCAGGAAGTTGGGGGTCTATGAATTATTGCAGGGAAAAATCAGTGTTCATCTGTTAAAAGTAGATTCAGAAAACTTTATTACCTGCATCAGTAGTAATGAGGATACGACAGCCAATGGCTGGAATAATCTTTTACTGCAGCAGAAATACTTTAAATACGATGAAAATTATTCTTATAAACAATGGATAAAAGACATGCGTTCTGCTAAGAAAGAAGGAAGATTTGCTGCACAGATCAAAGGAGAAGACTCTACTATATCCTATCGCAGTATTTCAGGTAGAATTAGAAGAACAGGTCCGTAAAAAAGAACCGGGATTTTTCATATTTATTGATGTAGATAACTTTAAATCTTATAACGACACCTACGGACATAATAACGGAGATTTATGCCTGAAACACTTCACCAAAGCAATGCAGGAATGTTTCCCGGAAGGAAGTATACTTAGCAGGTATGGTGGAGATGAATTCGTGGTCTATCTAAAAGATGTTACAAAAGAATCTGTATATATTTATATGGAAAAATTCCAGAAAATGATTGCAGATCTGACTCTTGCAACAGGTGAGCAGGTACATTTGTCAGCCAGTGCCGGAGGCGCGGCATTCCCAGAACAGGGGGAGGATTTTATCTCACTGTGCAGAGGTGCAGATGCAGCATTGTATAATGTAAAACAGAATGGTAAAGCGGCTTTTAAGATGAAATAGGAGGTCGCAGCAGGCAAGGGAGACTGGATTTGCTTAAGTATTATGCCCGTAGAGCGAGATGAGCAGGGAAGGAATATTTCTGTAGTCTGCGTTTGTCGTCCAATTACAGCAGAAAACTTGTCACTGGTTAACTTTGTCTGTTATTAGCTCTTGAATCAAATCTATCTTCAATGTTATGATAAGAAAAAACATTGGAGAAGTTTATGAATACAAGAGAAGAAGCAATAAAATATGGTTTATCCTTTGTGAATACCTATGTAGAAGCACCATTTCGTGATCAGAACTGGCAGCTTGTGCGGGTGAAGGGAAGTAAGAAAGCATTTCTGTGGGTTTATGAAAAGGACGGATTCATTCATTTGAATGTGAAAGTAGAGCCGGAGTGGAGAGACTTCTGGAGAGAGGTATATTCATCAGTTATTCCGGGGTATCACCAGAATAAAAAGTATTGGAATACGCTTATCCTTGACGGAACGATACCGGAAAAAGAAGTGAAACGAATGATTACAGAAAGTTACGATATTGTAACAGACAGCCCGACAAAGAGAATCTATGAGGCAGTAAAAAAGATTCCAAAAGGACACGTTGCAACCTATGGACAGGTAGCGGCAATGGCTGGAAATCCGAAAATGTCACGAGCAGTCGGTAATGCCCTCCACAAGAATCCTGATCCAGAAAATATCCCATGTTTTCGTGTTGTAAACTCTAAAGGAGAACTCGCAGGAGCATTTGCATTTGGCGGAGAAGGAGAGCAGGCGAAACGTTTAGAAGAAGACGGCGTAGAGGTAAAGAACGGGAAAGTAGACCTAAAAAAATTTGGGATAAATAGTAATTAGCACAGGCAAGGAAGCTGTCTTTGGCGGCATTTGCTCCAGTGACCAACGAATAGAAACCAGAAAATCAAATCACAGCCTGTTGGAAAAAATTCTCAACAGTATTTTTATGCCGGTTGGCAGAATGTTCTTGAAATTGAGGTTCTGTAAAAAGAACCGGAGAAGAAAAATCATAAAGACTAAAGAAATATAAGCGTATTAAATTGAGGTGCAGATGGAATCCTCAAAATGGAAGTATTGAAAATCTGAGTTACCTCAGGCAAAACAAACACGCTCTAGAAAGATAAATAACCTATATTTGTGCCATTCGTCGCTGCGGGTTGGTCTGTTTGTTCCTCCCCCCTACAAATCACTATTTATCTCTTGTTAACTTGTGAATCCATTTATAGCTTCGGAATCTCAAGAAAATCGGAAGTCCCTTAAATATCTGGTCAGACTGCAGGCAGATTACTACCGCAGGAATCGGCCATTTCCACCAAAAAGCAGCAGCGAGAGATAGTGGAAGTACGATTCCCCAGGTACTAATCATATTGACATAGAGTGAAAACTTTGCATCCCCTGCACCACGGATGATTCCAGAACCAACAGGCATCTGGTATGCCATACCAACCATAACTACTGCCATAATGATAATGAGCTGTTCTGCAAGCTGAGCTGCTGTCGGACTTAATGTATACTGTGCTAAAAGAAAATCTTTTGTAAAGTAAAGAATTGCACCAAGAATAATTCCAACGCCTACATCGAGTACAGAGAGCGTTCTTGCAGCAGCTTTTACCTCGTCTAAATTTCCTTTGCCTACTGCTTTTCCCATCATAACGGAAGAAGCGGAGGACATAGCAAGAACAACGACCTTCATATATTGATAAAATGTACTTGCTACCGAATTTGCAGCTATGGCATCCGAACTTAAATGTCCGAGAATTGCTGTCTGCATTGGTACAGAAATTGCCCACAGCATGCCTGATACAAAGACGGGAACGGCGACTTTTATGTAATCTGAACGTAGTAATTTATCAATATGAAATACTGCCTTATCAGAAAATAACTTCAACTTTTTATCTGTTTTTATCACATAAATAAATACGATAAAGAATTCTAAGCATCTCGATATCATTGTACCGATAGCGGCTCCCTGAATCCCCAACTCAGGAAATCCAAAACGTCCATAAATCAAAGTATAATTAATACTTACATTTACTACTAAAGACACACATGATATTAAAAATGCAATCCGCACTGTCTCTACACTTCGAAGTGCCGAGAGAAGCACCTGTGTTACAAGATATAAAAGAAAAGTATATTTTATAATCTGTAAATAACTTCCTGCTTCAGCCAAAATCGTTGTATCGGACGTAAAGAACCCTAAAATTGCTTCTGGAAACAGTGAACATAAAATAATCAAAAATATCCCAAGTCCTAACGCAATCTTCAAAACCATTCCTGTAATCTGCCGGATTGGTTCTATTCGATTCTGTCCCCAATACTGCGAGGCGATAACAACAAGTCCATCACCAATAACAACTGCCGCCTGCTGGATAAGGAAAAATACCTGATTCACCAACGCCGCACCAGAAAGAGCATTCTGACTGTATGCTCCAAGCATGATGTTATCGGCCATATTCACGCTATAAGAAATAAGGTTCTGCAATGAAATAATAATAAGCAGAGGAAATAATGCCGCGTAAAAATTTTTATCGTGGGAGAAAAATGTTTTCTTCATAAAAAATAGCCTTTCTGTAGATATAAATCAGTATCAGTGGGGCATTCTTGAACTCCTGTCTTCTTCCTCAAATCTCTCCAACTGATTTCCCGAGCTGCCAACGAGCAGAACTCAGAGAGATAAATAAAGCATATTTGTGGCCTCGGAGCAAGGTTTGGATGCGAGCGTGTAAAGCGAGCATTCAAACCGCAGCGACTAAAGTCACAAATATGCTTTATTTATCTCCCTGAGTTCGTCTGCTTCGCCAGCTCGGTAAATCAGGCTTTTTTTGCTCTGAAATATTCTTTGGTGAGCTTTACCACTGTTCCCGATAAGAGGAATACAGCAATCAAGTTCGGTATAGACATAAGTCCGTTAAATGTTTCTGCGATACTCCATAATAATCCCAAGTCTACCGTTGCTCCGAGAATCGCAACAAGTGAGTAGACAATCATAAACGGACGAATTGTTTTTGTCCCAAAAAGAAATTCGATGCAGCGGGAGCCGTAAAGTCCCCATCCGATTGTAGTGGAGAATGCAAAACAGCAAAGTGCAATGGCTGTAAAGATGGATACCCATCCGCCATAAGTTGTAGTGAAGCCCTGAATGGTCAGTTCAGCACCAGCCGCTTGTCCGTAAGGAACATTAATGCCGCTGCATAAAATAATTAAGGCAGTCAGTGTACAGATAACGATTGTATCTGTAAATACTTCAAAGATACCGAATAATCCCTGTTTTACAGGCTGGGAGGTATCTGCTGTTGCGTGAGCGATGGAGCCGGTACCAAGACCCGCTTCGTTAGAGAAAATACCTCGTGATACACCCTTTTTCATACTGGTGAATAAAGTCCCTACCATTCCACCGGTAAATGCTGCCGGATGAAATGCTCCTTCAAAAATAGACTGGAATACAGCCGGTACCTGCTGTATGTTTAAAATAACAACACCAAGTCCGAGAAGGATGTAAAGCAGCGCCATAAATGGAACTAAAGTTTCTGTTACTTTTCCGATTCGGCGGATACCACCGATAAGAATTAAGGCAACAGCAATAGCAATAACAATACCGATTACAAGGTTGATGGTAGAAAGACTGCCTGATGAAGCAAGGTTAAAGTTGAGCATCAGTGAATCAATCGCAGTTACGATTGTGTTGACCTGTGTTGCATTTCCTGTACCAAATACGGTCAGAACACCGAAAAGGGAAAAGAGAAAAGCAAGCCAGTGCCAGTGTTTGGAAAGTCCATTTTTGATATAGTACATTGGACCGCCAACCCAGTCACCCTGTGAGTTTTTTTCACGGAAGTGTACAGCGAGTGTTACTTCAGAATATTTGGTACACATTCCAAGAAGGGCGGATATCCACATCCAGAAAACGGCGCCTGGTCCGCCAATCGTGATTGCACCGGCTACACCGGCAATATTTCCTGTTCCAACGGTTCCGGCAAGTGCGGTACATACCGCTTGAAACGGAGTGATTGATCCATCCGCGGCTTCTGATTTATCAAAAATCCGTCCTAAAGTATTTTTGATAGAGTAAGGAAACTTTCGAATCTGAATGAATCCTGTTCGAAAACTGAGATAAAGTCCAACACCAATGATACAGACCATTGCTGGAATACCCCAGATAAAGTTGTTAACAGCGCTGTTAACGGCTTCTATTGTTTTTAGCATTAGTACAGTCCCCCTTTAGCTTACTAAAGTAAAGATTATACCATTGTTTTATTAAATAACGCAAGAGTTTTACTCTTGTTTTTTTCTGAAATTTGTTTTATACTGTAAAAAGTTCAATATAAGACCAGAGCGTGTTTGAAAAATGCTTTCTGCAAATTGCGACGTGCAGGTTGCTGGAATGATTTTTCAAACACGCTCCAGGGGAGCTTGTCGTTTTTAGGAAGCTGAGAGTAAGGTTGTGCCTTAGACCCTTGAACCTGTTTGGATAATGCCAGCGTGGAAGAGTTTGCAAAAGAACTTTCAATAAAAAGTTTATCAGGAAGATTTTAAAAGCAGCGTCAGCATTATTTGCTGGCCTTTTTCTTTTTTATCTGCAGGAACTTTTAATAAGAAGACATAAATTCTTTTTTAGATATAGCCAATGGCAGATTGCAGATCAGAAAAGAATAGCAGACTTTTTATGCGGCGTAAATACAATATTTATATAAGATATATGGAGGAATGAAGAATGAATGCAAGTGTAGCAATTCAGGTTTTACCATCTGTACAGGATGAAGAAGAAGTAATCCGTATCGTAGACGAGGTCATTGATTACATCAAATCCACAGGATTAAACTATTATGTAGGACCATGTGAGACATCAATTGAAGGCGATTATGATACTTTAATGGAAATCGTAAAGAACTGCCAGTTAGTGGCAGCAAAAGCAGGATGCAAAGCAATGAACACTTATGTTAAGATTTCTTACAAGGCGGAAGGAGACGTGCTGACCATTGACAAAAAGGTTACAAAGCATCACCAGTAAGCTTCCAGCAGTAGTAGCATTATGCCTTCTGATTCTGCTCTGGCAGTTTTTATGCCAGAGTGGGGCAGTTCCGGCATACATGCTGCCTTCTCCCGTGCAGGTGATAAAAGCGTTAGTGACTGATTTGCCAACGATATTAAAACATGCCAGTGTTACGTTGCAGGAAGCCTTTTACGGACTGTGTATCGGTGTTGGTTTAGCATTTGTTATGGCGACATTAATGGATCATTTTCAGATACTTAACAAGGCGTTGTATCCGATTCTGATTATCACACAGACGATTCCGACAATCGCTATCGCACCATTGCTTGTGTTGTGGATGGGATTTTACATGGCACCGAAAATTACTCTTGTTGTAATCACAACTTTTTTCCCAATTACAGTAGGCTTGCTTGACGGGTACAAGAGCGTGGATAAGGATTCCATTGATCTCATGCGGGCAATGGGAGCAACCAAAATACAGATATTTTTCCATGTGAAGTTTCCGGCTGCATTGCCGCAGTTCTTTTCTGGTTTAAAGATTTCTGCTTCTTACGCAGTTGTAGGAGCGGTTATTTCTGAATGGCTCGGAGGATTTGAGGGACTTGGTGTTTACATGACAAGAGTTTCAAAGGCATATGCTTTTGATAAAATGTTTGCAGTTATTATTTTTATTGTTATTATCAGTCTTCTTTTAATGGGAGTGGTCAATCTCATCAAAACGCTCTCTCTGCCGTGGGTGAGAGTGGAGAAAAAGGAAGCTTTGGAATAAAAAACAAAACGATATATTTGGATATTTAAAATATTCTATATTAAAATCATATTCAAAGTAATCTATATGGATATATAATAGCATCCAAAAGAATCCATATGGGCATATATAATAATATCTAAAATAATCTATGTGATTTTGTACAAATAGTATCTGAAAATTTACAGGAGGAAATTATGAGAAAGTTAAACTGGAAAAAAATTGTTGCAGGAACTTTGAGTGCAGTAATGTTATTATCTGTAACTGCATGTGGTTCTTCTGGCACAAAGAGCGAGAGTGCAAGTACAGAAGCAGGTAAAAAGGAGCTTACAAAAGTAACATTCTGCCTTGACTGGACTCCAAATACAAACCACACAGGAATTTACGCAGCAAAGGCACTTGGTTATTACGAAGATGCCGGGCTTGATGTTGAAATCGTACAGCCACCGGAAAATGGAGCAGCAACCATGTGCGCATCTGGTCAGGCTCAGTTCGCCATCGAAGCACAGGATACAATGGCAGCCGCACTTGATTCCGATAACCCACTTGGAATCACAGCCGTTGCAGGACTGATTCAGCATAATACATCAGGAATCATTTCCAGAAAAGGAGATGGAATTACCAGCCCGAAAGGACTTGAAGGAAAGACTTATTCCACATGGGAATCTCCAATCGAGCAGGCTACTTTAAAAACAGTTATGAAAGATGAGGGAGCAGACTTCAGTAAAGTAAAATTAATCCCTAACAACATCACAGATGAGCCAGCTGCATTAAAAGCAAACCAGACAGACGCTATCTGGGTATTCTACGGATGGGGTGGAATCAACGCAGAAGTAGAAGGCGTTGACTGTGACTACTGGAACTTCAAAGATATCGACTCTGTATTTGATTACTACACACCAGTTATGATCGCAAACAATGACTTCTTAGAGAACTCACCAGATGAGGCAAAAGCATTCCTTGCAGCAACCAAAAAAGGATACCAGTACGCGATTGATAATCCAAAGAAAGCAGCAGACCTTCTTATCGCAGGAGATGACACAGGTTCCTTAAAAGGTTCTGAAGACTTAGTATATAAGAGTCAGGAATGGCTTTCTAAACAGTATGTAGCAGATGCAGACAACTGGGGAGTTATTGACGAGACAAGATGGAATAACTTCTACAAATGGCTCGCAGAGAATAAACTGACTACAAAAGACCTCACAGGAAAAGGTTTCTCAAACGACTATCTTCCTAAATAATTTGCAGGGATGGGCGAACAGACAGACGAGCCGCCAAAGACAGAAAGGCGAATCGCCATATAGCCATATCTGTGATTTTCGTCGCGGCGCGTTGAATATTCGCTTATATGCTCATATCCAACACTTGCTCCCAGACCACAGATATGGCTATATGGCGATTCGCTTTTCGTCAACTTTGTCTGTGGCAAATTATTAGAGAAAGGATAATATAATGGTTCTTTTAAAGGCTGAACATATTACAAAAAAATATAGTGGAAGAACTATAATCAAAGATATTAATATCGAATTGCATAAAGGAGAACTTATTTCACTTCTCGGAGTCAGCGGTTCTGGAAAGACAACTCTTTTCCATGTCCTTTCTGGACTGACAACTCCAGAGGAGGGAAGGGTATTGCTTAATGGTGAAGATATTACTTCCAGGCCAGGACAGATTAGTTATATGCTCCAGAAAGATTTACTTTTTCCACATAAAAAAATAATCGACAACACGGCATTACCGTTGGTTCTTCATGGAATGAGCAAAAAAGAAGCAAGAAAAAAAGCACAGACGTATTTCGAAGACTTTGGACTTGAAGGAACAGAGTATCAATATCCTTCCCAGCTGTCCGGAGGTATGCGCCAGAGAGCAGCTCTGCTTAGAACATATCTTTCTTCCAATGGAGTTGCACTTCTTGATGAACCATTTAGTGCACTGGATACCATTACGAAAACAGCAATTCATAGATGGTATCTTGAAGTTATGCAGCATATTGAGTTATCTACAATTTTTATAACACATGATATTGATGAGGCAATCCTTCTTTCAGACAGAATTTATATTCTCAATGGAAAGCCTGGAGAAATTCGAGATGAGATTATCATTAAAGAAAAGAAACCACGGGCGGAGGATTTTTACCTCACAGATGAATTCCTTGCATATAAGCGGGAAATAATAGCGAAACTTTAGAAGTCCGGCTTGCCCGGTGGAAACAACGCTAATGCTTATCAGTGATAAATGGAAAGTTCTTGTTCAAAACCTATACTCGATGCGATGTCAGAGTGGGGAGAAAATTATTAAAACATGAAGGAGAAAGAAGTGTGAGTCAGAAATCAATAGAAAGTAATAGTATGAATAATGGTAGTAATAGAAAGAATGGAAATGTCAGAGAATCATTTAACAGTCAGTGGGGATTTATCCTTGCCTGTATCGGTTCTGCGGTTGGCATGGGAAATATATGGATGTTTTCCACAAGGGTTTCGCTTTATGGCGGTGGAGCATTTCTGATTCCATATATTATTTTTGTTGTTCTGATCGGAGCGACAGGTGTTATCGGTGAGATGAGTCTTGGCCGGGCAGCAAGGTCTGGTCCCATTGATGCATTTGGCATGATCTGTGAGAAAAAAGGAAAGAGAAAGCTGGGAGAAGCTCTTGGAATGATTCCCGTACTTGGTTCGCTTGCGATGGCAATCGGCTATACTGTAGTTATGGGCTGGATTTTAAAATATGCAGCCGGAACTTTTACAGGAGCAACCCTCGCACCAGAGAGTGTAGAAGATTTCGGTGGGCGTTTTGGCAGTATGGCATCTGCGTTTGGAAACAATGTATGGCAGGTTATCGCGTTAGCTGCCTGTATGGCGATTTTGATGTTTGGCGTGGGAAGAGGAATTGAGAAAGCAAATAAGATACTCATGCCAGTATTTTTTGTGTTATTCGTGATTCTTGGTATTTATGTATTTTTCCAGCCGGGTGCTGCAGATGGGTATCATTACATCTTTCGTGTGGATAAAACCGCATTAATGAATCCTAAAACGTGGATATTTGCTTTAGGACAGGCATTTTTCTCCCTTTCTGTCGCGGGAAATGGAACACTTATTTACGGTTCTTACCTTTCTGATGAGGAAGATATTCCAGCTTCAGCGGCAAGAGTAGCATTATTTGACACGATTGCAGCGATGCTTGCAGCACTTGTCATTATTCCGGCAATGGCAACAACTGGGGCACAGCTTAATCAGGGAGGTCCGGGATTGCTGTTCATTTACCTGCCAAATCTAATAAAATCAATGCCGGGAAGTACATTGATTGCGATGATTTTCTTTGTTGCGGTACTATTTGCGGGCATGACTTCATTGATTAACCTCTATGAGGCCCCGATTGCTACTGTACAGGAAAAATTACACGTTGGAAGAAAAGCAGCCTGTCTCATTATTGCCGCTATCGGTGTAGTTGTATCTTTGATGATTCAGGGAATTGTATCCGGCTGGATGGATCTCCTTTCAATTTATATTTGCCCTCTTGGCGCAGGACTTGCAGGAATTATGTTCTTCTGGATAGCTGGTAAAAAGTATGTGGAGCTCCAGGTCAACAAGGGAAGAAAAAATAAATTTACAGAATTATATTTTCCGATATGTAAGTATATTTATGTGCCGGTATGTATTTTAGTCCTTATACTAGGAATCGCACTCGGCGGAATCGGATGATATAAAGATAAAAATGTAAAATGTATTGGGAGGTACCGAGAGGTACAAATTATGGAGAGAAAGTTATGAGAAAGTTTAAATATACAATCAAAGAAGAACAGGGAATTCATGCCCGCCCAGCGTCTTTTCTGATTCAGGAAGCCAGAACATATGAAAGCAGAATCACTCTTCGGGTAAAAGGAAAAGAAGCAGATGCATCGAATATTATCGCTGTGATGGCATTGGATGTGATGTGCGGACAGAAAGTTGAAGTAGAAATATGCGGAACGGATGAGGGAGTCGCATATCGGGGGATGAAAAAGTTCTTTGAGGAAAACCTTTGAAGAACTTTTGATTTTACAGTAGAACGGATGAATCCGGAGAAGAAAATAATCTATATTTGTGACTTTAGTTGCTGCGGTTTGAATGCCCGCTTACGCACTTGCATCCAAACCTTGCTCCGGGGTCACAAATATAGATTATTTTCTTCTTCGGATTCTGTCTGTGGCTGTTGAAGTAAAAGATTCTTTTCTGCCGAATCAGCCAACTTCTTTGATGATGTAAACGGATTGAGAGAGAAGATGGAATATAATATGAAGAATACTGTCTAAATATCAATCTTCCCAAATTTATCTTTTGGAGTTTGTTTGTTTTGCAGCCTCACAACCCTCAGAATTTCTTCATTTTATTGACAAAACTTTGTTTTTTACTGTAAAATGAGATTGATAGTATCAGGAATAATAGGAGAAATTTATGGGCAAGTCAGAAAAGCAGATTGAAAAAGAAAAAGCACGTAATCAGAGGATTATAGATACTGCCTTTCAGATTTTTGTAGAGAAAAAAATAGAAGCAGTGACTATGGAAGAAATTGCAAGGAAAGCAGGTATCGGAAGAGCAACACTTTTCCGCTGCTATTCAAGTAAGCCAGAACTTGTTATGGCTGTATGTACTGCAAAGTGGAAGGCATATTTTGATAAGTTAGATGCGATCAGGCCACTGGAAAGTATCCACGATATTCCGGCGATTGATCGTTTTATATTTACATTAGATGGTTATATTGATATGTATCAGAATCATAAAGATTTACTCCAGTATAACGACAACTTTAACCACTATATGGTACATCAGGAAGGCATTGCTGCGGAGAAGTATGAAAAATTTTATAAATCATTATATTCGATGAACACGAGATTACACTGGATGTATGAGAAGGCAAAAGAGGATAAAACATTCCGTACAGATATTCCAGAAGAACAGTTCTTCCGGGTGACATTTCATTCGATGATGGCAACCTGTGCGTATTATGCAGGGGGATTTATCTGGGGATCGGAAGAGAATAAAGATTATACCGAGGAACTCATAAGATTAAAAGAAATGATATTGAAGTACGTTACTATTTAATTCATTAGATACACTACAGACGAAGCCATTGCCCCCAATAAGGCATATTTGTGATTTTAGTCGCGGCGTGTTGAATGTTCGCTTTATGCGCTCACATCCAACACTTGCTCCGAGACCACAAATATGCCTTATTGGGGCAATGGCTTCTGTCTCTTAATGAATTAAATAGTAATTATAACCACTTGATTTGAGAATGGGATAAATATATAATCAGGATATATTTTGATAGAATATATAGAATCTTAATACAGAAGGAAAACTTTTAACAAGGATAAATATGAATTTCACTGGTGAGGAGTAAGTTTATGAACATTTTTGACGTTATCGGTCCGGTTATGGTAGGACCTTCGAGTTCCCATACAGCGGGAGCAGTAAGAATTGGTTATGTAGCAAGACAGCTTTTGGGCGAAGAAGTGAGAGAGGCAAAGATTTTACTTTATGGTTCTTTTCTTGCAACAGGAAAGGGGCATGGCACAGATAAGGCACTGACAGCTGGCCTTCTTGGAATGCAGACGGATGATTACCGAATTCCAAAAAGTATTGAGATTGCAGAGGATAAAGGTATGAAGATTGCTTTTGGCGAGGCGGTATTGAAGGAAGCACATCCGAATACGGCACAGCTTTATTTGAAAGGCATTTCGGGAAAGACGATGGAGCTTGTGGGACAGTCGCTTGGAGGCGGACGGATTAATATTGCAGAGATTGATGGCATTGAGACGAATTTCTCTGGGGAGAATCCAACATTGATCGTGCATAATCTCGATCAGCCAGGACATGTATCGGAAGTAACTTCCATGCTTGCTCATAAAGGTGTGAATATTGCGACCATGCAGTTATATCGTTCCTCAAAGGGTGGTAAAGCAGTTATGGTTGTGGAGTGTGATCAGGAAGTTCCGCAGGAGGGAATCCGTTGGCTGGAGCGAGTGGAAGGTGTACTGAAAGTAACCTATCTTGGAAAATCGGAGGAAAAGTAAATGATAGAATATCACAGCATACAGAATATATTAGACCTTTGTAAAGAACAGGATAAAAAGATTTGGGAAGTTGTTTTACAGGCCGATATGGATGAGAGCGGGGCATCAGGAGAGCAGGTTTTTGAGAAAATGCGTTTTATGTATAGGGCAATGCAGGAGGCAGACCAGAGTTATGAGGCAAATTTAAAGTCCCAGAGCGGAATGGTTGGTGGAGACGGTGAAAAAATGCGTCAGTATAATGCCACTGGGAAAAATTTATGCAGTGAGTATTCCAGTCTTGCAATGGAAAAAGCATTAAAGATGGGAGAGTCGAATGCCTGTATGAAGCGGATTGTGGCAGCTCCTACAGCCGGCTCCTGTGGAGTAATCCCGGCAGTTCTTTTAAGTTACGAAGAAAATAAAAATGCAGAGGAAGATGAACTGGTAAAAGCATTATTTGTCGCTTCTGGTATCGGAAAAGTTGTGGCCGAAAATGCTTCGATTGCCGGAGCATTTGGTGGATGTCAGGCAGAAATCGGAACGGCAAGTGCGATGGCTGCCGGGGCATTGGCATATCTGCAAGGTGCAGATAATGAGCAGATTATGCAGGCAGCAACCTTCGCTTTAAAAAATATGCTTGGGCTTGCATGTGATCCGGTTGGCGGTCTGGTAGAAGTCCCTTGTGTTAAAAGAAATGTAGCAGGAGTTGTGAATGCGATTTCAAGTGCCCAGCTTGCGCTTGCAGGTATTACCAGTGTAATCACTCCAGATGACACGATTGACAGTATGCGCCGTATAGGAAATGATCTTCCATCCTGCCTGAAAGAAACCAGTAAAGGTGGTCTTGCGGTGACAGAATCGGCAAAACGTATTATGGAACAGTTTAAGAATCATTAAACTTCTGGTTTGCTTCATAAATCAGAAGTTAGCAGATTTTAAAAGTGTGAAGAATAAATTTGCCACACCGCAAAGGCACATAATAAGAATCGGATTCAGCTTCCATTTTCTAAGAGCAATAAAGGCTGCAATAAAAAGAAAAAGAGCGAATACATTTACTGAAGAAATGTGTAAGGCTTTCCCGGAAAGAACAGCGGTCTGAAACATAGAAAATCCGGCAGCAGTAATCAGTGCAACAACGGCAGGCCGCAGACTGGAAAGAATATTGCTGATTGCTGAAGTTTCTTTGTATTTACAATATACAAGTGCCAGAATAGATACCAGAATACAGGAAGGAAAAATCGAGCCGAAAGTAGCGGCAAGAGCACCGGGGATTCCAGCGATCTGCAGACCGGTAAATGTGGCAGAATTGACACCGATTGGACCAGGTGTCATTTCTGCGATTGTGATAAGATTCGTGAATTCGTTCATGGTAAGCCATCCATGAGTTTCTACAACCTGGCTTTGAATCAGCGGAATTGCAGCGTACCCACCGCCGACACTAAAAAGCCCAATCTGTACAAAACTCAGAAATAATTGTATATAAATCATAATTTCGTCTCCTGTAAGCATTTTTGTTTCTGTGTTTCCTTCTGTGTTTGTCTGAGAAAAAATGGTCTGTACTGATACCATATAAACTGAATGATGCCGATACATGCGGCTACAAGAATAATATAAACAACATTTACTCCTAAGAAAAAGTCACATACAAAAGCAGCGGTCATGATAAAAATAGACAGGCTGCTTTTTTCTTTTAATACACTTTCTCCAAGGCTGCACGCAGCATCTAAAATGACGGCAGCAACTCCTGCCTGCATTCCTTTTAACACGACAGCTACCCATACATTTGTTGAAAAAATAGCGTAGAAAAAAGAAACGACAGATAAAATAATCATCGGTGGAAGAATTGTTCCGAGCGTTGCCACAATCATTCCGGCAAAACCATATACATTCCAGCCGACCAAAATAGCAGCATTTACAGCAATCGCTCCAGGACAGGACTGTGCAAGAGCAGTAAAATCAAGCATTTCCTGCTCATCAATCCAATGTAGTTCATCTACGAATTTATGCTTCATAAAAGTGACGATGACAAAGCCGCCGCCAAATGTAAAAGCACTGATATAAAGTGTTGTAAGAAATAACACCCATAGTTTGTGCGGTTTATTTTTCATGAAATCCCTCTTACTTTCCAGAGAGTGTTTGAAAAATTATTCCTGTAATCTGCACACCCTACTTTGCGGTATATTTTACAGAAAGCATTTTTCAAACATGCTCTAAAGATATTTACAAATTAAGTCTTTTTACATTATTAATATATCACTTGCGAGATTATTTTAAAAATACTATAATTATAATAAAGTTCATAGATAAAAAACTATAAAATAGAAATCAGATTTGAGAAAGGAGGAATAGCGTGTCCATTCGCCATTTTAGAATTTTCATCGCCGTAGCGGAAGAAGAAAATATCACAAAAGCTGCCAAAAAGCTGTATCTGACACAGCCAACGGTAAGTGTTGCCATAAAAGAGATAGAAGAGCATTATGGGGCAAGATTTTTTGAGAGAATTAATCAGAGACTTCATATTACAGAAGAAGGAAAGAGATTTCTCGACTATGCAAAGCATTTCATTGCGATGTATGATGAGATGGAAATTGCATTTAAAAATACAGACTTTACCGGAAGACTCCGAGTAGGAGCGAGTGTAAATATAGGAACTTATTATATTCCAAAGCTTATCCGAGAATTTCAGGACAGGTATCCGGGAATTAATGTGCAGGTAAAGATAAATACAACCGCTGTTGTAGAAAAAGAATTATTAGACGGGAGGTTGGATTTGGCACTTGTAGGCGGAACGATACAGTCAGAACATATCGTTGCAGAACCGCTATTTTATGAGAAATATACCGCCATATGCGCACCGGAGCATCCAATGGCAGGAAAAACGGTACCATTAGAAGAATTTATGAAAGAGCCGCTTTTATTCAGAGAAAAAAGCAGTGGTGCATATGAAGTATTCCAGAGTGCGGTAAATCAGACTGGACTTACCGTCACTCCAGTATGGGAAAGTACATCTCAGACAACACTTATGGAAGCTGTCCATTATGGATTAGGAGTAACAATTCTTCCAGAGCAAATGATAAAAAGAGAAGTAAGAGAGGGGCGATTATCTCAGATTACATTCTCCGACTTCTCTTTCCAGAATACGATTCATATAGCCTATCATCATAGCAAATATCTATCTCCATCAATAAAGAAATTTATTCTTCTGGTAAAAACTTTGAATCCTCCAAAATCTGTTCCAGAGTAATATTGTAAAAGAAATCGTGAACCAGTGAATCAAACTTCTTCCACATAGGAAGCGTCCGGCACTGGTTCGCTCTTGGACAATCTTCCGCATCATCCATAAGACAAGCCACAGGAGCAAGCGTTCCCTCGGCCACTTCCAGAATCTCTCCGACACTATATTCTGCCGGTGTGCGGGTAAGCTGGTATCCTCCACCCTTACCACGCAGTCCTTTTAACATCTTTTGTTTTACAAGAGACTTCAGGATACTTTCCAGATATTTATCGGAAATAGCCTGTCTCTTTGCAATATCTTTAAGGGGGATATACCCCTCATTGCCATGCTCCGCCAGGTCTAACATAACGCGGAGGGCGTAACGTCCTTTGGTTGAAATCATAAAATAATCCTCTTTCGTAATAAGATGGTTTTATTATAACATAGTAGGTTAGTTCGTTAAAGGGGCAGATGCCCGAGAAGAGAACCGATACCCTATATTTGTGTCTTTAGTCGCGGCGGTTTGAATACTCGCTTTATGTGCCGCATCCAACATTTGCTCCGAGACCACAAATATGGATTTGATAGCTCTCTGGCTTCGTCTGTTGAAGCGGACCATTTAGTTCACAGCGATAGAGTCACAAATATAGGATATTTTTTCTCTTTGGGAGCGTCTATGTAGCCTTGACTGCATCAAATCACTATTTTTTTGAAAAAATTTATCCCTCAAAAACCGCATGGTTAAGCCATATTTCCCGCTTTTCAAAAATTGTTTTTAAATAAATCCCTATAAACCTATTTACAAAGTAGGTTAATAGTGATATTATCATAGCCATGAGATACATGAAAGAAATAATCAATAAAAAAATGAAATTTTAAAATAAGGAGGAACAAGACAATGGCAAACATTTATAAAGGAACATTAGGACTGATCGGAAATACACCTCTTGTTGAGGTTGCTAATATTGAAAAGGAATTAGGATTAAAGGCAAGAGTATTAGTTAAGCTTGAGTACTTCAATCCGGCAGGAAGTGTTAAGGACAGAATCGCAAAAGCGATGATCGAAGATGCTGAGAAGAAAGGAATTTTAAAAGAAGGTTCCGTAATCATTGAGCCGACATCTGGTAACACAGGAATCGGTCTTGCATCTATTGCAGCAGCAAAAGGATACAGAATCATCCTTACAATGCCTGAGACAATGAGTGTTGAGAGAAGAAATATTTTAAAAGCTTACGGTGCTGAGATTGTTCTTACAAGCGGAGCTAAGGGAATGAAAGGTGCTATTGCAAAGGCAAATGAACTTGCAGAAGAAATAGAAGGAAGCTTCATTCCAGGACAGTTTGTAAACCCGGCAAACCCGGCAATCCATAAAGCAACAACTGGTCCTGAGATCTGGAATGATACAGATGGAGAGGTTGATATCTTTATCGCAGGCGTTGGTACAGGTGGAACTTTAACAGGTACAGGCCAGTACTTAAAAGAACAGAAACCAGAAGTGAAGATTGTAGCTTTAGAGCCAGATACATCACCAGTTTTATCTGAAGGTAAGGCAGGCCCACATAAGATTCAGGGTATCGGAGCTGGATTTGTACCAGATGTATTAGATACAAAGGTTTATGATGAGATTTTCAGAGCAACGAATGAGGATGCTTTTGCAACAGCAAAGCTTTTAGCAAAGAAAGAAGGGATTTTAGTAGGTATTTCCTCCGGAGCATCTTTACACGCAGCAATTGAATATGCGAAGAAGCCAGAGAACGAAGGAAAGACTATTGTAGCGCTTCTTCCAGATACAGGAGACAGATATTACTCTACAGCATTATTTACAGAATAATGCCGGGCATTCTTGAATCTCAAAGCTTAATGCATAAGACAGGTACGAAATCCAGTACAGAATTTGTAATTGAATAGAGGAAAAGGGTGATAAATAAATGAATCTTTCGAAGAAAAGCAGGTATGGGATTACCGCATTGATCGATCTGGCAGTATATGCCAAAGACCAGTGCGTTCAGTTAAGCAGTATCGCAGAGCGCAATAATATATCTGTAAAGTATCTGGAACAGATTTTTTCGAGTCTGAGAAAGGCAGGTCTGGTAAGAAGCGTAAAAGGGCCACAGGGCGGTTATCTTTTAGCAAAAAGACCAGAAAGTATTACCGTAGCAGATGTGATTCATGCGTTGGATGGAAGCTATCTTCTGGAAGATGAAAGAAGTGTGGTAAGCGGAACAGACGAAAAGGGAATATCCACTGCGATACAGAAACTTCTGATTGATCAGATGAATGATCAGACAGATAGATTATTGAAACAATTAACATTAAGAAATCTGGTAGATTCCTCAATGGAGTACAGTCAGGTTGGACAGGAAATGTATTACATTTAAGTAAGATTAAAATTAAACTTTTAGATTAGATAGATAAAAATAGATAAAATTTTTAGATACTCAAGAGGGTAGACATGAAGACAAAGAGATTAGAGACAGATGTGTTAATCATCGGTGGAGGAACAGCAGGCTGCTTTGCTGCCTATACTTTGGGAAAAGAAGCAGGGGTAAGCGTTCTGATAGCGGAAAAAGCGAATATTAAGAGAAGCGGCTGTCTGGCAGCTGGGGTTAACGCTTTAAATGCATATATTACAGAAGGACATGTTCCTCAGGATTATGTGGATTACGCAAAGAAGGATGCCCACGGAATTGTCAGAGAGGATTTGCTTTTATCCATGTCTGAGCGACTGAATCATGTAACGAAGGTTCTTGATGATTTAGGACTCGTTATCCTGAAAGATGAGAACGGTAAGTACGTTGCAAGAGGAAACAGAAATATAAAGATTAACGGTGAAAATATCAAGCCTCTTTTAGCAGAAGCGGCAATGTCACAGGACAATGTCACAGTGCTTGAGAGAGTGAATATCACCGATTACATAATAGAAGAGAATGAAATCAAAGGAGCCTGGGGTTTTAATATAGAAGAAAATGTTTTCTATGATATCCGGGCAAAAGCAGTTCTTTGTGCGACTGGTGGAGCCGCAGGGCTTTACCGCCCGAACAATCCGGGATTTTCAAGACATAAGATGTGGTACTCCCCATTTAATACCGGAGCCGGATTTGCAATGGGAATTTTAGCCGGAGCAGAAATGACAACATTTGAGATGCGTTTTATCGCATTGCGATGTAAAGATACGATTGCACCGGTTGGAACAATCGCACAGGGTGTCGGAGCCAGGCAGATGAACTCTCACGGTGAGATTTATGAGACAAAATACGGTCTTACAACTTCTCAGCGATTATATGGAACAGTAACTGAGAACAGAGAGGGACGCGGTCCTTGTTATCTAAAGACAGACGAAATCAGTGCAGCACAGGAACAGGATTTATACAGAGCGTATCTCAACATGGCACCAAGCCAGACACTCAAATGGTTAGAAGGTTCGAGAGGACCGGCGAGTGAGAATGTCGAAATCGAAGGGACAGAACCTTACATTGTAGGTGGTCATACTGCAAGTGGTTACTGGGTAGATAACGGCAGAAGAACAACCGTGAAAGGTTTATTTGCCGCCGGAGATGTTGCCGGAGGATGCCCACAGAAATACGTAACCGGAGCATTGGCAGAAGGCGAGATTGCCGCCGAATCCATGACGAAATACTTAAAAAACTTAAATGCAGACAGCGAAAAATCAAATGCTATAAAGGAAATTGAAACAAAAATAGATAATGCTTCTATATTGAAGAAAAAAGAGTATGAAGCACATTTGACAGCAGAAGGAAAAGACAGCGAAGATACATTTTTCATTACTGCAGAACAGCTTGAAGAGGCAATGCAGAAAGTCATGGATCAGTATGCCGGAGGAATCGCTACCGATTATCAGTACAATGAAGAGAGACTGGTAATCGGTAAGAAGCGAATCGGTGAATTACTTGACATGATTGATGAACTCAAAGCAAAAGATATGTTTGAGTTAAAAGATATCTACGAAGTAAGAGAGAGACTGATTGTGTGTCAGACTTTGATTGAACATTTAAGAGCTAGAAAAGAGACAAGATGGCACAGCTTTGGAGAGAATACAGACTATCCGGAAGAGAGCAATCAGTGGCTTAAATATGTGAATTCAAAAAGAAAGCCAGACGGCGGGACAGAAATCATTTTCAGAGAACTGGTGACAGGAGGCAAGGTATATGAGTGTACGGATTTTACAGAATAAATGTGTGGGATGCGGAAAATGCCTTTCCGTCTGTCCCGGGAATCTCTTAAAAAAAGGCGAGGACGGCAAGGTACATATTCGAAATATCAGAGACTGCTGGGGCTGTACCGCCTGCTTAAAAGAATGTCACACGGGAGCAATTCTTTACTTCTTAGGTGCTGACATGGGAGGCATGGGTTCCATGCTTTCTGTCAAGGAAAAAGGCGATGTCCGCATATGGCGTGTCGATAGTCCGAACGGTGAGACAAAGACCATTGAGATAAACATGAAAGATTCTAACAAATATTAGCATAGAAAACATTTTAAAGGAGGAAATGAGATGGGAACATTATCACATCTTGATGAACTGGAAGCAGAAGCAATATACATAATGAGAGAAGTAGCAGCAGAATGTGAAAAGCCAGTTATGCTTTACTCAATCGGAAAGGACAGTTCCGTAATGCTGCATCTGGCAATGAAAGCATTTTACCCGGAAAAGCCACCGTTCCCATTTATGCATATCGATACAACATGGAAATTCAAAGAAATGATCGAATTTAGAGATAAGATTGCAAAAGAAAAAGGAATCGACATGATTGTATACACAAATGAAGAAGGTGTAAAACAGGGAATCAACCCATTTGACCACGGCTCAGCCTACACAGACATCATGAAGACACAGGCATTAAAACAGGCACTTACAAAATACGGATTTACCGCAGCATTTGGTGGCGGACGTCGTGATGAAGAAAAATCAAGAGCCAAAGAGAGAATTTTCTCCTTTAGAAATAAAGAACAGGCATGGGATCCTAAGAACCAGCGCCCGGAAGTGTGGAAGTTATATAATACACAGATTAAACAGGGCGAAAGTATTCGAGTATTCCCAATCTCTAACTGGACAGAGAAAGATATCTGGCAGTACATCAAACGCGAAAACATCGAAATCGTACCACTTTATTATGCGGCAGAGCGTCCGGTAGTAGAGCGTGACGGCAATATCATCATGGTAGATGATGACAGAATGAAGCTTCGTCCAGGTGAAAAGATTGAACATAAGAGCGTAAGATTCCGTACTCTTGGATGTTACCCGTTAACAGGTGGTATTGAATCTACCGCACATACATTAGACGAGATTATTGATGAGACACTTAGCGCAGTAGATTCCGAGAGAACCAGCCGTGTTATCGACCATGACGGCGGAGCAGCCAGCATGGAAAGAAGAAAGAAAGAGGGGTACTTCTAAGATGAAAGGATTATTAAAATTTATTACATGCGGAAGCGTGGATGACGGAAAATCAACATTAATCGGACATATCCTGTATGACTCCAAGCTTCTTTATACAGACCAGGAAAAAGCACTCGAGCTTGACTCAAAAGTAGGAAGCCGCGGTGGAAAAATAGACTACTCTTTATTGCTTGACGGATTAATGGCAGAGAGAGAACAGGGTATCACGATCGACGTAGCTTACAGATATTTCACAACAGATAATCGAAGCTTTATCGTAGCAGATACTCCAGGACATGAAGAATATACAAGAAACATGGCAGTTGGTGCATCTTTTGCAGACTTAGCCGTTATTCTTCTGGACGCAACACAGGGCGTACTTGTACAGACAAGACGTCACGCAAGAATCTGTGCATTAATGGGAATTAAATATTTCATTTTCGCAGTAAATAAGATGGATCTTGCAAAGTATAGTGAAGAAAGATTCCGTGAAATCGAAAAACAGATCGAAGCATTAAAAGCAGAACTTGGACTGGAAAATGTATACATCGTTCCAGTATCCGCTACAGAAGGTGACAACGTAACAAAAGCTTCCGACAACATGACATGGTATGAAGGAAAGCCAATCCTTTCTATCTTAGAGCAGGTTGATATTGATGAAAATCAGGAAGAAGGCTTCTACCTTCCTGTACAGAGAGTATGCCGTCCAAATCATCAGTTCCGTGGATTCCAGGGACAGATTGAAAGTGGAAGTATCAAGGTAGGCGATGAGATTACTGCACTGCCAAGTATGGAAAAAGCACACGTTAAATCCATTCATGTAACAGACAAAGATGTACAGTCTGCAGAAAAAGGACAGCCGGTAACAATCCAGCTTGACCGAGAAGTAGACGTATCAAGAGGATGTGTCTTATCCGCAGGTGCAGGAGAAAAGGTAACTTCTTCAGTAGAAGCAACTCTCCTCTGGATGGATGATGACAAACTTGAAAGTGGAAAGAACTACTTCGTAAAATTAGGAACCAGATTAGTACCTGGTATCGTTTCAAAAATCCTTTACTCCATTGATGTAAATACAGGAGAACAGAAGCCAGCCGATTCCTTAGGAAAGAACGAAATCGCAGAGTGCGAGATTACATTTGTAGACCGTGTTGTAGCAGATGAATTTAAGGATCACAAGACATTAGGAGAGTTAATTCTGATTGACCGTGTAACCAATATGACTTCTGCCTGCGGTGTTGTTACAGAAGTAAAAGAAGACGGACAGGAAGCAGGAAAGAAAGCAGATCAGCTTCGTGCCGTAATCAAAGGACAGAGAGCAGCAACCATTCCATTTGACCTTGCAGATGACAATATCACAAGAAGCTTTGTAGAACAGGTAGAAAAAGAACTGACATTAGGTGGAAGACATACATACCTTTACGCACCAAAAGATGATGAGCCAGTAGGACTTGTCGTAAGACATTTAAACAGAGCCGGTATTATCGTATTACTTGTTCTTAATAAAGACTTAAAGAATAAAGAAGAAATCAAAAACTCCTTATCCAAGTACAGCAAATACATTAAGAACTGGGAAGAAGGAGAAAAAGGAGACGTGGACAGCACAGTACAGACAGTCCGTAAGATTACAGAGTATGCGGAAGATGTATACGGTGTTGCAAGTCACATCTAAAAGGAGAGATGGAAATGAAGTTTAACACAAAGATTCTTCATGGAAAAGCAGGAAGAAATACGCCGGACGGAGGAACACTTCCGGGAATCAGTCAGGTAAGTGCATTTTCTTACGATTCCGCAGAACATCTCGAAAAAGTATTTGGAAATAAAGCACCTGGATTTGCTTATACACGAATCGGTAATCCGACTGTCGCAGCATTTGAACAGAGAATCAATGAATTAGAAGGAGGCGTGGGCGCAGTTGCCTGTGCCTCTGGAATGGCAGCCATCACCGCAGCACTGTTAAATGTATTAAGTGCTGGAGATGAAATCATTGCAGGAAGCGGATTATTTGGAGGAACCATCGACTTATTCAAGGATTTAGAAGCGTTTGGTATTACGACACATTTCATTCCACATATTACCGTGGAAGACATCAAGACGGTTTTAAATCCAAATATCAAGGTGGTTTTCGGAGAACTGATTGGCAATCCGGGACTTGATGTAGTAAATATCAAAGAAGTAACTGATTTTCTTCATGAAAATGGAGTACCATTTATCGCGGATGCCACCACGGCAACCCCTTATCTGGTAAATGCCTTATCATTAGGAGCAGATATTGTTATTCATTCCAGTTCAAAATACATCAACGGAAGCGGCAATTCCATCAGCGGAATCATCGTGGATGGTGGTAAGTTCAAATGGGATAAAGACAGATATCCGGCAATGAAGGAATACAGCAAATACGGAAAGTTTGCTTACACTGCAAGACTTCGAAACGATGTGTGGAGAAATATGGGTGGGTGTCTCGCGCCAATGAACGCTTACCTCAATATTTTAGGGCTTGAAACACTCGGTATTCGAATGAAAGTACTTTGTCACAATGCACTGACACTTGCAAAGGCATTAGAGGAATTGGCAGGAATTACAGTAAACTATCCGGGACTGGAAAGCAGTCCATACAAACCGCTTGTCGATGAACAGTTCGGAGGACTGGGAGGTGCCATCCTCACAATCCGGGCAGGTTCAAGAGAAAAAGCATTTAAACTGATTAATTCTTTAAAATATGCACATATCGCAACCAATATCGGCGATTTAAGAACGTTAGTCATTCATCCATCATCAACGATTTATTTGCACAGTACCAAAGAAGAACAGGAACACGCAGGGGTATATGAGGATACGATTCGAATCAGTATCGGCATTGAAGATGTGGAAGATTTAATTGCGGACTTTACACAGGCGATAGAAAATATATAATGTAATTATTCAAAGCTATATAAGCAAAGAACCATCAAAGTTGTGATTTGCAAATAGTGTTGAATGGTTACAAAAAATTTAGCAGTATAGAAATGAAAAAAGGGTATTTCATTTAATTACAGGAGGACAAAATGGCAGTAGATTATGCAACTCTGAAAAAGGGCGGATTTATGCGCCAGAAACAGAAAAATAATTTTTCTTTAAGACTTCGTACCGTCGGCGGACATATGAGTGCAGAGCAGCTTGCAAAGGTTGCTGAAGTTGCAGAAAAATACGGTGAAGGATATGTACATTTAACATCCAGACAGGGTGTGGAGATTCCTTTCATTAAGTTAGACCAGATTGAAGAAGTAAAAAATGCATTAGCAGAAGGGGATGTTGTTCCAGGTGTATGTGGGCCTCGAGTAAGAACCGTTACTGCCTGTCAGGGTGCAGCAATCTGTCAGAGCGGCTGTATTGATACTTACGCATTGGCAAAGGAACTTGATGAGAGATATTTCGGTTACGAACTTCCTCATAAGTTCAAATTCGGTATCACAGGATGCCAGAATAACTGCTTAAAAGCAGAGGAAAATGACGTAGGAATCAAAGGTGGAATGCAGGTTGCATGGGTAGAAGATAAATGTATCCAGTGTGGTGTCTGCGTAAAAGCCTGCCGAAATGAAGCAATTACTTTAGAAGACGGAAAAATCAGTATCGACACAGGAAAATGTAACTACTGCGGACGATGTGTAAAGTCCTGTCCAGTAGATGCTTATGATGCACAGCCAGGATATATCGTTTCTTTTGGTGGAACATTCGGAAATCACATCAGCAAGGGTGAGACAATTATTCCATTTATCGAAAGCCACGAAAAGTTATTAAAAGTATGCGATGCAGCATTAAAATTTTTTGAACAGAACGGAAAAGCAGGAGAGAGACTCAAGCTCACGATTGACCGTACTGGAAAAGAGGCATTTGAAAAAGCAATCAAGGAGGCCTATGAAAATGAGTGAAATACATTTTGACGAACAGGTAGATATTACTGATGTTGTATGTCCCGTTACATTTGTAAAAGCAAAAGTAGCATTAGAAGAAATGGATGAAGGACAGGTTTTAGCCGTAAAAATGAATGATGGCGAGCCAGTACAGAATGTTCCAAGAAGTATCAAAGAAGAAGGACATCAGATCTTAAAATTAGATACAAACGATGATGGAACTTATACTTTATTCGTAAAGAAAGTTGGAGAATAAAGTTACATATAGGAAGTTAAAAGAATAAAACAGGAAAATCCCATAGTGTGTTCGAAAATTATTTTTGTAAGCTGTATTCCACAAAGTAGGATGTGCAAATTACTTTTTACTTTTTCGAGTATGCTTTGGGAAGGAGAACAATTATGGCAGAAAGATTAAACAAAGACAGCTTTCAGGAAAAGGTGTTAAATGCATTAGGTCTTGCAATCGCAGACTTCTACTCTGACAGTTGTATTCCATGCAAAAAGTTATCTCCGATACTTGCAGATTTGGACGAAAAATATCCAGACGTATACATCGGAAAAGTAAATATTGTTTACGAGCAGGAACTCATCGAAGAGTACAGCGTTATGTCCTCTCCAGTACTTATTTTCTTCAAAAACGGAGAAGAGGTAGATCGAATTACAGGGGCTGTAAGTAAACATAAAATCGAAGAAGCAATTGAAAAGAATAAGTAGTAAAGCATATAACAAAAACTGATAAAAGACAGAATAAAACATATTTATAAAATTAGTTATAAAGTTATATATAGCAATTTGAATATATTTATAAAGGCATTGTAAAGATGTATATAATGATAAATAGAATATAAAAGTTTAAGGTAAGGCCGATATAATAAGACAGATATAATTTTATAAATATAAAAACAGACATAAATGGAGGATAGAATCGTGAAAATCACAGTTGCTGGAAAAGTAAAAGAATATGAAGATGGATTAAACATCACGCAGCTTATTGAAAAGGAAAACGTAGAGACACCGGAATATGTTACTGTATCCGTAAACGATGAATTCGTTGAAAGAGCAGATTTTGAAAAAGCCTTAAAAGACGATGACGAAGTAGAATTCCTGTATTTCATGGGAGGTGGAAGATAATGCTATCAAACGAGCAGCTTGAACGCTACTCCCGTCATATTATCCTGAAGGAAGTTGGCGCAAAAGGACAGAAGAAATTATTAAATGCCAAAGTTTTAATTATTGGAGCCGGTGGACTTGGCGCACCAGCCGCAATGTATTTAGCAGCAGCCGGTGTTGGAACAATCGGAATCGCAGATGCAGACGAAGTAGATTTATCTAACTTACAAAGACAGATCATTCATTCAACACAGGATGTAGGTAAGGCAAAAGTACAGTCTGCAAAAGAGACAATGGAAGCCATTAACCCAGATGTAAAAGTAATTACATACCGTACTTTCGTAGACTCAGAATCCATCATGGACTTAATCAAAGACTATGACTTCATCATTGATGGAACAGATAACTTTCCTGCAAAATTTCTTATCAACGATGCCTGCGTAATGGCGAAAAAGCCATTTTCTCATGCTGGAATCATCCGTTTCAAAGGCCAGCTCATGACTTACGTGCCAGGAGAAGGACCATGTTATCGTTGTGTATTCAAGAATCCACCTCCAAAGGATGCAGTACCAACCTGTAAGCAGGCAGGCGTTATCGGAGCAATGGGTGGAGTAATCGGAAGTCTTCAGGCAATGGAAGCAGTTAAATACATCCTCGGTGTTGGTGACTTACTGACAGGCTACCTCTTAACTTATGATGCATTAAAGATGGAATTTAGAAAGATTAAACTTCCAGAACATACAGAAGATTGTGCTGTATGTGGTGACCATCCGACAATCACAGAGCTTATCGATTACGAACAGAAAGAATGTGAGGGAATCTAATCATGCAGGTAAAGCTTAAAAAAGAAGACTTTCAGGCAATGGCAGCCCATGCCGTTGCCCACCTGCCGGAAGAAGCCTGCGGACTCATCGCCGGCGAAAAATCCGACACAGAACGAGTAATAAAAAAAGTATATTACCTTACAAATATTGACCATACAAACGAACACTTCTCTTTAGATCCAAAAGAGCAGCTTGCAGCGATCAAAGATATGAGAAAGAACGGTTTAGAACCACTTGGAAACTGGCACTCCCATCCGGAAACTCCGGCAAGACCATCTAAGGAAGATATCCGCCTCGCCTTTGATTCTGAGGCAAGTTATCTTATTATGTCCCTTATGGATCAGGAAAATCCTGTAATCCATGCTTTCCGAGTAAGAGAGGGACAGGTATCTAAGGATGAGATTGTAACTATTTAATTCATTAAGAGAAAACAGACGAAGCCATTGCCCCCAATAAGGCATATTTGTGATTTTAGTCGCGGCGGTTTGAATGTTCGCTCATGCGCTCGCATCCAAACCTTGCTCCGAGACCACAAATATGCCTTATTGGGGGCAATAGCTTCTGTGCTGTGGTTGGAGAAGATGAATTAAACTTTAGATAAAAATATCTGTCTACAATATTCTGAGAGCAAGCAGAAAACTTCTGCCTTCTCCCCCAAATCTCCACAACCACTATTTAATTCAAACAAAATCCAGCCAAAGACAGCCCGCGAAGAGATACGATATCCTATATTTGTGGCCTCGGAGCAAGGTTTAGATGCGAGCGCTTTAAGCGAGCATTTAAACCGCCGCGACTAAAGTCACAAATATAGGATATCGTATCTCTTCTCGGGCGTCTGTTACTTAATGAATCAAATAGTAAAAAAGTTCTTTACTTTTTTTGTGATTTTGGATACATTATTAATAGGAGTACTATCTTAACCTATCTATCTTAAGTTAAGTATCGTAGCATTATGAGATAGAAATATTGTTAAGTAAGCAAAAATTGGAGGAGGAACATTTGAATGAGGGCATTATCAGAAAAACGCCTTAGCGACTACATGGCACAACAGATTGCCGATGAGATTCTTTCTGGTCGGATTGTTGGAGGGACGCAGTTAAAACAGGAAGAATTAGCAGAAGTATTTGGTGCTTCGAGAATTCCAATCAGAGAGGCATTTCAGGTATTAGAGGGACAGGGATTGATTGTCCGTCTGGCAACGAGAAGAATTTACGCAGTAGAATTATCGGAAGAACAGATTCAGATTATTTATGAAATGATTGGAGATATCCTCAAAAAAGCAGTAGAGAATTTAAAAAATGAGGATAAGGGAAAAGAAGTGATAACTATTCTTTCCTCTGATTTATCCACATCGAAACGTTTCGATGAAATATTATTAGACTGTACGGACAATGCATATCTCTCAAAACTGCTTTATACTGCTTCGGATTGTTATATTCGTTTTGCTGTATCCTGTGGGTCGAATGAGCAGGAGAACAAATGCAGAGAAGAGATGAAACAGATCATTTTAGAAGAAAATGATGTGAATCTCGACAGTATTTCAGGAAGAAAGAAAATATTCAAAAAAATAGATGTGTGGATGAAGGTACTTTCAGATATTGTAAATATAGAGAGGGGTAAAAATAAATGATGGGATTAAGACCAATTAAGATGCCGTCAGCGAAAGAACGAGTGGCGGCAGAACTTAGAAAAGCGATTTTATCAAGACAAATGAAAGAAGGAGAAGTGCTTTCTCTTGAAAGTGTGGCATCACAGCTTAATGTGTCTGCAATGCCAGTAAGAGAAGCATTTCAGATTCTTGCCCGCGATGGATTGATTCAGCTTCGGAAAAATAAAGCAGCAGTTGTTCTTGGTGTGACAGAAACTTATATTAAAGAACATTATCAGCTTCGTGCAATCTTAGAGGGAGCGGCAGCCCGTCTTTGTGCCGCACCAGAAACAGATATTTCGGAACTTGAAGAAATATATCAGGATTCCTGTAAGATATTAGAGAACAAAGACTTTTCACGCTACACAGATATTAATAGAGAATTCCATAATGAAATCTGGACAGCTGCAGGAAATGGAAAAATGAAAAATATGATCTCAGAACTTTGGAATGGATTATCAATAGAAATGATGATTTCTGAAGAAGACTATGCTAAAGTTTCCGTAAAAGAACATGGAGAAATCCTGGAGGCAATCAAGGCACATGACGGAGATGCGGCAGAAGCAGCTATGAAAGAACATATAATGCGAAGCAGAGATGATATGCTGACTTATTATAATTAGTTTGTCACGGGCAAGTAGACGCTCCCTGAAAGATAAATAGGCCACAAATATGATCTATTTATCTCCTGCAAATCTATTTAATTGAATTAACTTTTGTTATTTCCAGACTTTCTGTTGGTTCTCCAGCATATACAATTCCGTCCATAATATACATATGGTTTCTTTTCTTGCTGTTCGCGATTGTCATGTTTATGAGGGAGAAGATTCCACTGGGACTGACATCCATGATTGTATGTGTCGGACTGGTAGTTACCGATGTATTTGAATCCAAGAGCAGCGGTTGTCGGTGTATTTACTGCAAGCTGTATCTCCATTATGACACCAATGGCTGCACCATGTCAGATTATGATTATTGAATCAGGTGATTATACTTTTAAAGATTACTTGAAATGTGGAACTCCACTGGCACTTATTCTTGCTGTAATAACGATTTTTTTAATGCCTATGATGTTTCCGTTTTATTAGAAACTTAAAATAACTAAAGTAATAATTTCCCAAAACTAAATTTTTTAGTTGATTTCTCATCCATTCTAGCATATAATAAAACCAGCTAAGAAATGTGGTGAATTTCAAGCATGAGCAAAATGAAAACCCCGGAAGTGTGTGAGACTTCCGGGGTTTTCTATTCCGTTTATGTAAGGTGGCTTATGCCTTCAGGCTGTTACTGTCTGTCGTTACTGTCCAGCCATTTGCAAATGTAGTAGCTAACTACATTCGCCATAACAGAAACAAAAAATGTGGTGCCTATTTCGCACATGAGACTTCACCTCCTTTCTGCTGGAGGGGTGACAGCATATATAATATAACATATATAAAGAATATACAATATTTTACATGGCGTAAATTGGAAAATACGAAACCTAGTATTTTGAAATTATCAAAATGCATTAAAATAATTACCTATAGAAAAAATCTAAAATTTAATAGAATTTTCCTATAGATTTATTTTGTTCCATTTACTTGTTGTAGCTTTTTTCCTGTGGTATAATTACTTAGCTGTTTAATGTGTGAAAGTTAGTGAAAACACATCGTACAGTCCGAAACTGATAAACTAGACGAAAGAAGGGGAGCAGCAACATGACTCGTTTAGAAAAGTTAAGAAAGAGACTGGGTCAGTGTGACGAGATACTTTTAGATGCCATACTGATGAGACATCATATTATTAAAGATATTATGGCCTACAAAGAAGAGAATGGTCTTAATATTCTTGACCCGGAACAGGAAGAGAGACAGAAAGAATGGCTCGATGGTCGTTTAGAGAACGAGAGCAATGCAAATGAAGTATGGGATATTTTCCACGCAATCGGTAAAGCAAGTAAGCAGATGCAGGCAAGAAAGCTTTTCGATTACAATATCGTACTTATCGGATTTATGGGTGCTGGAAAGACAAGTATTTCCGAATATTTAAAAACATTGTTTGCAATGGACGTTATTGAGATGGATCAGATTATCGCAGAGAGAGAAGGAATGAGTATTCCAGATATCTTTGAGGTTCATGGTGAGCAGTACTTCCGTGATTTAGAGACCAATCTTCTTATTGAGATGCAGTCAAGAAAGAATGTTGTAATCTCCTGTGGTGGAGGAACTCCACTGCGTGAATGTAACGTTGTAGAGATGAAGAAGAACGGACGAGTTGTATTACTTACCGCTTCACCGGAAACTATTTTCGACAGAGTAAAGGATAGTCATGACCGTCCAGTCATCGAGAACAACAAAAATGTTCCGTTCATCGCTGATTTAATGGAAAAGAGACGTGCAAAATATGAGGCAGCGGCCGATATCATTATCAATACAGATGGCAAGAGCCTTATCGAAGTATGTGAAGAACTCGTCCAGCAGTTATTAGCTATGGATGAGAATAAATAATTATATATTAAGATTTTAAAGAAAAAGAAAGAGGGTATGTATCATGGCAAAAGTTGACATTAATACAAAGATGATTACTTTACTTGGTGACCCATTAAAGCAGTCATTTGCAGCACAGATGCAGAATTGTGGTTATGAAGCCGCAGGATTAAATATGATTTATTTCTACACAGAGGTAAATAATGAACATCTTGCAGACGTAGTTAACGGTATCCGTTACATGAACTTTGCAGGTTTTGCAGTAACAAAGCCAAACAAAGTAAAAGTTCTTGAGTACCTTGATGAGCTGGACCCATTATGCGAGAAGATGGGAGCAAGTAACACAGTTGTTAAAACTCCGGAAGGTAAATTAGTTGGATATAACACAGACGGAATTGGTTTCATCAGATCTATGGAAAGAGATGGAAATGTTAAGATTGATGAGAATATTTACTTCTGTATCGGTAGTGGTGGAGCAGGTCGTGCTATGTGTTCAGCACTTGCTTACTACGGCGCAAAGAAAATCTACATCACAGATGTATTTGAAGAATCCAGTAAGGCTTTAGTAGAAGATATCAATAAGAATTTTGCACCAGTAGCAGAATTCTGTCCGGCAGGTGACTTTTCTAAAGTAAAAGAAGCTACAGTTGTATTAAATGCCAGTGGAATCGGAATGGGCAGCCATATTGGAGAAAACCCACTTCCAAAAGAATTCATCAGCAAAGATCAGTTCTATTTTGATGCTTGCTATAACCCGGCAAAAACTCAGTTCTTATTAGACGCTGAAGAAGCTGGAGCAACAATTTTAAATGGTCTTGGAATGTCTCTTTATCAGGGAGCGGCTCAGATTGAATACTGGACAGGTCAGGAACCACCAATCGAGGCAATGCGTCAGAAATTATTAGATATCATCTCTGAGAAATAATAGAATAAAAAAGTAGTATACTGTCAATTACCTGCGGCTGCTGCATCAATCAATAGACTTTAATTTATCGCTTGTTGTATGAAAGTCGTGGGTTTTTGACTATAAGAATGTAAAAATATAAATAAGCTTATTATTAGAGAAAGGATTTTATTATGAACCCAGTAGTAGTAAGAAACGTAGCAATCGGAGAGGGAATCCCTAAAATCTGTGTACCTATTGTTGGAAAAACAAGAGAAGAAATCGTAGAAGCTGCAAAGAATATCCTTCCAATCGGAGCAGACGTTGTAGAGTGGCGTGTGGACTGGTACGAAGACATCTTCGATTTTGAAAAAGTAGAAGAAACAGCGAAACAGTTAAGAGAAGTACTTGGTGAAATGCCAATCCTTTTTACATTCCGTACTTCTAAAGAAGGTGGAGAAAAGGCAATTGAAACTCCAGTTTATGTAGAATTAAACCAGAAAATCAGCGCAACAGGCTATGTTGACCTCGTAGATATGGAAGCATTTACAGGCGACGATGCAGTAAAGGCTGTAGTAGAAGAAGCACACAAACATGGTGTAAAAGTAGTAGCATCCAACCATGACTTCGACAAGACACCAGCAAAATCTGATATCATCTACAGACTCCGCAAAATGCAGGAGCTTGGAGCAGATATTCCTAAAATCGCTGTAATGCCACAGAACAAAAAGGACGTACTCACTCTTCTTGCAGCAACAGAAGAGATGGTAAATAACTACGCTGACCGTCCAATTATCACAATGTCTATGGCAGCAACAGGTGTAATCAGCCGTGTATGCGGTGAAGTATTTGGTTCTGCTCTCACATTCGGTGCAGTAGGAAAAGCTTCCGCACCAGGACAGATGGGTGCCGGCGAGTTAAAAGAAATGCTTACAACATTACATGCTTCTCTGTAAATCCTGATTTGCGCAGCAAAGGAGACGCTTCCCAAGAGAGCCGATACCCTATATTTGTGACTTTAGTCGCTGCAGGTTGAATGTTCGCTTAACCGCTTGCATCCGACCTTTGCTCCGAGGCCACAAATATAGGGTATCGGCTCTCTTGGGAAGCTGTTTGTTGGCTGCCCATGCAAATGCAGGATTTATTTTGAGAAAGATTTGAGGGAGGCTTCAGACAGTTGTGACCTTACGGGGAGTTGGTATTCTGATATGCCATTATAACAATAGTTTATGTGTCAATCCAACAGGATTTTATTCCCCGAATATTCTATATCTCCTGTCTTTTTTCTCAAATCCCCCAACTGATTTTTCGAGCTGCCAACAAGCAGAACTCCAGAAGCTAAATAAAGCATATTTGTGGCCTCGGAGCAAGATTTGGATACGAGCGTGTATAAGCGAGTATTCAAACCGCCGCGACTAAAGTCACAAATATGCTTTATTTAGCTTCTGGAGTTCGTCTGCCTTGCAGCCTCACAAATCAGAATTTATTTGGGAGCGTCTCCTTTGCCTGCGGCAAATCAGAATTCTTCCGAAAATCTTTGTAAACTCACTATTTGACATTGCATAGTACCTAGTATAATATAGTATCAACAGGAAAGGAGCGAATCAATGAATGCACAGTTTAAGAAAGGGGTTCTGGAACTGATTGTTCTTGCAGCAGTAGAGCAAAAAGATATGTATGGATATGAGCTGGTTGCAGAAGTTTCAAAAGTAGTGAATGTAAAGGAAGGAACCATTTATCCTATTTTGAAGCGACTGACGAATGAACATTATTTTGAGACATACTTAAGAGAATCCACAGAAGGACCACCAAGAAAGTATTATCATTTGACTGCTGCGGGGATTCTTCATTTAAGAGAATTGGAGAAGGAGTGGGAAGAATTTTCCCGGAATGTGAATAAGTTTTTAAAGGAGAGATAAAGGATGACAAAAAGGGAGTTTTTAAAAGAGCTGGAAGATAGGCTCCAGATGCTTGATGAAAAAGAGCGGAAAGATATGATAGAGGAATATTCACAACATATCAGTATGTGCATGAAAAGTGGGATGAAAGAAGAAGAAGCGATTGAGGATTTTGGAGATATGGATGATTTGATTGCTGAGATTCTTGAAGCGTATCATCTGGATCCGGAATATGAAGTAAAGAGCAGGGAAAGAAGCGGAAAAACAGGAATTGCAGATTTATTGCCAAAAGATTTTTTCAAGAAAAAAACGAAGATAGCTAAGGCCGGTAATAAAAGCAATGTCAATGATGAAAATAATAAAAGTAATCCTAGAAAGAATAGAAGAGTAGAAGGAACAAAACGCTTTAAGGAAGAACAAGGACGAAAAATAGAAAATATAACGAGTAAAGCTGTGAAAACGAGTAGTAATGCCGTTTCATGGAGCTGGGATAAGATTAAAAAATTCTTTTTTATTTTTATAAAAATAGTATTAGTTTTCCTGGCACTTCCGGCAGTATTTTTTGATCTGGCCGGGTTATTCGGATTGGGAATATTAGGTGTTATGGCATTTCAGGGATATCCGGTTATAGGATGCGTCATCATAGCATTTGGAGTGGTTTTAAGCATGACAGCATATATTCTTTTTTTATTTACCTATGTATTAGGAGGAAGGGGAGCAAAAGCATGAGTTTTAGAAAAATACTGGTAGGAATTTTTATGGCAGGGATTATCTGCTGCGGAATCGGAGCAGGAGTAACATTTCAGGAGTATTCTTCATTTAAATATATGGGAGAAAAAAGAATAGGGAGCAATAAAATCGCAGAAAAAACACTGACTGAGAATTTGTATACAGATAAAACGAAGAAGTTAAATACATCATTTATAGCATACAATAATGAAAATGAGAATATAGAGCTAAAAACATCAAAATCTGTTCCTAAAGATAAAATACAAATCAAAGTACGTTATGATGCAGATAATGTAAAAGATATACATATTGATAAGAATTTGTATGATAATGATGAGTATATAGGGGACGATATATATATTGATGATGACTACGATGAAAACAGTATGGATAATGTGGCGTTGGAAAATATGACACAAACAGATGAAAGTGAATCTGCACAGAAGAATCCAACAAGTCAGGAATTTTTTATTAGTGCAGTGGGACGTATGTCTGATATAGAATATGTTCTTAGTTACAAAGATGAAATTTTGAAAAACATCAAAGAAAGAAAAATTTACAACTATGTTTATCCACAAATTATTTCTGTAGAGATTACGGTCAATCCAGAAAATAAAAATCTAATGAAAATATAAGTCCCGGTTTGCGTAGCAAAACAAACAGACGACGCTACAGAAGCATAGCAATTAAATTTTAGTGGACTGATACTAAAATAGATGTGAAAAGCACTGAATTTTAGCATATTTTATTGAGATTAGTATGAGAAATGCTGTAGTGGAACAAGATTGATTTGCATATGTATTAGAGCGTGTTTGAAACTTAGTTTATTATTGTAACACAATGATAACAGTTTGAATGTCAGTCCTTTCAAGGTTGATTTCTTAAAAAGTCACAGCCGTCTGAAGCCTCCCTCAAATCTCTTCAACATGAATTCTGATTTTCCTCCAATCGCCAAAGACAGCTCCCCAAGAGAGACCATACCCTATATTTGTGACCTCGGAGCAAAGGTTGGATGTAAGCGGTTAAGCGAACATTCAACCTGCAGCGACTAAAGTCACAAATATAGGGTATGGTCTCTCTTGGGGAGCGTCTCTTTGCCTGCGGCAAATCAGGATTTCTAGGAAACAAATGGCAGTACATATGTTACCCAAAGATGACTAAGTGGCATTACCAGCACCATTGCCGGTATCATGTCGGCTATCGGGAATTCTTTTACTTTCATCATTCGAAAGCCAGTTGCGACAAGAAGCACGCCACCACAGGCTTTGAAATCACAAATCATAGTTTCAGTGCAGAACGGATAAATCGCACCTGCAAGTAAGAAAAGTACCATGAATATGATAAACTGCGGCACTGCGATTACGCAGGTAACAACTCCAAGAATACAGGCAAAGATTAAAGCAGTGGCAAGATCAAGTACGGTTTTTGCTAAAAGAATACTGTGGTCCCCAGTCATTCCCGCCGTAATACTTCCGTAAATTCCTGTACCACTTGCACAGAATAATACGATAGCAGTAACTAATACACTCTGGTATTCTGCATCTTTTTTACTTTGTCCGGGAATGATTTTAGAAATGATTTTTTCCATTCTCATTCCCATTTTTTGTGTAAGATTTCCGAGATGAATAATCAGCCCGATTACGGTTCCTAAAATAACAGAAAGAATAACGGCAGGCATATTTTTCATCAGGGAAATAGAACTGATACCCATAGTCATCGCACAGGCACCAAAAACTAAGTTGAGATTTGTCTTGAAAGATTCAGTTAGTCGCGGTCCGATAAAAGAACCAGCAATTCCACCAATGATAATTCCAAGACAGTTTGCAATAACTCCGATTGGCATAAAGATTCTCCTTTTTTGAAATAGTAATTAATGTGGATAACAGACGAAAACAGAATCCTGTAGACTAAATAATCCATAAATATGACCTCGGAGCAAGCGCTGAATGCGAGCGCTTAAGCGAACATTCAACGCGCCGCGACTAAAGTCACATTTATGGATTATTTAGTCTCCTGAGTTCTGTTTTCGTCTGTTCATCTTAATGAATTAAACCAAACCCATTATACTAGTATGGAACGTTTTCTGCAACATCTACTGGTGGTTCGAATCCTTCTTCTTCTCTTTTTGCAAGGAATTCTTTCAGTTCCTGAGCTGGCATATCAAGTCCTGTATACAGTTTGAATGCACCGGCTCCCTGCCATAAAAGCATACCTTTTCCACCGATAACGTTCTCTTCTTTACATCCATTTGCTACAGCGTCAGCCATAAGTTTTGTTACTAGTGGATGGTAAATAACATCGTATACAACCATGTCTTCGTGGAATACGCTCATATCTGTAACAAGGGACTGTCCGTCAAGGGCAGGAGCCATTCCTACGCAGGTTCCGTTAATAAGAATGTCACATTCTCTTATCTTATCATGCATAAGATCTGTGTCACTTAATGAATGGAACTCTAACTTACATTTTACTCCATCATCCATCATTTTCTGGCCGATACCAGCAACGTGGTCAAGACCTTCTTTACTTCTGTTGAATACAGTGATGGACTTTGCTCCGTCTAAAGCACACTGTACCATGATAGCGGTAGCAGCTCCACCTGCACCAAATAAAACAATATCTTTATCTACGATTGATACGTTATGATCTTTTAAATCTAAAACAACACCCATACCGTCTGTGATATGACCTGTTAAAACTCCATTATCATTAACAATAGTATTTACAGCACCAACGAATCTTGCAGCATCAGATAACTTATCCATATTGCGGCATACTTCCTGCTTACATGGCATAGTAACGTTGGCACCACGCATGTTCAGTCGTCTCATTGCAGCTAAGGAATCTTTTACCTGGGATGCATCAGTATCAAAGGCAAGATAAGCACAATCAATTCCGTAATAATCAAAGCAGAAGTTATACATAATCGGTGAGCCGGAATGTTTGATTGGGGTGCCGAATACACCTAATAATCTTGTTTTGCCTGAAATTCTTGTATCCATAATAATTCCTCCATAAATTTGAAAAACTAGCACTTAGGAAATTAACACTTTAAAGCATTCAAGTGCTTGGTTGTTAAAATACCATCTTTCGACAGGAATGTCAAGAGAAAATACGCAATTTAATTAAAAGTTCTGACTTGCCGCAGGCAAAGGAGACGCTCCCAAAGAGAGACCATACCCTATATTTGTGACTTTAGTCGCTGCAGGTTGAAT
>ERZ773169.518-NODE-518-length-48944-cov-8.640758_pt1 | contig 48944 bp, 34 predicted proteins | sample MGYA00580536_ERZ773169 | MGnify/ENA primary metagenome ERZ773169 (study PRJEB29015, sample SAMEA2737814) | human gut metagenome | biome: human gut; feature: human-associated habitat; material: faeces | place: China | collected 2012 ... | reverse complement strand
CGGCATATTCCAGCATCGTCACGTCGTTGCCGCCGTCGCCAAAGGCGATGGACTGCTCCCGCGTCAGGCCCAGATGGGCCAGCGTGTGGGCCAGGCCGTTGGGCTTGCCGCCGCCCGCGGGCAGAATATCACAGAAATCCGGGCTCCATCGCACAGCAATGCAGCCTGGGCAGCTGCGCAGAAACTCCGGCTCGTTTTCCTCGGGTAAAAAGGCGCTCAATTGATAGATGGCGTCGGACTCGATGTGCGCGGCGACATCGCCCTCACCCTGCTGCAGGTCCAGCGCAAACTGGCGGCTCAAATCGTTGATGTGGTTGAACAGGCAGAAATCCTTGCCCACAAAACCGACGGAGATACGCTCTTTTTCGATATACGGCAGCAACGTGCGCAGGGCGGCGCGGTCAATGTACCGGCTGTACAGCGGCGTGCCGTCGGCCAGATAGCAGTATTGGCCGTTCATCGTCACATAGCCGTCAAACGGGATGCCGTCCAGCGCGTGCAGGTACGGCAGGTGCACCGGCGGGCGGCCTGTGGCAATAAACGTTTTTACGCCGTTTTTTCGCAGTGCGGCCAGCGCCTGCACGGTGGATTCCGGCAGGGCCTTGGCGTGGAACGGAAGCAGCGTGCCGTCAATATCAAAAAATGCGGCCTTGATTTGTGCCATGGCGGTGCTCCTTATTCGCGCTTGAGGCTGCGGCCCATCAGCGCCATCAGCGCGCTGCGGGCCTCGAGCTTGCCGTCCAGAATGGCCTCCACGGCCTGGACGATGGGCATTTCGACCTTATACTGCCTGGCCAGGCGGCAGGCGGCGGGCAGTGCGTTGATGCCCTCAACGACCTGGCCGACCTCGGTCTTGGCCTCCTCCACCGACTTGCCGCGGCCAATCAGCATACCGGCGTGCAGGTTGCGGCTGTGCATACTCGTGCAGGTGACGATCAGGTCGCCCATACCGGACAGGCCCGCAAAGGTCTCGGCCTTGCAGCCCATGGCGATGCCCAGTCGGGACAGCTCGGCGTTGCCGCGGGTGATGAGCGCGGCCTTGGCGTTGTCACCGTAGCCCAGGCCCAGCGCAATGCCGACAGCCAGCGCAATGACGTTCTTGACCGCACCGCCCAGCTCGGTGCCGCGGCGGTCATCGTTGGTGTAGACGCGGAAGGTCGGTGTGGTAAAGACCTTCTGCACGGTTTTGGCGGCGTCCTCGTCGGCACTGGCGGCCACGATGGCGGTGGGCATGTCGCGGGCGACCTCCTCGGCATGGGTCGGGCCGGACAGTGCCACAACGCGCGCTTTGCGCCCGGCCTTGGCAAGCTCATCCTCGATGATCTCGCTCATCGTCATCAGGGTCTTGTCCTCGACGCCCTTGGCGACGTCAACGATCAGCTGGCCCTCCGGGATGTGCGGCGCGGCCTTTTTTGCGGTGGCACGCACAAACGGGGACGGTACGGCAAAGAGCAGGATGTCGCGGCCCGTGCAGGCCTCGGCAATGTCGGCGGTGTAGTGCATTGCGGCGGGCAGCTCCATACCGGGCAGGTTGGGGTGGCGGTGCGTGGTGCTTAAAGACTTCAGCTCGGCGGGGATAGCGCTCCATACGGTGACGTCGCGCCCGTTGGCGGCCAGCAGCCGCGCCAGCGCAATGCCCCAGGTGCCTGCACCGAATACTGCGATTTTTGTCATGGAAATAGTTCTCCTTGTTTGATGAAGTTAGCCGTGCCGCTTGGCAGGGGCCGGACGTGTCCGGCCCTCAGCGTGAAAGGCAGAAGAATGCCCACGGGAAGGCCGAGGGCGAGGCATGCCTCGCCCCTACCGGGCATTCCGTCCCAGCAGCGAAGCAAACAGCCGCTGGCGGGGCTTGGGGGCGGGGGCGTCCACGTCCAGATACACCCGCTCATAGCAATTGACGATGCGGGTCGCGCCGTACTGTTGCTCCCGCGGGATGGAGCAGCCGTAGTTCAGATGGATGTGCCCGTGCAGCATCAGCTGCGGATGGTAGCGGTCCAGCAGGACCGAAAATGCTGTGAAGCCGCGGTGCGGCAGGTCGGTCATGTCGCCGTAGCCGTGCAGCGGCGCGTGGGTGACCAGTATGTCAATGCCGCCATGGCGGTCGATCTTGCCGCGCAGATGGTTGATGCGCTTTTTCATCTCGGCCTCGGTAAACTGCCAGGCGCCGGTGCGGTAGCGGCAGCTGCCGCCCAGCCCGGCGATGCGCAGGCCGTTGTGTACGTACACGTCGTCATCCAGGCAGATGACGCCCTGCGGCGGGCGGGTGTCGTAGCTCTCGTCATGGTTGCCGTGTACGTACAAAAGCGGCACGGGCGCCATGGTGGCAAGGTATTCCAGATAATGGCGGCTCAAATCGCCGCAGGCAATGATGAGTTCGACGCCCTCGAGCTTGTCGGGGGTGAAGTAGTCCCAGAGGGCCTTGCACTCCTCGTCCGCAACGGCCAGGATCTTCATAGCTCGGCCTCCTTCTCGACGGGAAGAAGATCGCGGTGGATGCCCTGCATCCGGTACATCGGCTTCGAGACCTCGGCCAGCTCGTCATATTCGGGGATGTGGCCGTCAACGGCGTCGCACAGCCAGTCCATGTGGGCGATCTGCTCCAGGTCCAGCCCGTGGCGTCCGCTGTTCTTGACGCTGCCATCCTGCCCGGTGATCCGGCAGTGGAACGGGTCGATCATGCCGGAGGTGACGCCGGTGCGCAGGATCTGCGCCAGATGGGTCACATCGGGCGGCAGCTCGCGGCTGAGCAGCACGTCCATGACGCCGCTGTTCATGCCCCACCAGTAGTTGACGGCGCGGCCATCGGTGCCGGACTTGTCCCGCACCCAGCCGCCGTTCAAAACGGTGCGGATGACGTTCTCATAGAACTGGCCCCAGTGCCAGAACGGCGTGGCCAGGTCCTGCAGCACGCCGCCCGGGCGCACCAGAAACGTGCCGAACTCCCGCTGTGGGCGGTTCGGCATCGGTGCGTCGCGGCCCGAGATGACCGTGATGCCCTTCTGGGTAAAGACGTGCAGCGGGTCAATCTGGTCGGGCAGACAGGTCCATTGCAGGTCAATGCGGACGTTGGGGTTCGCCATCCGCGCGCCGAGCGCGAATGCGTTGATGTTGGCAGGCACGCCGAAGCTGGGGTAGTCGGCCACATAGCCGATGCGGTCCCCGCCCGCCATGGCACCGGCAATCGCACCGGTGATGAACTTGGCCTCATACACGCGGGTGTAGTAGGTGCGGATGCTGGCGTAGGGCATCTCCATCGAGCAGTTCAGGATGTGTACCTGCGGGTGCCGGACGGCGGCGCGCAGAGACGCGCCGACCAGCTTGGGGCTGGTCGTAAAGACGACATCCGCACCGTCGGTGATGGCCTGCTCGACAAGGGCATCGGCGTTCTTGCCCGGGATGGCGTTGAAGTAGGCTGCCGTCTCGACCTTGCCCTCAAACACAGTGTCCAGCTGGGTGCGGCCAAACTCATGCTGGCTTGTCCAGGAGCTGGTGCTGGGGGTACGCTCATGCACAAAGGCAACCTTCAAATGGCTGGGCGCGGTGTGCTTGCCGGGCAGGATAAAATCCAGCAGGCCGGTCTGCTTCGGGGCGGCGGGCTTGTCGCTGACCTGCACGGGGTCCGATTTCTGCAGGGCCAGCACATCGTCCCACAGGGCGTCGAGCTTTTCGCTCAGCTCGCTGGGGCTTAAATTGGCCAGCTCCTCCTTGGTGTAGACGCGCAGCAGAAGCAGCAGCACGTCGCCGACGGTACACTGCAGCCGTGCGCCGCCGTGGGCCAGAAACGCCTTCTTGACCCAGTTATACAGCGATACGACCTCGGTTCGATCCTCGCCAGTCCACTTTTCGTCCGGCGCCTTGCCCAGAATTTTTTGCAGGCGGGCATAGCTGCCGGGCTTGGTGAAGGTCAGCAGATAGTTCTGCATGACCGGGTAAAAGTGCATGAACTCGTAGTACATCTGCACGGCGGGGTCGTCGCTGTACTGCGGCACGACGCGGGTGACATTGCCAGTGATGCTGCTGGCGTCAAAATACTTCAGCACGCTGACGCGCTTATTGCCCTCCTGCACGTAGAAGCGGCCCATGTACTCATAGCAGGTGATGGGGTCACGGATGCCCTCATCCACATGGGACACGCACAGGTTGACCCACTTGGTGGCAAACTCGGTCTTGAGACCGAGCAGCGGCATAAAGTTGGACGCAAACGCCGCTGTGCGGCCCGAGGTCTTGGTACCAACGAGCAGCTCCAGCGGAATCTCTACCTGGCCGAGCGGGATCTGGTTCTCCACAGGGACGTTTTGCAGAATATCGTCCAATACGGGCAAAAACGGCGACTGCCCAGCGTTCATCTTCTCGCGGTAATCGCGCTGGCCCTGCCGCAGGGCTTTCTGGTAGCAATCGATTCCATCTGCACGGTTCACGACCCATCGCCTCCTCAAAACTTATACATTAGCTACAAAATTATTATAGCACATCTGTGCGGAATATACAAAGAATTTTAAAAGGCTTCCCCATCGGGGGAAGCTGTCACCGAAGGTGACTGATGAGGGCTGTACCTGCCGATATTGCCCATGAACGGGTTATGATGGCACACTCGCCCCTCATCCGGCCCTGCGGGGCCACCTTCAGTCTACGCGCTAAGAGCCGCCTCCGGCGGTTGCGCTCCGACACGCGCCTGCGGGCGCAGCCCCCCAGGGGGAAGGCTTTAGGACGTATGCACGGCCTTGGGGTAGACCTGATTCATCCGGTCATTGCCGTAGTGCCCGTCGAGATAGACCTCGACGCTGTTGGACGCAGGTACGCCGTTCAGGCGGTCATTGTACCGCACAAGCGCGGCGGAGCTGACGGCAATGTCCGCCGCCATAAAGATGCACAGTGCCCAGGTCAGCACTCTGCCGCCGCGGGGCGGCAGCTTCTCGATGCAGGCGGAGATCGGCGGGAACAGCACCTTGAACCAGGCAATCGCCGCAAAGCCCCAGAAGAAGCAGTACAGCAGGTTGATGCGCCCGCCCAGGTTGAACGGGATCGCGCTGTAGTCCCAGAACACCGCACCGAAAACGACCTCGGTGAAAACACTGCACAGGTACTCATACGCACCGCCCAGCAGCGTGCCCATGACGAACAGCCAGCTGGCGGGCTTGTCCTTGTAGCGGTAGAGCAGCTGGGTGACCATGGCGATGGCCAGGCCCCACACGATGGAGAACGGCCCCCACACGACGCTGGAGCGGCTCATCCACTCGCCGCCGGTGACGCGGCAGAAGATCGTCTCGGTGATGTCGCCGAGGAACGCGCCGATGAAGAACAGTAAAATAATTTTATACGGGCTGCACCCGGCGGCAAACGTGTCGGTCTGCTGCCGTTTGGGGCGCACAAAGGTCAGTGCGGGATGGGCCTTCGCCATACGGCGCTCGACGTGGTCGAGGATCCACATGCCGCCGCGGACGGTCAGGTTTGCCAGACGGTTTTCTACAGCCGCGGCGGCGTGCCAGCGGTAGCGCAGACCGGCCATGGCCAGCAGCGTGCCGACCAGATCGACGCAGAACACGACGAGCGCGGCCAGCAGCACAACAACCCAGATGCCGCGCGGCACAAGGCTGTACAGCGCCAGCAGCAGCGGGTTGCCCCATTTGAGCACGACAACGCCGAGCGCACCCCAGGTCAGCGACGCGCCGAGGCAGACATAGCCGTCCAGATTGAACGGCATGGCGCTGTAATCCCACCACCGGGTATGGGTCGTGTACTCCAGAATGTGCCCGCCGATCCACTCGATGACCGTGGCATAGACGGCGCTGAATACAAGCAGGAAGAACCAGCCCTCACGGATGTCGCCGAGGGCAAAGGTGATGATCAGCCCGCCGACGCCGTACAGAAGGCAGAGCGGACCGCTCAGCACGCCGCGGTCCTGATACTTGCGGTGCACGACGGCGGTAAAGAGGACCTCCCCCACCCAGCCGAGGAACGAGTAGGCGAAGAAGAGAAAAACAATTTGATAGAAGTTCATAGGGGGCTCTCCTGTATGTGAGAAAAGTATCGGGTGGAATGGCTTCCCCCAAGGGGGAAGCTGTCAGCGGCCCCGCCCGCTGACTGATGAGGGGAAAGCCTTGCGGATATTGCCCGTAAATGGGTGGCAGAGGCAGACTCGCCCCTCATCCGGCCCTGCGGGGCCACCTTCAGTCTACGCGCTAAGAGCCGCCTACGGCGGTTGCGCTACGACACGCGCCTGCGGGCGCAGCCCCAAGGGGGAAGGCTTTAAGAGTTTTGCTTCTCCCTCTCCCGCTTGCTGAACACGCACCCGCAGTAATCCTGCCGGTACAGGCCGTACTCGGCGCTCAACTGTAAGCTGCGCTTGTAGCCGTCCTTTTTGCGGAACTCACTGGGCAGGAACGGCACGCCGTACTGCCTGCCCAGCTCATTGCCAAGCTCGTTCAGCCGCACGGGGTCCTTCATCGGGGAGATCGAGAGCGTTGTGCAGTACCAGTCAAAGCCGTGGTCGGCGGCATAGCGGGCGGCCTGCTCCAGCCGCAGCCGATAGCAGACCGTGCAGCGCGCGCCCTTCTCCGGCTCGTTTTCCAACCCCTTCACGGCGGTATAGAACTCCTGCGGGTCGTAGGGCAGCTCCACCACGGGGTAGTGATACCCGGCCTGCTCGACAAAGCGTTCCAGCTCGGCCTCGCGGCGGTGGTATTCCTCCGGCGGGTAGATGTTGGGATTGTAGTAAAGAATGGTCAGGTCAAAGTGCGCGGACAGGCGCTCCAGTGTTGCGCTCGAGCACGGCGCACAGCAGGCGTGCAGTAGCAGCTTCGGGCGGGTGCCGTCCAGCGTGCGCAGGACCTTTTCCATTTCAAGCTGATAGTTGATGCGGTTGGGCATGGGTAGTGACCTCGTTTACACAGTGGCAGGGGTGCGGCGCTTGCGGCGGGCAAAAGCGCCGCAGCCGATGACCCCCAGCAGGCTGACGGCGGAGAGCGCCTCAAACGCGCGCCAATACCCGGGGGCGTGGTACCGGACATGGATCGTGCCGGTGTAGCCCGCGGGGATCGTCAGTACGATGCGCATATTCTCGCCGCTGGTGATGGCAAACGGCGCGCCGCTCTCGTCGGCGGCATAATAATTGCCGTAGTTGTAGATGGGCAGCGAGATGGCCGCCTCGCCGCCGTCGTTCTCGACGCTGACATAGGCGACGCCCTCACGCTTTTCATAGCTGATAAGGTGCAGGTCGCCGCTGGCGGGCTTGGGCTGTGCCCAGATGGCTTCATAGGAGCTGGCACCGTCGATGAGGTATTCCGCCGTGCCGACGGAGTTGATGGTGGCGTTCTGGTTGTAGGTCGCGTAGGAGCTTTCGCCCTGGGCACTCATGATGTTCGTCTCGGTGATGCTGGCGGTCAGCAGCGCGGCGCAGACAAGCCCCGCGGCGGCCAGTGCGGCGCGGCGCTCCGGCAGCAGCTGCAGCGCAAACAGCGCAGCGGCGCAGAGCAGCAGCGTGCCCAGCGAGAGAAAGCGGAACGGGAACTGGAACATTCCCACGACCTTGCCGACGGCGGGGCCGAACCAGCCCTCGACAAAATCCCACGGGAAGGCGTGGAGCGAGAGCACGAGCGTCAGCACGGCAAAGCCGGTGGCAGTGTACAGGTGCTTTGCGGCGGGGCGTGTGTCCCCGCGGGCCTGGGCGTGCCACAGGCAGTAAAACGCCAGCGCAAGCGCCAGCAGCAGCGGCAGACCGGGGGTCAGCGCCATGTCGTGGGTCGTGCCCTCGGCGGAGGAGCCGCCCGCCGTGCCGAAGAAGCTGAACAGCTGCACGGCGTACAGACCGTGCTTTTGCAGCTTACCGACCAGATCACTGCGGTTGACAAGGAACGGGATGGAGCGGGTGGAAATAAAAAACGGGAAAAGATACCACGCGCTCAGCCCCACGGCCAGCAGCGCGGCCTTGACCCAGGCCAGCAGCCGCGCGGGGCGGAGAGTCTCCCGCAGGCGCAAAAGACAAAACAAAATCAGCAGCAGCGCCGTCAGCTCACAGGAGAGCAGATGGCTCTGCACCATGGCCGCCATGCCCAGCGCCATTGGCAGCCAGTCCCCGAAGCGGGGCCTGTCGCTGGTGTAGATGCCGTACAGACCCAGCAGCACGAGCGGGAAAAACGCCATGGCCGTGAACTCGCCGACGGCGGCGCGGGTGTAGACGCAGGTCAGCCGATAGGCGGACAGCGTGTAGAGAAGTGCCCCCAGCAGACCCAGCCGACGGCTGGCCGTGATTTTGGCAAAGCTGAAATAGGCAATCAGGCAGGTCGCCAGCGTGACCGCAAAGAGGTAGACCTGGTAGCAGGTGCGCAGCGGCAGCCACAGGTTGTAGAGCAGCGCGGGCAGCAGCAAAAACAGCTCACAGTAGCAAAGCGGGCTGGCGTAGCCATAGCCGTTCAGCGTGGTCGTGGTCAACCGCACCGGGAACTGCCCGTAGGACAGCTCCGCAGCCATGGCGGCGATGCGCTGCATGTGAAATTCCAAATCATGGCCGAAGTACAGATAGCTGCTGAACAGCGGCAGGCAGGCCAGCAGCGTGATGCCCGCCAGCGCCAGCGGCAGACGCAGCGCACGGCGGCAGGCAGCGCCCCGCTCCCCCACATGGGCAAACAGGAGCAGCAGTGCGGCGTCTGCGGCGGCAAACAGCACAAGGAAGCAGAGCAGCCGCGCCGCGCGGTAGATGGGCTGCTCGGTCAGGGTGATGCTGTAAATGTACAGCTGGCCCTGGTCGTAGGTAACGGTGGCGGTCAGGTCCTGCATCCGCGCACCGAAGCCGACCCAAAGCCGGGTCGTCAGGCTGCGGTGGCAGTCGTCCAGCCGCAGCGCGTCAAAGGTCACGGCGGCGGGGCTGCGTTCACTGGCAAAGGTCAGCGACCCGGCAGCGTTGAGCATATTAAAGGTGGGCGCGTCGGGCGTCTGGCAGGAAAAATAACGGACTGTGACCGCATACGCACCGGAAGGCAAAGCAATATTGTCTGCCGAGAAGGTCATCGGGTCGTCGCTGTGATAGCCGATCTGGTTCCAGATTTTTAAGCCGTCGTCGTCCGCGGCGGCAATGTCGGGCAGGGGGTTCGTAAAGTCGCCGGGCGTCAGCGCCAGCTTATACGGTGCGCCGAACAGCCCGGCTGCCAGCGCGCAGACAACGGCCAGCTCGGCGGCCAGCAGCGCCGCAAACAGCCGGTTGCGGCGGCAAAAGGCAAAAAAGTGTTTCATCCGGGGCTCCCTCACAGTTTATCAGCCGTCCCAGATCATGAGCTTGGCGTTCACGATGGACGTGTCCTCAACAGTGGCCAGATAGTCGCCGTTCCGGTCCCGCGGGGTCTGGGTGCAGTCCAGCAGGCAGATGGCGCGGGCTTCCTCGGTGCCGTCGGCCAGACGGACTTTGTACTTGATGACAGCGTTGTCGGGAACATAGGCGCTCTGCACGTAGACCTGTACCCCGTCCATCAGGTCACTGTCGGCGCTTTGCAGTCTGCCGCACCACGCCAGATCGTAGCCGCCGTAGTTGCGGTAGGTCTGGTAGGCGTAGGCGTCGCCGTCGGTGGCGGGGTTCTCGGTCCAAAGGACCTGTGCGTGCAGGGCGCGCCCGGTGAACCGGCTGAAGAAGGCGGACTCGGCCTCCGCGTTGCTGTCCCAGACGTTCTCGTTGCAGAGAATCAGGTCGTCGGATTGTACGGCATCGGCAAGACCGGCCTCAATCGTGCGGACAAAGAACTGATAGGCAGCGAGGTTCTCGGCATGGTGGGTGCGCACGACACCGCGCAGGTAGCCGCCGTTCAGGCAGAGCCCCGCCGCCAGCGCCGCCGTCAGGGCCAGTCGTGATACCACGGAGAGAACCTTCGGCAGCTTACAGCAAAGCCCCGCCAGCAGTGCCAGCAGCGCCGCGGCGAGCAGCGTAAAGCCGATGGAGCTGGCCGCCGCGGGAATGTAGCCCCACTGCCAGGTAATGGCCTCGGGCTGCTGATAGCGGGCGGACAAAGCCAGCAGCAGCGCGGGCAGTGCCCAGACGGCCAGACCGAACCCGGCCAGTGCGCCCAGCGTTCTGCCGCGCAGCTTTTTAAACGGCACGCCGAAGAAGATCAACAGTCCGGCCAGCACACCCAGCGCCAGCGGCCACAGCCGATCCCCGTTCGTGATGACCCCGGCGTCCTCCTGCAAAAGGCGGGAGTTCAGCCCGGGGAGCGACGCGGCCATCTGCTGCACGGTGACGCGCAGCACGGCGGGAATATCCAGAGAAAGCTCGTTGCCGGTGCCGCCGTTGCGCCCGCACAGAACGTGGAACACAAGCGCCGCGCCCATGCCGCCCAGCGCGGGAGCCGTGTCCAGCAGGGCGTTTTTGACGCTGCGTCGGCGCAGCAGCCAGACGACGAGCGCCAGCAGCGCAAAGACATAGCCAATCTCATAGGTGCCGCAGGCGATAAAGGACAGCACCGCGCCCAGCACAGCCCAGCGGCGGTGCCGTGTCCCCTGCCACGCAAACAGGCAGAGCCAGGCCGTCATAGCCCAGAACAGCGCCCGCTGCGGTACGGCGTAGTAGCTGTACATGCCTTCGTTCCAGATGGGGGCCGCGGCCAGCGCCAGCGCAAAGCCGCCCAACGCCAACGCATCCCCGCTGCCCAGTCTGGCCGCCACGCGGCTGACAGCGAAGGCCGCCGCGCCGGTCCAGGCGATGATGTAAAGCCGGTAGTGCGTCAGGCTGGTGTAAAACAGCAGGTCGACGGCGTTCGGGTAATGGAACGGGAAAAAACGGACCTCCTGCAGCGTAAAGTACCGCAGCCGCCCCTGCAGGTCCTGCAGAGCATACTGCCAGAACGGCATCCGCTGGAAGTCATACAGCCAGAGGTTCAGCGTCAGCTTATCGTCGCCCTCCGGCGGGATGTTGACCGTGACGCGCAGATACAGCACGCCCACGGCAAAAATAGCCAGATAGGCCGCAGCCAGCAGAAGCCGACGGTACCGCCGACAAAATGATTTGACCTGTTCCATAGGGACGGGGCCCTCCTCCACAAAAATCACATATATACTAAATTATAGCATAAAGCCCCGCTGTACGCAACGCACAGCGGGGCTTTATGTAAATACAATTTGTATAAGACTGCTGAAAAATACGAAAAGTAAAGCGAAAATCAATGCTTCAGCGGCTTTTTCAGCATACCCAGCAGCAGGGCCGTGGTCAGGGTGCCGACAGCCAGCGCAATCAGAAAGCCCGGCGGGTTTTCCATGACCGGCAGCAAAAACAACCCGCCGTGCGGCGCGGGACACCCGCAGCCCAGCAAAATCGTTATGAACCCGGCCAGTGCACTGCCTGCGATGCAGGCGAGGCTGACCCGCAGCGGATCGCGCAGTGCAAACGGCAGCGCACCCTCGGTCACGAAGGTCGCGCCCATCAGCAGGGTCTGCGGCGCAGAGCAGCGCTCGGTGCTGGTGAACCGCGTCGGGAACAGCAGGCAGGCCAGCCCAATGCCCAGCGGCGGAATCATGCCGCCCGCCATGACAGCGGCCATCAGGTCATACTGCTGGTCTACCAGTGCCAGCGTGCCGCTGACGTAGGCGGCCTTGTTGATCGGCCCGCCGTAGTCGGTAGCCATCATGCCGCCCAGCAGCGTGCCCAGCACCAGACGGCTGCCGCCCTGCATACCATCCAGCTGGATGGAAAGCCAGGCATTGAAACGCCCGAGCGGCGGATTGATGGCCATGACCATCAGGGCACCGACAAACAGCAGACTCAACAGCGGGACCAGCAGCCCGGTTTTGATGTGATCCAGCTCCTGCGGAATGCGGCGGAACAGGTAATTCAGAAGCCGCACAGCCAGACCGGCAGCAAAGCCCGCGACAATGGCCCCCCAGAACCCGCTGGAGATCCAGCCCAACCGGGGGGCAGTGGTTGTGCCGAGCTGTGCCAGGTAGCCGCCCATCAAGCCGGGCATAAAGCCGGGGCGGTCCGCAATGCTGTAAGCGATGAACGCAGCCAGCACGGGGTACATCATCCTGAACGCAGCGTTGCCGACGTTCGTCATCATGGTGGTGATGTCGCTGCGGCCAAAAAGGTGCTGCAGCAGCAGGGAAAGCGCCAGCATCACGCCGCCCGCCACAACAAACGGCAGCATGTGGGAGATGCCGCTCATCAGGTGGCCGTAGTATTCGCGGCCCAGCTCCTTCCAGTCGCTGGTGCGGAAGGCGTGCCCGCCGCGGTAGACGGGAGCCTTGCCGGAAACGGCCTTTTCCAGCAGCCTGTCCGCGTCGCGCACGGCATCCCCCGCCGAGGCATAGACCAGCCGCTTGCCAACGAACCGTGCCAGCGGGATCGAGCGATCCACCGCCACGATCACGCACTCTGCGGCCTGAATCTCATCATCGGTCAGTTCGTCATTGACACCGGCAGCGCCGTTCGTCTCGACCTTGAGCGTCAGGCCGCGGGCCTGCGCGGCTTGCTGGAGCGCCTCCGCCGCCAGATAGGTGTGCGCGATGCCGGTGGGGCAGGCCGTCACGGCCAGCAGCTGATAGCCGGACTCGGCGGTGCCCGGCGCTGCGTCAGACGGGGCAGACGGAGGCTCCTGCGCGTCCTGCTCCTCCCGCGCGGAGATGGCGCGGCAGAATGCCTCGGGGGTCTCACTCTCCCGCAGGCGGGCGCAGAAATCGGTGTCCAGAAAGAGCGTCGCCAGCTCGGCCAGCACCTGTACGTGCAGGTCGTTGGCTTCGGCAGGGGCGGCGATCATCACCAGCAGGTCCAGCGGCTTGCCGTCCGGTGTGTCGCAGGGCAGCGGCGGGTCCAGCGTCAGCGCAGCCAGCTGCAGCTGCCTGACGGCGGTGCTTTTGGCGTGCGGGATGGCCAGGCCGTTGCCCACACAGACGCCGCCCAGCGCCAGCCGGGCGCGGACGTCCGCCGCGAACACAGCGGTGTCAGTCAGATTGTCAGTCCCGTCCAGCAGTGTAACCATCTGCTGCACTGCACCGGTGAGCGAGTCTGCCCGTTGGCGCAGTGCGACGCAGTCAGGCCGCAGGTAGTTGGCGATGCGCATGGTTTGAGCCTCCGTTTGGTGCCGCTGTGCTCCGGCAGCTGTCGATGCAGCGCGGCTTTTGCGGCGCAGTATTACTAAAAAAGCGGTTCCGCCGCAACGGAACCGCTATGAATGCTGTAAAAATTAGTTGAGCAGGGTCTTCTCCGTCTCGGGATCGAACAGGTGGATCTTGTTGGTATCCATAGCGACAGTGATCTTGTCGCCGCGGCGAGACTTGGAGGTGGGAGCAACGCGAGCCATCAGGTTCTGGCCCTGGTAGGTCAGGTACAGATAGATCTCAGCGCCCATCAGCTCGGAAACCTCAACCTCAGCGCTCAGGTGGCTGTTGGGATGCTTTTCCAGGAACTCCTCGTCGTCCTTGATGTCCTCGGGACGGATGCCGACCTTCAGGGTCTTGCCGACGTAAGCGTCCAGCTTGCCGTCAGCGGTCTTCTCCTTGGGCAGCGGAACCTCGGTGCCGGACAGATCAACGACGAACTGATCGCCGGCCTTCTTCAGGGTGCCGTCCAGGAAGTTCATCTGCGGGCTGCCGATAAAGCCGGCAACAAAGATGTTGCAGGGATAATCGTACAGGTTCTGCGGGGTATCGACCTGCTGGATCATGCCGTCCTTCATAACGACGATACGATCACCCATGGTCATAGCCTCGGTCTGGTCGTGGGTAACGTAGATGAAGGTGGTAGCCAGCTTCTTGTGCAGCTTGATGATCTCGGTACGCATGCTGGTACGCAGCTTAGCATCCAGGTTGGACAGAGGCTCGTCGAGCAGGAAGACCGCCGGGTTACGGACCATTGCACGGCCCAGGGCAACACGCTGACGCTGACCACCGGACAGAGCCTTCGGCTTACGGTCAAGCAGGTGCTCGATCTCCAGGATCTTGGCAGCCTCACGGACGCGCTTGTCGATCTCGTCCTTGGGCATCTTGCGCAGCTCCAGACCGAAGGCCATGTTCTTGTAAACGGTCATGTGCGGGTACAGAGCGTAGTTCTGGAAGACCATCGCGATGTCGCGATCCTTCGGGGGAACGTCGTTGATCAGACGGTCACCGATGTACATCTCACCGCCGGAGATCTCCTCCAGACCGGCGATCATACGCAGGGTGGTGGACTTACCGCAGCCGGAAGGACCGACGAAAACGATAAATTCCTTATCCGCGATTTCCAGGTTGAAATCGGGAACGGCAGTAACATTGCCGGGGTAAACTTTCTTAACGTGACGGCAGCTAATGGAAGCCATAATGCTCATCCTCCAAATGTATTCAGTGGTTTCAGCCCGTGTAGAGGGGGCTGTTTCTGTTGACATGATTATAATAACAGGTTATAATCTATTTGAAAATAGCATTTTATTGATATAGAGGTGTCGAAATTGATATTTGACCCGGAAATTTACTGCACCGCTGCCGAAACGGCGGAATTGGACGGCACAGCGCCGCTGGCTCTGGCCGGAGACGGCCTGTGGGTGGGGGTGCTTTCCCGCGGGGCGTGCCTGCTGGACGGCGTTGACAGCCCGGGCCAAAGCGGCGATATTCTGCTGGGCCCTGCCCCCCTGGTGCTGACGCCGCAGAGCGACTGCCACCTGCTGGCCGTGCGGCTGACCGGCCACTGCACGGACGCCTACTTATTGCAACTGGGGGCGGCGCGCTGGGCGGACGGCGCTGCCTGCCCCGGCGCGGCGGAGCTGATCGCACAGCTGTGCGGCGCGCAGACGGCCCCCATGGCCTACGCGCTGCTCTGCGCCGCAGCCAAGGCCGACGAGACCGCCCGTCCCCTGCCGCCGCTTGTGGCCGAGGCCGTGGCGGCCATCCGCCAGAATTATATGGCGCTCTACGGCGTCGAGGAGCTGAGCGAGCAGCTCGGCGTGACAAAAAGCCATCTGGTGCGCGTCTTTAAGCAGGAGATGGGGGTGCCGCCGGGCAAGTACATGACGAATGTGCGCATCGAGGCAGTCAAGACGCTGCTGCTGACCGATGAGTACAATCTGGATATGATCGCGGGCCTGACGGGGTTTTCCGGGGCCAATTATCTGTGCCGCGTCTTTAAGCGGGAGGTGGGCCTCTCCCCCGCGGCCTGGCGCACCGCCGCCGCACCCCTGCCCGCCGTACCCAAGCTCCCGCCGAGAAGTCAGGAGATGTATGTGTAAAAGAAAGGCTTCCCCCTTGGGGGAAGCTGTCAGCGGCTCCGCCCGCTGACTGATGAGGGGCAACCTTGCCATTGCAACCCGTTTACGGGCAGCTGTGGCAGACCCGTCCCTCATCCGGCCTCGGTCGGGGCCTCGGCCACCTTCCCCCGAGGGGGAAGGCATACAAAACAAATGCCCGATACGGCTCGTCACCGCATCGGGCATTCTTAACTTTATGCAGCTTTATTTCGCAGTCTTATACCCATCCGGGTTGTGGCTCTGCCAGTTCCAGCTGTGGGCGCACATTTCCTCAATGCCGTACTGGGCCTCCCAGCCGAGCTCACGCTTGGCCTTGGAGGGATCGCACCAGCACTCGGCGATGTCGCCGGGGCGGCGCGGGTCGATGACATAGGGGATCTCCTTGCCGCAGGCCTTGCTGAAGGCGTTGATGACGTCCAGCACGCTGTAGCCGTGGCCGGTGCCCAGGTTGCAGATGAACAGGCCGGGCTTCTGCTCCAGCTTTTTGATGGCAGCAACATGGCCGCGGGCCAGGTCGACAACATGGATGTAGTCGCGCACGCCGGTGCCGTCGGGGGTCGGGTAGTCATTGCCAAAGACGTGGACCTTCTCCAGCTTGCCGACAGCGACCTTGGCGATGTAGGGCACGAGGTTGTTGGGGATGCCGTTGGGGTCCTCGCCAATCAGGCCGGACGGATGCGCACCGATGGGGTTGAAGTAACGCAGCAGCGCAACGTTCAGCTCGGGGTCGGCGTGGCAGCAGTCGGTCAGGATGCGCTCGGTGAATACCTTCGTGGTGCCGTAGGGGTTCGTGGTGCCGCCGACGGGGAAATCCTCGCGGATGGGCACGCTGGCGGGGTCGCCGTAGACCGTGGCGGAGGAGGAGAAGATGATGTTGTGGCAGTTGTGGCGGCGCATGACATCCAGAATGTTCAGCGTGCAGGCCAGATTGTTGGAGTAGTACTCGATGGGCTTGGAAACGCTCTCGCCGACGGCCTTGTAGGCGGCGAACTGGATGACACAGTCAATGTCCTCGTTCTCGGCAAAGATCTTCTCCACGGCGTCCTTGTCGGTCATGTCGGCCTCGACAAAACGGAAGTCCTTGCCGGCGATCTTCTTGACGCGGGCCAGGGCCTCGGGGCAGGAGTTGTAGTAGTTATCGGCTACAACGATGTCGTACCCTGCGGCCAGAAGTTCCACACAGGTGTGGCTGCCGATGTAGCCGGCGCCACCGCTAACCAGAATTGCCATAACAGTCGTCTCCTTATGTTATATGATATTGTTGCGTGCGAACCGGGCGGCTCGCCTCTCTTTGCTTGTATTCTACTCTTTCTGCGGAGTTTCTGCAATAGGAGTTTTTGATTCTGATTTGCCTTTTTGTTGCCTGTTTTGCCGCCGGGCGGGCAGCCCCTGCTGAATGCGGCGGTAGGCGGACGGCGTGTGCCCCGTGGCAGCGCGGAATTTCTGGCTGAAATACGCGCCGGAGCAGTAGCCCATCTGCGCGGCGACCTCGCCGGGGGATGCCCCGCGGGCCAGCAGCTGGGCCGCGTACTCGATGCGCATGGCGGAAAATTCCTCCATGGCCGTGCGGTGGAGCCGCGCGCGGAACGCCTGCTGCAGCTGGGGCCGCGTGCAGCCCAGCGCCGTGCAGATGTCGTCGATCTTCAGTTCATGCGCAAGATTTTCGGCAAAATAGGCGCGGGCATCCTCGACCAGCGCGTTCTGGCGGCGTTCCCGCCGGACGCGGGCCACGGGGCGCTTGGTACGGCGGCAGCGGCGGGCCAGCAAAATCAGCAGATTTTCCAGATGGATGATGAACTGCTGCATCGCGCCGAAGGGCAGCTCCTCCTTTAAGACAGGCCGTCCGCCCGGCACGGGGGCGGCGTCGAACAGCTCGTTGGCGGCATTTGCCAGCCAGTTCAGGTCATGCTGCTCGGCAGGCTCCGTGTGCAGCATCGCGCCGCGGAAACGGTCCATGGCCGCGCCGGTGCAGTAAAAGTCGATGCGCAGCGTCTCGGGAGGGACCTCGCCGACGGTGGTCATAGCAAAGACCTCCCCCGGCTGGTGGAACAGCAGTCCGCCCGCCCGCAGCAGCACGTGGCGGGCATCGCAGCGTTCCTCAATGGTGCCGCTGCGCACAAAGATCAGCTGCCAGGCCTGCGTCTCGCTGGGCGGGAATGAGTCGTCCGCGCGCCACTCCGACGCATGTGCCGCCGGGATCGCTTCGACCCGCAGCGGAAAGGTATCGTTCAGCATGGGTGTGACCTCCCTTCCCCGGCTTGACACCGCTGTAGGGGCCGGGCATGCCCGGCCCGCATGTGTATGGCGACCACCTGCCTGCGGGAAGGCTCTCTCCCTCCGGCCCTGCGGGCCACCTCCCTCTGCGAGGGGGCTGGCGCAACAGCGCCTGGGGGAGAGAAGCTTCCGGGCGGTGCTTACCTTCCTTACACCGCTACCGCGCCCGGCCAGCTCTCGCCGGCCTCCGCACTCCCCGCTTCCCCGTCGGCTCCGTAAGAGAAAACGCCGGGGGTCATGTCGGCCAGCAGGGGGAACTGCGCAAGCTCGGGGCAGGTGTCGGTCAGCCCCAGACAGTAGGCCGTCAGCGGACTGATCTCCTTTGTGATGGCGTCAAACCGGCTTGAGCCGTCGTCCTCGTAGGTGCTCAGCATAATATCGCCGGGGTAGGTGTCGGCCACATAGCTGACAAGTGCCTCGTCGACGTAGGGGTCGCTGCTGCCCTCATACAGGTCGGGCGCACCGAACAGATGCAGAATCTCGTGGGCGTAGGTCGCCGGGGATTCCGCCTCGCCGTCGGTGTAGGCGTCGGTTTTGTACAGGCAGCTGTATTCATAATAAAAGCTGTCGCCGTCGTCGGCGTAGTGAGCCATTGTGAAGGATGTCCCGCTGATGGGCAGGAAGAACAAAAACGCGATGTGCCGGGCCCCGTAGGCAGCCAGACGGCTGTCGGCGGCCAGCGACGCGCACAGCGTATCCATCTCGTCGAGAAAAGCGGAGCTCTCCTCGGAATTTTCGCCGCCCTGCATGGCGGACTGCACAAGATAACTGCGTGTCAGCGTTGAATCGCTGCCGTCCGCGCTGCGATCACAGATCAGATTCACCGCGGCCTCATAGCCCGCGGCCTGCTCGGTCATCCAGTCTATGGCCAGCTGGGTGCGCTGCACGGCGGCAGCACGGCTCTCGGCGTCCCAGGTATGCCCGTGGGCGGCGTCGTTCAAAAACACGTTGACGAGCACGGTGGCATCGGTCAGCAGTGCGGCGCTGCCGTAGGCCTTCTGCTCCTCGGTAAAGGTGGGCACAGGCTCCGGCGTCGGGGTGGCGGCGGGGCTTTCGGCCCGGGGCAGCTCCGCGGGATAACGCTGCACCGTGACGCGGGCCGAGCAGCTGCACAGCAGCGCCGCGGCCAGCACCAGGGCAGCCAGTTTTCTGTACATGGTGCGCCCCTTAAATTTCCAGCACGGCCCTGCCGTCGTGGTCGGCCAGCTCCAGCGTGACCTCGCGGCCATCCAGGCGGCCATCGACGAGCGCGTCGGAGACGGGATCCTCAACGGTCTTGCGGATCGTGCGGCGCAGCTCACGCGCACCGTATTTGGTGGAGCTTTCGGCTACGATGTCCGCCAGCGCGGGCTGCGTGTAGTGCAGCGTGATGCCGTGCGCGGCCAGGCCGGGCTTGTACTCGTCGAGCATGAGCGCGGCGATCTTCTCAAGGTCTTCCTCGCTCAGCGGCTTGAACGTAATGATCTCGTCCACACGGCCAATGAACTCGGGGCGCAGGAACTCCTGCAGCGCCTTCATGCTGCGGTCCGCGCTGGCGACCTCGGCCTTTTTGCCGAAGCCCGTCGCGCCGCTCTGGTCGGTGGAGCCCGCGTTGGAGGTCATGCAGATGACCGTGTTCGAGAAGTCCACCGTGCGGCCCTGCGCGTCGTTGATCTTGCCCTCGTCCAGAATCTGCAGCAGGATATTCATAACGTCAGGATGTGCTTTTTCGATCTCGTCAAACAGCACGACGCTGTAGGGATGGCGGCGGACCTTCTCGGTCAGCTGCCCGGCCTCGTCGTAGCCGACATAGCCCGGGGGCGAGCCGATGAGGCGGGACACCGCGTACTTTTCCATGTACTCGCTCATGTCGATGGAGATGAGCGGGTCAACGGTGTCGAACAGCTGGCTGGCCAGCTGCTTGACCAGCTCGGTCTTGCCGACGCCGGTGGGGCCGACGAAGATAAAGCTGGCCGGGCGGTGACGGCCAGACAGGTCGGCGCGGGCGCGCTTGATGGCCCCGGCCACGGCGTGGACAGCCTCGTCCTGGCCGATGATGTGCGCCTTGAGGGCATCCTCCAGCCCCTGCAGGCGGCCATACTCGGTCTCTTTGATCTTCACAGCAGGCACACCGGTCCAAAGCTCAATGACCTGTGCGACGTCGTCCATGGTCACTTCAATTTCCGCGACCTTCAGCTGCAGGGCGGGCAGCTTTTCGCGCTGCTTCGCCAGATCTGTCTTGACCGCGGCCAGTGCCTCGTAGTCGATGGCAGCGTCCTGGCCGTTCTGCGGCTCGGGGTTCTCCAGTTCGTGCTCGCGGGTCTCCAAATCGGCCACGGTGCGCTGGGTCTCCATGAGCTCTGTAATTTCAGGATGGCGCAGGTTGCAGCAGGCGCAGGATTCATCCAGCAGGTCAATGGCCTTGTCCGGCAGGAAACGATCCGTGATGTAGCGTTCCGACAGCTTGACGATGCTCGTCACGATGGGGTCGGACACACGGACGCAGTGGTGCTTTTCATAGTAGACGCGGATGCCCTTGATGACCTCGATGGTGTCCAGCAGCGACGGTTCCTCGACCTTGACGGGCTGGAAACGGCGCTCCAACGCGGAATCCTTCTCGATATACTTGCGATACTCGGCAAACGTCGTTGCGCCGATGACCTGCATCTGCCCGCGGGACAGCGCGGGCTTCATGATGTTGGCGGCGTTCATAGAGCCGTCGGAGTCGCCCGCGCCGACGATGGAGTGGATCTCATCAATAAACAGGATGATGTTGCCCGCAGCCTTGACCTCGCTGATGAGGCCCTTGACACGCTGCTCAAACTGGCCGCGGAACTGGGTGCCTGCGACGAGGGACGTCATGTCGAGCAGGTAAATCTCCTTGTCCTGCAGACGCGCGGGGACCTTGCCCTCGGCAATGCGCTGGGCGATGCCCTCGGCAATCGCAGTCTTGCCGACACCGGCCTCGCCGATCAGGCAGGGGTTGTTCTTCTGGCGGCGGCACAAAATCTGGATCGTGCGGTAAATTTCGCGGTCACGGCCAATGATGCGGTCCGTCTTGCCGTCGCGGGCTTTCTGGGTCAGGTTCTCGCAGTAGGTCTCAAGGAACTTGCGGCGGGGAGCCTTTTCCTTCTTGCCGCTTTTGGGCTTGGCGTCGTCCTTATTCTGGCGCGCACCAAAGCCAAACGGGAACACGGGGCTGCCGCCCGGGACAAAATCGTCCTGCGGGGCGGGCTCGTCACCGGCGTCGGTGTCGTCGCCGTTCATCATGGGGGCCAGCATGCCGGAGTCGGAGGCCTCCTGCAAAAAGCTGGACATCCGCTCCTCCATGTTTTCCAGATCCTGGTCGGACATGCCGAACTGTTTCATCAGATCATCCACAGGCTGGATGTGCATGGCACGGGCGCAGGTCAGGCAGTAGCCCTCCTGCACGGCCTTGCCGTTTTCAAGCCGCTGCACAAACACGACAGCGGGGCGTTTTTGGCATTTAACACAAAGCATTTACTTCACCTCTATGAAAAGTGCCCGATAAGAGGCACGTGGGATTGCGATTAATTGTTGTAGGGGGCGGCGTTCCCGACGCCCGGCGGGCGGATAGGAAATCTGCCCTACGTAGGGTGGGCAGTCCCCTGCCCGCCGCACCGCAGCTACACTACTATTATTAAACAAACCCTGCCAAATTGCAAGTTTTGGCGGGGCTTGTTCAGAATTTGTTTAATAATGGAGCAAAAACGGGTTGAACGCACCAAAAAGGCTGTACCCGACGCTGCGCTGCAAAACGCCGGTGGTCAGCCAGTCGATCTGGCCGGTGGTGATGCTGGCGGCGAACCAGAGCAGCAGCGCCAGCAGCCAGCAGTCGAACGCGCCGGTCACAAGGCCCAGCACCAGACCCAGCAGCCGGTTGGCACCGCCCACCAGCGGGATAAGATTGACGCCGCGCAGCAGCCGCACCAGCAGGGCGAACACCCAGCGCACGATCATGCAGAGCAGCACAAACAGCAACGCTTGCACCAGCGGCAGGAAAAGCGGCTCCAGCAGGGCGTTGATCTTTTCGGGCAGCTGGTCCCCGGCAGTCTGCAGACCCGCGGCCAGCGCGGCACGGATGGATTCCGGCAGAAAGTCCAGCCCCTGCACCGCAGCGGCAATATCGCCGCCCGACTGTGCGACGGCCTGCTCGACCCGGGTGGAGACGGAGTCGCTGAAAAAGCTAAGGTAGACTTCCGGGGCCAGCGTGCGGCTGCCCCAGGAGGCAATGCCGACGCCCAGCACCGCGCCGATCAGCTCGGTCAGCCCGGCGAGAAAGCCCTTCTGCCAGCTTTTGACAGCGGCAAAGGAAAATACGGCCAGAAAAATAAAATCATAGACAAGTGCGGGAGAAAAAGACATAGATGGGTACTTCTTTCTGTTGGATTACTTGCGGGTCGAAAGGCTTCCCCCGAGGGGGAAGCTGTCAGCGGCCCCGCCCGCTGACTGATGAGGGCGAACCTTGCCATTATTGCCCGCAAATTGGTTATTGCGGCAAGGCAGCCCCTCATCCGGCCCTGCGGGGCCACCTTCCCCCGAGGGGGAAGGCTTCGAAACTACTCGGCTGGCTTCGCCAAAACGTCCGCCTGACTGCCGGTAAAGACCAGCGTCTGCTTGCCGTGCAGGACCGCCAGCGGGCGGGACGGCAGGCCGGTCTGCACCCAGTTCTGCACGCCGTCGTAGCCGTAGCATTCGACGGCATCGGGGCAGAGCAGATAAATGTCGGTGTCGGTGGCCGAGACCGCAAACGCCTGCCGTGCGGGAATCTCCGACATAACGGTGAGGCTTTCGGACAGGGTGACCAGGCTGTTGCCGCCGTGTACGTTCAGAAGCAGCGCGGTCTGGCGGCGTCCGGGCGCAACGCTTTGCAGCGCGGCCCCGCCGTAGTCGTAGCGTGCGACCTCGGCGGCGGTGCGGGGGTCGATGACCGCAATGTAGGTGTCAAACACGGCCATGACGCGGTTCTCGCTCTGCCAGTCCAGCCGCAGCAGCATGCTGCCCGCGTCGGCGGTATAGAGCAGCCCCTCGGTGTCGGAGTCGAGGCTCATAAAGTAGACCGAGCAGTTCAGCTGCCCGTCCCGCGCGGCAATCATGCCCGAGGCAAACCTGCGGTTGTCGGGGGCAAAGTCCAGCGCGATCGGCGTGCCCATCGACTGGGGCATCCGCCAGCTGTACAGCTCCCGCATCGAAGGGTCATAGATGTGTACCCAGCCGGCAAAACGGTCCGCGTCGGTCACGACGGCCAGCGAGTTGTTGTTTGACATGGCGCAGAGCAGAATGTCCTCGTCAAAGCGCTGTGTGTAGAGCGTGCGGGTGCGGCTGCATACGGTCAGCTCACTGCCCGCGCGGTTGTAGACCACAAAGTGGGTGCCGCCCACAGCCAGCACGGGCCGCGCGTAGGACGGCTGCAGGCTCAGAATTTTGGAGCCGTAGGCCGAGTAGACGAGCACATCCTCATTGCCCAGCTCGACGAAGCCGTCCGCCAGCGGTTCGATTTGCAGCGGCTCGGTGATGCCGGTAGTGGTCGGCCAGCCGCCGTCGGCGCGGTTCAGGTAGAGCGACGCGCTGTCCACGGCATCACCCAGCAGCGCCAGCGAGGCCGACAGTGTGCCGGTCACAACGGTGAGCGCCAGCGCCAGCGCAATGATAATGACGATCAGGACGGTGAGCCGCCGCTGCTGGCGCTGCTTGTAGAGCGGCGTCAGGGATTTGAGCCGCGCGGCGCTCTGCGCGGACGGCTGCTCGGACGTCCGGGACGGCGGGCTGTCATCGCGCCGCGGTGTGGGAGCGGTGCGCGGCGTGCGGGCGCGGTCTGCGTCGCGGGCGGCGGCGTTCAGGGCCCGCCTCTGCTCACGCGCCAGCCGCTGTAGCAATGCCTGCCGATCTCTGTCCGCCTTACTCATAGGTGGGCCCCCTCCTTTCCGGAAAAAAATTGTGCGTATGGGTTGGTTTGTAGGGAGGCGTCTTGACGCCTCCGGGCCGTTAGCGGCGGTGGTCAGGCTCCGCGGAGGGGTCAAGACCCCTCCCTACGGTACGCCATTAAACGTCATCCAACCCGGGATAGTCTACCTTTTCCAAAAACAGCCCCTTTGCGGGCAGCGTCGGCCCGGCCCGGCGTCGGTCCCCGCTTTCCAGCAGGGCGGGGATGCTCTCCGGCGTCCGCTTGCCAAGACCCGCGTCCACGAGCGTGCCCGCCAGAATGCGCACCATATTATAGAGGTAGCCGTCAGCGGTCACGGAAATTGTAAACAAATCGCCGTTCTGTACAACGGTACAATTCGTGATCGTCCGCACGGTATCCCCGTGGGCGGCGGCGCTGGACCCGGACGCGCAGAGGGCGGAAAAATCGTGCGTGCCTATGAACTGCGCCGCAGCGGCCTGCATGGCGGCCAGATTGAGCGCGGCCCCTACCCTGTGGCAGGTGTCGTAGGTGAACGGATCATCCACCCGCGCGTTCAAAATGTAGTAGCGGTAGGTCTTGGCGTGGGCGGCGTAACGCGCGTGGAAGCCGTCCGGCACGGACCGGATGTCCACTGCGCGGATGTCCGGCGGCAGGTGGGCGTTGAGCGCGGGCACGATTTTCTGCATCGGCACTTTGCCAGTATAGCAGAAGCTGAGCGCGAAACGCCGCGCATGGACGCCGGCATCGGTGCGGGAGCAGCCCTTGACGTCGGGGCGGCAGCCGAACACCGCCTGCATCGCGTCCTGCAAAACTGCGCAGACCGTGGGCGCATTTGGCTGGACCTGGAACCCGGCATAGCGGGTGCCCTTGTAGCTTATCCAAAGTAGATAGGTCATAGTTCACCTGAATTCGTAGGGGCGCATTCTATATGCGCCCGCAGGGCGGCTGATTCTTACGCCAGCCCCGGCACAAAGAACCGTGTGCAGGCAATGGCCACCAGCGCCACGGCAATGACCGCCAGGCATTTGAAGTCCTCGCCGGTGAATTTCAGCTGCTTGAGCCGGGTGCGGCCCTCGCCGCCGTGATAGCAGCGGCATTCCATCGCCATGGCCAGCTCGTCGGCGCGGCGGAACGCCGAGATGAACAGCGGAATCAGGATCGGCACCAGCGCCTTGATGCGCTGGGTAAATGTGCCGCTGTCCAGCATCGCGCCGCGGGCCTTCTGGGCGTTCATGATCTTTTCCGTCTCCTCGATCAGGGTCGGGATGAACCGCAGCGCAATCGTCATCATCATGGCCAGCTCATGCACGGGAAAGTGCAGCTTCGCCAGCGGGCGCAGCAGGCTCTCGATGGCGTCGGTCAGCACGATGGGACTGGTCGTGTAGGTCAGCAGGCTCGTGCCTGCGATCAGTGCGCAGACGCGCACCGCCAGCAGGATGGCATACTTGACACCTTCTGCGTAAATGTTCAAAACCCAGAAGTGTACAAGCGGCTCCCCCTGCCCCGTGACGAAGAACAGGTTCAGCACTGCCGTAAAAATCACGATGGGCACGATGGGCTTTAGGCTTTTCAAAATCATCTTGCCGGGAATCTGTGCTACCTTGTACAGCGCGGCCAGCAGCAGGATGGACAGTGCCAGCCCCAGCGGGTTCGGGGCCACAAACAGCACGACGATATAGGCAATCGTCGCGACCAGCTTGAGCCGCGGGTCGCAGCGGTGCAGGATGGAATGCCCGGGAAAATGCTGACCTATCGTAATATCTTTAAGCATTTGCCCCACCTCCCTGTTTGGTGGCCAGCGCCTTTTGAATCGTTTTGACCGCATAGGGGATCGTGTAGACGTCCGCGGGGATGTCCAGCCCCATCTGGCGCAGCTTTAAAAAAATCTGCGTGACCTGCGGCACCGAAAGCCCCAGCTCCAGCAGCTCCTGCGCGCGGGCAAAGACGTTTTCCACCGTGTCATACATGGCAATTTTGGCGCGGTGCATGACCAGCACGCGGTTGGCGTACTTGGCAATATCCTCCATCGAGTGGCTGACCAGCAGCACCGTGATGCCGGTTTTCTCATGGTAGTCCCTGATCTGGCTCAGGATCGTGTCGCGGCCCTCGGGGTCCAGACCGGCAGCGGGCTCGTCCAGCACCAGCACGCGGGGGTGCATGGCCATGACGCCCGCAATCGCAACGCGGCGCTTCTGCCCGCCCGATAGCTCAAACGGGCTTTTTTCCAACAGTTCATCGGACAGGCCGACGAACGCGGCGGCCTCCCTGACGCGGCGCTGGACCTCGGCCTCGTCCAGGCCCATGTTGCGCGGGCCGTAGGCGATGTCGCGGGCGCAGGTCTCCTCAAACAGCTGGTACTCGGGGTACTGCATGACAAGGCCGACGAGAAAGCGGAAGCTGCGCAGGTCTGCGCCCTGCTCCCACAGATCCCTGCCGTCCACAAGGACGCGGCCCGACGTCGGGCGGTTCAGGCCGTTGAAATGGCTGATAAGCGTGGATTTTCCGCTGCCCGTTGAGCCGATGATACCGACAAAGTCGCCCTCCTCGACGGTGAAGGACACGTCATCCAGCGCCTTCGTCGCGTCGGGCATACCCTGGTTATAGATGTAGCTCAGGTTTTCAACACGAATGATTTCGGACATAGTTGTTCCTTTCCCGCCGGATACAGCCCGGTTGCGGTGCCGTTCCGGCATACGTGGGAGTTTTTCGTCAGAGTAGCTTCCCCCAAGGGGGAAGCTGTCGGCGGCTCCGCCCGCCGACTGATGAGGGGCGGCTTCGCGGCGATTTCCCATAAACGGGATACCTCGGCAAGCTCGCCCCTCATCCGGCCTCGGGCGGGGCCTCGGCCACCTTTCCCCAAGGGGGAAGGCTTCCTTTATTTCAGCAGCTTGTATAATTCCTCCGCGCAGGCGTCGGGGGTAATGACATTTTCCGGCATCGGGATCCCGGCCTTGACCAGCTCGTCGCGCAGCTCGGCGGCCTGCGGGACATCGAGGTGATACCCGTGCAGCCGCTCGGTCTGGCTGAACACCTGCTCGGGCGTGCCCTCCATGACGATGCGGCCCCGGCTCATGACCAGCACGCGGTCTGCCTGGGCGGCCTCCTCCATGTAGTGGGTGATGGACACGATCGTGATGCCCGCCGCCCGCAGTTGGCGGATGGTTTTCATGACCTGCGCGCGGCCATGGGGGTCCAGCATGGCGGTGGACTCGTCCATAACAAGGCAGTCGGGCCGCATGGCGATAACGCCCGCAATCGCGACGCGCTGCTTCTGGCCGCCGGACAGCTTGTACGGCGCAGCCTCGCGCTTTTCATAGATGCCCGCCAGCTTCATGGCCTCGTCGATGCGGGTGCGGATCTCCTCGGGCGGCACGCCGAGGTTCTCCGGCGCAAAGGCCACGTCCTCCTCGACGATGGTTGCCACGATCTGGTTGTCGGGGTTCTGGAACACCATGCCGACCTTCTGGCGCACATCGTAGAGATGGTCCTCGTTGCGGGTGTCCATGCCCTCGACCAGCACGGTACCGGCCTCGGGCAGCAGAATGGCGTTGAAGTGCTTCGCCAGCGTGGACTTGCCGCAGCCGTTCGCGCCCAGCACGGCGACGAACTCGCCGCGGCGGATGTCCAGGCTCACGCCGTCCACAGCGTACTTGGGCTGCTCTGGGTCGTAGCGGAAGCGGACGTCCTGTACTTTGATCATCGGTTCCTGATTCGGCATGGCTTATTTCTCCCAGATGGCCGTTGCGCCGCAGGGCACCACGCCGCCTGTGGCGGAGACCGGCAGACCGATCTCGTCGCAGTGGGTGTGGCCGCCCTTGACGGGGCAAAGCGTCGTTTTGACGATATATTCCATGACCGCGGGGCTCAAACCCTCGGTGTAGGAGTTGATGGCGAAGAACAGCGGGTCGTCGCTCAGCACCTGCTCAGTCAGCGTGATGAGGTCGTAGACGTTGTCCTCGAGCTTCCAGATCTCGCCGCCCGGGCCGCGGCCATAGCTCGGCGGGTCCATGATGACAGCGTCATAGCGGCTGCCGCGGCGGATCTCACGCTGCACAAACTTGGCGCAGTCGTCCACGATCCAGCGGCAGGGTCGGTCTGCCAGCTCGCTGGCGGCAGCGTTCTCCCGCGCCCAGGCGACCATGCCCTTGCTGGCGTCCACATGGGTGACGGACGCGCCCGCGGCCAGACACGCCAGCGTTGCACCGCCCGTGTAGCCGAACAGGTTCAGCACGCGGATGGGACGGCCAGCCTGCCGTATCTTTTCCTGGTACCATGCCCAGTTCACGGCCTGCTCCGGGAAAACGCCGGTGTGCTTGAAGCCCGTGGGGCTGACGATCAACGTCAAATCGTTCCAGTGGATCTGCCATTTCTGCGGCAGCTTTTTGTGGTAATTCCACTGCCCGCCGCCCTTGGCAGAGCGGTAATAGACAGCGTCGGCCTTGGCCCACAGCGGGCTGGTCTCGTCGTTTTTCCAGATGACCTGCGGGTCGGGACGGATCAGCAGGGTCTGGCCCCAGCGCTCCAACCGGTTGTGGTTGGTAGCGTCCAGCAGCTCATAATCCCGCCAGGAATCAGCAGGGCGCATAGGTGATTCTCCTTTCCAAAACGGTCAGCGGGGCGGGTTTTCCTCCAGCTTGACCACCAGTATATCGTCAAATTTTTCCAGCGAGCCTTCGGCCGGGTAGACCGGCATTTCTTTAAACGCCTCGCTGTCGATGATGTCATAGTATTCGTCGGTGTCCACTTCGCCGATCCAGACGCCGTGATAGTCGTACAGGTAGTGCTTCCAGTTGCCCAGCACGCCCGCGCGGCCATCCCAGAAGACCATGTTCTTTGTGTAGGCGCTCTTGTCGAACAGGAAGTTGAACTTCTGCGCCTCACTCTCGTCGGGCAGACCGGCGATCAGTACGCGGGTATCGGAGGTGTAGTCGGTGCTGTTGAAGACGCGGGTCAGAATGGCGGTGGACAGCGTGTCGACGTACTCGTAGGCCAGCGCAACGGTGCGGTAGGACGCATAGGCCGTGACGGTGCAAAGCCAGCACAGCACGACGGCCGCCGCCCCTGCCCCGACGCGGGCGAGCTTTTCCCACGCGTCGCAGCCGCGCGCCTGCTCGGCCAGCACGAGCGCGAAGGGCACCATCAGCTGCATCGGGTGGCTCATCAAAACGTTGATATTGCCCTCGATCAGCACGTCGACAATGTTGATGGCCAGCGGCAGCAGCAGCCCCAGCACGGCCAGCAGAACAGCCTGCGGCTTGCGGCGGCGCACCAGACGCAGCCAGCCGAGGAACAGCAGCACCGCCGTGCCCAGCAGGATCACCAGCAGTATCTTGCCGGTGTGGTTGGGACCGGAGGTGAAGTAATCCTTGAAATCGCGGTAGGCCTGCAGAATTTTGCTGCCCAGCCCGCCCAAAAAGCTGCCCGCGCCGAAGCTGCTCAGGCCGCCTTTGTCGGAAAGTGTAATGTTGTAGCGATGAATTTCAAGCTGCAGCACGGCAAAATACACCGCTGCGCCCAGCAGCCCCATCGCCAGCGCCTTGCCCGCGCGGCGGAAAATCTCCGGCAGCGGGCGCTCCTGCAAGCAGTCGAGCATCAGCGTCATGACGATGGCACCCGTCGCGAAGCCGATCCACGCCTGATAACCGCCCATGCCGCAGGCCAGCGCCAGCACGGCCACCACAAACGACGGCCACCCCTTTTTTGTCAGGACGAGGTAGGACGCCAGCACGGTCATCAGCAGGCTGAAGCCGTAGACATAGGCCATGTAGATGACAAGGTGCTGCTCGATGACAGACGGCGCGACGACGAGCGACACCGTGCTCAGAATCAGCAGCGGCTTGCTCTCAATGTGCCACAAATCGGCCAGCAGCAGCATGGCGGTGGCGGTGCAGGCGGCGTTGAATGCCAGAAAAATCGCGGGCATGACGACATTGCAGCCCGCCGCGCTGAGGTAGCGCATCATCCACCGGCCGATGGAGAGCGCCCAGTTCTGATTCCAGTAGTAGAACAGCCCCTCGTTCGTGCCGTCCGGGCTGGTGTAGCCGTAGAACAGGAACAGCGCGTGGCACAAAAACATGCCGAGGAACGCCGCCTTGAACACGGCGGAGGTATATTTGCAGAAGGTCTCGGCGCAGCCGCGCCACTGCTCCCGCTCGGCGGTAAGCCATCTGGGCAAGATATCCACTTCCCTTCTTGATTTTAGCAGCCTTTAAAACATGCTCGTCTGCCCGGCGTCTTCCTCGTCGAAGCGGCGGGGCACGGCCATGTGCAGGTGCTCATAGGCCAGGCGGGTCACGCAGCGGCCACGGGGCGTGCGGGTCAGCATGCCCATCTGCATCAGGTACGGCTCGCAGATGTCCTCCAGGGTGACGCTCTCCTCGCCCAGGGCTGCGGCCAGCGTCTCCAGACCGACGGGGCCGCCGCCGTACATCTCAATGATGGCGCGCAGGACACTGCGGTCCAGCTCGTCCAGACCCAGCTCGTCAATGTCCATCCACTTGCGGGCGGCAATGGCGGTCTCCTCGTCAATTGTGCCGTCTCCCTGCACGGTGGCAAAGTCGCGCACGCGCTTGAGCATACGGTTGGCGATACGCGGCGTACCGCGGGCGCAGCGGGCAAGCTCCAGCGCGCCCGCCTCGGTGATAGGCACGCCAAGAATGCCCGCGCTGCGCGTGATGATGCGCCCCAGTTCCTGCGGGCTGTAGGGCTCCAGCTTTAACAGGATGCCGAAGCGGTCGCGCAGCGGCCCCGTCAGCTGCCCGGCGCGGGTCGTCGCGCCCACCAGCGTGAACCGCGGCAGATTGATGCGGATGCTCTGGGCACTCGGCCCCTTGCCGATCATGATGTCCAGCGCAAAATCCTCGAGAGCCGGGTACAGAACTTCCTCGACCTGACGCGATAAACGGTGGATCTCATCAATAAAAAGAATGTCGCCCTCCTGCAGGTTCGTCAGCAGGGCGGCCAGGTCGCCGGGTTTCTCAATGGCGGGGCCGGACGTGATGCGAATTTGTACGCCCATCTCCTGCGCCACGATGCCGGCCAGCGTGGTTTTGCCCAGGCCCGGCGGGCCGTAGAGCAGGATGTGGTCCATCGGCTCGCCGCGCTGCTGCGCCGCCCGCAGATAGACCTTTAAGTTGCCCTTGGCCTTCTCCTGACCGACGTAATCGTCCAGGGTTTTCGGGCGCAGGCTGACTTCCTCCGTGTCGGCGGGGGTCATATCGGGGCTGACGAGACGGCTGGGGTCCACGGTGTATTCCTGGTTCAATTCGGCACTCCCCTTCTGTTACACGCGCGACAGACTGCGCAGCGCGATGGTGATGATCTCCTGCACGGAGAGGGTCTCGTCGACGCGGGCCACGGCGGCGGCAGCGTCCGACGGCGCATAGCCCAGGCTGACGAGCGCGGCGACGGCCTGCGCGGGCGCAGAGCTGGGGGCCGGGGCGGCAACATTGCCGGAGAAGCCCGTGCCCGCGGCCAGCCCCTTGCCGACCTTGTCCTTCAATTCCAGTGTGATGCGCTGGGCCAGCTTCGGCCCGACGCCCGCGGCCTTGGTGAACGCTTTGTGATCGCCGCTGGACGCGGCCAGCGCGATTTTTTCCGGCGTCATGATGGACAGGATGGACAGCGCGGCCTTGGGGCCGACGCCGGTGACGCCGGTCAGCATCTTAAAGCAGTCGCGCTGCTCCTCGGCAGCAAAGCCGTAGAGCGAGACGTCGTTCTCGGTGACGTTCATAATCGTATAAACGGTCCCCTCCTGCCCGGCGGGGGGCAGGGCCTCGCCGGTGGTGGCGGGGATCTGGACAAAATAGCCGACCCCGCCGCAGCTGATGACGACGGAATCCAGCGTTTTTTTGATGATTTTTCCGGTAAGGCAGTAGATCATGGTGTATCCTTCTTTTGTATGGTGGAAAGCCTTCCCCCACTTGGGGGAAGGCAAGGGATTATCTCACCGGTGTCCCCATCAACCGGCTGCGGCTGCAATGGCAGTGGGCAATCGCCATGCCGAGGGCGTCGGCGGTATCGTCGGGCTTGGGGACGGACTCGAGGTGCAGCATTATGCGGGTCATCTCCTGAATCTGCTTCTTCACGGCCTTGCCGTAGCCGGTGATGGCCTGCTTGACCTGCATGGGTGTGTATTCGTAGATCGGCACGCCGCACTGCGCCGCGGCCAGCAGAATGACGCCGCGGGCCTCGGCCACGCCGATGACGGTGGTCTGGTTGTGCTGGTAGTACAGCTTTTCGATGGAGAGGGCTTCGGGCTGGTAGCGCTTGCAGATGTCGAATACGCTCTCATAAATTTCAACGAGGCGCTGTTCAAAGGGCGTGTCCTTCTCGGTGATGACCGCCCCGTAGCCGATGGGTGCAAAGCGGTTGCTGATGTACTCCACAACGCCCCAGCCCACAATGGCATACCCCGGGTCGATGCCCAAAACGCGCATAGTCCTATACCTCCCCACTTTAACCGATATAGTATACCATAAAATTGCAGTTACGTCCATAGGTTGTAAATAAAAAAGCCTCCCTTTCGTGTGAAAGAGAGACTTTTGGGAACGAGCGGCTTCCATCTCGGGGGAAGCAGTCAGCAGCCCCGCCCGCTGACTGATGAGGGCAAGGCCTGCGGTAGTTGCCTGTTAAGGGTCTCCAATGGCAAACCGGTCCCTCATCCGGCCCTGCGGGGCCACCTTCCCCGAGGGGGAAAGCTTTGATAGATCAGTACTCAATCCCAATCTGCCGTTTTGCCGCCTTTAGCGCCTTGCGCAGCGGCCTGTACAGCACCAGCATAATGGCAAAGTTGCCGACGCCGTGCAGGGCGTCGTAGCTCAAGCCGCTCAGCCACCAGCTCAATGCAAAGGCGGGCGTCTTGGCAAAGAAATATACCGCGGCGCATAACCCGCCGAAGCACAGTCCGTACAGCCCGCTGAACACGGCCCAGAACAGCGCGTGATCCATGCGGCGGAACAACCACGCCAGCAGTGCCAGTAAATACCAGATGTACAGGTACATGACCCACCACAGCCCAAAGCCGTAGAGTACACCCTGCAAAAGGATGAACACCGTGATGGCAGCGGGCGTCTCCCGCGGAAGTTCGAGCGCAAACAGAATGATGAGCAGCGTGACCGGCTCGATGTTGGGCAGACCGCTCATGGCCTGCTTGCTGACGACGAGCAGCGCACCCATCAGCCCGGAAAGCACCAGACCGACAATGCGGCGGTGGTTACTTCGTGTAGGTGAAGGCATAGCTATCGCCGTCGTGCAGCTCAATGTCGGCCACGCCGACGGAGGTCATCTCGCCCGCAGCGTCGGTCAGGCACCACCAGGAACCGTCCTTGTTGTAGTCGGCGGCCTCGCCGTTGACGACAGTTACAAAGCCGGCCTCGGCCTCCTCGGCGCTGATGATACCGGCGTCCGCCAGAGCGGTGCTCAGCTTTTCACCGTCGGCGGCGTCCAGGGTCAGCACGGTGCTCTCACCGTCCGCGCCGGTCACCGTGAAGGTAAACTGAATGGCCTCGGCAGAGTCGGCAGCCTCAGCAGTGGAGACGGCCTCCTCGGAAACCGCCTCGGATACGACCTCGGAGGAGGCGGCAGAGGACGCGGACGCGCCGCAGCCCGCCAGCAGTGCGGCAGACAGCGCCAGGGACAAAATCAGTGCAGAAAGCTTTTTCATGTGGAAATTCCCTCTCTATGTTCAAATAAAACTACCGCGCAGGGAAAGCTGCGCGGTAGTTATTATACATGGGCACTGGGTAAAATGCAAGTGGGGGTGGCCGCGTTGCAGGGGGCGGCGTCCCCGACGCCCCGCCGCGGCCTTCCGCAGCAGCCCATGGATGGGTAGCTACGCAGACAGCGGCGGCATGAGGGCATGCCGCCCTACATACTCTTACCCCTCCAGCTGCTCCTTATGATATTGCAGTGTGTACAGCTGGTAATATCTGCCGTGCTTCGCCAGAAGCTCCTGATGGTTCCCCTGCTCGAGGATCTTGCCGTGGGACAGCACAATAATGTTGTCCGCGTGCTGGATGGTGGACAGCCGGTGCGCGACGATCAGCATCGTGCCGACGGACCGCATCTTTTCCAGCGAATCCTGAATCAAAAGCTCGGTCTCGGTGTCAATATTCGCCGTGGCTTCGTCCAGAATCATAACGCTTGGCTTGTGGATGATCGTCCGCGCAAAGCTCAACAGCTGGCGCTGCCCGGCGGAGAAATTGTTCCCGCGCTCGCGGACCTCCTCGTCCAGACCGTGGTCCAGCTTGTCAATGAACTTGTCGGCGTTGACATAGCGGCAGACTTGTAGGATCTCCTCGTCGGAGATGCCCTCCTCCCGCAGGACGATGTTGCTGCGGATCGTGCCCGAGAAAAGGAACACGTCCTGCAGCATCTGCCCGAAGTGACGGCGCAGCGACGAAATTTTGATTTTGCGGATGTCGATGCCGTCAATCAGGATCTCGCCCTTCTGGAACTCGTAGTTGCGGCAGATCAGCGAGAGAATCGTGCTCTTGCCCGAGCCCGTCGAGCCGACAAACGCCACGGTCTGGTGTGGGTCAATGTGGAAGGACACGCCCTGCAGCACCCACTCGCCCGGAAGATAGCTGAACCAGACGTCGCGGAACTCGATTTCGCCCTTTACCTCGTCCAACTCGATGGCGTCGGGGGCGTCCACCATTTTGGGCGCAATGTCCATGATGGAGAACACCTTCTCCGACGAGGCCAGCGCCGACTGCAGCCAATTGAACTGCTCAGCCAGATTCTGGATGGGTGTGAAGAATTTGGAAATGTACATGTAGAACGTGACGATGGTGCCGCCTGTGATGGTCTGGCCCAGAAACGTCACGCCGTTCAGATGCCCCATGCCGCCGAGATAAAAAAGACACAGGATCGAGCAGATATACAGCATGTAGACCAGAGGACGAAACACGCCGAACACAAAGATCTCCTCCCGGTTCGCGCGGGCGAGGCGCTGGCTTTTCTCGCGGAACTCCGCCATCTTCTCGTCCTCGCGGCCAAAGATCTGCGTGACCTTGATGCCGGACAGATTCTCCGACAGGTAGGTGTTGATGTCGGTGGTCGCGTCCTTGACCTTGCGGTAGGCCCGGCGGGAGAACTTGCGGAAGATAACCGTAAAAATCACGATGAACGGCACAAAACAGAGCACCATCAGCGTCAGCTCATAGTTGAGCGCCAGCATGGCGACCAGGATGCCGAGGATGACAAAGATGTTCTTGGTCAGCGTGACCAGCAGGTTCGTGAACATCATCGAGATAGCGTTCGTATCGTTCGTCACGCGGGTGACGAGCTTGCCGACGGGAATCTCGTTCAGCTGCTCGTGGGACAGTGACTCAATGTGGGTGAATAGGTCTTCGCGCAGGTCGGAGATGATGCGCTGGCCGACGCGCTGCAGAATGACGGCCTGGAAGTAGGTGCTGGCCATCGAGAAAACGAGCACGCCCGCATAGACGGCGACGCCCGCGAACAGCCGCGGCAGCTCGAATTCGCCTGAGACCAGCTCCTCCAGTGCGCCGACGATCAGCGGCGAGATGATGTCATAGGCAATCGAAAACAGCATTAAAAACAGCACAACGACGAATTTCGCCAGGTACGGCTTGGCGTACCCGGCCAGGCGGCGCAGAATCTCGCCGTCGTTCATCGTGCGCTCAAAGCCCATCGTCTCCTTTTTGTCCTTGATGAGGGCGTAGGCCAGCACCAGCAGCGCCGTGACGACACCGATGACTGCGCCTACCAGCAACAGTGGATTTACGTTAGCCATGGCTGCCGCCTCCTTCCTCGTCCTCGAGCTTCTGCAGATCGACCATGCGGCGGTATTCGGCGCAGCTGCGATACAATTCATCGTGCGGGCCAACGGCCTCTACCCTGCCGTCCTCGATAAAGACGATCTTGTCCAGCTGCTCCACCGTCGAAATGCGGTGGGCGATCAGCAGCGTCGTCTTGCCCGCGCGGCTGGTCTTGAGGTTGTCGAGGATGATTTTCTCGGTGCGGGTATCGACAGCCGAGACAGAGTCGTCCAGAATCAGGATCGGCGCGTTTTTCAGCAGGGCACGCGCAATCGAGATGCGCTGCTTCTGTCCGCCGGAGACGGTCACGCCGCGCTCACCGAGTACGGTCTCGTAGCCGTCCTTGAAGTCCACGATGTTGTCCCGCACATCGGCCAGCGCGGCGGCGCGGTCAATGTCGGCCTGGCTGGCGTCGTCCACGCCGAAGCCGATGTTGTGGGCAATCGTGTCCGAGAACAGGAAGTTGTCCTGCGGCACGTAGGCGCAGGCGTCGCGCACCGAATGGATGGACACGGCGTTCACGTCCTGCCCGTCCACAAACAGCGTGCCGTCGGGCACATTGTAGGTACGCAGCAAAAGGTCCACCAGCGCGGTCTTGCCCGCGCCGGTCTTGCCGACGATGCCGACGCTCTCGCCGGGCTTGATGGTGAACGATACGTCCTTCAGCACGTCGTACTCGCCGTCTGGGTAGCGGAACGTCAGATGGCGGAACTCAATGCCGCCGTGCGGGTCGCGCAGGTCGGCGACGCCGTCGCGGTCCGCCACGTCGATGGGCGCATCCAAAAGCTCGGTAATGCGGTTCAGCGATGCCTTGCCGCGGGAGGTCTTTTCGATCAGCATCGAGATGGCCATGATGGGCCAGACGATGGCCTCAAAGTAGCCGATGTATTCCACAAGCTGACCTGCGTTGAACTGCCCGCGCCAGACGAGCCAGCCGCCGTAGCCCAAAATCACGCAGATGACCGACTCGACGAACAGCGTGACCAGCACCTCGAGCAGTGTTGCAATCTTGGTGTAGGCGACGTTGACCTCCTCGTTCTCCTTGTTGAGCCGGCGGAAGGCAATCAGCTCCTTGAGTTCCTTCACAAACGCCTTGATGACCGCAATGCCGGAAAAGTTCTCCTGCGCAAAGTCGGACAGGTCGGAGAACGCCTGCTGGCGCTCCTCCCACCGCCTGGTCATGACTTGGCTCATGACGGTGCCGAGTACGAACATGACAGCCGCCGGAATCAGCGCCAGAAGTGTTAATTTACAGTCCATCCGCCACATCTTGACCAGCGCCATAATGCCCAGCACGGCGGCGTCAAAGAACATCAAAATGCCGTCGCCGAAGCACTCCTGAATGGTGTCGAGGTCGTTGGTGTAGAGGCTCATCAGGTTGCCGACCTTGTTGACCTGATAGTACTGCTGGGACAGGCGGCGGCTGTGGTCAAACATCCGCTCCCGCAAATCGGCGGCCACGCTGACCGCTGACCCGAAGAAACAGACGCGCCACAGGAACCGCCCGATGACCATGAGCACGACGATCCAGATCATTGGCAGGCAGATGTGCTGAAACAGCACCTCCCTGGTAAAGGGCAGCGTCTGGCCGTCCACGACCACCTGCCCCAGATTTACGCCGTTGATGACCAGCCGGTACAGCTCCGGGATGAGCAGCTGAATGTAGTCCACCGTCAGCAGCGACAGAATGCCCAGCAGCAGCACCGGCGCGTGCTTGAGATAGTATCGGTTGATCGCTTTGCCGAAAATCACGGCAATCCTCCCTCCTTTTCCTATTCCTGCTTTGAACAAAGTACGACAAAATGCCGCAAAATATAAGTATATCGTACCAGCGCAGGTTCGTCAATGGGACACAAAAAGTGCATTGTAGGGGCGGGGGCGCAGCACGCCCGGCCCTGCGGCAGTCGTTCAGCTCCCGGGTCGATGACGAGCATCGACCCCTACATGCAGAAGCGGATGCTTGCATCCGCAGAAACAAAAGAAAAGCCCCTTGCCGAACGTATCGGCAAGGGGCTTTCTCTGGTGCGCGGTACAGGACTCGAACCTGTGACCTCCTGCACGTCAAGCAGATGCTCTACCAGCTGAGCTAACCGCGCATATACGTCGCTGCGTTTCAGCGACGTATGTTATTATAGCATACTGCTTTGCAGAATGCAAGCCCTTTTTGCAAAAAAATCAGTCCAGAATCCGCCCGTCGGTGGAAATCGTTACGACCTGCCACGGAATGAACTTGCCGGACGCCTGCAAGGCGCGCTTGGCGGCATTTTCCAGCCCGCCGCAGCAGGGCACCTCCATGCGCACAACAGTGACCTCTTGAATGTCGTTGCTGCGGATGATGGCGGTCAGCTTCACACTGTAATCGACGTCGTCCAGCTTGGGGCAGCCCACCAGCGTGATGTGCCCGCGGATGAACCGCTCGTGGAACGCGGCGTAAGCGTAGGCCGTGCAGTCGGCAGCAATCAGCAGCCGCGCACCGTCAAAGTAGGGTGCGTTCACAGGCACCAGCTTGATCTGCACGGGCCACTGGCGCAGCTGGCTGGGGGCCGTCGTCGGGGCGCTCTCCCCTGCCTCGGCGGGGTGCAGGGCCTTGGCCATGCTGCCCGGGCAGACGTGCATCGCCTTGGGCGCACTGCCGGGGCAGCCGGGCGTGTGGGCGGCCTTGTGCTGCCTGGCGGCCTGCACGGCGGCCTCGTTGTAGGGCGCGGCCTCGCGCTGCTCAAACGTAATGGCCCCCGTGGGGCAGTGCGGCAGGCAGTCGCCCATGCCGTCGCAGTAGTCGTCGCGCATCAGCGTGGCCTTGCCGCCGATCATGGCGATCGCGCCCTCGTGGCAGGCGGCGGCGCAGGCCCCGCAGCCGTTGCATTTCTCCTGGTCGATGTGAATGATTTGTCGTTTCATGGTCAGCCTCCTTGACTTTGTGCTGTCATTTTACTACAATGGCAGCAAGAGTTCTGTTGTAGCAACAACATGTGAGGTGCATAATTATGGAATTGCCGGATGTACCACTGTTCCGCGGCCTGACCGCCGACGAGGCCGCGGCAGCCGTAACCGCGCTGCGGATGCGCCGCAGGGCATTTGCCAAGGGGGAGATCCTGCTGGAGGCCGGGCAGAGAGCCCCGGCGCTGGGCGTGGTGCTGGCCGGGCGGGTGCACATGGAGCACCTGGACGTCTGGGGCAGCAAGACGCTGCTGGGCCAGGCCGGGCCGGGTGACCTGTTTGCCGAGACCTACGCCTGTCTGCCGGACGAGCCGCTGCGGGTCAGCGTTGTGGCCGCAGAAAACGGCGAGGCACTGTTTTTGGAGACCGGGCAGCTTTTGCAGTGCGGCTGCGAGCCGTGGCGCTGGAAGCTGACGCAAAATCTTTTGCGCATTGCAGCGCGTAAAAATCTGGGGCTGGCGCAGCGCAGCCTGTACACCGCCCCCAAGACGATCCGCGGGCGGATCACCGCGTACTTTTCGATGCTGGCGCGGCAAAACGGCAGCCTGCGGTTTACGCTTCCCTTTGACCGCCAGCAGCTGGCCGACCACCTTGGTGTGGACCGCAGCGCCTTGAGCAATGCGCTGAGCCAGATGCAGAAGGATGGACTGCTGGTGATCGATAAGCGGGAGGTAGAGCTGAAACAGGTGGAGGAGATGTGAGGAAAGCTGTCAGCGGCCCCGACCACTGACTGATGAGGGACAACCTTGCGGAGATTGCCTGTAAACGGGTTATTTCCGTGAACTTACCCCTCATCCGACCCTGCGGGGCCACTTTCCCCCAAGGGGGGAAGGCTTGAAGCCTGTATAAAAAGGCCGCTGACAATTATGCCAGCGGCTCAGCGCGTCGAAAAACCTCCCTCTGCGAGGGAGGTGCCCCGAAGGGGCGGAGGGAGAGAACCTTGCCATAGCCCGAAATATTTCGGACAGCCGTACAGTTCTCTCCCCCACCGCCTGCGGGCGGAGCCCCCTCGCAGAGGGGGCCAAGGGGTGAGCACACCTTTTTCGACAGTCTGGGCCGCTGACAATTATGCCAGCGGCTTTTTTATAAATTTATCGTACCACCGTTTCCACCTGCGGTGCGCCGCCTGCCAGCTGTTCCGCGGTGACAGGCTGTACCTCGCCGGGCTGGTCCAGCTTCTCGCGGGCCACGGCCAGCATCAGTTTGATGCGGTTTTCCTGGTTGACGCGGGTCGCGCTGGGGTCGTAGTCCACGGGGGTGATGTTCGCGTCCGGGTGCAGGGCGCGGATCTTATTGATCATGCCCTTGCCTACAATGTGGTTCGGCAGACAGCCGAACGGCTGGGCGCAGACAATGTTGCCGTAGCCGCCCTCGACCAGCTCGATCATCTCGGCGGTCAGCAGCCAGCCCTCGCCCATCTTGGCACCCAGAGAGATGATGCCCTCGGGCTTTTTCATTAGCTCGCGGAACGAGCCGGGCGCGTAGAAGCCGTACTTGCGCATGGCGTCATAGCTGGCGCAGCCGATGCCGTCCAGCCAGCTCAAGAACGCGTCCGCGCCGCCCGCCACCAGCTTGTTGCCGCCGTACAGGTCGATGTCCAGCTTGTAGTTGGCCACGCAGTACTCCACAAAGCCCATCAGGCCGGGCAGGTTGACCTCGCAGTCCTGGCTTTCCAGAAATTTTTCCAGATCATTGTTGCCCAGCGGCGAGTATTTAACATAAATCTCGCCGACAACGCCGACCTTGACCTTCGGCACGCGGGTGATGGGAATGGTCGCGTAGTCCGCAGCAATGTCGTAGAACCGGCGCTTCATGTCATGGGCGGAGTAGTTCTTGTCGTCGCGGATCCAGCCCTGTATCGCAGAGATCCACTTCTCGGTCATGGCGTCGGCGTCGCCCCTGTGGTTCTCGTAGGCGTGGGTCTGGCTGCGCAGGGCGACCAGCATATCGCCGTAAAAGATCGACGCAATGACCTTGCGCAGCAGCGGTACGGTCAGCGGCAGACCGCTGCCCTTTTCCAGACCGGAGAAGTTCAGCGATGCTACGGGAATATTGCCGTAGCCCGCCTTGACGAGCGCCTTGCGCAGCAGCTTGATGTAGTTGGACGCACGGCAGCCGCCGCCGGTCTGGGTGATGAGCAGCGCGGTGTGGTCCAAATCGTATTTGCCGCTGTTCAGCGCGTCGAGAAACTGCCCGATGACGAGCAGCGCCGGGTAGCAGGTGTCGTTGTGGACGTATTTCAGGCCCAGCTGCGCGACCTCGCTGCCGCAGTTGCCGAGCACCTCGGTCTGGTAGCCCTCGCTGGCCAGTGCCGCCTGCATGAGCCGAAACTGAGTCACGGCCATGTTCGGAATGAGAATTTTATGGGTCTTTACCATGTCCTTGGTAAAGTTGGGGGTCATGTATTCCATGGAATTGCCTCTTACTTTTTGTCCTCTTTGCGTTCTTCCAGCGCCGCAAACAAACTGCGCAGTCTTATGTTCACCGCGCCCAGATTTGTGATCTCGTCGATCTTCAGCTGGGTGTACAGCTTGCTGCCCGCCTGCAGAATCTCGCGGGTCTCGTCGGTGGTGACGGCGTCCAGGCCGCAGCCGAAGGAGACGAGCTGCACAAGGTCCATATCGGGGTTCTCGGTGCAGTATTTCGCGGCGGCGTACAGGCGGCTGTGGTAGGTCCACTGGTTCAGGACGGAGGTCTGGAACTTCTGCTCGTGCCAGCTGACGGAGTCCTCGCTGATGACAGCAGCGCCCTGCCGGATGATGAGCTGGTCAATACCGTGGTTGACCTCAGGGTCAACGTGGTAGGGGCGGCCCGCCAGCACAATGATGCGGCGGCCTTCCCTGCGGGCCTGCGCAATGATCGCGGTGCCCTTGTCGCGCAGCTGCTGCATGTGGCGGGCGTACTCGTCGTAGGCCGCATCAATGGCTTCGTGCACGGCCTTCCGGTCCAGCCCCGGGAAATAATGGTCCAGCGTCTGCTGGAATTTCTTGTAGAAATCCTTGCGGCGCTCGAGGTTGAAGTAATCGTAGATGAACTTCGTCGCCTTCAGCTCGGGGCAGTTGCCCTCGAGCACCTCGGGATAGTAGGCCACGACGGGGCAGTTATAGTGGTTGTCGCCCAGGTGCTCGTCCAAGTTGTAGCTCATGCAGGGGTAGAAGATCGCGTCCACGCCCTGCTCACACAGCCAGTGAATGTGGCCGTGGCTCAGCTTGGCCGGGAAGCAGGCCGTGTCGCTGGGGATCGTCGCCTGACCGCTCTGGTACAGCTTGCGGTTGGAGAAGGGGCTGACGACGACCTCAAAGCCGAGGCGGCTGAACAGCGTGTGCCAGAACGGCAAAAGCTCGTACATATTCAGGCAGAGCGGGATGCCGATCTTGCCGCGGCTGTTCGCGGGGGCTGCTGCCTTGCGGTAGCCGTCCAGCAGCTTGAGCTTGTAGGCGTAGAGGTCCAGGTCCTCGTTGTTGGCCTTGCCGGTCACGGGCTTGTCGCACCGGTTGCCGGAGATAAAGCGCTTGCCATCGGCAAAAACGTTGACGGTCAGCTGGCAGTGGTTGCCGCACCCCTGACACTGCACGGTGTTGACCTTCTGGCTGAAATGCTCCAGCTCCAGCTGGGTCAGCACGGTGCTGCGGGCGTGCGCGCCTGCCTTGGCCTTGCCGTACAGGGCCGCGCCGTAAGCGCCCATCAGGCCCGCAATGTCGGGACGGATGACGTTGACGCCCATTTCCTTCTCAAAGGCGCGGAGCACAGCCTCATTGTAGAAGGTGCCGCCCTGTACCACGATGTTGCGGCCCAGCTCCTCGGGGCTGGACGCGCGGATGACCTTGTACAGCGCGTTCTTGACGACGGAGATGGACAGACCGGCGCTGATATTTTCAATCGAGGCACCGTCCTTCTGCGCCTGTTTGACAGACGAATTCATAAACACGGTGCAGCGGCTGCCAAGGTCAACGGGCTTGTCGGCAAACAGGCCCAGCGCGGCAAACTCCTTGACGTCGTAGCCCAGCGCCTGGGCGAACGTCTGCAAAAAGCTGCCGCAGCCGGAGGAGCAGGCTTCGTTCAGGAAGATGTTGCTGATCGCACCGTCCTCAATTTTGAAGCACTTCATGTCCTGACCGCCGATGTCGATGATGAAATCCACGTCGGGCAAAAAGTGCTTGGCGGCGGTAAAGTGCGCGACAGTCTCGACAAGACCGCGGTCACAGTGGAACGCATTTTTGACGAGCTCCTCGCCGTAGCCGGTGGTGGTCACGCTGGCGATCTGCAGGCCCGGGTGATCCTTGTAGAGACCGAGCAGCGTCTCCCTGACGAGCGGGATCGGGTTGCCGAGGTTCGGACGGTAGCGCTCGAACAGAATGTTCGCGTCGTTGTCGATGACGACGAGCTTGATGGTGGTGGAGCCGGAGTCGATGCCGATATGTACCGGCCCGCAGTCTGCGCCAAAGGGCAGGCAGGGCACGGTGGCCTTTAAGTGGCGGGCGTGGAAGTCCTCGTACTCCTGTTTGTTTGCGAACAGCGGCGGCAGGCTGACGTAGGTCGCTGTGGCGCTGTATTCGTCGAGACGCTTGGCAACCTCGCGCAGGTCGGATTCCTCGTCGGCATAGAACGCCGCGCCCATCGCAACGAAGAGCAGGCTGTTCTCCGGCAGGGTGCCGGTGACACCCAGAGTCTTGTCAAAGCTCCGGCGCAGCGTCCCGGAGAAGGTCAGCGGGCCGCCGAGATACAGGATATTGCCCTTGATGGGGCGGCCCTGTGCCAGACCTGCAATGGTCTGGTTGACAACGGCCTGATAGATCGACGCCGCGATGTCGCCCGCCTGTGCGCCCTGGTTGATGAGGGGCTGGATGTCGCTTTTGGCAAAAACGCCGCAGCGGCTGGCGATGGTGTAGGTGCGGGTCGCGGCCTGCGCGGCCTTGTCCATCTCGTCGGCGCCCATCTTCAGCAGGGTCGCCATCTGGTCAATGAACGCGCCCGTGCCGCCGGCGCAGCTGCCGTTCATGCGGACCTCGGTGCCGTTTGTCAGGAAAAGGATTTTGGCGTCCTCGCCGCCCAGCTCGATGATGCAGTCGGTGCCGGGGGCCAGCCGGTTGGCGGCCACACGGGTGGCAAAGACCTCCTGCACGAAGGGGACCTTGCAGCTGTCGGCCAGGCCCATACCGGCGGAGCCGGAGATGGCTAAGTAGGCGCGGCCATCGGGCAGATATTCGGCGGCAACCTTCTCAAGCAGCGCCCTGCCCTTCTCTAAAATATGGCTGAAATGGCGCTCGTAGGTCGAATAGACGATCTGCCCGGCGTCGTTCAGCACAACACATTTAATGGTGGTGGAACCAATGTCCAGACCAACTCTCATAGGATTTTGCCTCCTGCGGATGGAGTGAAATTGCGGGATATGTGCGCCGGGTCTGCCCCGCGGCGATACAATATCAGATTATATTATACAGGGTTCTGCACGATTCGGCAAGAGTACGGTGCAGGAAAACACGTTGTCAAATGCAGAAATCTGTCCCAAAAAAACACCGAAGCGGTGCAGGAAAGTCCTGCACCGCTTCGGCATCAAAAGAAAAGAGGAGTATGGATGAAAAACTTGGGGTTCTGTTCTCAGGCCCGGGTCCCTGCTCCCTTCCTGAGAACACTTATAGTATACCCGCCATTTGTGTTAAAGTCGTGAAGGAAAATTCAACAAATTAAGAAGGGTTTGTGAACAAACCAAGCCTTTTCCCCCAGGGGGGGGAGCCGCTCTAAACAAAAACCACCCGGCGCAAAACCGAGTGGCTATGTACAAACTTATTGCTCCTCCTGGCCCAATTTGTCGATCTGATCCTGCAAAAGCTGGGAGATCGGGCGGCGGGTGTTGCGCAGACGGTGGACCGGGGCGGCAGGGGCCGTGTGGTGCACGGGCTGTGCCTTGGCCTTGACGCGCAGACGCTCGGCGGGCTTTTCGGGAGACGGGGCGGCAGGCTTGGCGGCGGGGCGCGGCGGCACCGGTGCGGGAATATCCGTTTCCGGTGTGCCCTGCGCAAAGCTGCGCATATCGGTGCCCAGATCCTTCAGTTCGGCCTCGGTCTGGTCAAGCGCCTGATAGATGGCCTGCGTCAGGCCGTCTAAATCCAGCGTGGCGGCGCTCAGACGCTCGTCCACGCGGGCCAGACGCTCCCGCACCAGCATGACGCCCGACGCAATGCTGCGGGCATTCTCCGCCATGCGGTTTTTCTGGGTCTCGGCCTGCTGCTTGAGTTCCCGCTCTGCGCTCTCGGCGTACAGGCGGGCATCGGCCAGGATCTTGCCGGCCTCGAGCTTGGCCTCCCGCACCAGATCGGATGTGGGGGCAGCCGGGGCGGCGGCAGTGTTCAGCGCGCGCGCGGCGGTCAGCTGCTTTTGCAGCTCGTCCACCTGCTGCTGCAGATCGTGGCATTTCAGCTGCCAGATGTTGGCGTTTTTCTGGGATTCCCGCTGGGTGGACTGGAAGGAGGCCGTCTTTTTCTTGATGGTCTCCAGCTGCTCGTCCGCCTCGCGGCGCTTGGCCTCGGCCGTGTCTGCACGCTGGGTCGCGGCAGCCAGCTCGGCCTTCAGGGCCTCCATGCGGCTGTCGGCGGTGCCCCGCTCGCTGCGCAGCTCGTCCAGCTTGGACTGCAGCTGCTGCAGCTGGCGGTTGTACTCCAGCTCGTGCTGCTGGGCCTCGTTGGCCAGTGCGTTCATGTAAGCCAGCACGTCATTTTTATCAAAGCCGAACAAGCTGGAACGAAAACCCTGTTCCTGAATGTTCATCGGTTCAGACGGCATGGCTTTTTACATCCTCTCGCAAAAAAATCATTAAGAACGCTTGTTCAGGATGCTGAGCAGGTCGTCAAAGTAATCGCCGTCATCCTCTTCCTCGGCAGGGGCTGCGGGCTGTGCGGCCACAGGCGTGTCCATGCCGGTGCTGAAGGACTGGGTGAAGATCGGGTTGGGCATGACGGGGTTGACCTGCGGCTGGACAGGCTGCACGGGCTGGACCGGAGCAGCGGCAGGCTGTGCGGCGGGCTGGGTAGCGGCCTGTGCGGCACGCTTGGCGTCAACATGGGCCTGAATGGGCTCGTCGACCTCGGGCGTGCTCTCGAAGCCTGTGGCAACGACGGTAATGCTCATCTCGTCGCTCAGGCGCTCGTCGAACGCAGTACCCCAGATGATGTTGGCATCGGGATGCGCGCTCTGGGTGATCATGCTGGCAGCGGTCTCGACATCCTCCAGGCCGATGTCGGGGCTGGAGGTGATGTTGATGATGACGCCGCGTGCACCGGCAATGCTGGTCTCCAGCAGCGGGCTGGAGATGGCAGCCTTGGCGGCGTTCTCGGCCTTGCCGGCGCCCTTGGCAACGCCGACGCCCATGTGGGCAAAGCCGGCGTCCTTCATGATGGAGCGGACGTCCGCAAAGTCCAGGTTGATGAAGGCAGGAATGTTGATCAGGCTGGAGATGCTCTCAACGCCCTGGCGCAGCACGTTGTCAGCGGCCTCGAAGGCGTTCATCAGGGTGATCTTCTCCTGGCTGATGAGCTTCAGGCGCTCGTTGGGAATGACGATCAGGGAGTCAACGTGCATCATCAGGGAAGCGATGCCCTGCTCGGCCTGCGCCATCTTGCGCTTGCCCTCAAAGGCGAAGGGCTTCGTGACGATGCCGACGGTCAGGATACCCAGGTCATGGGCCGTCTCGGCCACGACAGGGGCAGCGCCCGTGCCGGTGCCGCCGCCCATGCCGGCGGTGATAAAGACCATCTGCGCACCCTTCAGCGCGTTGGTGATCTCGTCCTTGCTCTCCTCGGCAGCGCGCTGGCCAATCTCCGGGTCAGCACCGGCACCGCGGCCCTTGGTCAGCTTGGCACCAAGCTGGACCTTCTGGGTGGCCTTGGAGTTGAGCAGAGCCTGCTGGTCGGTGTTCATCGCGACGAACTCGACCCCGGACAGACCGGACTCCACCATGCGGTTGACGGCGTTGCCGCCGCCGCCACCTACGCCGATAACCTTGATATTGGTTACATTTTGCATTTCTTCGTCGAGAACGAATGCCATGAGTGTATCCCCCTAAAAGTGATGTTGTGAAACCGGATTCCTGGGGTGCACCCACGTATGGGCACACTAATCCGTGATTTTTTACATATAACTGTTTATAAGGATAGCAAATTTTCCGCGCAATTTCAATACCTTAGCGAGAAATTCATAAAAAAATACGGCCTGCCCTGCCCTTTTGGACAACGCAGGCCGCAGCAGCGGATGAATTTTTGGTGGAAAGCGACAGACTTTGCATGAGAATGTGAAAATTTGAGAAGTGGAGCTGCCATGATTGGCCGTGTACCGGGGCGGCTCCCCCGTAGGGGCCGGGCATGCCCGGCCCGGTGGTGTAACGTGAGCGGCAGTCTGCGGGCAGTCTCAGGAGATCTCTGCCCCCAGCCCGCGCAGTGCGGCGGGTAAATTTTCATACCCGCGGGGGATGTGCCCGGGGTCGCGCAGGCGGGTCTCACCGTCCGCGGCCAGTGCCGCCGCCAGAAGCGCCGCTCCGCCGCGCAGGTCGGGCGCGGTGACGTCCGTCCCGTGCAGGACGGCCCCGCCCGGGAGCGTCAGCTGCCGCCCCCTGACCGTGCAGGCCGCGCCCATGGCGGCAAAGCCCGCGGCACAGGCAAAGCGGTTGGCAAACAGACTGTCGTAAATTTCGCTCTCCCCTGCTGCCGTCAGCAGCACGGCGGCGGCCAGCGGCGCAGTGTCGGTGGCAAAGGCAGGCCAGGCGTCGGCCCGCAGGTGTGCCCCGCCCCGCAGCGGCACGGCGGGGTCACGGGCCAGCCGCACGCAGTCTCCGACCCGGCTGACCTGCACGCCGGTCCCGGTCAGAAAGCGCAGAAACGAGTCATAGCTGGCCGGGTCGCAGCCTGCAATTTCGATCTGTCCGCCCGCGCACGCCAGTGCGGCGGCGTAGGTCGCGGCGGCGATGCGGTCCGGCAGCGGGCGGTGAAAGGCTCCGCCCAGCGGTCTGCCGCCCTGCACGGTCAGCACCGGCGTGCCCGCGCCCTGAATATCCGCCCCGCAGGCAGACAGAAACGCGATCATGTCGCCGATCTCCGGCTCCTGCGCAGCGCCGCGCAGCACGGTCTGCCCCGCGGCGCAGCAGGCGGCCATCAGCAGGGTCATTGTGGCCCCGACGCTGGGCAGCCGCAGTGTAAAATCCACCCCATGCAGCGGCCCCGTGCGCCGCAGCGTGACGGCGATGCCCTCCAATTCTACCTCGGCCCCCATGGCGGCCAGCCCGGCCAGGTGGATGTCCACGGGCCGCGGGCCGAGGCGGCAGCCCCCGGGCAGCGGCAGGCGCACATAGCCGACGCGGCAGAGCAGCGGCGCGAGATAAAATACCGAGCTGCGCATGGCCCCGGCCAGATGCTCCGGGATGTCGCCGCAGAGACGGTCCGCGGGACGGGTGCAGAGGTCCGCCCCGCAGCGCCGCACCCGGGCCCCGACAGCGTCCAGCAGCGCCAGGCTGGTGTCCACGTCGGCCAGACGCGGGACGTCCCGCAGGCGGCAGGGGCCGTCGCAGAGCAGCGTCGCCGCCAGCAGCGGCAGGGTGCTGTTTTTGGCGGCGGCAGGCCGGATGCTGCCGTGCAGGGTGCGTCTGCCGTGGATGGTGATCGTCTGCATGAGCGGGGCCTCCTAAACCTATGATATTGCCAGAAAACGGGAGGATGCGCGGTAGGGGCCGCATATATGCGGCCCGCAGCCTTCCGGCAGACAGCCGGCTGCCTTACACGCGCGGGCCGGGCATGACCGGCCCCTACCGGGCGGCATTGTCAGTCAACGGGCCGCCGCCGCATACTCTCCCCTCATCCGGCCCTGCGGGGCGACCTTCCCCCAAGGGGGAAGGCAAGGGGTATCTCTACCCCGTTATATGCCGCGTTCCCTCCCGCTTATTACAGCAGCAGCGGCTGGATCTGCACGCCGCGCAGCGCGGCCTCTAATGTGTCGGGCAGGAGCGTGAAATCGCTTTTCAGGCTGCACGGCTTTTTGTAGCTGTCGTCCTGGCCGAAGGGCACAAAATAGTAGCTGCGCCGCTGCAAAAGCTGGCCCAGCGCCGGGGCACTGCCCGAAAGCCCATCGTTCGTGGATGGCGCGATAATAACGGGCCGCCCGCCGCGCAAAAGGCTTTTTGCGGCCAGCGTCACGGGAGTCGAGCTGATGCCTGCGGCCAGTAGCGCCATCGTGGTGCCGGTGGCCGGGGCGATGATGAGCGCCTCGGCAAGCCGCTGCGGGCCGAGCGGCTCAACGGCCTGCAGGGTCGTCAGCGGTCTGTGGCCGGTCACTTCATATAAGGTCTGCCGCAGGGCCGACGCGGTGCCGAAGCGGGTATCCAGCCCGGCGGCGCTGGCACTCAAAACAGGCAGGACGTCCCACCCGCGGGCAGTCAGGACACGCAGCTGGGGCAGCACCGCAGCAAAGCTGCAAAAGCTGCCGCACAGCGCAAAGGCGACGGTGCGTTTGGATTGGGTGGTCATGGGGCGGTGCTCCTTTCGTCGGGATCGCGTTCTTCCAGGATTGCCAGCACGGTCTGTGCAATCAGCGCCCCGGCTGTCTGCGGCGCGCAGCGGCCCGGCAGGGCCAGGGCGTGCTCGGCGTGCAGACCCAGTTCCTCGGCGGCGGCAAAGTCGGTGCCGCCGGGCAGACTGGCCAGGTCAATGATGAGCGCCCCGCCCGGCAGCTGCTGCAGAAGGGTCCGGGGCAGCACCGGCGCGGGAATCGTGTTGATGACGGCGTCAAAGCCGGGCAGCAGTGTGGGCAGGGCCGTCAGGGGCGCGGCGCGGCACCCGGCACAGCGGGCATTGGCGCGCTGCTCGGGGCTGCGGG
>ERZ773169.516-NODE-516-length-49079-cov-14.802709_pt1 | contig 49079 bp, 40 predicted proteins | sample MGYA00580536_ERZ773169 | MGnify/ENA primary metagenome ERZ773169 (study PRJEB29015, sample SAMEA2737814) | human gut metagenome | biome: human gut; feature: human-associated habitat; material: faeces | place: China | collected 2012 ... | reverse complement strand
TCCCTTTGAGTCATTATTTTTTTACTTGTTGCACTTATATTGTAAATTCAAGATACAAAAAACAGACAATTTGGAAATAGTTTTATTCACAAGATATAACTATTTTAATCAATGTGATATTTGCATTTTTTACAAATTTCTTTGAACTCCGCTTTTCTTTTATATTCATCAGGCAAGGACAAAATTTTTATATACCCATCGATACAATCACAATTTTCTATACATTCATAATTATGTATATTCATTTCTACCAACGGACAAAAATACAAATCATCATTCATTCCTGTCTAATACCTCCTTAATTTTGATTTTCTTATCACTATATACAAAATAAATATAATGTTTAATCTTATTTCTTTATATAATTAAATTACACAACAGCCGCTATCCAATTTAACGAACAAAAAACCGCTTAAACATACGTTTAAGCGGTTTCACTTGGTGAGCCATCGGAGATTCGAACCCCGGACAACTTGATTAAAAGTCAAGTGCTCTGCCGACTGAGCTAATGGCCCTGGCAGGGATAGCAGGACTCGAACCTACGCATGCCAGAATCAAAATCTGGTGCCTTACCGACTTGGCTATATCCCTGTATATTAAAATTAAAATGGGGTGGGTAGTGGGATTCGAACCCACGACATTCAGTGCCACAAACTGACGCTCTAACCAGCTGAACTATACCCACCATATGATGGCGGTAGTTATCTACGCACACTAAACTCTTTTTGAGTTTCAAAAAGAAATTGGCGTGTCTGGAGGGATTCGAACCCCCGGCCCATTGCTTAGAAGGCAATTGCTCTATCCAACTGAGCTACAGACACATATATTGGAGCGGGTGATGGGAATCGAACCCACGCGACCAGCTTGGAAGGCTGGAATTCTACCATTGAACTACACCCGCATAATTCAATCTGTCTTTCAGTGAGTTCTCTACTCACCAACTGACTTGATTAATTATAACAGACCAAAAAGCATTTGTCAATACTTTTTTCAAAAAAATTTGTCATTTTTATGTACCGGGACAGATTTCTCTATCCCGACACATTTTTACTGATTTTATGCACATAATCAGTCATTTTCGCCACATCATTTTTTGAATTGAAAACTCCGAACGATGCTCTGACCGCTCCCCTGTCCGATGTGCCTATCGCTCTGTGTGCGAGCGGTGCACAATGATAACCCGCTCTTACCGCCGCTTTGCCCTTAAGCATTTCAAAAACTTCTTCACTTCCGAGATTTGCCACATTAAACGCGACAGTTGCAACACTGTTATCATTCCCGTATACCGTAACATTATCCATATTCATCAAATTTTCTTTAAATTTTTCGGAAAGCATTTTTTCATACTTACCGATTACATCAACGCCGTATTTCATAACATACTTAACCCCTGCCCCCAAAGCCTTAATTGCAGGTGTATTCATCGTACCGCTGTGGAACTTATCGGGCATAAATTCCGGCTGGGAAACGCTCTCCGAATTACTTCCCGTTCCGCCCGTCACAAGCGGTGCAAGTTCTTCCGGACTTTTCACATACAATCCGCCTGTTCCAAGCGGTCCCATAAGACCTTTATGTCCCGGAAAAGCTATCATATACGCATTCATTTTTTCCGCATCAATATTTATGCTCCCTGCCGTTTGTGCAACGTCCAGCAAAAACGGTATTTTATGCTTTTTCGCTATTCTTCCTATCTCATACACCGGCTGAATTGTTCCGCACACGTTTGACGCGTGGGTACAGACAATCAGCTTTGTATCTTTCCTCACAGCCTTTTCAACATCTTCCGCGTGTACATATCCGCTCTTATCCGCTTTTACAACGGTGTAATTACCGGGCAAACAAGCAGGTCTTAAAACGCTGTTATGATCCATCTCCGTAACGACAATATGTCCTCCGTTTGACATTGTGCCGAGAATGGCAGTGTTCAGAGCATACGTCGCATTTTGCGTAAAAACAATATTTTCGGCTTTTTTTATATTAAAAAGCTGTGCAATCAAATCTTGTGTATCTACAATAGCACGCACTGCGTCCATACTCATCTTATGTCCTCCCCGTCCTGCGTTTCCGCCCGAAAACAAGGTACTCTTAAAAAGCGTCGCATACACCGACAAAGGCTTTTTCAAAGTCGTTGCCGCGTTATCAAGATACAACATCATAAACACGCTCCCCGTTTACTGTTCTTTCTATATAAATCCGTCTAATCGGAATCTCATTATCGCCGGCTATCTTTCTGATTTCATTAAGTGCACGGTCATCAACACGCACGGAATAGGAACAGCCACCTTGATTTAAAGCGGACGGCGTATGCACAACATATGCCGGAAAACCGATAATTTTTTCTGCAGATTTTTTAAGTCTTGTCGCAGTAGTGACCGATCCAACCAATATATACATAAATTTCACTCCCCTCAAATATTTTAAAAAGGCAAGCGAGAAATTCTTGCCTCCTTACTATATAATATTCAATCGACGATAGTTTGTGAGTAAACAAAAAAGACTGCCGACAATTTGTCGACAGCCTCGGACTTTAGACAAAACCATAATGGTTTTGTCTACTTTATTTTTGGGAGTTTGAGGTGCAACCTCATTAAAAATCATTTCTGACGACCTGTGCGGCAGAAATGGCTTAAAATCTAAAGTTTCGACTTTGGAGGAACTTTATGATTTTTTCAAAAAAATACTCAAAAATTACATCGCAGATGTGATTTTTGGAGCTGGTGACATTTTGTCACCAGGCTCACTTTATTAGTATACGTCAAACACACTTCGCGGTTTATTGTGATACGACACACTAAGCACCAGTCCTATTGCAATCATATTCACAACAAGCGACGTACCGCCGTAGCTTACAAACGGCAACGGAATACCCGTAACAGGCATAAGTCCGATACACATACCAATATTTTCAAATGCGTGGAACAACATCATTGCACCGACACCGACACAAATATATCTTCCGAAAGCATTATCGGCTTTTTGAGCGGTTTTAAAGCATTTATAAATTATGAAGAACAGCACCGCCGTAACAAGCAATGCACCGATAAAACCAAATTCCTCACTTATTACACTGAATATAAAGTCGGTATATTTGGTAGGCAAATAACCCATTTGGTTTTGCGTTCCCTGCAAATATCCTTTACCCCAAAGCTGACCCGAACCGACCGCAATTTTAGATTGAATTACGTTATAGCCTCTGCCCCTTGGGTCAAGGTTTGGATTGAAAAACACCTGAATACGTTTCTGCTGATATTCCGAAAGTACATACTTATATATAAAAGGCAATGACGCGACACCTGCCACACCAATCGGCAATATATATTTATATGAAAGTTTTGCAACAAACATAAGACATATAAACATAAACAAAAATACCAACACACTGCCCATATCAGGCTGTAACAAAATCAAACCTACAAGCACGCCGATATGAAGCAACAATCCTAAAATCGTAAGCGGTTTATTTATATCGTCATGCACTTTGGATAAGTGACACGAAAAAGTTACTATAAAGCAAATTTTTGCGATTTCCGAAGGCTGAATACCGATTGCACCGAATCTGATCCAGCTCCTCGCACCCCAGTCGCCGCTGACACCAAACACCAATACCAAAAGCAGTATCGCGACGGCGAATATATAAATCGGTTTGACGAGATTTTTAAGCTGTTCGTAATCGAAAAAACACGTTACAAGCATTGCCGCACAACCTATAACCATTGCACCCGACTGCACTATTACATTCGTATTCGACTGCAATGTTCGCGTAGCCGAATAAATCATCACTATTCCAAACACCGACAAACAGATTGTCGCTATAAACAAAACCCAGTCAAACTCCATAAGTATGACGGATTTTTTTGAAACACTTTTTATTTTCAAAAATATCACTCCTATTCAGATTACAGACAAAACGATTTTATTACAATTATTTATATTATATAACAATATTCGATTTTAAGCAATATTTTTAAAACTTTTTCGATTTTATTTTTAACAATAAAAAAATGGCGATTAAAAATCGTCATTTTTATGGTAAAGGAATATTTAATTTTTGCAATAATTCATTCGCACGGCGAATTTGTTTTTTACGATATTCCGCAATGTAATGCGTATCAGAACCGACGCTTACGGGAATTCCGCTTTCTTTGATTATCTGCTGTTTCTTTTCATTGGTAAGAAAATCATAATAATATATGTAATTTCCCGAAGTATTCAGTTCCCAAAAAATATCGTTGTCACGTAAAATTTTTATTATATCAAGTCCGTATCTTTCACCGAGTTTGAAAATATCGGTATGTGCAAGACCTGCTTTGCATTTAAACAGCTTTCGCCATTCCAAAAATTCATAAAAGTCGATTGCCCTTGTATCGTCAAGGCATTCAAAAAGTACATAATCAAAATTTTCCGTTGCACGCGGAAGCGATTCCGGCGGTGTCGGACGTGTACCGATTTCAAGACCGCAAAGAACTTTTATTTTATCGGCATATTTTATTTTACAATGCTGAATATATTCATAATATATAGGAAGATTTTCACCGATTGAGAATTGATGGTCGGTTATACCGATAACGTCAACACCGTGTCTGATTGCATTTTCAATTATTTCTTCGGGCGTGTTCGAGCCGTCATAGCTGAATTTTGTATGATTGTGTAAATCAACGGTATACATCGGAAAACCTCCTTTTTCTCATTTGCATATATTATAACACACACTTATAAAAAATTCAATTATTATTAAAATTTAATTTATTTACAAACAATAATATTTATGATAAAATAACAATAATAAGAAAAGAATACGATGAGGAGTGATTAAAAATGGATTTTTTAGAATTGGCAAAAAACAGATTTTCGCTCAGAAAATTTTCTGATAAAAAAGTAGAGAAAGAAAAGATAGATTATATTCTTGCGGCAATGCAGGCAGCGCCTACTGCCGTAAATTTTCAGCCACAGAGAATACTTGTACTTACCGACGAAAAAGAACTTGAAAAGGTGAGCAAATGCACGAAATTTGCATTTAATCCGCCGCTTAATTTCCTTGTATGTTACGACAAAGAAACATCTTGGACGCGCGGAAATGACGGACACGACGAGGGTGAAATCGACGCGGCTATCATTGCAACGCATATGATGTTGGCGGCAAAAAGCATAGGGCTCGGAACGACTTGGGTAGGCTCATTTAATCCGAAGGACGTAAAAGAGCAATTCAATTTGCCTGAAAATTATGTTCCCGTTGCATTTTTACCGACAGGTTATCCGTCAGACGACGCAGAGCCTTCGGCGGCTCATTCAAGCAGAAAAGATTTAAACGAAACTGTTTTCTACAACAGTTTTTCTCAAAAATAACAGGCAGAAAGGGGTATGTATTATGGAAATTTGTGTATTCGGAGCGTCAAGCAGCACAATAGATAAATCTTATGTCAGCCAAGTCGAAGAACTCGGACGTAAAATTGCTGACAGAGGTCACGGACTTGTTTACGGTGCAGGTGCATCCGGACTTATGGGTGCGGTTGCACGCGGTGTTTATGAAAAGAAAGGCGAAATTGTCGGTGTTGTACCGAATTTCTTTGATGATGAAGATATGGGTGTTGACGGCCGTATTTTCCAAGACTGTACGGAACTTATCAGAACGGACACAATGCGTGAAAGAAAACGTATAATGGAAGAAAGAGCGGACGCTTTTGTTATTGTTCCCGGCGGAATAGGCACTTTTGAGGAATTTTTTGAAGTGTTTACTCTAAAACAGCTTGAAAGACATAACAAAGCTATCGCCATACTTAACGTAAACGAATATTACAACGCAATGATTGATATGCTTGAAGTTGCGGTCAAGGAAAAGTTTTTGAGAGCCGGCTGTAAACTTCTTTACAAAGTTTTCGATGACGTGGACGAAACACTTGACTACATTGAGTCATACAAAGCACCGAAAATTAACGTATTTGAAATGAAAGACGTAAAAAAATAATCTAAAAAACACCGACACATCGGTGTTTTTTTGTCGATTTATAAAAAAAATATCTAAACAATGATATATTTTTCACAAATTATAAAAAAATTGAATAAATAATATAGACATTTCTTTTATTTATGGTATAATTAATATACAGACATATGGCGGCAGACGCCGTCGCTACTATTTTTATAACTTTAGGAGGAGAATCCAATGGCAAAAAAGTATTGTTACCTTTTTACAGAAGGTAATGCAACTATGAGAGAGTTGCTTGGCGGTAAAGGTGCTAACCTTGCTGAAATGACAAATATCGGTCTTCCGGTACCGCAGGGTTTCACAATTACAACTGAGGCTTGTACTCAATATTACGAAGACGGTCGCACAATCAATCCTGATATTATGGCTGAAATCAACGAGTACATCGGCAAGATGGAAGAAATCACAGGTAAGAAGTTCGGCGATAAGGAAAACCCACTTCTTGTTTCTGTTCGTAGTGGTGCAAGAGCATCAATGCCGGGTATGATGGATACAATCTTGAACCTTGGTCTTAACGAAGACGTTGTTGAAGTTATCGCTAAGAAGTCAGGTAACGCAAGATGGGCTTGGGACTGTTACAGAAGATTTATTCAGATGTATTCAGACGTAGTTATGGAAGTCGGTAAGAAGTATTTTGAAGAACTTATCGACAAGATGAAAGAAGAAAAGGGAGTTACTTTTGACGTTGAGCTTACAGCTGACGACCTAAAGGAACTTGCATCACAATTTAAGGCTGAATATAAGGAAAAGATTGGCGAAGACTTCCCATCAGATCCTAAAGAACAGCTTATGGGTGCCGTTAAAGCCGTATTCCGTTCATGGGATAACCCAAGAGCTAACGTATACCGTCGTGATAACGACATTCCTTATTCATGGGGTACAGCCGTAAACGTACAGTCAATGGCATTCGGTAACATGGGTGATGACTGCGGTACAGGTGTTGCATTTACTCGTGACCCTGCTACAGGTGAAAAGAAGCTTATGGGTGAATTCCTTATAAATGCTCAAGGTGAAGACGTTGTTGCCGGCGTTCGTACACCAATGCCAATCGCAAAGATGGAAGAAGAATTCCCTGAGGCATTTGCTCAGTTCAAGGATGTTTGCAAACTTCTTGAAGATCACTACAGAGATATGCAGGATATGGAATTCACTGTTGAAAATAAAAAGCTTTATATGCTACAAACAAGAAACGGTAAGAGAACTGCTCAAGCTGCTTTGAAGATTGCTTGTGACCTTGTTGACGAAGGTATGAGAACAGAAAAAGAAGCTGTTGCAATGATCGACCCAAGAAACCTTGATACACTACTTCACCCTCAATTCGACGTTGCCGCTCTAAAGGCTGCTACACCAATGGGTAAGGCTCTTGGTGCATCTCCGGGTGCCGCAGCAGGTAAGATTGTATTCTCAGCTGACGACGCTAAAGAATGGGCTGCAAGAGGCGAAAAAGTTGTTCTTGTAAGACTTGAAACTTCTCCTGAAGATATCGAAGGTATGAAAGCCGCTCAAGGTATCCTTACAGTTCGCGGCGGTATGACATCTCACGCAGCCGTTGTTGCCCGTGGTATGGGTACATGCTGTGTATCAGGTTGCGGCGACATCGCAATGGACGAAGAAAACAAGAAGTTTACACTTAACGGTAAAGAATATCACGAAGGTGATACAATTTCACTTGACGGTTCAACAGGTAATATCTATGACGGTATTATCCCAACAGTTGATGCATCAATCGCAGGTGAATTCGGCAGAATTATGTCATGGGCTGATAAGTACAGAACACTAAAAGTTCGTACAAACGCAGATACTCCTGCTGACGCTAAGAAAGCTAAGGAGCTTGGTGCAGAAGGTATCGGTCTTTGCCGTACAGAGCATATGTTCTTTGAAGGCAACAGAATTGACGCATTCAGAGAAATGATTTGTGCTGATACAGTTGAAGAAAGAGAAGCAGCTCTTGATAAAATTCTTCCTATGCAACAAGGTGACTTCGAGCAACTTTACGAGGCTCTTGAAGGTAACCCTGTAACAATCAGATTCTTGGACCCACCTCTACACGAGTTCGTTCCTACAGAAGAAGAAGATATTGAATTGCTTGCAAAGGCTCAAGGCAAGAGCGTTGAGGCTATTAAGGATATTATCAACGGTCTGCACGAGGCTAACCCTATGATGGGTCACAGAGGTTGCCGTCTTGCAGTAACATATCCTGAAATTGCAAAAATGCAGACAAAGGCTGTTATTCGTGCAGCTATCAACGTTCAAAAGGCTCACGCTGATTGGACAATCGTTCCTGAAATTATGATTCCGCTTATCGGCGACATAAAAGAATTGAAGTACGTTAAGAAAGTCGTTGTAGAAACAGCTGACGCTGAAATCGCTGCATCAGGCATCGAACTTAAGTACGAAGTTGGTACAATGATTGAAATTCCTCGTGCGGCTCTAACAGCTGACGAAATTGCTAACGAAGCTGACTTCTTCTGTTTCGGTACAAACGACCTTACTCAGCTTACATTCGGTTTCTCACGTGACGACGCAGGTAAGTTCCTTGACGCTTACTATGACGCTAAAATCTTTGAAAACGATCCGTTCGCTAAGATTGACCAAAAGGGTGTTGGTAAGCTTATGGAAACAGCTATTAAGCTTGGTAAGCCGGTTAATCCAAAACTTCACATCGGTATCTGCGGTGAACACGGCGGCGACCCATCATCAGTTGAGTTCTGCCACAAGATCGGTCTTGACTATGTTTCATGCTCACCATTCCGTGTGCCAATCGCAAGACTTGCAGCTGCTCAAGCTAAGATTAACGAAGAAAACTAATTCATTATCGAATATGATAATAAGACAGGCAAAACCGAAAGGTTTTGCCTGTTTTTTTATACGAAATTCTCTCCTCCACTTAATTTATTTCAAAAAATTTTCAAAAAACTATTGACTTAGAGTAAACTCCAAGTATTATAATATACTTGTAAATAAAAAATATATGCGAGGTGATTTTAATGACTATAAAAGAAGTAAGCGAAAAATACGATATTTCGCAGGACACTTTGCGATATTATGAACGTATCGGAATGATACCGCCTGTTACACGAACATCAAGCGGTATTCGTGATTATCAGGAAAGCGACTTAGGTTGGGTTGAGCACGTTATTTGTATGAGAAGTGCCGGTCTGCCTGTTGAATCTATAATCGAATACGTTAAACTTTGTCAAGAGGGTGACGAAACTATTCCCGCAAGGCTTCAACTTTTGGTTGAGCAAAGAAAAAATCTGCTCGACCAAATGGAACAAATGAATGTCACATTAAAGCGACTGAACTACAAAATCGACCGTTACGAAACAGCCGTGAAGACAGGCGAATTATCTTGGGATTGACGTTGCTAAAGTCATTGTATCCAAAACAAAATAGGTAAATAACATTAAATAAACTTATGGAGGAATTTTAAATGTATATTGAAAAAATCAATCAACCGACAGACGTAAAAAATTTAAACAGCGAACAACTTCACGTTCTCGCAGATGAAATGCGTCAAGCACTTTTGCAAAAGCTAAGCAAGCACGGCGGACACTTCGGTCCTAATCTTGGTATGGTAGAGGCAACAATCGCACTTCACTATGTCTTTAATTCTCCGACAGACAAAATCGTATATGATGTTTCTCACCAAAGCTATCCGCACAAAATGCTTACAGGCAGAAAAGATGCGTTTTTGTACGAGGACAAGTATGATGATGTATCGGGTTACAGCAATCCCGACGAAAGCGACCACGATTTCTTTACAATCGGTCACACTTCAACTTCCGTTTCACTTGCCTGCGGTCTTGCAAAAGGTCGTGATTTAAAGGGTGACAGTGAAAATATAATTGCCGTAATCGGTGACGGTTCACTTTCGGGCGGTGAGGCTCTTGAAGGACTTGACTTTGCAAGTGAGCTTAACAGCAATCTTATAATCGTTGTAAACGATAACGATATGTCTATCGCAGAAAATCACGGCGGTTTGTATAAAAACCTAAAACAGCTTCGCGATACAGACGGTAAATCGGAATGTAATCTTTTCAAATCAATGGGACTTGACTATGTATTTGTAAAAGACGGAAATGACATTGATTCGCTTATCACCGCATTCGAGCAGGTTAAAGACAGCACTTATCCTGTAGTTGTTCACATTTGTACCCAAAAAGGTAAAGGCTACAAAATAGCAGAAGAAAACAAGGAAAATTGGCACTACTGCGGTCCATTCAACCTTGAAACAGGTAAATCCGATATGTCGCAAGACGGCGGAGAAGATTATTCGTCAATGACAGCCGACATTCTTTTAAAGAAAATGAAAGAGGACAAGACCGTTGTCGGAATTACATCTGCCACACCTACCGTTTTCGGTTTCACAGAGGACAAGAGAAAAGAGGCAGGCTCACAGTTTGTTGACGTTGGTATCGCCGAAGAAACAGCCGTTGCACTTGCCTCGGGTATCGCAAAGAACGGTGGCAAGCCTGTTTACGGTGTTTACAGCACATTTATTCAACGTACCTACGACCAGCTTTCACAGGATTTATGTATCAACAACAGTCCCGCAACACTCCTTGTATATTTGGCGTCTGTTTACGGTATGAATGACGTTACTCACCTTGGTATATATGATATTCCGATGATGTCTAACATTCCTAATCTTGTCTACCTTGCACCGACAACAAAGGAAGAATACCTTGCAATGCTTGATTGGAGTATTGAGCAAAACGACCACCCTGTTGCAATCCGTGTACCTATCAGTGTTGTATCAGACGGCAAAAAGGTTACAAAGGACTTCAGCAAGCTAAATGAATATGAAGTTACTCAAAACGGCAGTAAAATTGCAATCGTTGCACTTGGCTCATTCTATTCAGTAGGTGCAAAGGCGGCTGAAATTATAGAAAGTAAAACAGGTGTAAAACCTACAATCATAAACCCAATGTACATTACAGGTACTGACGATAAGCTTTTGGAACAACTTAAGGCAAATCATGACGTTGTTATCACTGTTGAAGACGGTATTTTAGACGGCGGTTTCGGAGAAAAGATTGCAAGATTCTACGGCAATTCAGACGTTAAAGTATTGAATTACGGTCTAAAGAAAGAATTTCTTGACAGATATAACCCTGAAGAAATCGTCAAAGCAAACCGTCTTACTCCTGAGCAAATTGCAGAGGACGTTTGCGGTATAATCGGTTAATAAGAGATGAAATATTATGAAAAACTAATTTTATAAGATAACAAAAAAAACTGATGTGTTTCCACATCAGTTTTTTGTTTATTGTACATTATTAACGATACGTACTATATTCGCATACGGTTTCTGCTTATTATCCCAAGCATAAACCTCTATATCCGTATACTCTTTATCAATCAAATCTATTCCCTTTAACTCGCTTGCCTGTGGCATTTTCATTCCCACAAGCTTACCATTATTCTTAAAGGCAACATACACATTAACATCATTCATATCCACATTTTCAAAATCAAGTGTGACATCAAGTTTGTTGTTGCTATTTATCATAGCTGTGATTTTGTTGTTTGCCAAATTTGGTGTCGTTGTTGGAATCACCGTTGGGATTGCTGTCGGAATTGTTGTCGGCTTTAATGTTGGATTAACCGTCGGCACTACCGTCGGCGTCGCTGTCGGCTTTAATGTTGGTGTTGCCGTTGGCACTACCGTCGGTGTCGCTGTCGGCTTTAATGTTGGTGTTGCCGTTGGCACTACCGTCGGTGTCGGTGTTGGTTTTAATGTTGGTGTTGCCGTTGGCACTACCGTTGGCGTTGGTGTCGGCTTTAATATTGGTGTTGCCGTTGGTACTACCGTTGGTGTCGGCTTTAATGTTGGTGTTGCCGTTGGCACTACTGTCGGCGTTGGTGTCGGCTCTTCTCCCTCAAATTCCAACACAAGTGTCGGTCCTTGTGCGTCTGTACCGCTGTATTCCTTTGACGCGATAACCTGTTCACGTCCTGTACCTGTCCACAAGGTAAACGTAATCAAATTATCTGTACACTTCTCTTTTATCACATCCGTCACATCGAACGATATTTCCTTATAATCGACATTGTATGCAGGTGACACTTGCAAACCCAATGACGACAACGGCGTATCCTCGCCTCTTGTCTTTATATCATTTATAGTAACGGTCGCCTCATCCCAATCATTTTTTGAACAATAATCGAGGTGCAAAACCGAATTTCTCTTATCTGTATTAGTAAATTTATCGTACAATTTCAATGTTGCCGAAGTTAATTTTTTACCGGCATATTTGGAAAGGTCAAAACGTATCAACCCCAAACCTTTAATATCCTTTAATCCCGGAGAGCTTGATGTATATACATTTTGTGCTTGATTAATCTTCAATTCCTCGTCAGAGCCGTGTGCCGTTGTACTGTCCACAAGATATGTATCCGCATTGGCAGTAACAGTCACAGGTGCTGTCGTGGCTTTTACCGTAGGACGTGGTGTAAATAACGAAGTATCGGGATATGTCACTTTAGTGAATGACGTACTCGGTGCAAGGTAGTTTAACGTGTTGCCACCCGAATCTTTCGCCAAAGCCGCCGAACCTATATAATAGCTTGTATGAGGCGACTGGTTGTATCCGACATTCTGCCATGCTATTGCGCAACGATATTGACTGTCGTGCATAAGCGTTGTAAGTCTGTAATCAGTCGGAATAGTCGAGAAATAAATTCTCACACCGTCACCGTATCTAAGCACGATTTCTTCACGCCAATCACCGAAAAGGTCGGCTGTAAGACACGCATTTGACTTTGTACCGTTATTTATTGAACCCGGCAACGCTGAATTTTTACTGTTATAATAAATTCTTTCCGTACCGCTTGTTACGCTGTATTTTACAAGTTTATTTCCGTCAAGCAATTCTCGTCCCAAATCACCGTCCCAATATACTGCAAAATTCTCCATATTGCTTCCATTGGTATTAGGTATATTTCCTACTTTTTCACCTGCTTGATTATATATACCGTCAGCCGCTACCGACCAGAACAACGAAAGATTACCGCTTGACAATGCATAATCATCATCGACATTATCCATAATACCTCTGCCTATATCTCCCTGTGCGGCTTGTAGCATAATATCACTATTATATCTCTTTATATCTACCGCATATGGAATTATTTTATCATTGTGCTTACCTGCCTCGTGTGCCATAAATATTTCTTGTTTTCCGTCGTTATCAAAGTCCGAAACGTGTTCTGCGTCACCGTGTCCTCGGCCGTCATACGTCAAAACAGTTCCGTCATGGTCAAGAACCGCACTGCCGAAAATAATCTCGTCATATCCGTCATTATCCACGTCAGCTACCGATACACTGTGTGCACCTTGTGCATAAAGCGTTTTGTTTGTATTATTTTTACTTGTACCGTCTGCATATTTTACGGTACAACCTGTACCGCCATTTTCTTCTGTCGGTGTATTAGTTGAAAGCCATTGTTCTTTAAGGTCTGTGCCGTCCCAAGTATATGCCGCCGCATACACATATGTATAATATCCCCTCGTCATAACAACGCTTGGATGTACACCGTCAAGATATGCCACCGCTGCAAGGTATCTTTCACTTCTGTTTGCATAGCTGTCGCCCCATTTGGAAGATGTCAAAATGCTTCTCGGCGGGTCAAAATCAACAGTCTGCATTGCCGCACCTGTTTCACCGTTAAATACAGTTAAATACTCCGGTCCGCCATCCTTGCCCATAAGCAAACCGGATGAATTTCTGTAATCTTTTTTATCGTCACCCTTGGTTATATTTTTTCCTGCTTTTGAGACATAATTACCCTCACCGTCTTTTGAGCCCGGTTCTGTTTTTAATATGACTTCCGACTTACCGTCACCGTCAAAATCATAGACCATATATTGAGTATAGTGCGCACCCGCGCGGATATTAACTCCCAAATCTATTCTCCAAAGAAGAGTACCGTCAAGCTCATATGCGTCCAAGTACACATTGCCCGTATAACCCTTAACGGAATTATCCTTTGAATTAGACGGGTCCCATTTTACGATGTATTCATATTCTCCGTCACCGTCAAGGTCGCCCACACTCATATCGTTTGCGGTATATGTATATTCTTCATCTGTCGGCGTCTTTCCTCCGTCAGGAACTTTAAACGCAATGTCTTTATATGCCACAGAACGACCTTTATATGTTGTGTTTGTTGTCCAAACATCAACCGCCTCTGTTTCGTCTATTGCCTCACCTTTCGGCACAACTGTATACTTGTTATCCGCTGTGCCTTTTGAATCGGTATAGCAAGTTGCATCGTGTCCGCCTGTTGTATATATTTTTTCGCCGTCACGGTATATGTCAAATGCTTGATTTGTCAGACTTTCCGTACCCAAAAGTCGCTACGACAAATATACACCGCCGTTTGTTTTAACGGCAACAGTGCCTCGATCAAGTTTTTCCATTACTCGTTTTTCAATAGTTGAATTTGTGTCGGCATATGACGTCAACACCGATATTGACGCAACTGATGTAACCATTACAGCTACCGTCAAAAATGCGGTTAATTTTTTTAACATAGTTTTTTCTCCCTTACCCCAAATCGCTCCAATATCTCTCTTAAGCCTCTTTTTTCATTATAAACTTTAATGAATAAAAATTCAAGAAGAGAATGAAATATTTGCTGATTTTTATACTAAAAAAGCTGAATTTGAACACTCTCAAATTCAGCTTTTAGGCTAATTTCCACATTCGATACTTATTTCGTTAAACACTGTCAAGTAGTCATTTATCGTCTTATTTTCTTTTTCCGCACCGGAAACGTCCATAATAGCCTCGCCGTTATGCATCATAACAGTTCTTGTGCCATGCTCAACCGCGTGACGAAGATTATGCGTTACCATAATGGTTGTTATGTTCTTTTCATGAACAATCTTATCCGTAAGCATCATAACCGTATCAGAAGATTTAGGGTCAAGTGCGGCTGTATGTTCATCCAAAAGCAACAAATCAGGTCTGATCATAGTCGCCATAATAAGTGCAAGCGCCTGTCTTTGACCACCCGAAAGTGAGCCTGCAAGGGTTGAAAGTCTGTTTTCAAGTCCCATATCCAAAAGTTCAAGCTGTGAACGGTAAAAGTCTTTTCTCTGACGGTTGAGTCCAAACGAAAGTCCGAAATTCTTACCCTTATTATCTGCGATAGACAGGTTTTCCCATATAGTCATTGACGGACAGGTTCCCATTGCGGGATTTTGAAAAACTCTGCCTATTCTCTGTGCACGTTTAAAGTTTTTCAGCTTATTAAGCTCCTTACCGTCAAGCAAAACACTTCCGCTGTCAATCGGCATATCGCCCGAAATGACGTTTAACATAGTCGTTTTTCCCGAACCGTTTGAACCGATAACTCCGACAAAATCACCGTCGTTTACTGTTATGTTAAAATCCGAAAAAAGCACCTTTTCATCAATAGTTCCTTGATTAAAAGTTTTATAAATGTGAGAAAGTTCAAGCATTTTTCTTCACCCCAACTTTCTTCTTTTTAAGCAAAAATTCGTCTACGCAAAGTGTTGCGATAAACAAAATCGTAATCATAAGGTTTGTATCTTGCGAACGCAAACCTGCGGCAAGTGCGATTGAAATACAAGCCTTATAAATAATCATACCGAAAAGCACGCCTGTTGTAATTCTGAGGAATTTAATTTTCTTAAATATAGTCGAGCCGATAATAACGGCGGCAAGACCCATAACAACAGTACCCGTACCAGACGCAACGTTAAACGCTTTGCCGTATTGGCAGTACACCGCACCGGCAAGCGAAACAAGTCCGTTTGCAATCGCAAGACCGATAATTTTAATCGTTCCCGGATTTTGTGCAAGCGTGATTACAAGCCCCTCATTATCTCCGACACTTCTTAAAAGAAATCCCGACTTGGTACGCATATACCAATCAAGTGCAAACTTTGCGATAAGCGTAATCACAAGAATAACAACAAGTTTAGAGTACAATGCAAAGTGACCGTTTCCGAAAAGGAAAGCTGTCTGTGAGAAAATAGTCGTTGTATCCATACTTAGGAAATCCGACGCTTTTCCGACTATTCCGTAATTTATCGAATAAAGAGCCGTCATAGTAAGAATACCACAGAGAAGATTGCGTATTCTGAGTTTTACGTTGAAAATTCCCGTAAACATACCGGCTATGCCCCCTGCGGCAAATGCCGCAAGCAATGCAAGCCACGGATTAAGACCGTTATTAATCATCACAAAGCATATAGCTATTCCGAGAGGGAACGTACCGTCTACAGACAAATCGGGGAAATCAAGAATGGTATAGGTGATATACACACCCATAGCCATTATTCCATATATCAGTCCCTGCTCAAGTATTCCGACTATCAGTCCTTCAATCATGATTCAGACGGAGCGTTTTTGACCTCAGCTCTGTCTGTGATTGACTGCGGTATTGTTACTCCGATTTTTTCTGCGACGTCAGTGTTGATTGTAATTTTACTTTCTGTAAGAGTTTCGTAAGGGATATTCTTAACGTCCTCACCCTTTAGCACTCTTGCAGCCATAACGCCTGCTTTTTTACCAAGTTCAATGTAGTCGATACCGGCTGACGCTATACAGCCGTTTCCTACTTGTTCTTCTTCACTGCCGAATACAGGAATGTTTTTAGCAGTTGCCTTTTCAAGAAGTATAGGCAAGTTTTCAACAACTGTGTTGTCTGTCATATTTGAGATACAGTCAACTTCGCTTACCAAAAGGTCTACTGCTTGCGGAATTTCAGCGGCATTTGTAATACCCTTTTCAACAAGTTCAAAACCGTATTCGCCTACTTTTTGCTTGTATCTTTCTATTGTAGAAACAGAATTTGCTTCACTTGTTGTGTAAAGTATACCGATTTTCTTTGCGTCAGGCAACATTTCACGGATAAGCTTTAACTGTTCGTCAACAGGCAACATATCGCTTACACCTGTAATTCCGTCCATTGCCTGTGTATCGCTTTCTGCAAGCTTTGCGGCAACAGGGTCTGAAACTGCGTTAAAGATTACAGGAATTTTTGCTTCATAAGCCGCATTGTAGCAAGCCTGTGCAGACGGTGTTGCGATACCGCATACAAGGTCCATACCTTGTGAAACAAATTGCTGTGCGATTTGTGTATTTGTTGAGTCGTCGCCTTTTGCAGATGATTCTGTAATATCATACTTGATACCCTCTGAATCAAGTCCCTGCTTAAAGCCCTCGCGGCAGTTATCAAGCGACGGATGGTCTGCGTATTGAAGCACACCGATTTTGTATGTATCTTTAGCATTTGTGTCTGTTGCTCCGTCAGTTCCACCGTTTTGCGCGCCTCCGCAACCCGCCAAAGAAACGGCACATAGTGCGGCTGTTAATCCCATTACAATAATCTTCTTTAAATTTTTCATTTTACATCTTCCTTTCTTTTTTGCAAGAAAAAACAGAAAAACCTCTCAGACAGATAAGTCCAAGAGGCATAAAAATCATATTAAAATATGCTCTGTCTGTTCTAATCTCATCTAATCTGTGTTATATTATACTAAACTTTACTGCCATTTGTCAATAGTAAAAACAAATTATCTGAAATTAAGCGTAGAAAGTCCGAGCGGTGTCGAATATTCAATCAACTTATTCTCTATTTGAGTCTTTCTGTCACCCTCAGCTATTGCCGGCTGATAGTCGTTATACTCATCATGACCCGAAATTGTTGCCGGAATAAGCGTCATATTATCGTCCTCTTGCATAACTCCGTCAACAAACGTAAATGTCTGTCTGTATATAACGGTATCTTTATCCGCCGGATTATTGTTACCGCCGAAGCAGAAGTTACCTAAGCTGTACGCTATATATTTACCGTTGTATTTTTCAATACCCTGCAAAACGTGAGGGTGTGTTCCCAAAACAAGGTCTGCACCTGCGTCAATCGCCTTGTGTGCAAGCTCTGTTTGTGTATCGTTCGGAGCGGTAGCCTTTTCTTCGCCCCAGTGAATACTTACTATAACAAGCTGTGCACCAAGACTTTTAACCGAACCGATAACATTTTCAAGTTTTGCCGCCTCTGTTTCGTCAAGTGCGTCAATTCCGACAAGTCCGACCGATATTCCGTTTACATCTCTTATCGCGGTATTCGTACCTATAAAATTGGAGACACCGGCCTCATTCAAATATTTTATCGTGTCCGAAAGACTTACGTCACCGTAATCGGCACTGTGGTTATTTGCAAGGTTTGCCGCCTCAACGCTTGACGATGTAAGTATCTGCACATATTCAGGCTTCCCCCTGAAAGCAAACTGCTTATCCTGTCTTGTTCCTTGATTTGACAAAGTACCCTCAAAATTTACGATAGTTAAATCGTCCTCCGAAAATATCGGTGAAACATTTTTAAAGAAATATGAATAATCGCCGTTTAAAGACTCGGCAACCGATTTAAAGCTGCCGTTTGGGTCTGCGTTTATGTCAGTTGCCAACGTACAGTCGCCGACAGCCGTCATTGTGACCGTCTGTACGGTAGGCGTATATTCTTTTTCAGACTTTTTTTCTGCACGTTTATTAGATGTAAATGCAAGTACGGTGGCAGATATGAAAAGAATCACCGCCAAGCATATAGTTACCTTTCGTATACTCATTTATAATCTCCCAAATTATTTTAATCAATAGTTTAATTTTATTCTAATGCAACTGTTTTGTCAATATAAAATTTAACCGTTTGGTTTAACAATCTTTTTAATTTTTTGTTTTAATGTTAAATACGCAAGTTTTGCTTTTGACGTTTGCTTTGCTACATCTGCGTTTGCATGAGCATTTATCATTTCGGTAAATTTTTGCGCCATCAAGTAATACACACGTTTTTTATAATGGTTTACACTGTCGTTAAAATCATCATCGGACGTTATATATTCATTCACGTCAAACAACGTCACATTTTTGCAGCCGTCAAATTCTTTCCGTACCGCCGCATTATATTCCTTGTGGTCATTGTGCCTGTTCACCCAAGCCTCCAGCTTATTATCCTTGTACTCACGTTCGCAGCCAAGCAAAATAACAAGTTCCGTATCGGTTTTGATATGCTCATAGATAAACCGCAGATTTTCCGCCGTCTGCTTTGGTGTAAGTCTGCCCAAAAATTCATATTCTTCCGCAATCTTCTGCAAATCCTTTTTTTTAAAATCACAATTTGCGGTATAAACTTCTTTATTAATATACTTTTTCCACATCGCCTTATCGGTAAGCGGATAAATATACTCACCGAACGCAAAAGCAGCACCGTTGTTTTTGTTTCGATACACGCCGAGATTAGCGTCAGTCAAAATACTTATAAAAATCATTCCATACTTATTTTTATAAGTGCTGTCCGAATACATTTGGCTGTCGCATATCGGCAGTTTACAAATTTCGGCTGTTTCTTCGTCTGTAATCGAATAGGCATTTACAATTTGCGAAGTATGGTTCATACCCTCAATCGCAACACCGAGCGACTGTTTTTCGCGGCTCACATACGTGAACTCACAATCGAATATATCCTCATTTTTTATGAACGAAAATATTTGATTTAAGTCGCAAGGCCCTTTTATAAGCACCTTAAAACCGGTATTTTTTATGTCCTCAAATTCATTATCCGTCTTTACGTTATCTTGATTTATCCACGTTACAGTCGGCTCGTTTTTGCCGATTTTAACCGACACGTCACCTACAATATCAAGTTTCGGACAACCGATTTTTTCATATGTATATTGCTCAATCCCCATACCGAGCGTACGGCACGAAAACAGAAAATGCACAAGCGTATTATCCTTTACGGCATAAAAGCCGACAATTCCGTATTCACCGTACTTGTCATACGCCGTTATATATTCACATTTCGCATTTTTATCTTCAAACAACGCTTTAAGTTCGTCTTTCGTTGAACGCACTTTCGTAAAATTAAGCTGATTTGCACGGAATATAAGCTCATGCAATCTGTCAATGTGTTCCGCACAATCCGAATGAAAATCAACGTGGATATTGCTCTGTCGCAAAAATTCTTCATTTGAACCGATACTCTTTTTAATCTTATTTTTCTTTTCAAGCACCTTGTAACTTTCAAGACGTGATAATTTTTCGTCATTCTTATCAAGCATTGAAACCGCCGCATAAAGTTCATCGATTTTATCGGGCAGCATTGTCATAATATCGGGACAGAAAAACTTTGCCTCCTCCAAATTCAGCTTATTATCGTCAATAAAAAGTACATTGCAAGGTCTTAAATTCATACTTTCGACAGTATCTTTAATCCTCTGACCTTTCGGCTCCCAGTTAATCGAATTGAACACGAAATACTTATCCAAATCCCATTCTTTCAGCTTATCGATACACGGCTTTTCATCATTTTTGGAACAAATTGAATTGACAATTCCCTTTTTTGAGGATAACAAAACAAGGTCGCAAGCCTGCTTAACAGGTGCGACCTTTTGTTCTGAAATAGTACCGTTCCAAAAGGTTTCGTCAAGGTCCCATATAATCAATTTGATTTTAGATGCGTCCATAACAAATTCCCCCTTGGGTTCATTTTAATTATTTCAATATAATATCTTCTCTTGAAGGACCGTTAGAAACAATCTTAATAGGCACTTCAAGTTCTTTTTCAACAAATTCGATGTACTTACGGCAATTTTCCGGTAAGTCTTCATATTTCTTGATTCCTCTGATGTCAGTTTTCCAACCAGGAAGAACTTTCAAAACAGGCTTTGCTCTTTCAAGCTTGTTTGTTGTAGGGAAATCTCTGATAACTTCACCGTCAACTTCATATCCCACACATACAGGAATTTCATCAAGATAACCAAGTACGTCAAGTACAGTAAATGCAACTTGAGTTGTACCCTGTACACGACAGCCGTAACGTGACGCAACACAGTCGAACCAACCCATACGTCTCGGTCTGCCTGTTGTAGCACCGAATTCACCGCCGTCACCGCCGCGTCTTCTAAGTTCATCTGCTTCTTCGCCGAATATTTCCGAAACAAATGCACCTGCGCCTACTGCTGATGAATATGCTTTTACAACTGTAATTATGTCTGTAATTTCATACGGAGGAATACCTGCACCAACCGCACCGTAACCGGCAAGAGTAGATGAAGAAGTTGTCATCGGATAAATACCGAAATCAGGGTCTTTCAGTGAGCCAAGCTGACCTTCCAAAAGAATTTTCTTACCCTCTTTGATTGCGTTGTGCATAAATGCAACCGAATCAATCACATACGGCTTAATCATATCGGCATATTCCATAAGTGTATTGAAAAGCTCGTCTGCGTCCAATAGCGGTTTATGATAGATATGTTCAAGCATAAGATTTTTTACTTCGATTACGTTCTTAATCTTTTCCTTTAGTCTTTCAGGCTCGAAAAGTTCCCAAACCTGAAAACCGATTTTTGAAAATTTATCTGAGAAGAACGGTGCTATACCTGACTTTGTAGAACCGAACTGACGGTCTGAAAGTCTTTCTTCTTCGTACTGGTCAAACAACTTGTGATAAGGCATAAGAACCTGTGTTCTTTCTGACACAACAATGTTCGGCTTCGGAACACCACGTTTTACGACCTCGTCAATTTCCTTTATAAGTTCAGGAATATCAAGTGCAACACCGTTTCCGATCATATTTGTTACATTCTGATTGAATGAACCTGACGGAAGAAGATGCAATGCAAATTTTCCGTATTCGTTTATAATAGTGTGACCTGCGTTTGCACCGCCCTGAAATCTGATTACGATGTCACTGTCAGCAGCAAGCATATCTGTAATCTTGCCCTTACCTTCATCGCCCCAGTTTGCACCAACTATTGCTTTTACCATGTATTTGTCCTCCTATGCTAACCAAGCGTTTGCCTGATTTTTAATTTCATAACTTATTTTTCAATTACAAGCTCAATGCGTGTTGTTTTACCGGAAATTGTTGTTTTCGCCTCTTGAGCGCTCCATGTATAATCTGTGCCTTGGAATGCTCCGCCGAATCTGTCAACTTCACTGCCGTTTTCATCAAGGCACCTAAATTCAACCACAACCAAACCACGACCTTCAAGATATATTTGAAGTGTGTATGTTATATCATAGTTGCCGTCCGAATTTTTTACCGCGTCAAGAATTTTAAATTCTTTCATATAACTTGCATACTGCTCATTATCGGCGTTATATTCGATTGTATTAACTGAATTGACAGGCGTTTCTGTCGGTGACGGTGTCAGCACATCCGTATCTGTATTATTGTCAGAATTGCTTTCAATAATAACAGTTTGACTTTCGCCGTTCCACTCTACCTTACAGCCAAAGCACTCCGAAACCGCACGAACAGGAACAAGCGTACGCCCGTCTATAATCATCGGCGGTACATCAAGTTCAATATCGTTTGATGTCGGCAAGTTCGCCTCAACCGACTCCTTATGAATTGTCTTGTCACCCACACGCATACTGATATAAAACAAATCAGTATCCGAACGTCTTGTGTTGATAGTCTGAGTTTCCTCTTCCCACTCAACATCCGCGCCCAATGCCTCGAATATCACACGCATAGGCACAAGTGTGCGTTCGTCTATAATTTGTGGCTGAACGTCAAATTCAAGCGTTTTGCCGTCAAGTATCACTTTAATATTATCCTCGCAGTGTACGGTCACAAACGACATCGCAGCCATACAAACCGCAACAAGGCAAAATATAATTTTCTTCATATAATTACCTCTAAATTTATATTTCAAATAAATCAGACGTTAATTTCAACTTCAATACCAAGTAAATCCTTGTTCTTTTCAAGAACAGGCTCAACGTAATCCTTTAAGAAATCTTCAACTTGCTGCGGAGCACGTCCGACAAAATTTTCAGGTTTCATAACGGCATTAATTTCTTCCAAAGTCAAACCGAATGCAGGATCACCGGCGATAAGTTCGGCAAGGTTGTTTTCCTTACCCTCCATTTTAACAGTCTTTCCCGCCTCCATAGAATATACTCTGATTTTTTCGTGAAGATCCTGTCTGTCGCCGCCTTTTTTAACGGCATCCATCATAATATTTTCAGTAGCCATAAACGGAATTTCACGCATAAACTGCTGATTGATTACTTTATCATATACCACAAGTCCGTCAACAACGTTGATGTACAAGCTGAGAATAGCGTCTACTGCAAGAAAAGCCTCAGGAACTGAAATTCGTTTATTTGCACTGTCATCAAGAGTTCTTTCAAACCATTGTGTTGATGCAGTGATTGCCGGATTAAGTGCGTCTACTATTACATATCTTGCAAGAGAGCCGATTCTTTCACTTCTCATAGGGTTTCTCTTATAAGCCATTGCCGATGAACCGATTTGCGACTTTTCAAACGGTTCTTCAATCTGCTTTAAGTGTTGAAGAAGTCTGATGTCGTTTGAGAACTTGTACGCACTCTGTGCGATAAGGCTCAATGTATTAAGCATTTGAGAGTCAAGTTTTCTCGGATATGTCTGACCGCTTACAGGGAATGATTCTTCATAACCCATTTTTTTAGCAATCTTCTTGTCAAGCATTTTACATTTTTCATGGTCACCCTCAAAAAGTTCAAGGAAACTTGCCTGTGTACCCGTTGTACCCTTACAGCCCAAAAGCTTTGCCTTTGAAAGCTGATAATCAACGTCCTCAAGGTCCATAAGCAAATCTTCAAGCCACAATGACGCACGCTTACCTACTGTTGTAGGCTGTGCCGGCTGAAAATGAGTAAATGCCAATGTCGGCAAATCCTTATATTCCTTTGCAAACTTTGCAAGCTCTCCGATAAGACATACAAGCTTTTTCTTAACAAGCTGCATAGCCTCTGTCATTATGATAATATCAGTGTTGTCACCGACGTAACAACTTGTTGCACCCAAGTGAATAATAGGCTTTGCGTCCGGACACTGTACGCCGTATGCGTAAACGTGCGACATTACATCGTGACGAACTTCCTTTTCACGAGCCTTTGCAACATCATAATTAATATCGTAAATATGCTCTTTCATTTGAGCAATCTGTTTGTCTGTTATATCAAGTCCAAGTTCTTTTTCACTTTCGGCAAGTGCAATCCAAAGTTTTCTCCATGTTGAGAATTTCTTGTCCGGAGAAAAAATGTACTGCATTTCCTTTGACGCGTAACGTGAGTTTAACGGACTTTCGTAAGTATTTGTTGCCATTTCATTTACTCCTCTAAATTTTTTATAAGACCGAAGAAAACCGCTTTGATTGCCACTTTGCAGTCGACGGTGCCGTACATGTGTACTGTCCTCGGCAAAAAGCGGTGAGCCGGGCGATTTAATTCGGTCTACACTTAATTATAGTCCAAGACGTTTAAATACCTCTGCATATGCCTCTTCAACATTGCCCATATCACGTCTGAAACGGTCTTTGTCAAGTTTTTCGTGAGTTGTAGCGTCCCATAGACGGCAAGTGTCAGGTGAGATTTCATCCGCAAGAATAATCTGACCGTCAGGAGTTTTACCGAACTCAATCTTGAAATCAACAAGTTCTATATTAATACTTTCAAAATATGCTTTTAGAACATCATTTACTTTAAAAGTAAGGTCAGCAATAGTATCAAGATCCTCTTTAGTAGCGGCACCGATAGCGATAATCTGATAATCGTTAATCATAGGATCGCCAAGGTCGTCGTTCTTTAGACAGTATTCCAAAGTTGTGCAGTTTAATTTCTTGCCTTCTTCAACGCCGAAACGCTTTGAGAAACTACCTGCCGCAATATTTCTGATGATTACTTCCAAAGGTACGATTTCTACTCTCTTAACAACAGTTTCTCTGTCTGAAATTTCTTCAACAAAGTGAGTAGGGATACCGTTCTTTTCCATAATTTGCATAAGGAAGTTTGACATTTTGTTGTTCACAACACCCTTACCTGCAATTTGACCTTTTTTAAGACCGTTAAATGCAGTTGCGTCATCTTTGTAATCAACGATGTAAAGATTTTCGTCATCAGTTTTAAAAACCTTCTTTGCTTTTCCTTCGTAAAGCTGTTCCATTTTCTTCATATTTATCAGTTCCTTTCCTGTAAACATAATTTTACTTCTATATTATATTATAAACCGCCGATAAAATCAAGACTAATCAAAAAATATCGTAAATTTTAGAATAAAAAAGTATTTTGCAATGTGCGAAACCACCCCTCAGTCGGCTGTGCCGACAGCTCCCCTCTATGGGAGCCTTTCTTGCCTCTCCTTGAGGAGAGGTGGCACACAGTGACGGAGTGGTGGCTATTCATCAACCACACTCCGTAGGGGCAATCATCTTTTGCCACACGCAACCACCCCTCAGTCGACCTTGTCGACAGCTCCCCTCTATGGGAGCCTTTTTTGCCTCTCCTTGAGGAGAGGTGGCAACACCCAAAATCAAATTTATATAAAATTAATCTAAATTTATTTCAAAAAACTATTGACAAACCGAAAAACGTCTGTTATAATGAACTCATAAATCAGTAATGATTATCATTATTGATTTTGAAGGAGTGAAATGTATGAAGTATTCAAAACAGCGTGAGGCACTTCTAACGCTGCTTAGAAGTACACGCTCCCACCCGTCGGCTGATTGGCTGTACGAAAATCTGCGTAAGGAATTTCCAAACATCAGTCTTGGAACTGTATACAGAAACCTTGCACAGCTTGCGGAAAACGGAGATATTTTAAAAATCAGCACTTCCGCAAACAAAGAACATTTCGACGGTTTTGTCCACCGACATTTTCATTTCGTATGTAATAAGTGTGACAAAATATACGATGTTGATTTAGACGGTATGGACGAGATAAAAAATCAAGCGGCGGAAAAATTAAATGCAGATATAGAAGACTATTCGCTTATATTTTACGGTATCTGCGAAAATTGTAGTAGTAAAAAAAATAATTAATTCTAAGGAGGAAATTTATTATGAAAAAGTATGTATGTCCGGTATGCGGTTATGTTCACGAGGGTAACGAACCACCTGAAAAATGTCCACAGTGCGGTGTTCCGGGTTCAAAGTTCACTGTTATGGAAGAGGGTACTGCACTAAACTTTGTATGTGAACACGTTATCGGAGTAGGTGCAAAAGATCAGGTTGAAGCTGATGTTTACGAAGGTCTAAAGGCTAATTTTGAAGGCGAATGTACAGAAGTCGGTATGTATATCGCAATGAGCAGACAGGCAATCCGTGAGGGTTATCCTGAAATCGGCGAATTTTATATGAGAGCCGCTTTGGAAGAGGCTGAACACGCTGCAAAATTTGCCGAACTTCTTGGCGAAGTTGTAACTCCGTCAACAAAGAAAAATCTTGAACTTAGAGCAGAAGCTGAATGTGGTGCAACAGCAGGTAAACTTGAACTTGCAAAGAGAGCAAAAGAACTTGGCTATGACGCTATTCACGACACAGTTCACGAAATGGCAAAAGACGAGGCAAGACATGGAAAAGGCTTTGAGGGTCTTTTAAAGAGATATTTTGGTTAATCGTAGATACGATTAGATACAAATAAATACTCTTTATAAACCGCATAGCTAAGCCGTTTATAAAGCATAGTCACGAAACACGATTAACGAAATGTAGTTAATCGTGTTTTTTTGTATCCAAGGGTATTTTTATTATTTGTGGGCAAATGGTGGGCAAACGGCAAAATTTTACAAGAAATTTTGAATTTGCCCACAAAAATGCCTGAAAACGCAGTAACCGTGCGGTTTTGAGGGCATAAAAAAATTTGTATTTGTGGGCAAATGAATTATCAGCAAAAAATTATTGCTCGACTTTAGATTTTAATGCTGCAACTGATAAAATTAAATTTATAGTCATAATAAGGAGGAGTTACTATGAAAGGCAGCGTTAGAAAAAGAGGTACTACTTGGTCATACCGTATTGATTTTGGAAAGATAGACGGCAGGCGAAATCAAATTGAAAAAGGTGGATATAAGACAAAAAAAGAAGCCGACAAAGCACTTACAGATGCGTTATATCAATTTCATAATACAGGTGATTATGTAGAAAACAAAAAAATAACTTTTCAAGAAGTCTATAATGAGTTTATAGAAACAGAAGCTCCGGCAACCCGTGCATATGCAACTATTGTAAGGTATAAATCATTATATAAAAATCATTTTGCGGACAGATTTGATTCTTTCTATATGTATCAGATAACCGCAAACAGTATAAACGATTTTATAAACGAAAAAATGCAAAAATACAGTGATGAATATGTAAAAGGGCTTTACAAACTCTTGAAAGTTTTATTTGGATATGCCTATAAAAGAAAATATATGAAAAAAGATATTTTTGAAGAAGTTACCACACCGCCTGACCCACGCCACGTCGGAGAAATACGTTCATATACAAATGAAGAATTATTGCAAATGAGCAATAGACTGCAAAACACAAATGTTATTACTTCATTCTTTACTGCATTAAATACAGGACTTCGTGAAAGTGAAGTTTTCGGATTACAATGGAGTAATGTTGACTTTGAGAATAAGAAGATAGCCGTCAAAAAGCAGTTACTGTTTCAAGATAAAAAATGGTGTTTTTGCCCGCTGAAAACGAAAAATGCTTATCGTAGTGTAAATATAACGGATAGCTTTTGTACTTATTTAAAGAATTTGAAAGCACAGCAGGACGAAAATCGAGCTATTTATGGCGACGGATATAAGCGAAATTTTGTTACAGAAAGATTGATTAAGAACAAAGAAAACCTTATAGAAGTAACAGACTTTGTAAATGTTAAAACAAATGGCGAAATGCTTACAACCAATAGCATAAAATTCTTATCCCGAACAATAAGAGATGATTTAGGAATACAGTTTAAATTTCATAATTTGCGTCATACATATGCTACTATTCTTGCAGAGAGCGGAATAAGTCCGAGGTACGTTCAAGAAATGCTTGGACATTCAAAACTTGAATTTACACTGAAATATTACACTCACGTCACAGAAAAAATGGGAGCATTAGCAAGAAACACATTAGAATCATCAGTTACCTTTGACGCATTTAAATAAGTAGAAACTTAATTTTTAAGAGGGTACTTTATAATAGGTACTCTCTTTTTTATTGTTTAAATCGAAAAATTTGGGAACTCGCAATGTATAAATAAATTAAGTATAGAACCGCATAGGCGAGCAAAAAAATCATATTTTAAATTTTAACCTGATAGATTTATAAAAGTATAAATTAGATGGTGTTACATTATCAAAAAATATTTATATTATAAAGTTGAACCAAGTAAATAAAAATTTATACTCCAAGAATAACTTTTGCTATTTTGTTATATAATATAACAAAATAGCAAAAGTTATTGACATTTCATAAGGATGGTGATATAATATGAATATAATAGACTTAGGAGTGAGATGCATGTTTACTTATATAGAATTAAGCAATTTTAAATCTTTCGGCAACATACGATTTGATTTTCGAAAGAATAAAAAACAATATAAGAAATTTATCGCAATATACGGTGAAAATGGTAGTGGTAAGTCAAATTTTGTATCAGCTATAGAATTGCTTAGTCATACTGTCACGAGTTTTGTAAATATCAAACATATAAAGCAATTAAGAATGATGTTAGAAAAAGATGAAGCAAACAAAGAACTTTTAAGTGAAGATTGGTTTAAAAATATAGGTTTCTTAGACATTTCTCAAAATTTAAAAAATTGTAGGATGATAGACAATAATGATATATCAACTGTAACTTATGGTTTTTTAATTGATGAAGTAGAAGGATATTATACTTTTTCTTTTGATGATAAAACTATAGTAAGAGAAGAATTATATTATTTAAATAATAAGCAAAGAGGCAAGCTATTTACAATTGAAAATAAAGATAGCAATATTATTTCATATATTAGCCAATATTTGTTTAAGGACAAAAAATATGAAAATGATATAATGGAATTAAGTGAAATGTATTGGGGCAAACATAGTTTTTTGGCGCTTATATTGGGAGAAATAAAAGAAAAAAATAAGAAGTATATCGCAACCAATATATCAGAAAATTTGATAAAAGTTATTGATGGGTTTATGCAAATATTCATTTCATGCAAATCATCTCGATATCAAACAAGCATTACTGGTGGTTCTAATTTTAAATTTCGCGATTTTGAAAATGTAGACATTAAATTACAAAACGAAAAGCAAAAGAAAGAGTTAGAGTTAATCGAAAAGATTTTAAAAGATTTTTATACACAAGCATATACAGATATAATTGATATTTATTATGAGCAAGTTCCTACACCAGGAAATAATCAAATTGCAAGATACAAGCTTTATGGAAAAAAGATTATTGCTGGTAAAACACGTGTTATACCCTTCAGCCTTGAATCTGCCGGTACACAAAATGTTTTATCTGTACTTCGTGCAATATTAGAGGCTATAAATGGGCAAACAGTAGTTTATGATGAAATCGATAACGGCATTCATGATTTATTAATGAAAAATATTTTGATATCATTAAAAGATGAAATTACAGGACAGCTTATTATAACTACACATAATACTTTATTATTAGAAGAATTGGATTCAAAATCAGCATATGTTATTTATACCGATTTTGATGGCAATAAAGACGCACGTTGCTTTGATGATTATGATATAAGAATACAATCAACTAATAATGCAAGAAAACTTTATTTAAATGGAATTTTTGGAGGTATTCCATATAATTCAGAAATAGATTATTCAAAAATGCATATTGAAAAAAACAATTTGGAGGAATAGCATGTGAAAAAATCTATGAAAAAACATATATCTCCAAATTATACTACAGCCATAGTTATTGTACATGGAGATTCGGAAGAACAAATTGTAAGACACATTAAAAGTAGTTTAAGATTAAATTTATATATCCATCGTCGAAAGACAAGTATACAGCTTAATGGATTAGTTCATGAACTCCAAACAAATTTCAAAGATATTAGACAATTGTCTAAAAATCCACATATAGAATTAAATATAAAGAAGAAAGAAATTTTAGGATTTAAGATTTTTACTATAGTAGATACAGATGATTGCACCCAAGAAGACAAAAAGTTATATATTAATAATAAATTATTTGAAGGATATAATTTAAAAGATTATGTTATTCCAATATATACCGCTCCCAAACTTGAACATGTTTTGTTCAAAAGCGGATTAATACCAAAAATATATAATGATAGTGAAAAAGTAAAAGAATATTGCAAAATATTCCCTATATCAAGAGAACCATATGGAGTTTCAAAAATTGATGATATGGAAAAGTTGTCTAATAAGTTAAGAGATAATTCAGATACTAATCTTGAAATATTTATTGATTATTGTATACAACAAGCTAAACAAAATAAAATTTCGGGGTTATATAATAATTTTAGATAGAATCAAAAAAACACAAAATTTTAATATAAATCATTCACAATCACTATCTGATAGTTATTGTGAATAAAATAGAATATAAAAAAGCGATTTCAATTTAATTATTGCAATCGCTTTTTTTATATAAAAGTAAAGTTAGAAGGTGAAAATATTGGCAGTATTTAAAATGGGGGTAACAGATTATGCAGTTTGATTATTTTTATGGTGATGAGGCAGAACAGTTTACGTTTTACAGAATACCGAAAGTGCTTATAACATCTCAACAATTAAAAAAAGTATCAGACAGTGCAAAATTGCTCTATGGTCTTATGCTGGACCGTATGGGGTTATCAATTCGTAACGGTTGGTTTGATGAGCAGAATCGTGCGTACATATTTTTTACGGTGAATGACATAATGGAGCAGATGAATTGCAAAACAGAAAAAGCAACCAAATTAGTTGCAGAACTTAAAGGGATTGGTTTGATTGAACGTGTTAAACAAGGACAAGGAAAGCCGTCGAAAATATATCTCAAAAAATTTATTAATTCTAATAATGATATTGAGAAATCAATAGTTTCGATAAACGAAAATCAGGACTTCGGAAAATCAAAAGTGCAGACTTTTGAAAATCGAAAGTTAAGAGTTTCGGAAGTCGAAAATGCAGACTTTCGACAGTCGAAATGTAATTATACTGATATAAATAATACTGATTTTAATAATATCAATTCTATCAATCAATCTGAAAAACTTTCACATCCCCCAACTGAAAGTTGGATTGAAAAATACAATAAAACAATTTCACAGATAAAATCGCAAATTTCATATGACAGTTTAATCCTTACTAATGACACGGGCATAATTGATGACATTGTTGAGGTTATGGCTGATGTTATGTTGTTGGATACTCCGTCTTATAAAATCGAAAAAAAAGAAATTCCATCAGAGATAGTACGGATACGGTATAAACAACTGACGTATGAAAAAATAGAAACTCTGTTACTGGATTTCAATAATATAAATTATAAAATTCACAGTAAAACATCATATTTAATATCATCATTATACAACGTATCAAAAACCGCTGAAACGTCATTGACGAACAAAGTTAAGCACGATATGTGTGATTTATGTTGAAAGGAAGTGGTGCAGTATGGAGGACAAGCGTATGAATATCAGTCTGACAGATGACGATAGCAATAAAAGTGAAGAAATAAAGGCTGTTTCTCTATCGGAATTAAAACCATTTGTAGAACAGCCTTTTAAAGTGCTGATTGATGAAGATATGAACGAATTAGTTGAAAGCATACAACAACACGGCGTGTTGTCACCTATTATTGCAAGACCGCATAAAGACGGCGGATATGAAATTTTATCAGGTCACAGGCGAGCAAAAGCGTGTGAATTGGCAGGAATTAAAGAAGTGCCTGTAATTATTAAAAATATTGATGACGATACTGCAACAATCTTGCTTGTAGACAGTAATTTGCAACGTGAAAATATTTTACCGAGTGAGAAAGCATATGCTTATCAAATGAAGTTGGCAGCTATGAAACGTAAAGCCGGCAGACCAACCAAAGAAATTTATGTCCAAATTGGACATAATTTAGCCGAAAAAACTTCACGCGAAGAATTCTCAAAGGAAATCGGTGAAAGTCCTACGCAAGTACAACGATATATTCGTTTAACAAATTTGATTGACCCTATTCTTGATATGGTGGATAACAAACAAATCGCAATGAACGCAGCGGTAGAAATATCTTATCTCGGTTCCAAAGAACAGTTTGATGTGTTAAAAACAATAGAATCAGAAGAAACCTCCCCCACAATCGAACAAGCGAAAAAACTTCACCGATTTTCAACAGATGGACAATTGAATGATAGCGTCATCTTGTCTATTATGCAGGAACATAAAGCCAACAAAGTAAAAATCACATTAAAAGAGGACAGATTAAGAAAATATTTCCCCAAAGCATTTACGGTACAGCAGATGGAAGAAGTTATTGATAAATTACTTGCAAATTGGGCACGGAAACGAAATGAGCCTGAAAGATAATACAAAGAGAAAGGAATTTTTTATAATGCAAAACAGAAGAATTTTAACAGGAATAATGACATTTATACTACTTATGAGCTGCTCATTAAGCTCATATGCAATAACGACACAATTATTAAAGAACTATGATTCTTTAGGTGGCGGCGTTGTATATAGATACGACAAAGACACAAAAACGGTTACTATATCGAAAGAACTATCCGGCAACGGAGCAACGTCAAGGTATGCAGAGTCACCGTTTGAGGGTAGCGATATAGAAAGTGTTGTTATCAATGATGGTGTAAAAGAACTTACTATGAATTTATTTTGTAAAGCTAAAAAACTGAAAAGTGTTACTATTCCAAATTCGGTTACACTGATAGGACGAGGCACGTTTGAAGATTGCGAATCATTGACGAATATAAACATTCCTGACAGTGTAAAAAATATTGAGTATCAAGCATTCAAAGGTTGCACAAATTTAAAAAGTATAAAAATACCGTCAAACGTAGAAGAATTAGGGCAATATGTGTTTTATCAATGCAGTAAATTAGAAAGTGTGGTAATAGAAAACGGCACAAAACTTACTGTAATTCCTCACGGTGCATTTCAAGAATGTACAGAGTTAAGCAAAATATCTATCGCAAACGGAATAACAGATTTAAATGGTCGTGCGTTTGAAGATTGCAAATATTTAACCGACATAGCCTTACCCGATACGGTAATTAATATAAGTCAAAGTGCATTTCGTAATTGTGTTAGATTGAAAACAGTAAATTTATCACAAAATTTAGAGAATGTTGATGATAGTGCATTTCGTGGTTGTGTTGAACTTAGTGATATAAATATTCCGACTTCGCTGAAAACAATCGGAAATTATGCGTTTTCCGATTGCAAAAATTTATCAGATATAACAATTCCGGCTCAAACAGACAGTATAGGAACTGCGGCATTTAAAGATTGCGGCAATATATATGTTGACGAAAGCAATGATAATTTTATATGTGATGATTTGATTTTATATTCAACAGATAAGTCACGATTATTGCATTGTAGTACAAATTATTGCGAAGAATACAAAGCACCCGAAACTGTAACAGACATTGACGCTTATGCGTTTTCAAGTTGCTCACTTCTAAAAAAAGTCGATTTATCAATATTAAAAATAAACCAACTTTCAGAAGGAATATTTAATAATTGCACATCATTAGAAAATGCTATTATTCCAAATGGAGTTGAAAAAATAAAATCGTATGCTTTTTATAATGCACAGAGCTTGGAATCTGTAATCATTCCTGAGTCCGTAACAAACATTGACATAAGGGTTTTTAACAATAACAATGTTTTGGGCAAATTTATAACCGATGATGAATCAAAAGTAAATATCGGCTTACTTAATGATAAAAATTCAATTATTTTTAATTGGAAAGCAGTAACACTTGGCAAAACAACAGATGTTGACGATACGTCAATTACCTTTTCGCTAAATGTTGATGAAACCAATCAGATAGATGAATTAAAATATGAGATAGGCGAATATGACAAACAATATTTTGCGTTAGGCGGACAGAGTGTAGAAAACAAAGAAATCAAAATAACACAAGGTACAGAAAAAGTATCCATTTACAGTAGAGATATTGTCGGAAATGAAACGGTCAATATATGTGATATTCCTAATTTTGATTTACCGACAGCCGACGATATAACATATGGGCAAACATTAGGTGACAGTGAATTGACTGTATCGGGAGTTAATAGTATTGATGGCGTATGGGTATGGAAAGACCCCGATATTATGCCTGTTGCAGGTACAAATCCTTATACAGTGATATTTATACCTGAAGATACCCAAAATTATAATTCTATCACGGCAGAGATTTTCGTCACTGTAAACAAAGCTGTTCCCGAATACACTATACCGACAGATTTAACGGCAGTATATTCTCCCGACCTAACACTTGCGGATATTGAATTGCCAGATGGTTGGACTTGGGTGGAAAGCAATACACCATTATCAGCGTCTGAAAAAACTTATTCGGCGATATTCACTCCGTTAGATACAGAGAATTATAAAAGCATAACAGTAGATGTAACTGTTACAGTTAGCAAAGCCGTTTCCGAATATACTGTACCGACAGATTTAACATCTGTATATTCACCGAAACTTACACTTTCGGATATTGAATTGCCTGACGGATTTTCGTGGAATGAGCCTGACACAAAATTGTGTGTTCCCGGAGGTGAATATAAGGCTACATATACTCCCAACGATATTGATAACTACACAACCGTAGAATTGACTTTAAACGTAGAAATCAAAAAATATACACCGATTATCGGTGTTGATATTCAGTTACCGACAGCGAGTGATATAACATACGGACAAACATTAGGCGACAGTGTATTAACACCGTCTGAAAATGATGTTATCGATGGTGAATGGTTATGGGAAGAAAGTGATGTTACACCGTCTGATGATGACAATTCGTATAATGCGATTTTTGTTGTTGATGATGAAAATTACGAAACTGTATATGTTGAAGTTCCTGTTAAGGTGAAAGAAACATCAAGCAATAAACCGTCAAATTCGGGAAGTTCGTCAAGTAAAGGACATTCCCATAAGCAAACAAGTATCGGAAACAAATCCGATAAAGTTGATGAGGTAGCAAATAATGACGTTACAGATAATGTTGTAGCAGATAATGACGTTGCAATTACAGTTGCCGAGTATGATGTGCCGTATATTTTGGGATATGAAGATAATACATTTAGACCGAATGAAAAAATTACACGAGCAGAAGCAATAACCGCAATTGTAAGAGCAAAACAGTTTGCAATCAAAGAAAACGTAAAACCATCGTTTTTGGATATATCAAGTCATTGGGCAAAAAGCTATATTGATACCGCAGCTGCTTTAAAAATTGCAGACGGTTATGAGGATAAAATGTTCAAACCCGACAATTATATTACCCGTGCAGAATTTGCAAAAATAATTGCGGTGCTTATAGGCGAAAATGTTCAGAACAAATCCTCAAATTTTGCTGACACAAAAAATCATTGGGCTGAAAATTACATCGCAGTATTATCTGAAAAAGAAATCATTAAAGGATATGACAATAATATGTACAAGCCTAATAAGCCGATTACTCGTGCAGAGGCTGTTACTATTATAAATAAAGCGGTATCAAGAAATTGCAAATCCGATATTAAAATTAATTTTACAGATGTTCAAAAAACACATTGGTCATATGATGAGATATTGAAAGCAGCCGGCAAGTAATGAATTGGAGTGAAAACTCCTTTTTTTATTGCCTAAATTGAGAAAGGTTGTGATGTTTATGGCGTCAAGCAGAAGTCCGGATATAAATTATAACGGCAGTGGCTATTTTGATGAAACTGCCCGTAATGCAATTATAAATGCTGACCGCAAACAACTAACCGAACGCAGAAAGCGTGTTATAAATAAATTTTATGAAATTGCGGCAGCCGAGGGATTCCGAATAGACAGCTATATCAAATTATCAGAGATTGGAGATGAGGAAATGTATAAAGACTGCTTTGCGAGAACTGAGCGGTGCAGTATTTTGAAAAAAATGATTTGTAAAAATAATGACTGCCCGTTTTATAAATCAAAGAAACAACACGAGGAGGATATTAAAAAATATCCCCAATTCAATCACATACAAAAAGAATCTGACGAAGATGATATGTGTGACAAACAGAAATCTTGAAAGGTAGCCTGCGATTATGATTACAGCAAGAATAAATTTTTTATAAAACAACATTACTGTCAATTTATCTCAAACACCTATCCGCTTACGCGATGATTTGCAGAATATAGGTGTACTTACTTCGCAGAATTTAATCTTACTTGATAATTCTCGTACTCTTAAAATTGAGTTGTACCCTAAAGATAGTTGCGGTAAATATATTTTAAGATTGATAGACAAAGAATCTGATACACTTGGTGCAGTCAACAAATTATGCTACTCTATCCGTTGTATGGACGCACGCGACAAGACGCGTTTTTTTTATAATCTTAAAAATGGTGATTACAATACAATATCAGACGCACAGCGGGACGCAGACAAAATGCGTGAACAACGCAAAATAAAAAACAGACAAAACAAAAAATACAGATAGCGAGGTAGATATTATGACCGATGAAACACAACGTATTTTTAATCTGTTACAGACCGCAACAAAAGCAATAGCCGACAGTAATGTATGGAGATATTTTCTAAAAACTGCTGCGTGGCATTTTAAATATTCGTTTAACGACCAAATACTTATCTTTACACAAAAGTCAACGGCAACGGCGTGTGCAAGTATGGACGATTGGGTAAACAAAACGAAAAGATGGGTAAATAAGAACGCGTCCCCTATCGCACTTGTGCGTGAAAACGGGAATCAATATTACCTTAAATATGTGTTTGATATTTCCGATACAAATAGTTTTGGTAATCGTGAAATAAATCTATGGCAATATGACAATCGCTATGAAAAAGCCGTTATAAATACACTTGAAAAATCTTTTGGCAAGTTAAAAGGTGCAACTACTGATATTGACGCTATAATTTGTGCTGCAAATAATGCTGTCAATGACAGAAAAAATGAGTATTTACGCGACCTAAAGTATGTAAAAGGCAATAGTTTTTTATCAGGACTTGATAATGTTAATCTTGATGTACGTTTTCGGCAAACAGCCGCAGCGTCAGTCGCATATATGATTATGCAACGTATGGGCTTACAACCCGAAAATACCTTTGACGGATATGATTTTCAATATATACGCGACTTTAATACAGTCGAAACAATGAATATCCTCGGTAATGCCGTGAGTACGATTTCGGAGGACATATTACGGAATATTTCAAGAACAATTCATTTTGAACGAAAAAAATTTGCGAAAATGAAAACATCGTATATAATGAAAATAACAAAGAAAATAACATTGTTCAAGAAGAAAGGACTGATAAAAATGACAGGAGCAGTATCATACACGAAAATCGGGGATTACAGAATACCCAATTTGACAGTACCGACAAAAACATATCAGATAGGCAAATACGGAATGTTGAGGAGAACATATCTGAACGAACACCGTCCGAATCTATACTCAATTTTAATGATGAAAGGCGAGCTTCTGAAACATTTGGAGGAGATAGACAAATCGACGACACAACAAGTACAGACGATAGTCAATCAGATGGCAAAAGCAGAGGGATTGACGGAGGAATTGAAAGCGACAGACCCGTTATTATGGACGAGCAGAATGAACAATATTCTCCATTCAGCGGAGGAAATCGTCTTATCCGAAATGGTGTACAACTAAGCATATTTGATATGCCACTCCCTACCGAGGAGGAACAAAAAGAATATATTATGAAAGCGGAGCAAGCAAGAAGCTCCGCTTTTTCTATGCCTCAACAAATTATTGATGAAATTTTGACAACAGGCAATAATGATGTGGACAGTATTATTAAAATATGTATTCAATACAGTAAAAATAAATCAGCCGCCGAAAATATAGATTTTCTGAAAAATGAATACGGTATAGGTGGCAAAGGATTTATTTTTGACGGTAACAAGGTATCTATATGGTGGAATGACGAGGGTATTCGTGTTGCATACGGCGAACGTGCAAACGGACGCGGTGAACTTCTACCGTGGGAACGCATTGATAAACGTATAGGTGAACTGTTGGAAATTGGAAGATTTGCACCACAAGAGAGCATTGACAAAATGGACGCGTTTGAACGAAAACAAGCAGCAGACAGTTTTTTTGAAATGTATCGGGATTTAAATGACGATACATACCCTGAGTTAAAATCACATTTTAATAAAGAATGGTTTGTCAACTCAGCTACTGATACAGGCAATAATATAGCAGAATTATTTAAGGAATCGGAAAATGTCGCATTTGCGGTTAAGGTTACAGAAACAATGACAAATCTATACGCAAATAATAAAGATATTATGCGTATTCATTGGTATTCGCCGAATAAAGTGCTACCGAGATTGAAAGATTTACAACTTGAACGCAGAAATTTTTTCGCAAATAATTATCAGCAGAACAATGCCGCACCATTTATAACAGAGGACGAAATTGATAATCTGCTTACACGCGGCAGTGGTTTTGCTATGGGAAAATGTAGAATTTATCTGTACTTCAAAGAGCATACAGACACTAAAGCACGCATTGCTTTCCTGAAGAACGAATATGGTACAGGTGGTTATGGCGGAGGAATATTCCGCGAATGGCACGACGCAAAAGGAATTGAGTTTAGTCGCGGTAATATAACTGCACCATATGCGAAGGTACATATCAAATGGAACGAAGTTGCAAAACGTATTGACAATCTTATAAAATCGGGCAAATATTTGACTGAACGTGAGGTTGCCGAGGATGTTCCAAAATATTTATCAGAACAGGAAACTTTACGAATACAAAATGAACGGCTAAAATTTCTTAGTGACACAAAAAATTTGACACCGTTAGAGCGACAGCAGAAACTAACAAAAAGTCTTGTATATTTTATAAATACGATTGATTATTCTGATAAACACAAGCTCAGTTTATTTGAAACATCTGAAACAGACGAAGTATCAGAAATTCAGATTTCCGATTTAATCTCCAATGCAGATACAAGACAACAGTTAATTGATGACTTGGAGCATATAAAATCATCTACGACAGATATTTCCGCACGCAATAATGCGAGTTGGATTGCAAATGACCTGAAAGCCGCAAAATTTATAACCTTTACAAGAGTAGGAGATTTTTATGAGATTTACGGCAGCAAAGTCACAGAAGTTGCAAAGATTTTGGATATTGCGGTTACCCAAAAAGCAATGGACAACGAGCAAATTTCGATGACAGGTTTCCCCATTGCTACATCTCAAAAATATGCTCAAATATTAAACGCTAATGGATATTTCGTAAATATTTCAGAAAATGCCAAGGCAAAAGATGATGAACAACTTACTGATATTAAATCCGACAGTACATCTGAAATCATAGATGAGCAGCCAGAACAAGCCGAAGACTATTCTGAATATATCGGCAAGGAAATTACCGTTGATGACCATAAATTTGTTGTTGATAATATTAATGCTGATTTTGGCAACGTCAGTTTGCGTGATATTTCGTTTCAGAATAGCACAGGTTTCCCTATATTTCGGAGCGAAAGCATTGAATGGCTGAAAAACATCATTCAAGAACAACCTCAAGAACAGACTCAAAAACAGACTCAAAAACAGACTGAATTACCGCCACCGAATATAACAAAACCTACACCTGTTCAAAATCAAGTTATATATCCTGAAATACCCGTATCAGAACGTCATAATTTTGTTATCACCGATAACGAACTCGGATATGGAACGCCAAGCGAGAAATATGCGGCGAATATTGCAGCTATACAAACATTGAAACAGGTTGAAAGCGAACACCGACTTGCCGACAAAAAAGAACAGGAAACACTATCACGTTATGTCGGTTGGGGCGGTCTTGCAAACTATTTTGAAGAAACGCACCCTAAATACAATGAATTAAAATCATTGCTTACCGATGACGAATATGAGCAGGCTCGCTCAAGCGTTCTAACTTCTCACTTCACTCCCCCAGTAGTCATACGTTCAATGTATAAGGCTTTGGAAAATATGGGATTTCAAAATGCCAATATTTTAGAGCCGTCGTGAGGCATAGGAAATTTTATGGGATTTATGCCCGAAAATATTTCCGAAAGTAAAATTTACGGCATTGAGATAGACAGCATAATAGGCAGAATAGCACAACAACTCTATCAGAAAAATCGTATTGCAATCCAAGGTTTTGAAGATAGTACACTACCGGATAGTTTTTTTGACGTTGCTATCGGTAATGTTCCGTTTGGTAATTTTAAAGTTTTGGAAAAGAAATATGATAAATATAATTTCTTAATTCACGACTTTTTCTTCGCTAAAACATTGGACAAAGTTAGACCGGGCGGTATCGTTGCGTTCATAACATCAAGCGGCACAATGGACAAACAAAATTCAAAGGTCAGAAAATACATAGCACAACGTGCCGAACTTGTCGGTGCAATACGCTTGCCAAACGATACGTTTAAGAAAAATGCAGGTACAGAAGTAACAGCGGATATTCTGTTTTTACAAAAACGCGACAAAATGATTGACATTGAGCCTGATTGGATACATACCGGACTACACGAAACGGGACAACCGATAAATCAATATTTTATCGATAATCCCGATATGATACTCGGTGAATTAGTCGAAGAAAGCGGTCCATATGGTATGCAGTTAAACTGTAAGCCACGCAATAACGCAAACCTTGATGAATTGCTTGATAAAGCAATTCAGAATATTCACGCTAAAATTACAGAATATACAATCGATGATATTGATGATATTTCAGCTAATGAAAGCATATCAATCCCCGCCGACCCTGCCGTTAAAAATTTCAGCTATACCATAGTAGACGGTGATGTATATTTTCGTGAAAACAGCGTGCTGAACAAAGTAGAATTGAATGATACTGCTAAAAATCGCGTAAAGGGTATGGTTGAAATCCGTGATTGTGTTCGTGATTTAATCGAATATCAAACAAACGATTTCCCTGATTATGAAATCAAAAAACAACAAGAAAAACTTAATAATCTGTATGATAATTTCACAAAGAAATACGGAATTATCAATTCACGAGGTAACAGTAGTGCATTTTCATCAGACAGTAGCTATTTTCTTCTTTGTTCATTGGAAATATTGGACGATGACGGAAATCTGAAACGCAAAGCAGATATGTTCACAAAGCGTACCATAGGAGCAAAAAAAGAAATTACACACGTTGATACGGCAAGTGAAGCATTGGCAGTATCTATCAGTGAAAAAGCAAAAATTGATATGGAGTTTATGACTTCACTTACCGACAAGACTGAGCAGGAATTGTTTGATGACTTAAACGGTATCATATTTCGTAATCCGTTATACGACGCTGAAAACGAACAGTATTTTCCCAAATACCTTACGGCAGATGAGTATTTATCAGGCAATGTTCGTGAGAAATTGCGTATTGCACAGGAACACGCAAAAACAGACAGTAATTTTAATATCAATGTTAAAGCATTAACCGATATACAACCCAAAGACATTAGTGCCAGCGAAATCACAGTAAGAATCGGTACTACTTGGATACCCGCAGAATACATCAAGCAATTCACATTTGAATTAATTAATCCATCATCATATGCGAGAGATAATATCGATATTCAGTATTCAAAATTGACAGGCGTTTGGAATGTATCGGGAAAATCTTGCGATAGGGGCAATATCAAAGTAAATAAAACATACGGCACTAATCGTATTAATGCACTTAAAATTATTGAGGACACGCTAAATCTAAGAGATGTCCGCGTTTTTGATTATAAAGAAAATGAGGATGGCAAACGCATAGCTGTACTAAACACCAAAGAAACAACCATAGCACAACAGAAACAAGAGGCTATAAAAGCCGCATTTGATAATTGGATATGGAAAGACCCAGAAAGACGAAATACACTTGTAAAGATGTATAACGAGAAGTTTAACAGTATCCGCACACGCGAGTATGATGGAAGTCATATCACATTCAACGGTATGAATCCCGAAATACAATTACGTCCACATCAAAAAATGCGGTTGCACGAATTATGTACGGTGGTAATGCCCTATTGGGACACGTTGTAGGTGCCGGTAAGACTTGGACAATGGCAGCCGCAGCGATGGAACTAAAGCGAATTGGTCTTTGTAATAAATCACTTTTCGTTGTGCCTAATCACTTAATTGAACAATGGGCAAGCGAATTTTTACAGTTGTATCCTGCTGCGAATATTCTTGTCGCCACAAAAAAGGATTTTGAGAAAAAAAACCGTAAGAAGTTTTGTGGCAGAATTGCAACAGGTGATTATGACGCTATCATAATGGGGCACTCTCAGTTTGAAAAAATTCCTATGTCGATAGAAAGACAAAAACAGATACTTAACCAACAATTACGAGCAATTATGGACGGTATAGTTGAAGCCAAAGAGCACGACGCAGAACGATTTACCATAAAACAAATGGAACGTACAAAGAAAAATATTAAAACAAAAATTGATAAACTCAACAAGCAAGACCGCAAGGACGATGTTGTTACGTTTGAAGAATTGGGCGTTGACAGATTATTTGTAGATGAGGCTCACAATTACAAGAATTTATTTCTTGTTACAAAAATGCGTAATGTCGGCGGTATAGCACAGACCGACGCTCAAAAATCCAGTGATATGTTTATGAAATGTCAATACCTTGACGAACTCAAAGGCGGCAAAATATTTGCCACAGGTACGCCAATAAGCAATTCAATGGTTGAATTATATACAATGCAACGGTATTTGCAATACGATATGCTAAAAAAACACAATTTAGAACATTTTGACGCGTGGGCGTCTACATACGGCGAAACAGTCACTGCTATTGAACTGTCCCCCGAAGGTACGGGATATCGAGCAAAGACTCGATTTGCAAAATTCTTTAATATCCCCGAAATTATGACTATGTTTCGTGAGGTTGCAGATATTCAGACTGCGGATATGCTTAAATTACCTGTACCGAAAGCGGAATATCATAATATAGCGGTTGAGCCTACCGAAATTCAACGTGAAATGGTAGCCGAACTCGGCGAACGTGCGGAAGATGTCCGCAACAATAAGGTTGACCCTACTGTTGATAATATGTTAAAAATCACAAATGACGGACGTAAACTTGCTCTTGACCAACGATTAATGAATGATAGGCTTCCTGATGAAGAAGGCACAAAATTGTCTGTTTGTGCAAACAATGTTTTCGATATATGGAAAAAAACATCGGATTTCAAAGGTACGCAGCTTATTTTTTGCGACACTTCCACACCTAAAAAAGATGGTACGTTTAATGTGTATGATGATATTCGACAAAAACTAATAGATAAGGGCGTACCCGAAAGTGATATTGAATACATACATAATGCAGATACCGATGTGAAGAAAAAAGAATTGTTTGCAAAAGTGCGAAGTGGTGATGTGCGTATTCTACTTGGCTCAACGCAGAAAATGGGTGCAGGTACAAATGCCCAAACGCTATTATATGCATTACACGATATAGATTGCCCGTGGCGACCGTCGGACTTGGAGCAACGTGCCGGAAGAATTATCCGTCAAGGCAATACGAACGATACTGTACATATTTACCGTTATGTCACCAAAGACACATTTGACAGTTACAGTTATCAGCTTGTTGAGAACAAGCAAAAATTTATATCACAAATAATGACGTCAAAAGCCCCTGTCAGAATGGCAGAGGATATTGACGAAACCGCCTTATCGTATGCCGAGATTAAGGCACTTGCCACAGGCAATCCACACATCAAGGAAAAGATGGAACTTGATAATGAAATAGCAAAATTAAAGCTATTGAAGTCAAATTTTATGAGTGAAATTTATGACCTTGAAAATAAGGTAATAAAATTCTATCCAAAGGAAATACAAAGGCTTACGGAACAGATTGCAGGTGCAGAAAAAGATATTAATGTAGTCAAGCAACACCCGAAACAGGAAGATACATTTAATACTATGACGATTGACGGAGTCGGTTATTATGAAAAGGATAAAGCAGGTGCGGCACTTATAGAACGGTGTAAAACAATGACTTCAACCGACCCTACCATTATCGGTGAATACAGAGGTTTTAAAATGATTTTATCGTTTGACTCGTTGTATAAAATGCACAGGCTTACACTTCAAAATTCACGGTCATATACACTCGAAATTGGTACTGATGTGTTCGGTAATATTCAACGTATCGACAACGCACTTGCAAGCATTCCAAAATTAAAAAAGGATTGCGAGCAAACTCTTATAGAAACAAAAAAGCAATTTGAAATTGCAAAGGTTGAGAGCAAAAAGGAATTTCCGCGTGAAACAGAGCTTGCAAGTAAAATCAAGCGTGTTGCCGCACTTGACGCATTGTTAAATGTTGATAAAAAACACAGTGAGATTATGGATATCCCCGATGAAACACCTCAAAAAAATGTATCAATGGAAAGATGATTATGATAAAAACTCTACAATAAAAGGTGGAATAAAAAATGAGAAAATTTGAAAACGGACTTAAAGTTATCGGCACGGACTTAGGGTATGGAAATATAAAAACCGCTAATACCGTAACGCCGACAGGACTTACCGTATACGATACCGAGCCTATATTTCAGGGCAATACTCTTGAATACAACGGAAAGTATTACCGTGTCGGTGAAAATCACAAAGAATTTATTGCCGATAAATCTGTTGACGATGATTTTTACATATTAAACCTTATGGCAGTTGCTCGCGAGTTGCAACGCACAGGAACATATACTGCAAGTGTTTATCTTGCGACAGGCTTACCTATTACTTGGGTACGCACACAACGTAACAGTTTCAAAGCGTATCTTATGAAAAATACGCTTGTGGATTTCCGATATAACGGCAATGATTTTCATATTAAGTTTGTTGGGTGCAGCATTTATCCACAAGGCTACCCCGCTATTGTTGAGCATATCCACGAATTTAAGGGTACAAATATTCTTGCCGACATCGGTAACGGCACAATGAATATCCTATACATTCAAAATAAAAAACCTATCGAAATTAAGTCGTGGACTGAAAAACTCGGAGTTAATCAATGTGTTATCCGTATTAAAAATACCGTTATGGATATGTACGGTGTAAAAATTGATGATAGCATTGTGGAACAGTATTTACGTTTTGGCAAAGCTGATGTTTCGGACAAATATCTGCAAATACTTCATAAAACCACTACGGAATATGCCACAGATATTTTCGCAGCATTACGCAAATATGAATACAACGCCGACTTGATGAAACTGTATATAATCGGCGGTGGCGGCTGTATTGTAAATAATTTTGCAGACTATGATAAAGAGCGTGTTATCATAATTGATGATATATGTGCCGCCGCAAAAGGTTTTGAATACCTCGCATATATGCAGTTAAATAGGAGGTCATAACAATATGGACATACATCAATGCTCTGTCAGATTTAACGACAATAATATCAATCAGCACAAGGCGTGGGAATATCTCCAACACAGAGATACGAAAAAATATCCGTCCTATGCAGCACTTATTGCAGAATCTGTCGTCTACTTTATTGAACAAGATAATACACGCACCGAAAATAAAATAATCGAACAAGAAAACAAGCTGATTGATAAGATATGTAAGGCTGTACAAAAATGTATTGCGGACGCATTATCAAGCGAAATTCTGAAACAGGTTTTTAATTCCGATAAAAATTCGGAAGATAATATCGAATCTGAAAGCAATATATCCGATGTTGATTGGGATTACTTATGCGGTAATGATAATTGATATATAAAAATACGCATTTGATGTCAAACAAGATATCAAATCGGCTTGAAATGATAGCAAATCGAAAGCAAAACAAGATAATTTGATTTGATCAAAAATTAATACAAAATTCGTGCTATCAGATTCAGTTAAAATGATATCAAGATTGATATTAAAAATATACAAAATGATGTAAAGGTGATTAAAATGCAGAACTATAAATCAGAAATAATTACAAGTAAGGTTTTTAATATAAGGGCTAATACAGCACAGGAAGCATTAGATTTCATATCACACGCATATTTAAACAGTGATATTGTTGATACAAATAACGCAAATACGCAGTTTGTACTATTTTCCTGTAAGTCAAATGACGGTACGGACAATGGCGAATATATGGCGGTCAGAAACGGCAATAGTTTTGATATTGTAAATACGAACAATCAGTAATACTGTCAAGGCTTTGCCTTTGGTACGGGCAAGCATAGCATTTTGCTATCCAAAATGCAACTTGTTAGTGGCTTCGCCCCTAAAACCCCAACGATTGAAGGTGGTAATATTGAGAAAACGCAATCAAGCGATATTGATACGCTTAACCGATAATGAAAAAAATCATTTGCAACGTCAAGCTGCTAATGCAGGTTTGAAAATGGAGCCGTTTATACGAAAGCTGATAATGGGAGTTAATATAAGTCCACGTCCGCCGAGCAATATTGTAAATCTCATACGAGAAGTAAATCGTATCGGTAATAATATAAATCAGATTGCAAAAAAGGTAAATTCGGAAAACTGCATAAATCAAGCACAGCTCGATGAAATACTGCACTTGCTCGGTGAAATATATCGTGAGGTCAAAAACTGATGGCGATTGTAAAAGTTTATGCCGTGCGAAACAAACTGCACCGAGCAATAAATTATGCGGCTAACGAAGAAAAAACCTCACTTGAAAGATTAATCGGTTATGCCGCCAATCCCGACAAGACAGAACAACGTATATTTGAAAGTGTTTTAAACTGTAATTCGGTTGAAACTGCCTTTGATGAAATGGTCGCTACAAAACGGAAATACAGTAAAGAGGATAAAGTCCTTGCCTATCACTATATACAGTCCTTTAGTCCGGGAGAATTAACACCCGAACTTGCACATAGTATTGGAGTACAATTTGCAAAGGAATGTTTCGGTGATAGATTTGAGGTAGTTATAGGAACGCACCTTGACCGCAAACATCTACATAATCATATAGTTGTAAATTCCGTTTCATTTTTAGACGGCGGCAAATTTCGCTCTACTCCTAAAAGCTATTATAATGTAATCCGCAAAATTTCAGACAGGCTTTGCATAGAAAATGAACTATCCGTCATAGACAATCCAATTCACAAAGGTATGCACTATGCGGAATGGAAATCGTCAAATGATGGCAAGCCTACAATCCGTTCTCAAGTACGCGAAGAACTTGATGAGATTATAAAATCATCATACACAATGCAAATATTCTGGAAGGAACTCGAACGACGCGGATATACTGTACATCGAAAAGGCAACAATATAAAATATACGTCTATCATTCCCCCATTTGGTAAAAGACCGATAAGGATTGACAAGCTCGGCAATGAATATACCGAAAAAGCAATACAAGAACGTATTATAGCAGAGCGAAACGGTATCCGTACTATGTCACCATCACAGCAAAAGAAAGTATATAAATATAACGGAAATCTTAAAAAAGTACCGCGAAAAAAACTTAAAGGATTTCAAGCATTGTATTTTCATTACCTGTACTTGTTTAAGAAAATCCGCAAAAAACAGACACCTCAAAGGGTGTCATTTTTTATGCGTGATGAAATCATCAAATTTGAACGCTATCAAAAGCAGTTTAAGTTTTTACATATTCACGGAATAGAAAATGCAGAGCAATTACAGAAATATCAAACCGTGCAGGAACAGCGGATTGAGGACTTAACGGGAAATCGAAAAAAATTATACACTGAAAGGGATAAAACCAATGAACAAGCGGAAATCACACAACAAATTTCTAAAATCAATGACACACTCAAAATTTGCCGTGCAGATGTCAGAATGTGCAAAGCAATATTTGCAGACGCAAACCGCGTCAAAGAAAAGTATAATCAGGCACAGAAATTACAGACACAAGCAATGAAACACGAAAAACAATCTCGAACAAAGGAGGTAGTAGACAATGAACTCAAGTGGAGAAGTCGCTGATTTAATGGTAAAAGAGGGTATTCAGATTACCGAATCAAGCGTAAAGCTAATGGCACTCGGTGCAAAAAATCTTGCCGCAATCATAATAGCTCTCAATGAAGATAAGTTACAAGGTAAGACAAGTCTAAAAAAAATGCTTAAAGCGGAAAAACCGTTATGTATTATGCAGATTAAAGAAAATGACTTGAAAGCATTTAATACAGAATCTAAAAAATACGGTGTACTGTTTACCGCAGTATCAGATAAAACTAACAATACGGGAATTTGCGATATTATCGCCAAACAGGAAGATGTAACAAAATTAAATTACATTATGGAAAAACTCGGCTATGCTGCCCCTATTGCAAATACTCCCGATAAAGAGAATGCAGAAGTAGCTCAAGATAAATCACAGTCAAAAAACTCAGCACCCCGCGTGAAAGAAAATCCGTCAGACGGCAGATATACAAAACGCGGGGATACGGAACGAATGGGCAACAATTCTAAACCGTCTGTAAAAAATCAGATAAATAACATTAAGGCACAACGGGCAAAGAAACAAGCGGGACGCAATCCTGTTCGTCAGCATACGCGTACTGCACCAAAAATCAAGAAAGAGAGATAACGACAATGTGTTGTATTCATAGAATTGATGTATCGACTTATTTTAAGACGATTTTTATGTGAGAAATCAATAAACCTATATAGAATTTATGGAGGATTTACAAATGAACATAAAACTTAAGAACAAACTCAAGAAAATTTTATCAAGCGTAATGGCAGCAGGAATGTCTATGAGCCTTATTCCGTCAGTCAGCTTTACCGCACAATCAAATGAATATGTAGACCCTGCCGACGTATGGATTGAAGCGAACGGCAGAGCAAGTGAGTTTGATATAAACGCAACAGTAACTACGGGAACTATTTTCTGCCCTATATGCGATATGCCTACAACAAATATTTCATACCGCGTACCTGAATATACGCGTACTGGTGAAACGGCAATGAACCGTGGCGTTTATTATTCAGACGGTACTTGTATAGATGGAGTAAGCAAAGGCAATCTTGATGACGGAACACCGGGCGTTGACGCATTTTATACCGGCTATCATTGGAGTGCGACACGTTCATAAGTGAAAAGCTTATGCACTAAACAAAGAA
>ERZ773169.514-NODE-514-length-49322-cov-7.475430_pt1 | contig 49322 bp, 50 predicted proteins | sample MGYA00580536_ERZ773169 | MGnify/ENA primary metagenome ERZ773169 (study PRJEB29015, sample SAMEA2737814) | human gut metagenome | biome: human gut; feature: human-associated habitat; material: faeces | place: China | collected 2012 ... | reverse complement strand
GCGGCGGCGCGGCCTCGTCCGCTGTGCGGACGAGAGGGGGGTATCGTTTCCGGTTCCGGAGAAACCGGAAACGTATCCAGGGGGGACAGCGTCCCCCTGGAAGCCCGCAGGCACGGAAAAAGACCGCCTGCATTCACAGACGGCCTTTTCCACAAAGAGTAGGTAAAAAGAGTAAAGAAAGAAAAAATAATGAGAGATATAAGCAGATTAACGGGCGAAGCGGTTGTAGAACGCTTCCTCACGGTCACGGCCCATCAGCGCAGAATCTACACGATAACCATTGGAAAGCATCGCTGCAAGCGTCTCAAAATAACCACGAGTGTTCTTCATAAGGGTTTGACCTCCGTTTCAATGAATTCTTTTAATTTTGTCCGGTTTCCCTTGACAAGTATTATTATAGTTATTTTATATAAAAATGCAATTCGGATTTTGTTTAATATAATCAAAGAAAATCACTTGGTTTTTGTATATTAAGCACAAATTAAAAAGATGCAAAATGTAAGTAAAGCACAAATACTGGATATTTGACGGAAAATATGGGGATATGGGAACATTTTCGGGGGAAAAGCCGTGTTATGAGTGAAAGGAGGATGAGCGACATGTCAGATGGATTGCGCGAGGACGCATTTCTGGAGGATGCGATGGAGCGATACGGCGACGCCGTGTATCGGCTCGCACTCTGTCGTCTCGGCTCCCGCGCGGACGCGGAGGACGTTTATCAGGATGTTTTTCTGCGTCTGCTGCGCGATACGACGGCGTTTCGCGACGGTGAACATCTCAAGGCATGGCTGCTGCGCGTGACGCTGCACTGCTGCATTGATTTGCGGCGCTCGGCGTGGTGGAAGCGCACCGCGCCTCTGGAAGCCGCCGCAGATGCCGCCGCGCCGCTGGGCGAGGAGAAGGGCGCGCTCTGGCAGGCGGTCGAAGCGCTGCCGACCGATCTGCGTACCGCTGTGTGGCTGCACTATGTCGAGGGCTACGGCACGGACGAGATCGCGGAAATCGTGAGCTGCCGTCCGGCGACGGTGCGGACAAGGCTGCATCGCGCACGCAAAAAACTGCAAACCGAACTGAAAGGAGAGCTGAATGATGAACATGTGGGACGAAATGAAGAATATCAAGGCGCCGGACGAGCTGAAGGCGCGGACTCGCGCGGCGGTGCGTGAGGAAAAAAGCAGAGCGCGGCAGCCGGTCCGCAGCATGAGAGGCGGCATGAAGCGGCTGCTCGCGGCGGCGTGCGCATTTGCGGTCGTACTCGGCGGCGCGGCCCTGCACGGCAGACAGACCGGAAGCGATCCCGTGACGGACATCGCGCACACGTTCGGTCTGGTGGCATATGCTGCCGATACGGGCGAGATGCGTCAGCCGAAGGACAGCAAGATCGTGTTCGATACCGGCAGCGGCGCAGACGACCCGGAAAAGGGTTTCTACTCCGGTTGTCTGTTCAAGGTGACGGGCGAGAATATCAAAACCGTCTCCGCGACCATCGACAGGGGCGCGGTGTACCGCACAAAGACCGTCAAGGATACCTCGGCTGACCGCGATGAATGGGTGCGCACCATGTATCAGGGCACGAACCCCGCCATCGACGGCGCAGACCGGATCATGGTCTGGGGCAGTGACGAGATGCATATGTACGCCGACCTGTGCTGGAAGCTGGACAACGGCTTCACCGACGAGTACGACCCGGACGTCAGCTACGGCCTGTGGCTGCCCAGCCGGCAGGAGGACGCGGACGACGATCTTCAGGACTCGCGGCATAAGTCGGTGGACGGCTTTGAGGGCGCAAAGCTGACCGTCACCATTACCTTCAACGATGGTTCGGAGCAGACCCGCTCGATGACCCTGCACACCGGCAAGCTGGGCGTGGAATACAAGGATGATACGTCTGGTCCGAGCCTGACCGGCGAGGTGCTGACCGACGCGCAGGCGGAGGAGCAGGGCTACCTCTACGGCGTGTACGGCGAGCTGGACTGAGCGGCGGCGGTTCTTGACAACATACGGGAGAAAGCCTATAATATTGGTAGGAATATAAGCAGGGAAGGTATCCGATATGCTGTTCAAAAAAATGAAACAGGCGTGGGCGGACTGGCTGAACCGCATGGCGAACCAGAACAAGGCTGCCTTGGGCAGTGAACCGCTCGACTGCTGCCGTGTCGGCCGCGAAAACCGGCAGAAAAATAAGAAATAAAGAAAAAGACCGGGGCGTTCTGCTCCGGTCTTTGCTGTCTGATGGGAGGTTAAAGTCCCATCTCTTTCTTCATTTTTTCGAGCTCATCCTCGACGGCGGCGTTCTTGGTCGCGTCCGCGTACTTCTTTTCCAGCTCAGCAGCCGGGTCGAGCGGCGTCTCGTTCAGCGACTGCATCGCGTTCGAGCGGTCGAGCATCGCGTCGGCCTTGTCCTCCATGCGGGCGATCGCGTCGCCGAGCCTGCTCTCGTCGGTGCCGGTGTGGCTGCCCATCACGTTCGCGGCCTTTTCCTGCGCACGGGCGAGCGCCATCTTGCTCTGAATGGCCTCGCGGCGCTGGCGCAGCGTCTCCGCATCGGAAACCAGCTTGTCGTGCACCTGACGCATGCGCATCGAGTTTTCATGCGCAACGTCGTACATCTTCTGAAGCTCCTCGATGCGCTTTTCGAGCTCCTGCTTTTTCGCGAGGAATACGCGCGCGTCATCCTCGTTGCTCAGCTGGAGTGCGCGGCGCGCAAGATCGGCGTTTTTCGCGCTCTCCTGGCGCTTTTCTTCGAGCTGGCGCTGAATGCGGCTTTCCTCCGCTATGACGGAAGCGGTCTCGCGCTTGACGTCTGCGAGGTCGCTCATCAGCTGGCGCATATACTGGTCCATCATTTTCGCCGGGTCCTCCGCACGGTCAAGCAGGTCGTTTATGTTCGCCTTGATGATCGTGGAGAAACGTTCCAGAATACTCATTTTTCTTCGTTCCTTTCCGCTTTATTGTGTATGTGTGTCTGTATTTTCGTATTTTTTTGCGCGTTCGGCGGCTTCGTCTGCGCCGAAGCTCTCGAGCGGAGTGCTCCACATCTTCTCATCCGCCTGCCGCTGCCGCTCCTTCGCCTCGCGGCGCTTCTGGAGCGAAAAGACGAGCAGCGCGATGACGATGACGGCCGCGATGCAGACCGCGACGGGCACAACGGGCGACCGGGTCACGGTCATGATGCGGTCCGCCGTTTTGGCGAACGCATTCGAGAAGATCTCTTCCTCGCTGACCGAGGAGTCGTTGTAATAGCGGTCGAGATAGTCGGCAAGGATGCTGACCGCTTCATTATCCATCACGGTTTTCGCCTGCGAACCGACCGTATAGCCGCAGTTATAGCCGCCGCGGCCATCGTCGCAGAACACGAGCAGGAAATGCGCTTCATCGGTAAACAGCTGCGGATAAAGCGCTTCCGCGCGGCTCTTAAGGTCGGGAACCGAGGTACTCTCGCCGTTCGGCAGGATGTACACATAGGGCTGCACGCCGGTTTCCTGATAGAATTTCCGGAGTCCGGCGGTCAGCTCGCCCTGATTATGGATCCAGTCGCCGTCAGCATCGGTATAGTAGCCGGTCTCTGTGACGGCGTTCGACGGGAGCGCTTCACGCGCGACGGTGGATTTCGCGATGCTGCTCGACGGCGTGCCCATCAGGAAGAATCCGATGCCGCCGAACAGGAACAGCACGAGAAGCACGACGATGAGCGTCGTGCCGCAGCCCGAGCCGCCGCTGTTGTTCTGCCCGTTTCCATTGCCGCCGCCGTTTCCGCCGCCGCCATAATACCGGCGCGAGTTGTCGATGATGATGGGAGCGGTACGGTATGGTCTGCGGGGAGGGGGAGGCGGTGCGCCCCAGCCGCCTCCGCCCCAGCTGCCTCCGCCGCTTCGTCCGCCGCTGTGGCTGCCGCCGGAAAAGCCGCCGGACGAGCGTCCGCCGCCCGAGAAGCCGCCTCCGGAAAAACCGCCGCCGCCGCTGCCGCCTGATCTGCCCATATGTATTCCCCCGTTTGTATGATTCGTTTACTGCTCGTCCTTCAGGATCTCCAGCGCCTTGCAGCGCTCGGAAAGCTGACAGATGACGTCGCGCCGCGTGACGATGCCGCACAGCATGCCGCGGCCGTCCGTGACCGGAACAAAGTTCTGTCCGGCGACCAACTCGACCAGATCCTCCATGCGCGTGTCGATCGTGACCGAACGGTGATGGATGCGGCGCGTGACCTCGGAGAGCAGCATGTTTCCGGCCTGTTCGGGCGTGTGCCCGAGCAGCAGGCGCAGAAAATCGCCCTCGGTGATCGTGCCGACGTAGCGCCCCTTGGCGCTTAGGACCGGAATGGCGGTAAAACCGCTCTCAAACATCCGGTCGAGCGCCGTTCTGACCGGATCGGTGTCGTAAACATAAACTACTTCAGCCTTCGGCTTGAGAAAAAAAGATACGTTCATATGCGTTACCTCTCGGCGGCCCGGAGCCGCCTGCTCTATTACCCGGCCCGAATCGGCAGGCCCATACTCTCTTAACTACATTTTACGATGAAGGTCGAATAAGGTCAACCGGAAAAGGACAATACTTACAGTTTATTTACAATTTGACGCAGCTCTCTTGTGGAACATGACTGACTGCGCAGAAAGTTTTCAAAAAAAGCGGCGGCAGCTCTTGACCGCAGCGCTTTTAACTGATAAAATGTAAAAGCAACGGACGGAAAATCGTCCGCTGCAATACGCTGAATGCGTAAAATCGTTAGAAAAGAAGGGCTTTCCATGAAAAAGAGATTACTCGCAGCGCTGATGGCAGGCGCCATGGCACTGAGCATGACCGCATGCGGCAGCAGCTCCGGCAGCGATGACAGCAATGCGGCTTCCGGCGGCGATGGCGCTTCGGCCGGCAGCTACAAGGTCGGCGTCGTACAGCTCATGCAGCACGTTGCGCTCGACGCTGCGACCAAGGGCTTCCAGGACAAGCTGACCGAGCTGGTCGAGGCAGACGGCGGCAAGGTTGAGATCAATGTTCAGAACGCATCCGGCGAGTCTGCGAACTGCTCCACCATCGTAAACGGCTTTGTTTCCGCAGGCGACGACCTCATCATGGCAAACGCGACCGCAGCGCTTCAGGCTGCACAGGCCGCTACCTCTGATATTCCGATCCTCGGCACCTCGGTCACCGACTACGGCACCGCGCTGGGCATCTCCGACTGGACCGGCAAGACCGGCACCAACATCTCCGGCACCACCGACCTCGCTCCGCTCGACGGTCAGGCTGATATGCTCAAGGAGCTGTTCCCGGATGCGAAGAACGTAGGTCTGCTGTACTGCTCGGCTGAGCCGAACTCCAAGTACCAGATCGACACCATCAAGCCGCTGCTCGAGGCACAGGGCTACACCTGCACCGAGTTCGCGTTCACCGACTCGAACGATGTTGCATCTGTTGCGCAGAACGCAGCTTCCGGCAGCGACGTTATCTACATCCCGACCGATAACACCGCCGCATCCTGCACCGAGGCGATCGCTAATGTCGTGATCCCGGCCAAGGTTCCGGTCATCGCAGGCGAGCAGGGCATCTGCAGCGGCTGCGGCGTCGCTACGCTGTCCATCGACTACAACGAGCTGGGTCAGGCGACCGGCGAGATGGCATATGAGATCCTTGTCAAGGGCGCAAACCCGGGCGACATGGAGGTTCAGGCCGCTCCGACCTTCACCAAGATGTACAACAAGGCAAACTGCGAGAAGCTCGGCATCACCATTCCGGACGACTACACTGCAATCGAAGGCTAAAAGATTTCGATCATCTCAAACCGCTCTCTGAAAAGAGGGCGGTTTTTTCATATCGGTCTGACAGCCATATGTGTTTCGCGCTTTGCACAAATTCTTCACAACAAAGGCAGGCTGTGCTATAATAATAATGTATCGCTGTCAGCAGACCGCTGGCGAAGTCTGGGGGAAACGTTGTTGAAGTCAATTCCGGAGTGTATGTTCCATTCGCGCTCGCTCGCGTGCAAAAAGCCATACGGCGCCGCGCCGGCCGGGAAGAAGGTCGAGTTCGCCGCCTATCCGCGCCGGGAGCAGGGCATCTCCCACATGACGCTGTGGGTCGAGGAGGACGGACAGCAGGCCGAGGCGTACCCGATGCGGTGGTTCAGTCTCGCCGGGGCGCGGGATGAATACGGCGCGTCCTTCACGCCGCCGCACGCCGGTCTGTACTGGTACTGGTTCACCTTCGATACGGCGGACGGCCCGCGCTTCTGCGCGCGCGGCTACGGCGGACGCTGCGAGGTGCTCGACAGCATGGGAGACCGCTTTCAGCTGACGGTCTACGATCCGTCGTATCAGCCGCCGCGCTGGTTCGGCGAGGGCATCACCTATAACATTTTCCCCGACCGCTTCTGCCGGGACCGCGACCCGGTGCAGCCGGAGGGTGAGGGCATCGCGCCGCGTGTGCTGCACGAAAACTGGGACGATCTTCCGGTCTACCGCCCTGATGAGCACGGGGAGATCCTGAACAACGACTTTTTCGGCGGCACGCTGCGCGGCGTGCTGTCCAAGCTCGACTATTTTGAGAGCCTGCATGTGCGCACGCTGTACTTCAACCCGATCTTTCAGGCGTACTCCAACCATCGCTACGACACCGGCGACTATAAGCGCATCGACCCTCTGCTCGGAAGCGAGGAGGACTTCAAAACGCTGTGTGAGCAGGCGGAAAAGCGCGGAATGCGCGTGGTTCTGGACGGCGTGTTCAACCACACCGGCTACGACAGCCGCTACTTCAACGGCCGCGGCCGCTATGACTCGCTCGGCGCACATCAGTCCAAGGACTCGCCGTACTGCCCGTGGTACGAATTCAGCGAGTGGCCGGACAAATACGGCTCGTGGTGGGGGATTTACACCCTGCCGCAGGTCAACGAGCGCAACCCGGACTACCAGAGCTTTATCTTCCGCGACGCGGACAGCGTGGTGCGCCGGTGGCTGCGGCTCGGCGCGTCCGGCTGGCGGCTGGATGTTGCAGACGAGCTGCCCGACGATTTTATCGCCGGACTGAATGCCGCCGCAAAGCAGGAAAAACCGGACGCTCTCGTCATCGGCGAGGTCTGGGAGGATGCCTCCAACAAGATCGCCTATTCCGAGCGCCGCCGCTATTTCGGAGGCGGAGAGCTGGACAGCGTGATGAACTATCCGCTGCGCGACGCCATCCTCGCCTATCTGAACGGCGGCACGGCCGAGCATTTTGCGGAGACCATGGAGACGCTGCGCGAAAATTATCCGCGCGATGTGTTCTATAATCTGATGAATATCATCGGCACGCACGATACCGCGCGTGCGCTGACCGTGCTGGGCGTGATGAGCGAGGACTGGAAGAAGAGCCGCGACGAGCGGGCGCATTATGAGCTGCCGCCCGACCGGCTGGAGACCGCGAAGCGCCGTCTGCGCCTTGCGGCCGTCATTCAGTTCACCATGCCCGGCTCGCCGACCATCTACTACGGTGACGAGGCCGGACGGCAGGGATTTGAGGACCCGTTCAACCGCCGCACCTATCCGTGGGGCGCGGAGGACAGAGAGATCCTCGCATTCTACCGCCGTCTGTGCGAGGTCCGCGCAGACAGCGAAACACTGATACGCGGCGAGCTGCGCTTCGACACGGGCGAAAACGACGCGCTGCTGCGCTATGAGCGCACGCTGGGGCGCTCGCGTATCATCATACTCGTCAACCGCAGCAGACAGGAGGTGCGCACGGGCGTGAACGCGCTCTACGCGCTCGATCTGCTGACCCAGAGGGAATTTGACTGCGAGGACAGCAGCGGCATCGAGATCACCGTGCCTGCGGAGACCGCGTATCTGCTCCGGTGCTTCGGCAGCGCAGAATAAGGAGAAGGATCATATGGATATGAGAGAGACCCGGATTTCCGGCGAATATTTTTTTGAAGGACGCATCATGAAGGCGCGCGTCGACGAGGTACGCCTGCCGAACGGAAAGCAGGCGTCGCGCGAGGTGTGCGAGCATGTCGGCGGCGTGGGCGTGCTGCCCATCGACCGGGACGGCAATATCATCCTCGTGCGCCAGTTTCGCTACCCGTTCGACACGGAAACGCTCGAAATGCCGGCCGGAAAGATGGATCACGGCCCGGAAAACGCCGAGGAATGCGGCGTGCGCGAGCTTGCGGAGGAGACCGGCTGCACGGCCGGCCGCATCGTGCCGCTCGGCGCGATGTATCCCTCGCCCGGCTTTCTGACCGAGGTGACGTATCTGTTCGCGGCGCTCGACCTGACCGAGGGCGAGACGCATCCGGACGAGGACGAATTCGTCGAGACCGTCCGCCTGCCGATCGCGGAGGTGGAGCGGCTGATCGCGGAGGACAGGCTGCGCGACGCAAAGACCATCGCGGCGATGTACCGCGCACGGCTGAAAAACCTGTTTTGAGACCTGTAAATCATGAACTCCTGATCGTTTAAGGGGGAAAGGTATGGATAAGAAAAAAATCCTCGTTGTCGAGGACGAAAAGGCGATCGCGGATATCCTGGTGTTCAACCTCGGCCGCGAGGGCTACGATACCATGGCGGCCTATGACGGCGCGGAAGGTCTGCACAAGGCGCTCACCGAGTCGCCCGACCTCATTCTGCTCGACGTCATGCTGCCCGAGATGGACGGCTTCGAGGTCTGCCGCCGCGTGCGTGCGCAGAGCGACATTCCGATCATCATGCTGACCGCGCGAGAGGAGGAGGCCGACAAGGTCATGGGCCTCGAGCTGGGCGCGGACGACTATATCACCAAGCCGTTCTCCATGCGCGAGCTGATGGCGCGCGTCAAGGCGAACATGCGCCGCACGCTTTCGGGCGAGGAGCGCGAAAAGCCGCAGACGGAGGCTGGGGACGGCCTGCGCATCTCCCGTTCGAGCGGCATGGTCTACAAGAACGGGCGCGCACTCGAGCTTTCCGCCCGCGAATTCGATATCCTCTGCTTTCTGGCGGCCTCTCCCGGCCGTGTGTTCTCGCGCGAGGAACTGATGGAGCACGTCTGGGGCTATGACTACTACGGCGACCTGCGTGCGGTGGATGTTGCCATCCGCCGTCTGCGCGAAAAGGTCGAGGACGAGCCGGCAAGCCCGAAGCACATCATTACCAAGCGCGGCATGGGCTATTACTTTGCGGAGGGCTGAGCGCTCTGCTCCAATCCATTCCCATGGGGGTGTCATTTTGTTTCGTTCTCTGCATATGAAGCTGGTGCTTATTCTGGTCCTGATGATCGTGTCGGTCATGGCCGTCGTCGGCACCTTCCTCATCAACAGCGTCAGCACGTTCTACATCGACAGCTTTTATACCCAGATGCAGAGCGTTTTTACGACCGATACCATCCGCTCCATGCAGGAGGCGGCGGCAGCGCCGGACGCGGAGGGGCTCCGGACCATCATCGATGCCCACCGCAGCCGTCTCGGCATCGACGACTACCGCAACTATTATATCCTCGACGGCGAGGGCCGCTTTGTGGACGGCTCCAACCCCAACCTCAGCGTCACGCGCACGCGCAACATTATCGCGGCGATGGCCGGCGAGGCCGGCACGCGCTCGTCGGTCTCGGACAGCGTGATGGACATCGCGGTTCCGCTCGACCACGACGGCAACGGAACGGTGGACTATATCGTGTATATCGCGGACGACAAGCAGGAGATCTCCGACCTGTCGTGGCGCTTTTTCCAGATCGTCATGCAGGCGATGATGTTCGGTCTGCTCGCGGCGATCCTGCTGTCCTTTCTGCTGTCCAAGACCATTACGACCCCGATCGAGCGCATTACCGAGGGCGCGCGGTCAATCGCGGAGGGCAACTTCGATCAGGACCTCGGCGTGCAGTCGAGCGACGAGATCGGCGAGCTGACGCGCTCGTTCAACTACATGGCGCGCCGTCTCAAGACAACGGTCGGCGAGGTGCAGGGCGAGCGCGACAAGCTGAACACCCTGTTCCTGCACATGACCGACGGCGTTGCGGCCTTCACGACCGACGGACGCCTCATCCATATGAACCCGGCGACCGAAAATCTTCTCGGTGTGCGGATGCAGGACAGCCTCACGTTCGACGAGATGTTCGAGGATCTGGAGATGGTCGGCTCGGATGAGACCGCGATGCGTACCTTTCTCACCAGCGAGATCACGCGCCGCGGCAGGGTGCTGTCCGTGACGCTCGCGCCCTACGGCGCGCTCGACGGCAAGGGCGGCGTGATCGCCGTGCTGCACGACATCACCGAGCAGCGCCGTCTGGACGACGCGCGGCGCGAGTTCGTGGCGAACGTCTCGCATGAGCTGCGCACGCCGCTCACCAACATCCGCTCCTACACCGAGACCCTGCTCGACGCGGCCGGAGATATTCCGCTCGACACGGAAAAGCAGTTCCTCGGCGTGATCTCGAGCGAGAGCGAGCGCATGGCGCGTATCGTGACCGACCTGCTGACGCTTTCGCGTCTGGACTACGGCCGCATGGAGCTGCGCATGACGCGCTTTTCGCTCTCCGCGCTGCTGCACAAGGTCGCGGACGCGATGAAATTCACCGCGGAGGACAGCGGCCATGCGCTGACGGTCGACGCGCCGGACAGCCTGCCCGAGATCACGGGCGACCGCGAACGCATCGAGCAGGTCGTGGTCAACATCCTCTCGAATGCGGTCAAGTATACGTCGTCGGGCGGACATATCCGCCTTGCAGCCTGCAGGGGAGAAAAAAACACGGTGCGCATCACGGTGCAGGACGACGGCATCGGCATCCCGGCGGAGGATGTGCCGCGCCTGTTTGAGCGCTTTTACCGCGTGGACAAGGCGCGCTCGCGCGCCGCAGGCGGCACGGGCCTCGGCCTTGCCATCGCGAAGGAGATCGTCGAAAAGCACGGCGGTCACATCGAGCTCGCGAGCGAATACGGCAAGGGCACGACCGTGCACATCACCCTGCCGACCGACCTTGTCCCCGATGAAAAGGAGGGCAGGGCATGAGAGGCGCGGAGCGTTCGGCCGGAAACACGGCCAAGAATATCGCGCTCATCGTGCTCGCGGTGCTGATGGCGGTGCTGTGCGCGGCGAACTGGCTTGCCGGTGTTTCGGCGGCGTCGCTCGGCTCGGACAATCCGCTGCGCCGGGTGCATGACCGCCTGTTCGGCGGTGCGGCAGGCTATGAGATCCGCTCGTCGGGCGTGTCGGCGGCTTCGCCGGCGCAGCTTGCACTCGGCGCTTCGGGCGAGCTCGTCGGCGTGCAGTACAGCACGACCGATGTTGACGCCTCGCTCGGAGCGGTGCGCAGCATCTGGACGCAGGCGCTTTCGGGTGATGCGCTCACCGAGACCGACGAGCAGACGCTGGCCGATGAGCTGGGCGCGGAGCGCAAGGTGCTGCTGCGGTATCACGGCGCGCTCCCGCTGAGCGTGGTGTCCGGCTGGATGGGCGGCACGCTTGCGGACGACAGGATCAAGGTCGAAACGCTGTTTTACAGCGCGGACAGCGGCACGCTCTTTGTGCGCACGCCGGACGGCGCACTCTATCTCTCCCATGCGGAGGCCGACCGCGGCGCCTTCGACCGGGCGCTGGAGGACTTTCACGGCACGGACTGTGCATTTGCGGGCGCGGATACGAACGTTTATCCCGAAACGCTGCTGTTTGAGGGCGAAAATCTGACGCTTCCGGTGCTGAAAAACGAAGCGCTCGACCTGTTCGCCGCGCAGAGCGGAACGGGACTCGCAAACCTGCTCGGGGCGTTCGGCTTTTCCGCCTACACGGATTTCTACGGCGAGCAGAACGACACGGTGCGCGTATTCGTGGACGACGCGAGCACGCTGCGGCTCGCAAAGACCGGACTGATGCAGTACGCGACGACCGGCGACCAGAGCACGGTGACGGCGTTCGAGAGCGGCGAGGTCACAGGCTCGACCGCGCTCGACGCGCAGATCGACTGCGCACGCGTCATTCTCGACACGGTGCTGCGCGCCGGCGAGACCGACACCCATGCGTCGCTCTACGCCGTGAGCGAGACCGAGCACAGGACGACGCTGGTCTTTTTGCAGCTGTACAGCGGTGTCCCCGTGCTCGGGAGCACGGATTTTGCAGCATTTGAATTCGAGGGCGGCGTACTGCGCGCGGCGACCGTCAATCTCCAGCGCTTTGCCGCGACCGGAGAGAACCGCATCCTCCTGCCGGCGAAGCAGGCGGCGGCGAGCGCCTCGGCAGGCGAGCGCAGCATGATGGCGGCCTACCGCGAGGAAAACGGCGTTTATGTGCCCTCGCGCTTTTATCTGAAGGACGGAAAAACGGACTGAACGGAGGTGAGACCGCTTGCAGTGGGACAAGGTAAAAAATGTGCTGATCGGCATTCTCCTGGCGGTCAACCTGTTTCTGCTCGGCAATCTCGGCTTCCGGCTCTGGCAGAATTACAGCCGCGCATCCGGGCTGGACGCAGATCTGCGCGCGCTGGTGAGCGGCTACGGCTCGACGCTCGCGGACAGCTTTCGTCTGCCCGAGGATGTATTCCTGCCCGAGCTCAATCTCGACCGCAGCCGCGCGGACGAGGAAAACGCCGCGTCGGTCATGCTGGGCGCGGAGATGGAACGGACCGAGCTGGAGGACGGCACCGTCCGCTTTCAGAGCGGGGACGGCACCGTGACCTGGTACGCGGACGGCCGAGTGAACGGCGTATGCCCGATCCCCGGCGAAACGCCGGACGACGAGACCGCCGCCATTCGCGCGGCGCGCAAGTGCTTTGCTGAATGGGGTCTCGCCGGAGACGGCGCGTCCTATCAGGTGAGCGGCCTTTCGGTCATGCAGACCGCGCCGGTCGCAAACCGCCCGGTGCACAACCGTGAGCTGACGCTGACGTTCAACGCAGACGGCACGGTGACGCTTTCGGGCACATGGAGCTTCGGCACGCCCTACACGACCGTCACGGGACGCGGCGCGGACTGCCGCGCAGCGGACGCTCTGCTTCAGTTCGCCTCCTCGCTCGAAAACGGGGAGACCATCCGCTCGATGACGGCGGGCTACCGGATGCAGATGGACAGCAGCCGCCGGCTTCAGCTGATCCCGACATGGAAGATCGTGACAGACAGAACGGATTACTTCATGGACTGCGACAAGAAAACGCTCGTTACCCTCTGAAAAGAAGGCCGTGCGGCCGCGCAGCCTCCGGCTTTGGCGGAGAGCATGGCAATTCCTCCGCGAAAACGGGGTGTAATTTGTTGATTTCGCCAAAAAAACGCGATATGGACGGGAAAGCCGAAAAAAAACTTTCTTTTATCCAAAATTGTGATACAATGTATGAGTGATATTTTGCGGCTAAGCGTTTTTAACGCAGCCGGAAAAATTTTCCGCCTGTGTGCGGAACAAGGAAACTGTGCGGACGAACGGAAGAGCGTCCGCTTTCATAAAATGGGATGTCAGAAAAACGCCCACGTGGGATGTGGGACAGTACAGTGAGGAGTAGGTTGACTTTGACCAAATATGTAATCAACGGCGGCAAGACGCTGAACGGTGAAGTAACGATTTCGGGCGCGAAGAATGCAGCAGTGGCCATCGTGCCGGCGGCTCTGCTCGCGGATGGCCCGGTTCGCATCGAAAATGTGCCGAAGATCATCGACGTGACGCTCCAGATGGAGATCATGCGCGAGCTCGGCGCACAGATCCGTCTGATCAATTCCACGACTGTGGAGATCCAGAACACCCAGAACCCGTCGCTCAAGCCGCACGAGCTCGAGCGCAAGCTGCGCGCCTCCTACTATCTGCTCGGCGTGCTGCTCGGCAAGTACGGCTTCGCTGAGGTAGCGATGCCCGGCGGCTGCAACTTCGGCGGCGTTCGTCCGATCGACCAGCACATCAAGGGCTTCGAGGCGCTCGGCGCCAAGGTCACTCTGCCCAAGGGCGGTTACATCCGGGTCGAGGCGCCCGAGGACGGCCTGCACGGCGCACATATTTATTTCGACGTTGTCACCGTCGGCGCGACCATGAACATCATGCTCGCAGCGGTGCTGGCAAAGGGTCAGACTATCATGGAGAACTGCGCAAAGGAGCCGCATATCGTCGATCTGGCGAACTTCCTGAACGCGCTCGGCGCAGATGTCAAGGGCGCGGGCACGGACGTGATCAAGATCCGCGGCGTGGAGAGCCTGCACGGCGGCAGCTACTCCATCATTCCGGACCAGATCGAGGCGGGCACCTTCATGGCGGCGGCTGCCGCCTGCGGCGGTTCGGTTCTGGTGAAGAACGTCATTCCGCGCCATCTGGAGTGCATCACGGCAAAGCTGCGCGAGATGAGCGTTGAGGTCACCGAGTTCGACGATGCGGTGCTCGTTCGCCGCGAGGGCAGGCTGACCAAGACCAATATCAAGACGCTGCCGTATCCGGGCTTCCCGACCGACATGCAGCCGCAGATGACGACCGCGCTCTGCCTCGCAGAGGGCACGAGCATCATCACCGAGGGCATCTGGGGCAGCCGTTACCGCTACACCGAGGAACTGAGCCGCATGGGTGCGAACATCCATGTGGACGGCGCGATCGCTGTCGTTGAGGGCGTCAAGGAGCTGAACGGCGCACCGGTCCGCGCACACGATCTGCGCGCAGGCGCAGCCATGGTCATCGCAGGCCTTGCGGCCAAGGGCGTGACCGAGGTCGAGCAGGTTCAGAACATTGAGCGCGGCTATGAAACGCTCGTCGAGAAGTTTGTAGCGCTCGGCGCTGATATGTACCGCAGCGAAATTCCGGACGGTGCAGAGAGCGTAAATCGCGCATAAGCGCACATTTCAACCGAAATAAAAGGCGGAGGGGGCAATCCTTTCGCCTTTTTTGCAAAATAAGGGGAGAAGCAGGATGCCAAACGGCGAAAGAGAAATGCGGTGCACCGTACGCCGCGCCGAACCGGCGGAGGTGCAGGCTGTTCTCGCGTTTGCGGCGCAGATCTTTGCGGACGAGCAGCAGATCGCCGGGGAGCCGTTTTCGTTCTATCGCGGCCGCGTCACGCCCATCCTGCTGAAGCGCACGGATTTCGTGCGCAATACCCGGAAATAACGGAAGGAGTACCATGGCAGAGCATTTTTATTACAGCATCGCGAGCGGATCGAGCGGAAACTGCGGTCTGTATGTCTCGGACGGCACGGCGGTGCTGATCGACGTCGGCGTTTCGCTCCGCAAGCTCACAGCGGCGCTCGCGGCGTTCGACATGAAGCCGGGCGAGCTCGACGCGCTCATCATCACGCACGAGCACATCGACCACGTAAAGGGACTTGCGATGTTCCTCAAAAAGACCGAGGTGCCGGTTTTCGTCTCGCGCGGCACGGCGGCGGCGCTGACCGCGAAGGAGCCGGCGTTCGAGGGACGGCTGACCGCGTTCGAGAGCGGCGACGCCTTCCGCGTGGGCGAGACCACGGTCCGCTCGTTCGCTACGCCGCATGACGCGGCGGACAGCGTGGGCTACATACTGGAAAACGGCAGGCACCGTTTCGGCTTTGCTACCGACCTCGGCTTTGTGCCGCAGTCCGCGGCGGCGCTGCTGCGCGGCTGCGAGACCGTCGTGCTCGAGAGCAATCACGATCCGCATATGCTCCAGGCCGGGCCGTACCCCTATGCGCTCAAGCAGCGCGTCGCCGGGCCGAACGGCCATCTGTCCAACCCGGACTGCGCGGTTTTCGCGGCGTTCCTCGCGGACAACGGCACGCGAAAGCTGGTTCTTGCGCATCTGAGCGAGAAGAACAATATGCCGGCGCTCGCGCTGCAGCAGACGAAGAACGCGCTGCGCGGCAGGGAAGGCTGCACGGTCTGCGTCGCGCCGCGCGACTGCATGGAGTCGCCGGTCGTGCTCGGAGAGGAGGGAGCGGCATGCTTGGTGTCCGGCTGATCTGCGTCGGCAAGCTCGGAGAAAAGTTCTGGGCGCAGGCGGTAAAGGAATACGAGAAGCGCCTCGGCGCATATTGTAAATTAGAGATCATCGAGCTGCCCGAGCAGCGGCTGCCGCAGACGCCCTCCGAGGGCGAGATCGCGCAGGCGCTCGACCGCGAGGCTGCGCTCATCGAGAGCAGGATCTGGCCGGGCGCGGCCGTCATCGCGATGTGCGTTGAGGGAAAGCCGATGTCCTCCGAGCAGCTCGCGGACTATTTTTCGCGCCTGACAGTCTCGGGGACAAGCAAGATATGCCTGCTCATCGGCGGCTCGTGCGGTCTGTCCGAGCGCGTCAAGCAGAGGGCCGCGCTGCGGCTGTCCATGTCGCCCATGACGTTCCCGCATCATCTCGCGCGGGTCATGGTGCTCGAACAGATATACCGCGCGCTCAATATCGCAGCGGGCGGCAAGTATCACAAGTGAGAAGAGGGACAGCATGACAAAAGAACAGATCGCGGCGATCGCCGTGGTGCTGCTGCTCGGCGCGTTCTTTTTCGTGCGGCTATACCGCCGGCAGCAGGAACCGCCGAAGGAGCCGCCGGAGTCGAGACCGCTGCCTAAGACCGGCAAAATGCGCTGCCCGATGTGCGGCGCCGAGGCGAAGATCACGAGCAAACAGTGGGAATGCCCGTGGTGCGGAGACAGCGGATGGCTTAAATGAAATCCGGGTACAGAGACAGGGCGGTTAATTCCGTCTAACATCAGGAAAAAACCATTTACTTTATTCATAAGATTTTGTAAAATATACAGTAGAGAAGAGCGCGGTTATTCGCACGGATATGATGTGAAGACCGCGATATGGGGAAAATATTTCAGGAGGGCGTTTCCATGATTATCACGATTACGCTGAACCCGGCGCTCGACCGCACGCTGCGCATCGAGCATCCGCTTGAGGTCGGCAAGCTCAATCGTTCGAGCTCGAGTCACCTTGAGCCGGGCGGCAAGGGCATCAACGTTTCCCGCGCAGTCAAGGCGCTGGGCGGCAACAGCATCGCACTTGGCTTCACCGCAGGCACGAACGGCCGCGTTATGAAGGACATGCTGACGGCGGCAGACATCCACTATGATTTTGTCGATGTGGCCGGTCAGCTTCGCGTCAATACCCAGATCCTTGACGCACAGGGCGGTCATACCGAGGTAAACGAGCCGGGCAGCAAGCTGGACGACGCAGATTTCCTGCGTCTGATCGACCGCATGGAGAATTACCTCGACGAGGGCAATATTTTCGTTCTGGCAGGCTCGACGCCGCCGGACTTCCCGCTCAAGAACTACCGCAAGCTGTGCAAAACCATCAAGCGCCACGGCTGCAAGCTGATCATCGACGCGCAGGGCGACCTGCTGCTCGAGGCGCTCCAGTGCGAGCCGGATTTCGTCAAGCCGAACATTTTCGAGCTGGCTGAGGCGGTAGGCGACAAGCCGTCCGCAGATCCGGAGGTCGTGGTACATTCGGCGCGCAAGATGCTCGACATGGGCGCGCGCGCGGTCTGCGTTTCCATGAGCCAGGAGGGCGCGGTCCTCGTCTCCAAGGACGAGTCCGAGGCGCTTTATGTCAACACCAATCCGAAGGTCTATGATGAAGGCGCGGTAGGCACCGGCGACGCAATGGTCGGCGCGATCGCGAATTCCATGCAGTCGGGTCTGAAGTTTGACGAGATGGCGCGGTATGCGGTTGCGACCGCACGCGCGTGCGCACGCCTTGCGGGCACCGAGATGGCATCGCTCAAGAAGGTTTACGAGGTCTACGAGACGACGCAGGTTTACGTTCTTTAAGAAAGAACGTCAGAAGAAAATTTTACCGTCTGCTGACGGCAGACCTTCCGCCGATACAGCGGTGCGCCGCTGGAGGCTGCTTTACGCTCGAAGTGAGCGTGCACATTTGGCCGCCTTCGGCGGCCGGGGGTGCCGGCGTCTGCCGGCGGAGATGTCGGTGCTCACCGACGGGAGCAAGAGGGGCAAGGCAACCAAATGGTTTCCTTGCCCCTCTTGACACCCCGAACCTTCCTTTGGACGCGACGCCCTTCGGTTGCGCGTCTAAACGGGGGTTACGGGGGCTCGGTTCCGGGCGTCTTTCAGCTTATATGCAGCTGAGCTGCCCTGAATTTCGCTTGCGTGGTTGGCAGCGCTGTCAGTGCGCGGCCAGACGGTGCAGGGCGGCCGCGTTCTGCTGCGAAAGGCTCCGCTTCCATCAAGGGTGTACCCTTGGAGCACCAGACGTCACTGTGGGCCCCTCGCATTTCGCTGCGCGACCGAAGGGAGTCGCAGCGCAAAGGAAGGTAAGGGGAGTCAAGAGGGGACAGGAAACCATGTTTGGTGTCCTGTCCCCTTTTGCCCCAGTCGGTGGGTACCGGCCTCTCCGCCGCCGAACGGCGGCAATCTCCCCGAGCCTTGAAAAGGCTCAAGAACTTAACCTCTGCGCTTTTTGTCGAGATACCCCTGAAGGATCAGCGTCGCGGCCACCGCGTCCACGTTCTCCCGGTGCTTTTTTTCCTTTTTCCCCGCGCGATGCAGGATCTCATGCGCCGCGACCGTCGTGCGGCGCTCGTCCCAGAGATGCACCGTCAGCCCCGTGCGCTCCTCGAGCGCCTTCGCGAGCGCCTGACACTTTTCCGCCCGCGGTCCTACCGTGCCGTCCATGTTCAGCGGATGACCGAGAACGATCTCGCCGATCTTATTCTGCTCGATAAAAGCCACGAGCTTTTCCACGAGCTTATCATAATTCCATTCATGAATGACGCTCGGCGAGCCAGCCAGAAATTCCGACGGATCGGAAATCGAAAGCCCTGTGCGCGCGTCTCCGTAATCAATGCCCAAAATACGCATATCCCTGCTCCTGTTTCTTGGGCAGCTTTGCGCTGCCTGTGATGATATAAAAGATTATATCATGGAAAAATAAAAAAATCAGCACTTTTTACGAAAAAAAACTTGACCGCACGAGGTGTCCATGCTATACTAAATACACCTATGCAGGTTCTTTTTTTTGCGCTCATTTTTCATGTGTCTGAAAAAGAGCTGAGAATGCTGTCAGAGGGAGGCAATGTGTCCCTCGCCTGTACCAAAGGGGTGCAGGATGGGACGAAATATTAAAGGAGGTGCCGTTATCAATGCGCGTTAAGATCACGCTGGCCTGCACCGAGTGCAAGCAGAGAAACTATGACACAATGAAGAACAAGAAGAACGATCCGGACCGTCTGGAAATGAAGAAGTACTGCCGTTTCTGCCGTAAGCACACGCTGCACCGCGAGACGAAGTAAGAGAAAGGAAGTAGCTGCATGGCTGAAGAAACCAAGGCGAAAAAACCCGGTCTCTTTGCACGCATCGGCAAGTGGTTCCGCGAGCTGAAAAGCGAATGCCGCAAGATCGTATGGCCCACTCGTGAGCAGACGATCAATAACACGCTCGTCGTTCTGGCAAGCGTCATCATCATCGGCATTTTCATCTGGGTACTTGATATCGTATTCGGTCTTGGCATCCAGACGCTGCTTACGCATACCGCTGCCGCCTAAATAAGGAGGCAATATGGCAGACGCTGCAAAATGGTATGTAGTACACACATACTCCGGCTACGAAAACAAGGTAGCCTCTTCGATTGAAAAGGCGGTCGAAAACCGCCGTCTGCACGATCTCATCACCGCCGTCAACATCCCGACCGAGAAGGTCGTCGAGGTAAAGGACGGAAAGAGCCGCGAGGTTGAGCGCAAGCTCTACCCGGGCTACGTTCTCGTCAAGATGGTCATGACCGACGAGACCTGGTATCTGGTGCGCAACACGCGCGGCTGTACCGGTTTTCTGGGTCAGGACAAGTCGGGTGGCTCCAAGCCGATCCCGCTGACCGAGGAAGAGATCATCGCGATGGGCGTTGAGAAGCGCGAGATCGAAGTAAATTATGCCGCCGGCGACAGTGTTCGCGTTATCGACGGCCCCCTGGCAGGCTTTATCGGCGTAGTATCGTCGGTCGAGCCGGATAAGAACAAGGTCGACGTTACCGTCTCCATGTTCGGCCGCGAGACCCCGGTCGAGCTCGAGCTCGATCAGGTCGAAACACTCGACGAGTGATTACCGGCTGCCCCGCGCAGCCTGAAACAGCACCGCGCAAGGTGCTTTACGCAGAGAGAAAGGCTCTCTGCCAGAGTGGGAGAGTGTAAACGCACACTCGCCAGCCACCACATTTTTTGAAGGAGGAACCTTTCAACATGGCACAGAAAGTAGTAGGTTATATCAAGCTCCAGATTCCCGCAGGCAAGGCAACCCCGGCTCCCCCGGTAGGTCCGGCTCTCGGCCAGCACGGCGTCAACATCATGGCGTTCACCAAGGAATTCAACGAGCGCACCAAGAACGAAGCAGGCATGATCATCCCGGTCATCATCACCGTTTACGCTGACCGTTCGTTCAGCTTCGTTACCAAGACTCCCCCGGCTCCGGTTCTGATCAAGAAGGCATGCGGCATCGAGTCCGGTTCTGCTGTACCGAACAAGACCAAGGTCGCTCAGCTGTCCAAGGCTGACTGCCAGAAGATCGCGGAGACCAAGATGCCCGACCTGAATGCTGCATCCCTCGAGGCTGCTATGAGCATGATCGCAGGCACCGCTCGTTCGATGGGTATCACCGTCGAGGAGTAATCTTCGATTTTGAAAAGGACTCTCGAGCAAACGGAGAAGCCTCTGCGCGAGACGCATGACGCGCCCCGGCGGTGTTTTTCCGGAGAGACCTTACTTGTTAGTTGAACGCATTTGCGGCTACCTGCCGCATACAGTGGGAGGGTTATTTAGTTCCCGCTTAACCACTTAAGGAGGATTTATTGTGCATAAAGGTAAAAAGTATGTAGACAGCGCAAAGACGATCGACCGCAGCAAGCAGTACGAGCCGGCTGACGCGCTTTCCGCCGTTGTTTCCACCGCTAAGGCTAAGTTCGATGAGACCATCGAGCTGCATGTAAAGCTTGGCGTTGACTCCCGTCACGCAGACCAGCAGGTTCGCGGCGCTATCGTTCTGCCGCACGGCACTGGCAAGAACGTTCGCGTAGCTGTTTTCGCGAAGGGCCCGAAGGCTGATGAGGCTCTGGCTGCCGGCGCAGACATCGTAGGCGCAGAGGACCTGATGGAGCGCATCCAGAAGGAGAACTTCTTCGAGTTCGACGTAGTTATCGCTACTCCGGACATGATGGGCGTTGTCGGCCGTCTGGGCCGCGTGCTTGGTCCTAAGGGCCTCATGCCGAACCCGAAGGCTGGTACCGTCTCCATGGACGTTACCAAGGCTGTCAAGGAGTCCAAGGCTGGTAAGATCGAGTACCGTCTCGACAAGACCAACATCATCCACTGCCCGATCGGCAAGGCATCCTTCGGCGCTGAGAAGCTGACTGACAACTTCAACGCACTGATGGGCGCTATCATCAAGGCTAAGCCGGCTGCTGCAAAGGGCCAGTACGTACGCTCCTGCGTCGTAGCTTCTACCATGGGCCCCGGCATCAAGGTAAGCACCGCTAAGATGATCGGCTAATTGATCACAAACAAAAAGACACCCGACAGGGTGTCTTTTTTGTTGAAATAAAGCAATAGAAAGTCCGGAGAACAGGGGAAATGAACCTGTTCTCCGGACTTTCAGCTTTTAGATTTCGGTTTCGCGATCAGCGCGAACAGACAGCCGAAGGTGATGGCGGCGGCGATGCCGCCGGCCGCGCCGGTTACGCCGCCGGTAAACACGCCGATGAGTCCGCTCTCCGCGACCGCCTTGGCCACGCCCTTGGCGAGCGAGTAACCGAACCCGAGCAGGGGGACGGTTGCGCCGGCTCCGGCATAGTCGACAAGCGGCTGATAGACGCCGATGGCCTGCAGAAATACGCCGAGCACGACGAGCGACACCAGAATACGGGCGGGTGTCAGTTTGGTGCGGTCGATGAAGATCTGACAGATCGCGCAGATTGCGCCGCCGACCCAGAATGCGTTAAGGTAGTTCATGCGCCGCTCCTTTCCAGCACGACTGCGTGACAGATTCCGGCGATCGGCTGTGACTGCTGCACGGAGGTCGGGCTCATCATCGCGCCGGTCCCGGCGAATATCATGCGGCGTATCTTCCCTTCGTGCATATCGCGCAGAAGCGGTCCGCACAGCACGGCCGCCGAGCAGCCGCAGCCGGAGCCGCCTGCATGAGCGTCCTGTGTATCACCGAACAGCAGGATGCCGCAGTCCGAATAGACCGGGGAGAGGTCGATGCCGTCTTCGCGCAGCAGCGTCAGCAGCAGATCTGCGCCGACCCTGCCGAGGTCGCCGGTCACGATGCAGTCAAAGTCGGTCGGCTGTGCGCCGAGCTCGCGCAGCAGGCAGGAAAGCGTGTCGCAGGCAGCGGGGGAAGATGGTATTTTAGGACTATGCAGTTTTTTCATGTTTGCGGATATAGTCCTTCGCTGCCGCATAGGCGTCCGAAAACTTGAATTTTATCGTGATTTTGCCGCCCTCATGGACGTAAATCATGTCGATGAGTTCGACAACGACCTCGCGCGTCAGCGTTTGCAGGCTGCGGTATTTGACGAACTGCGACAGGAAGGAGTTGGTTTCATCTACGCCGTTCTGCGCCTCGTCGATGCGCGTTTGCAGGGACGCGATGCGCGTGTCCAGCCTGGCCTGCTGCTGCTCAAACTGCTCCTTCAGCTGATGGTATTCCTCGCGGGAGATGTCTCCGGCTTTCCAGTCCGGATACAGGGACAGCTTCATCTGCTCGATGCGCTCACGCTCGGTTTCAAGCTGTGCCCGCTCGGTTTGCAGATGGTCTGCGGAACGGCTGCGCGCGCCGCGGCGGTTGATCTCGGCAATCAGTTCATCCATCTCGACCGCCAGAGCGATCTGGCTGCGAAGCGTCTCGAGCACGGCCTGTTCCAGACGGTCGCTGCGGATGGTGTGCTTGGTGCAGGCGCCGCTGTGCTGCTTCTTGAACGTCGAGCAGATGTAGTAATGGTAGCTGCCATAGGGCTGGGAAATCTGCTTGCGGTTCATCGCCTTGCCGCAGTCCGCGCAGCGGAGAAAACCGGAGAACAGGTAGACCTGCTTGCGCGTTGGCGCGGTGCGCGTATCACGCTCGAAAAGGGACTGCGCTTGATCAAACAGTTCCTGCGGGATAATCGCCTCGTGCGTCTGTTCGACAGTGATCCATTCCTCTTTTGGGACTGCCTCGCTGATGTGCAGCTTGTAGCTTTTCATACGGTTTTTACCCTGTACCATAGTGCCGGTATAGAGAGGATTGTGCAGGATACGGCGCACGGAGCTGTCCGGCCACAGACCGTCCAGATTGTCCGAGGCAGGGTGCTGATAGTTCATGCCCTGCTGACGCTTGTAGGCAGATGGATTGGGGATGCGCTGCTCATTCAGCCGCTTTGCAATGCCAAGCACGCTCATTCCGGCGAGAAACCAGTCGAAAATATCGCGGACAACGGCGGCGGCCGCCTCGTCGATGAGCAGGCGGCTGTGGTCATTCGGGTCCTTGCGATAGCCGTAGGACGCGAACGAGCCGATGAATTTGCCCTGTCGGCGCTTCAAATCAAGTGATGCGCGAACCTTGTTGGAGATGTCGCGGGCGTATTCGTCATTTAGAATGTTCTTGAACGGTACGATCAGACTGTTGATTGAACGCGGGTCAACAAAGCTGTCCACGTTGTCGCTGACCGAGATGAAGCGCACGTTCAGCAGGGGAAAAACATGTTCCAGATACTCGCCGACACCGACGTAGTTACGGCCGAAACGCGACAGGTCCTTGACGATCACGCAGTTGATGATGCCTGCGCGCAGGTCATTGAGCATGCGCTGAAAGTCCGGCCGGTCGAAGTCGGTGCCGGTGCAGCCGTCATCGGTATACAGACGGGGCGCGGTCATGTCGGTCTGCGTGTCTACGAACTCGGTCAGCAGCTCGCGCTGGCTGGCGATGCTGTTGCTTTCTTCGCGGTCGCCGTCCTCGCGTGAGAGACGAATATAGAGTGCGGGTTTCCACAGGGCTGTGGATAATTTTGCGGATGAATGCTCATATTTACTTTTTCGAGCCATTGGGGTGCCTCCTTCCAAAAAACAGGCGGCACGCTGATGACTGTGTTTGCACATTTATTGTACCACAGCGCGCAGCGTACCGCAAGTTTCAAGATATATTATCCGGTTTTTGACACTATTGCAGCTGTCTGCACATGCCGGTCAGGCAGGCTTGCAGGCTGGGCGCGCTGTCGTCAAACAGTACCTCGACCTCGGTGTCGCCGACGCGGAAGCGGTGCGGGTCGCCGATGGCGGCGGCGAACAGGCGCAGCCGCTCGTTCACCGGCAGGCTCGGGTCGATACGCGCTTCGCGGATGTCGGGAAGGGGACAGGTGGGCTTGAGCATGGGGTGACCTCCTTTGGTTTGGGTGGATAACGGAGACATTGTATATTCTTTCCACTGTTATACTATATATACGGCTGGTGGAGGATAATCGGATTTCGCCGTATCAGCCACCTGCGGCATCATGTCTGCGTTGCGGCTCAATACCGCAGGTGATATACTAAAAATAGGCTTATTCGTGTGCCTGCTGCTCGAAAAGGTCATATTTCTCGGCGTTGTCACGCAGCGTCTCTACATCAATCAGCAGAACACGAGGCAGGGAACGTTTGCCGTCCTTGATCTTGCCGAGGTGAACGGTATTGCTCTTATCCTCATTTATGGTCAGACAGCCGATATCCTTTAGATAGTCGGTAATCTTTCGACTGGAGTAGTTCTGATAGCCGTTCTGGTTGCGGATAAACTGGACAAGTGCGGTCTGCTTGATGCCGACCTGTTTGATGACGCCATTCTTTTCTTTCCAGACGATACCGTTTCTCTTGAAAAGTTTCGATTTTTTACGACAAAGCTGAAATTCATCGCAGTCAATCGCTTCGCAGAGAAGATGAGCGATATTACCCTTCTTGAGATGCGTACGGATTTTGGCGAATTCATCCACCTGTTTGCTGACAGAGAGATGAACGGCCATCCAGAACTTTTCATAGAGCGCCTGCTCCCGGTGAGGGGACAGCTTGACGGTCGATTTGATCATCTCGACCATGCATACAAAAGCCCACTGGAGCAGAGCGAGGTTGTCCTGAATGCGGCGCTCGCGCGTAAGCAGTTCAGTGAACTCATCCGCACCATCAACTCGAAGATTTTTTAGAATATCCGGCGAGTCAGCGATTTTATGAAGCAGTTCGATGGCATGCTCATAGTTATCCGCGAACCAGTCGGCAAAATCTTCAAGGATTGCCCCGATCAGAGCTGGACGGACGTCCTCGGTCAGATTTAACTTTTTTTCAAGGTACACGAAAATACTGCGTGTGAGCTCGGAAACGCCGTCCAGCACGAACTCAGCTGTCAAGGCAATTCCGGAGGTGCAATCGCGATGATCGGTCTTCCCGGTTTTACCCTTCTTGGTAGAGTCGCCTTCGTTGGCAGCCAGACGGAGCATGGCACCGCCGAGCTTCTTGCGATGCGCTTCGATGGTACGCGAGGAGGAATGGGCGAGGTCGTCGATGATGACCACACATCCCGGGTTCTCCGAAAGCGTGTCGCGCACGGATGCTTCTGTGCTCACCGCTTCGAGCACGAGAGCCGCCTTGCCAGGGATTCCGATACGTTCCGTGTATCCGAAGACACGACGGGCAAGCGTCGTCTTGCCGCTCGACTGAACGCCGGTTATGTACAGACCGCCCTGCAGCGGATGCTGCTCGGCAGTCAGAACATCGCGACGCGAGACAAGCAGGGCATAGGCCACAGGCAAAACCAGAGCTGCATCGTTCTCAAGCAACGTCCTGACCAGAGTCGGCACCGGTCTGTCGATACTATTCGTAATGCGATAGGTGTTGGTCGGCTTGATCATATACGGAACCTCGAGCTTGGTCGAACCTGCGACACGTCCGTTCCACACGGTGACATGCTGACCATCCGCCAGACGGTAGGTGCCGTTGCCCGGCAGGTAAACGCCGCGCTGGCACTCACCGGAGCGCCCAGTTTTGGAAAGCTGGTCGACGATGTACTTCTGGACGAGAGGTGCATAACCGGTCTTGAGGAGCACAGCGCGCGGCTCTTCGGCGACAATTGTGCGTGCCAGATTTGAGGTCATGGGCAGGGTAAGGCTGCGCACGGAACCGTCCTCTAAAATCAGCTGGATACCCAGGTATGCCGGGATGTCGTCCTGTGAACTCTCCAGAGGATAGTACGCGGTTTCAATCACCGGGGTGAAGTTAGTCATCTGCTTGGGCTCATGCTCGCCGTCCTGAACATAAAGATTGTAGGCGATGTTGTAAATTTCCATTTTATTGTTCCTCCTCGAATTCGTCAATATTGGTTTTGTCCCAGTCCCAGCCTGCTGCTTCGTCCTCAGCGGATGCCGGAAGCGCAGGACACTCGGTCAGCTCTTCCATTGCGGTGTCAGCAGCGATCACATCGGGCGGCGCCTCGACGGCAGTCTTGTCCGACTCCTGCTTCGGATGCAGGGAGGGGACAATGAAAAGGTTGACGTTGCCGATAGTGCGGCGGCGTGCGGTCTTCTTGCCGTCGTGCGGTGGGTCTGACCAACGGTTGAAATGCTTAACATGTTGCATAGGGTCTTTACTCCTTTCGCGTTTTTCCGGGAAAACTTCCCGGAAATTCCGCTGTTTCCAGCATTGCTGCTCGAAAAATTGCTTGATGGACTTATTATAAGGGAGAAAAATAAAAAGCACTATTCAGACGTTGTTTTAATGCGAATTTCGGTATTTGCGAGGAAAATATAGATTTATGAGACGAAAAAGTTCGAAAAACTTTGATGAGGCATACGACGGAGCACGCAATTCATCGAAAATAGCCGATGAGAGGGGAATATGAGAATGCAAAAAGACAATCATTTCGTTGAAATCAGGCCAAGGGGCAGCCAAAGACAGTACACGTTGGAGAAAAGGAAAATTCTGGCGGACGATATGAGCTGCGCGAGTGTGGAGCAGGAAGACGCCGTCAATGACGCGCGCACTGCGTTTGCCGCAGCATGCGGTTTGCCGCACAGCCGACCCAACGAAGTTTATCGGGTGCTGGGACATAAGGTGGCCTTCATCAACAGCTATGCGGAAAATATTACGGACATGAAAATCGTAGATGCGTTGCTTGCGGATCGCAGCACACTCTTTAGCAGCAACTATGAAGACGACCGGGTCAATCGTTCGCATTTGCATGAGCTGTTGAAGCAGTATGGAGAAGGCACGCAGCAGGCATATGCTGTTTGTGTCGAGCGAGCTTGGGACAAATATTGCAGCGCAAAGAAACAGGAACAAATCGACAAACTGGAGCAGATGGTTCGTCCAATGTATGAAAGCACGCTGAAAGCGCTGGCGGAATATGCTCGCGCGACGCGGAACGGCATGCAGTATTATGCGCGAGAGCTGCATAATGCCAACGAGAACGCGCCCGACGGACAGGAGGCGCAGGCGCTTACAGCGCAGATTAAGCAGTGGGTTCCGGATGCTGTGTTGACGGAAAACCGGGCCGTGGATTTCTATGTGCGCTACTTTTCGGCGTTTATGAGCGCTTATCGGGAGCACCGGCGCTTAGAGAAGGATCACAAAAAATTCGAGGGTCAATATATGAAGCGCGACGCAGAGGCGCTGAAACAGTATCTGGAACGTCAGAAATCCCTGAACGAATATCGGGAATTCTGCACAGAATGGAACAGCCACAGCAAAACTACGTTCGAGGTTATAGGCGAATGGAGTGATTGCAGTAACGTTTGTGATGCTGAGTATCTGAAAAAGAGCGTGACAGCTTATCTTAAGGCGACACGAGGTAAAAATGTTCCGGATATGGAGAATATAAAAGAGGCGCTGCAGCTTGCTCGACATGCTGCTAAGCATACCGCGTTCGTGTTCTTGCTGATCTGTATTCAAAAGAGGGACTGTATTGCCGCTCGTAAAGATGGGAAACGAGATTTGAACCTAGATGAAGTATCATTTCCTGCAAATGTATATCAAAAGGAACCGAGCGAGGAAAAACAACGGAAAGCGCGGCGGCTGCTGCTGCTCGACGTTTGTGAGCTCCTTCATGATAACGAAGAAACAGTGCGAGAAAACCTTCTGTATTTTCTTAAATTGCATGGCTACAGAATTCTGTCTGAGGAAGAGGCGGAGCTCTGGAAAACGACGCTTGAAAAGTACAGGTTAATGGATGATCCGGTGAGCCTCGCGTGGAGGTATTACGAAAATGCTCAGCAATGCCTGCAATTCGATCCGAGCGAATTATATTGCTGCGAGGCGGCTTCCCCCGTACATATTGATGGTTTCTGGGCAATGATGAATAATGCAGATTTTGCACGGTATATTAGTGGTGAATCGAGACAAATTCGTATTTCAGACGAAACGATAGCAGAATACTTAAAAGAGTGGGACTCTGGATGTCCAGATGTAACGCATATGAAAGAGATCTGCCTGAAAGCAGCAGAAAACAACGGAAGAAAGAATATCGATGCGTGGATGGAGAAATGGAACGAACAGAGCAGGAACGGCGAACACTGGCTGACTCGCGAGATGAATTCTGACGAATTGTATAGTGTGTTGATGGAAACGATTATCCAGCAGCGATTGATAAAGGACGCACGCGACATTCTGCTGAAGAAAATTGACGAATTGATGCCGTGAGCAGGGAATTCACTGCAAGGCTGCTGCTTCTGCTTGGGACGGCTGCTGTGCAGCTGTTACTACGGACTCCTGCCTGAAGAGCCAGAAGTCCGGCCTGATTGAGGCTATTCCGCTGACCGACCGTCTGGATTTCTACAACGACTGATTGAGTCATTGCCGGATACGCTTACATTTATCCTCTTGCAAGAGCTGATGGATTTTCTGTCGGCTCTTGTTTTGGTTTTCTGGGTGAAATTTTTAGACATTTTTCACCTGTTCTGTTCAAAATTCCTTGACTTTTCCATAGTAAACGAGTATGCTTAAAAAGCATTTGTATTAAAATTCGAAGGAGCGGTAAAATATCCATCTTTGAATGATAAAGACAGGTGCAGAAATCCTATATTTACCACGAAAGAGGGAGTACACATGAAGAAGAGAGCGGCCAGCCTCGCGCTGGTGCTTTCCATGATCCTGTCGTTCACCTGTCAGGCGGGCGCTGTTGATGCAAACAGCGGCGATGACGGACAGCAGGTATCGACCTATGCGGCGCTCGAAGCTTCGGCACAGAGCGGCGGCTTGACCAAGCTGAATGCGGTCAAGTACATTCTGCTGGATTGCGGCATGAAGGAAACGCAGTTCCCGAGCGGCGACAGCGACTACATCGCTATGGCGAAGAGCGTAGGCATCGCAGATGACAAGTTCGACGGTTCCGCAGCCTGCTCGCTGGAAGAGCTGCACACGATGGCAAACAGCACAGCAGCTGTTAACCTGCGCAATGCAGTAAAGAACGGCACTCCGCTGTTCGTAAACGGCGTTGCACAGCCGATTTTCCCGTACACAAGCGGCGTTCCGACCAAGGACGGCTACAGCAACGATAAGAGCGACATCATCCGCTACTCGGTTTACGTTGAGACCAACTACGACACCGACGGCGATGGCAAGCTCGATCTCGTAAAGGCGCTGGTGCAGCTTCCCCGTGCTGCCGCTACGAACCCGAATAATCACAATTTTGCAACCATTATGGACGCACGTCCGTACATCACCGGCTGCACGGATAACGGTGATGACCGCAAGTTCACCTATAAGGAGGGTGATCTGGGCTACGACTTGAATAGCCTGTACGGTTCGGCAAAGTATCAGCGCGTTTCCAATAGAGAAATGAGCACGATGGACGCGGCCAAGAAAGCAACGGCAGACGAGTGGTACTATGTCAGCCCGTATGAAAGCGGCTCCTGGGGTGACTTCTACGACTATGAAGATCTCGACTGGTATGACTACTTCCTCGTTCGCGGCTACGCGGTTGTTGAGGTAGGCGGTCTGGGCACCCGTGGTTCCGAAGGCCTGGAGACCTGCGGCGCTGATGTAGAGACTGACGCATTCAAGTGCGTCGTTGAATGGCTGGCACAGAACAGCCGCCGTGTTGCATATACCGATAAGGAGAACAACATTAAAATCACGGCTGACTGGTCGAACGGCAACGTTGCTATGACCGGTCGTTCCTACGGCGGCACGACCGACTTTGCAGTTGCGTCTACCGGTGTAGCAAACCTCAAGACCATCGTTCCGGTTGCAGGTATCGCAAGCTGGTATGAGTACACCAACTCGCAGGGTATCTCTACTGGCCGTAATCCGGCATATTCGGATAATCTCGGTTTCTACTGCGCTGGCCGTTATATTGATGAAGACGACTGGAACAGCATGAAGGATGTTTACCAGAAGTACCTCAACCGTATTTACAACGATCAGATTGCGCTGAACGGTGACTATGGCACGCACTGGGCAACCCGTGACTACACCGCAGGAAATGCGGGCAAGAAAACCGATAACGGTGAAACTTATGGCAATTTCAGATGTCCGGTACTTATCGTTCACGGCCTGAACGATGATAACGTTCGTACCAAGCAGTTCCAGCTGATGTATGATGCGTTTAAGAATGCAAATCAGAATGTCAAGCTGCTGCTGCATCAGGGTGCGCATATCACCCCGGATTATGACTCTCACAAGACCTCTCTGCTGATTGGCGATGAGACCTACAACAGTATTCTGAACAAGTGGTTCAGCCATTATCTGTATGGTGTGGAAAACGGTGCAGAGAACATGGCAACCGTTACCGTACAGAGCAACATTGTTGACGGCGGCTGGTTTACTTCGAAGACCTGGCCGACCTCGGATGAAGCATCGGCATATGCCAATACGCTGACTCTGACCAACAGTGAAACCGGCACGACCACCATCAACAGCAACATGACCGGTATTTCCAGCTGGCGTGATGCGTTCACGACTGCGTCCACCTCTGCAAGCGCAATGTACACCTATGATGTCAAGGCCGATACCGTTATCAAGGGTACGGTCAAGGTAAACATCAAGGCGACTCCGATTCAGCATCCGGATAAGCAGGCTGTCGAAGCAGCTGATTTCGAAGCAGTCGAAGCTGCTCCGCGCGGCGTGGATCATGAAGAGATCATGAATCCGGACAATCAGGTTGCGGACGAAGAAGAATATGACGCTGAAGATGAGTATGGCATTGCAGTCATGAGAGCAGGCAGCAACAGCCGTGATGCGCTGATGATGAGCGCAATGCTGGTTGACGTATCTGACGAGGCATTCCAGAGCTACACCACCAGCGTTACCGAGAACAAGACCGGCGCGGTCAACTGGGTCGGCAGCGGTGCTGAGGATTACGATGTAATCAAGTTCAAGCCGACTACCTCCAAGTACAAGATTATTGCACGCGGCTGGATCGATCTTGCAAACCCGGGCGCAGGTTTCAGCTCTGCTTCCGCAGCGAACGAGGTTAGGCTTGAGGATGGCAAGTACCGTAACTACACCGTATATCTCCAGCCGAACTACTACACCGTAAAGGCAGGTCACAAGCTGGCTCTGGTTGTTTACACCTACGAGCCGGGCAAGGTAGATGACGAACACTTCGAGAACTACGGCATTACGATTGACAATACTGCACTGTCTGCCGTTATTCCAGTAGAAAACGGTCAGTACACTGCGACTATGTCCGCAGTAGACAATAAGTACTGCGTAAGCACCAGCGCAAAGAACGGCAAGGTTACCGGCCTGGAGAGCAGCGTGGTTGCAGCAGGCACGGAAGTCACCCTCACCGCGACCGCAGACAGCGGCTATGACTTCAGCGGCTGGACGGTAAACGGTGAGGCAGTTGAGGGCGGCGCTACGAAGACCTTTACCATCAACGGCAACACCACCATCACCGCAAACTTCACCGTGCATCATTCGAGCAGCGGCGGCGGCTCGTCCTCCGGCTCGAGCACCACGGTTTCCGCTTCCAAGTCGGATAACGGTTCGGTTTCGGTCGACAAGACCTCGGCTTCCAAGGGCAGCACGGTTACTGTTACCGTAAAGGCCAAGGACGGCTACAAGCTCGACAAGCTGACGATCACCGACGCAAAGGGCAATACCGTTGACGTCACCAAGAAGTCCGACGGCAAGTACACCTTCACCATGCCGGAGGGCAAGGTAACGGTTACTCCGACCTTCAGCAAGATTGAGGACACCAAGCCCTCGAAGAACGGCTTTGATGACGTTGCTTCCTCCGATTGGTTCGCTGACGCTGTTAAGTATGTTGCCGACAAGGGTCTGATGAGCGGCACGGGCAGCGACAAGTTTGCGCCGAGCGCAACCACGACCCGTGCAATGCTGATGACGGTTCTCGCGCGCTACGCAGGCGAGGACACCACCGGCGGCGCGACCTGGTACGAGAAGGGCATGGAGTGGGCAAAGGCTAAGGGCGTGTCCGACGGCACCAACCCGAATGCCAACATCACCCGCGAGCAGCTCGTTACCATGATGTACCGCTATGCAGGCTCTCCGAAGGCAGACGGCAAGCTCGACAGCTTCTCTGATGCAGCTTCCGTTAGCACCTACGCAGCAAGCGCAATGCATTGGGCAGTTGCCAACGGCATTGTCAATGGCTCCAACGGCAAGCTGAACCCGCAGAATAACGCAACTCGCGCAGAGGTTGCCGCAATCCTCATGCGTTTCTGCGAGATGAGCAAGTAAAAACTGAAAAAGTAAATCAGTAACATGCAGCCGCCGGGTTCCCCGTATTTGGGAGACCCGGCGGTATTTTATCCTGAGATTCGAGATAACAGCTATTGCAGCATAGCATTATTAGAGTATAATATAATTATGATATTACTATATGGAGGTGCTTTTATGAATATCAAGCCGAGTGCAAGTATTCGTCAGAATTACAATGATATTGCCGAGCTGTGCAGATCCACCGGAGAGCCGGTTTATCTGACCAAGAACGGCGAAGGTGATCTCGTTGTAATGGATATCAATTCATTTACAAAACGCGAAAAAATGCTAAAGCTGCGCGAGGAACTGCTTGCTGTTGAGGAAGACCGCTTACACGGTGCACCGGACTACTCGGTGGATGAAGTCGCTTCCATGATGGATCAGGCAATTCGGGAGACCTGCCATGCCGGAGCTTGAAAACAAATTCCAGGTTATCGTATCCAAGCGAGCAGCGCAGCAGCTGATTGAGCATGCGGTATTCATGGCACGGTTAGAAGAACGGTTGGCACGCCAATTGGCAGCTGACTTCAGGAAAGCGGCAGATTCTCTGCAAAGCTTTCCATATCGAAACCCAATCTTGCGTTCGAGTGTTTTCGTAACAGAAAAGTATCGCAAAATGGTGTTTGGTAAATGGTATCTACTCATTTATCAAATTAAAGGCGAACGAGTTTTTGTTGAATACGTGATTGATGGACGGCAGGATTATCAATGGCTGATTCAGTAAAATTCCAATACAACATCTGACGAGCGCAGGCAGAAATGTCTGCGCTCGTTCTATAGCACTTACTCGTATTCGCATTATATGGATTTGATGCGTTTAAGCGCAAGAGAAATCTGGGAGCACCTGCGGTAAAATGTGTTCGGCTTCAGCCCTGTCTGCCGCATGGCTTCCACCGCGGTGATTTCTCCTGCCCGCCAGCGAGCAACCACTCGCTCAAAGTTGTCCGGCAAGGGACGTGGCTTGCGGCCGGTGTATTTGCCCTGTGTCTTGGCAATGGCAATACCCTCTCGCTGGCGCTGCAAGATATACTCACGCTCCAGTTCTGCAACAGCCGCAAATACGGTGAGCATAAATTTGCCGGTTGGCGTGGTTGTGTCGATGGCCTCCTTGCGGCTAACGAACTCCACCTGTTTTTCGGTAAGCCGCTCCACAAGGTCGAGTAGGTCACGGGTATTGCGAGCGAAACGGCTGATGGACTCGACGATAACCGTGTCGCCGCGCCGGACGTAATTCATCATACGGGTAAGCTCCGGGCGGTCGGCGTTCTTGCCGCTCGCCTTGTCGATAAAAATCTCGTCAACATCGAGTTCGCGCAGCAGGGCTTCCTGCCGAGCGGTGTTTTGCTCCTCGGTACTTACGCGGATGTAGCCAATTTTCATGGTGTATCTCTCCTTTAAGTATGGTATAATGAAAATAATAAGGACGGTGACGCTGATGGATAAGACAATCGAACAGGTAAAACAGTTAGCGCACCGTTATGGAGTGCCGAAACTGGTATTATTCGGTTCGCGTGCCCGTGGCGATTATCGCGCCCGTAGTGATTATGATTTCGCGGTCTGGGGCTGCACAGCGCAGCAGCGTACGCAATTCAGCGATGCTGTCGAAAATGATCTGGACTCGCTGTATTCGGTTGATCTGGTGTTTGTCAGTGAACATACCGATGCCGCATTGCTTCAAAATATAGAGAAGGACGGGATTTGCTTGCTGGACCGTTACAATACGAAATTCGAAAATCTCACCAATGCTGTAGAGCGTCTGCGCGAGGGCGTGCAGGCGTATCAAGAGACCCCGGCTAAAATCATCCGCGACGGTGTAATCCAGCGCTTTGAATTCACCTGCGAGCTGGCGTGGAAAACCACACGCGAGTTTTTGCTCGATCAAGGTTTTACTGAATTGAACAGCCCGAAATCAACGATGCGCAAGGCGTTCTCGTATGGCCTGATTGATGATGAACAGGCGTGGATTGCACTGCTGAATGCCCGCAACCAGACCTCGCACATTTATGATGATGCAACCGCGCAGGAAATCTACGCTCAGATTGAGAGCGAGTTTGTGTCGCTGTTTGATAAACTTATCGAGCAGTTGAAGCGTGGTTAATTGCAATAGGGTCACCGCACATTTTGACATATTGCAAAAGTTCGAAAACAACCCTATTGACATAATTTCTCGTTGTTTCAGATGGGTATACTCTATTGACATGCTCAAAAAATACCGGCTCGGAAGAGTCGGTATTTTTGTGTTCAATCATCGTCAATGATGTCGGCGAGCAGGCCGATAACAGTCAGCACGCCGAGAATGATTTTGCCTGGGTTCAAACTTTCACCTCGTTTCAGTCATCTGAAAAGTTCTCGACGGCCTCGATGATGAGGTCAACCACTGCGCCGATAGCTTGGAAGATCGGGCCGAGTGCAATCATGCGCATCGCCTCCTTTCAATCAGTACGCATAAAGCAGCTCACCGGTCATCTCGTGAAAGAGTTCCGGGTCGTACAGCATTTCCTCGATTTCCTCTTCCGAGCAGCCGTAGTCCAAGAGCGCCTGCACTTCATCAGCGGTAACGCCGAACGATTTGGCAACGCTGAACAGGTCGTCGTAGTTTGTGGACGTGTCCTCGTAGTAGCTACGATAAAAGGGATATTTGCGCCACCAGTGCTCGTACGTCGTGTGGGGCGTAAAAGTCTCGGTAGTGATACGGCCGTTGCGGTTGATTTTCATAATCTCGCCCTCCTGTGGTTCGAGAATGTCGATGGGCGCTTTTAACCGCAGCTTTTTCAGCGTCTTGCAGAGGATTTCCTGCGTGGAAGCGTAAATTAAGAAGCCATCATAGAACATCACGCACAACGGATTATCTCCAACTACGAACCAGATGGAGTTATCTTTATCGAGTACCGTAAAGACGAAAGACCCCTCGACCTTTTCAGCCATAGATTTCAGGCTGTCAAAGTCGAGGGTTTTCTGCTGTTCAAGAAGCTGCACGGCAACGTAGCTGTCCGTTTCGACGCTCGTCATCGGCAGATTTTCTTCCGTGCGTAACTCTTTATCGTTCCAGAGAACGCCGTTATGCGCGAGAGCAAAGCTATTTCCGTCAACGTGACCAAGGAACGGATGGTTATTCTGATTAAACTGCGCGTTGCCCTGAGTCGTCATGCGAGTGTGACCCATCACGACATTTACACCGTGCGGAATATGGATTTTCATCTTACGAGCGGGAAGGGGACGCTTATAAATCCGCAGACGGTCGTTAAAGTTGTAGGCAATGCCGGTCGCGTCCGTGCCGCGAACTTGACACTCACGCGCTAACGTATTCAAAATTTTATTCTTCGTGTGGGTGCTGAGGCACTCCTTAAAATCAATTAAGCCGAAAAGACTGCACATATTACTCCTCCTCCGAAGTGTTTACGGGTTCATTTACATAAAGGCGGCGCTCCTTGAGATACTGGATAAGTTCTGGTTCGGTGATGTCATCGAGAAAATCGAACCAGCTCATGTCTTGCACCTGACTGTCGGACATAGCAACAGCCACCTCGACCAGATGATTTACCATCTGCAAGGTGGCTTTGAGGGTATTCAGCTTGAGCGTGCCGCGGAACATACGGATTTCAACCGTGTCCGAATTCGTAAGGTTGACCGCCGTATATCGCCCCGCGCAGGAATTCTTTGCGTGGTTTATCTGCTCGGACGGGGTTAGCCGGATACCGTACCGCGCCGCCCAGCGATTCATCTGCGACTGTGTACGGCGGCTGAACCGCAGCAATTCTGCCCAGAATTTCTCGACGAAATACAGTAAACGGGCAATCGCGGCCTCCTGCTGTTCGTAGGTGCAGCCGAACGCCAAGCGGGAGATGTGAACATGAAGGCCGCACGTGCCTGCCGCATGGCTCAAATATCCCATGCTCTGCGCCTTGCGAAGGACTTCCGCCCACGGCATTTCATTCAAATGGTACTCGAGTGTCATCGGATGAGTGACAAGCTCGAGGCCCTCATCCAGACTGCCGTCCGTCTTGATGTAGAGATTTTCTGCGTCCTTGTTCGCGATGTCAAGCAGCTTCTGCGCGTTGCTGTTTACCGTACCGCCGTCGTCGATTTCGAGCTCAACGCCGAAATGCCGCAGACCTTTTCCGTGGAATACAAGGTCGGGCGTATAGCTGTATTCATGGATAATGTCACAGTGTTCATCCCAGCAGGACGCGCAATAAGCGTTGTCATCACCGTCCCAGTACGCGCGGTCGCGGTGGATAATACGCCCACAGTCATCGCAGCGAACATAGTACTCATCAAAGCAGTGATCGCAGAGTATGTGCGTGTCATCCTCGACGGCATTTTCCTCATAAATCCGTTCGTTGCAGTGGGCGCAGATTACGGTCAACCGGTCGGCGCAATCCTCGCAGAGCCAGTCATTCTCTACTTGGAACATTTCGTCAATCGGATGCTCCGCACCACAGTTTGCACAAATTCTTGTTTCACTCATTGGTTAGTCCTCCATTTCGTTTGGTTAATATCAATACTCTTCGGCAAGCAGCATAGTGGAATGCGTTAAATCGTCGATGACGAACACCTTCGCGCTTACGGCATCGTCACACGGTACATCGAGTTCATAACGATAGGGCGGCTGCTCCTGCTCGTGGACGATGTGCTGACCGGTCGGCGTTTTCGTCAGCCTGAATACCTGCAGGTAGTCTTTTTCCTCGACCTCCATCGTGAGCACCATGTGCCACATAAGATGAACAAGCCATGCGGGAATCTCGCTTTCTATCCCGCGCGTCAGAAATTTTTGATCGTCGAACATTTTCGCTTCCTCCTTTTGGACAAAAAGTAAGCTCCTGAGAATATCCCAGGAGCTTCTACCTTTATAATATATAGCTTGAAATGGAGAAAAAACAGAAAAAGCACAGCCGAAGCTGTGCTTTTTGTCTGTATGAGGTTTACTTGCTCATCTCGCAGAAGCGCATGAGGATTGCTGCTACTTCTGCGCAGGTTGCATTATCCTGCGGGTTCAGCTTGCCGTTCGAGCCATTGACAATGCCGTTGGCTACTGCCCACTGCATTGCATCTGCTGCGTAGCTGCTGACGCTTGCAGAGTCGGAGAAGCTGTCGAGCTTTCCGTCTGCCTTCGGAGAACCAGCGTAGCGGTACATCATGGTAACGAGCTGCTCGCGGGTGATGTTAGCGTTCGGGTTCGTACCATCGGACACGCCGTTGGCCTTCGCCCAATTCATGCCTTTCTCGTACCAGATAGCGCCGCCGGTGGTATCCTCGCCTGCGTAGCGTGCGAGAACCGTCATCAGCATACCGCGGGTGGTGGATGCATTCGGGGAGAACTGGTTATCGTCGGTGCCGTTCATCAGGCCCTTGTCGGTGACGTACTGAACCGCGTCAGCGTACCATGCGGAAGAAGCAACGTCATCAAAGTTAGTCTTCGAAGGCTTGACGTCCTCAATTTTACTGAAGGTCGGTGTGATCGTTACCTTGCTGTCCGGCATGGTGAAGGTGAACTTGCCGTTGCCCTTGTCGGTCACGTCAACGGTTTTGCCCTTTGCGTCGGTAACCGTCAGCTTGTCAAGCTGATAGCCTGCATCCGGGGTGACAGTTACGGTAACCGTATTGCCCTTTTTCGCCGTGCTCTTGTCCAGAGAAACCTTGCCGTTCGATGCAGTGGATGCAGAAACGGTGTTGGTCGGGGTGGAACTCGAGGACGAGCCGCCGGAGGAATGACGCAGTGTAGCAAAATTAGCCGTTGCGATTTCAGAAGCATTGTAAGTGTCCGTTTCGGCGTAGCGTGCTGCAAATGTGTAGGTCGTGCCAGAGGTCAGGTCGGTAAACTCGGGCGAATCCTGCCAAGTCTTACCGCCATCCTTGCTGTATTCAGCCTTTGCGCCGTTTTCAGCGTCTGCAACTTCGTTCAGCGTAATGCTGGTGTAAGTGCGGTCTTTCAGTGTAGGAGCAACCGGCGCGTCCTGCGTTTTCTTTTCAACCGCAAACTCTACGTTGGTGCTGCAAAGCACCTCATCGTCGTCAACCTTCTTCAAAGAAGCGGTAAAGGTGTAATTGCCGACCTTTTTGAAGGTTGCACGGAACGTGCTGGTAGCATTCGACATTGGGAAGCCGGTAGAAGGACCAAAATCGCCCTTCAATTCGTGCCACGTGCCATCCTTGGATTCCAGGTATTCCAGTTTTTCGATTGCATCCGCATCACTGAAATTGGAAGTGCCGATAACCATGCTATTTGCATCATCATTTGCAGTGGTGGTAAATGTAAACTCGGTGGGTTCGCCAACTACAAATTTCTGCTTATCAATATTCGTGGTAAGGGTAGAGGGGTGATACCATTGCGCATAGAACGTGTGGTCAGAAGTCAGTGTAAACTTGGTATCACTCTCATACACAGTTTCACTTTCTGCATCTTTCCAACCGCTTAATGAGTATCCGTTCTTCGAAAAAGGATTAGCAATGGCAGTCGCTACATATTTAGGAAAGACAATGATTTGTTCTTCGGATTCATTTTTTAACACTATATTTACTTTTGCACATGCTTCAATAGTATTTTCTTCTTCATTTAAGCAAATAATTAAATCATTTTTATCGTAACTATATGTTGTGTTGCCGAACCATTTACCGATTGTTATGTTAACTTTTTCCAAGTCTTCTTTCGTCAATTTATAGCCGTCCACACCTCTAAAAAGAGTACGTCTTTCAATAGTAGGATCAGTCCATTCTGTAATCGCTACAACAACATCATGAGTCAGTGGCGATGTCACACATATACCTTTAAGGTCATCACTTCTGTAACTGCTGTTTCCTAAACCACATCCGTAATTTCTCTGCACAGGTGTTTCGTTGTCAATTTGAATTGTATTATCATGAATATATACATCACCCGAGATTTTTATTTGCTTAGAATCACTAATTACGCCGTTTACATCGTTAGGATTAGAAAAATTGTATGGATTTTGAGTATTGTAGTGGTTTTTATTATTGTAAATTTCTCCACCAGTAATTGTCAAAGTACCCGTACCATAAGTTACAAAAACTGGGGCATCGCCTCTCCACGTTGTATTATTATAAATCGACGTATTGGATAATGTGCATTTAGCACCAGCGTCAGATACAACCGCAACTCGATCCAGCGATTCATTATTATAAATAGATCCTCTTACTAAATCCATACGACCACTCTGGTTAACGCCAATGGCACCATACGAATTGTTATTAAGAACACCCGTAAAATTCGTGTCTTCGGCGTATAGATAGCCGCCCGTAACCAATATTACATGTACGCCTTTTTTGCATCCAACGTACAATTGGCCATATGCAGGTTACCCTTTACCTCGAAGATATTTTTATCTGCTTCTTTCCAGTTTGTCTCACTCCTTGAAATAATATGGTTATTACCTTCGATGGAAATATTTGCATTTTCATCAATTACTAACTTGGATTTCAGAACGATATTCGATAATAACTCGATTACCGTTGGATTGTCCACAGTTCCATCCGCAGTCTCAATAGCCGTCCGCAATTCCGCTTCTGTTTTCACGCCGTTGCTCGCCGCAAATGCGACCGTCGGCGCCATTGTCAACAGCATGCAAAATGACAATATTGCCGATAACAATCGTTTTTTCATAACTTTTCCTCCTTATTTTATCTGCCTTAACGGCTTCAATATAAATAAAAAACGCTTTCAAGACATGGCTACCCATGACCTAAAAGCGTTTTGATATCTTTTTTGAACAGCACAAAAGGGCAGAGTTTTACTTGCTCTGCTCTGCTCTGCTCTGCTCTGCTCTGCTCTGCTCTGCTCTGCTCTGCTCTGCCGTCAGTGTATTGCACCGCGAATCGGCTTGTCAAGTTCTTTTTCACGGCGTACACCTCCTTCTGCCAAATAAAGCGCAGAAGAGGTTAACAGCGTCTTCGCTGATGCTTGCAACCGGCTGTCATTGCGGCTTTTGCCGCTTTAGACCCTTCTGGCTTTGCGTCCCCGTCTTTCGACGGGTTTGCCTATTTCTCAGGCACTGTGCCTGATTTTTTCATTATTATACCATGATTTGTATAGGCGTGCAACGGGACAGCTATACAATTCATGCCATAAAAATGATATTTCGTGCAGCAATCTGATGAATATCACCGTTCGGATAGCCCGGCTGTGCTGCGCTTGCCTGTCTGTACACGCGACCGTTTCATCCGGTGGACGCAGTACGGAGAGTGTGCTTTTTATTTCCACTGGGTGCGGTACTGATGCGGGGTAATGCCGGTGCTCTTACGGAAGGCCATAATGAAGTGCGATGCACTCGAGAAGCCGCAGTTATCCGCGATGGTCTCGATGCTCTGCGAGGTGGTGAGCAGCTGCTGCTTCGCGGCGCTCAGACGCACGGTCTGCAAAAACTGATGCGGTGTAACGGACTGGTATTCCTTGAACTTGCGCATATAGTAGCAGGTGCTGAGCGCAGCGCGCTGCGACAGGTGCTCGATGGAGAGTGACTTGTCCGCGAAATTGTACGTCATATAGTCGGCGGAAGCCTGGATCGCGATCTCGAGATCGCTTTTTTTCTTTTCGCCGAGCACGATCACGAGCAGAACGAGCAGCTTGTTGATCGTCAGGGAAACGATGTGTGGATTGGGCTGGTTCTGGTGCACCGAGATCATGATGCGGCGGATGCACTCGTCGATCTCGGCATTCTGTCCTGTGGGCAGGATGAACCCGTGCGTATTCAGGATGAGCTGCGTATAGGCGGTGCTGCCGCTGCCTTCAAAGTGGAACCAGCGCATCCGGATGGGCGTTACGGCATGGTAGCTGTGCGCCTCGCGGCAGTCGAGCAGCACCAGACTGCCCGGCCCGGCGGTGCGGGTCTCGCCGCGGTAGGTGACAGATAATTCTCCCTCGTCCACGACGAGCATCTGGCAGATATCCAGATAATCGCGCTGCATGCCATAGCTTTCGTCACAGTGGTAGCTGCCGGCGTGCGGTACATAATACAGATTTGCCGCGGTGAAGGCGTCCGCGTCATGGTAATAGCGGACCGAGTCCGCGAGGATACCCATATCATTGAGCATGATGACCGTCATCTCCTTTTCTTGTACAATTATATCAAAAAAATGTACTTTTGAAAAGTATTATTTTTTGATATTTTATTATCACTCTGTATAGTGCCAAGCGACGGAAAATACGATATGATAGATTCAACAAAAGAAAAACGCGAAAAACAAGCGAAACATTTCCTGAAAATTCATTTTAGGAGAAAAGGGAAAAGAAACAAAAAGATAGGAGAGTTTTATAGAAATATAAAATTTTCTTATCGATAAGGGGAGTTGAAATTTGTGATTATCATTTTAACGTTCATCGCCTTCACCGGTCTTGTAGCTCTGATTTCATGGTACAAGACCAAGGAGGAGAACCTGTCCACCAAGGAAGGCTACTTCCTTGCAGGACGCGGACTGACCGGTCTGGTCATCGCCGGTTCACTGGAAATGACCAACCTGTCCACCGAACAGCTGGTCGGACAGGCCGGACAAAGCTATTCGACCAACATGGGCGCCATGAGCTGGTCGGTAAACGCAAGTATCGCGCTGCTGGCGCTGGCACTGATCTTCCTGCCGAAGTATCTGAAAGCCGGCATCACCACCATTCCGGAATTTCTGGAGGTTCGATTTGACCGCACCACCAAGCAGATCATCTCGTTCCTGTTCCTGCTCGGCTACATGCTTACTTACCTGCCGACCGTGCTGTACTCCGGCGCGCTGGCCTTCAACCAGATTTTCCATCTGGATCAGCTGTTCGGCATCACCACATATCAGAGCATTGCGATCCTGTGTGTGGCGATCGGCGTTATCGGCTCGATCTACGCGATCTTCGGCGGCCTGAAGGCAGTTGCGGTATCTGATACCGTAAACGGCGTGGGCCTGCTGATTGGCGGTCTGTTGATTCCGATCCTGTCCATCTGCATCCTCGGAAACGGCAGCTTTCTTGCCGGCATTCAGGACTTTATCACCAATGTTCCGGCGGAAAAGTTCAATGCGGTCAATCCGGCGAACGCCCTGCCTCCGATGATTCCGTGGCCGGTCCTGTTCCTCGGCATGCTGTTCAACAACCTGTTCTACTGGTGCACCAACCAGTCCATCATCCAGCGCACGCTGGCAGCAAAGAATCTGGCGCAGGCACAGCGCGGCGCCGTATTCACCGCCTTCCTCAAGCTGCTGGATCCGTTCTTCATCACCATCTGCGGTCTGCTGGCTTACCGCTTTTTCGGAGACGGCCTGGCAAACAGCGATCTGGCATACCCGTCTCTGATCACCACAGTTGTTCCGAACTGGCTGCTCGGCATCATCGCAGCGGTTCTGTTCGGTGCGATCCTGTCGTCCTTTAACTCGGCACTGAACAGCTGTGTAACGCTTTACACGCTGGACTTCCATCGTCCGCTGTTCAACCAAACCGCAAGCGACTCTCATCTGGTAAGCGTAGGCAAGCGCGTCGGCACCGGGCTCGCGATCGTATCCATCTGCGTAGCGCCGTTCGTCAGCAATGCACCGTCCGGTCTGTATGACTTCCTGCAGGAGTGTTTCGGCTTCTACTCCATGCCGATCCTCGCGATCGTGCTGGTAGGCTTCTACACCAAGCGCGTTCCGGCCTGTGCACCGAAAATTACGCTGGTCGTACACGTCATCCTGTACTCGATCTCCAAGTTCCTGCCGCTGAATGTGCATTACCTGTATGTTCTTTCGGTACTGTTCCCGGTAGATCTGGCACTGATGCTGCTCATCGGCAAGTTCAAGCCCCGTGCTACCGACTTTATCCTCGAGGATTCCAAGGCTGTTGACCTGACCCCGTGGAAATATGTAAAACCCGCCGCGCTGACCTGCTTCATCCTGATGCTTTGCGTCTACGCGCTGTTCTCTCCGATCGGTCTGGCTCGATGATGAGCCGGCCCCCGGAAACCATTCACCTATTCACATTGTAAGAAACGCACAAGGCGTTTTCGATAAAATCCAACAAAGGTATTGCAATTTTTTGAGGAGGAAAAACTTATGAGCAAGGAAATTAAAATCGGTCTGATCGGCGCCGGCTGGATGGGCAAGGCCCACACCACCGCATTCCACAATGCACGCATGATCTTCGGCGATGATATGCCGGTATTTGAGCTGGTAAGCGACGTCAGCGAGGATGCAGTAGCAAAGTTCGCGAAGAACATGGGCTACAACCGCTACACCACCAACTGGATGGACGTTGTCACCGATCCCGAGATCGATCTGGTGGACGTTGCAACCCCGAACTGCATGCACTACGAGATGGCAAAGGCTGCTCTCGAGCACGGCAAGCATGTTTTCTGCGAGAAGCCGCTGTCTCTGTCTGCTGAGCAGTCCCGCGAGCTGGCTGATCTGGCGAAGGAAAAGGGCGTTGTCAACTACTGCGGTTTCTCCAACATCATGAACCCGGCAAACCAGTATGTTGCGGAACTCGTCAAGTCCGGCAAGCTGGGCAAGATCATGCGCGTTCACGCTACCTACGATCAGGATATGCTGCTCGATCCGTCCATTCCGATCGCATGGCGCCACATCAACAAGCTGGCAGGCTCGGGCGCACTCGGCGACCTGTGCAGCCATCTGCTGAGCGTTTCCCAGATGATCATGGGCGACATGAGCGAGGTTCTGGGCGTACAGTCCATCGTTATTCCGGAGCGTCCGGTCAAGGCAGGCAGCACCGAGATGGGCAAGGTCGAGAACGACGACCTCATCACCTTCCTCGTCAAGTACGAAAACGGTGCCATCGGCGACTTCTCGTCCTCCCGTGTTGCAACCGGCCGCAAGAACTACTTCTACTACGAGATTCAGGGCACGGAAGGCTCTGTGGTTTACGATCTGGAGCGCATGTGCGAGGTTCAGGTTTACTTCAAGGCTGACGCTGACAAGGACAACGGCCGTGACTGCGGCTTCCGCACCGTACTGCTCAATCCGCAGCACGAGGGCTTCAAGTACTTCCAGCCGGCAGGCGGCATCGCAATCGCCTTCGACGACATGAAGACGCTGCAGGCTCACGCACTCATGCAGGCTATGCACGGCGGCGAGTACATCTGCGACTTCGAGATGGGCGCCAAGGTTGACGGCATTATCAACGCAGTGCTCAAGTCCGTTAAGTCGGGCACTTGGGAAAAGTGCTAAGGGAGGTTCAAGGCTATGTTTAATAATGTAAAACTCGGCATTGCGCCGATCGGCTGGACGAATGACGACATGCCGCAGCTCGGCGGTGAGCTCACCTTCGAGCAGATGGTTTCCGAAGCGGCTCTGGCAGGCTTTCAGGGCACTGAGGTTGGCGGCAAGTTTCCGACTGACCCGGCGGTTCTGAACAAGGCACTCGACCTGCGCGGCATCAAGATTGCATCCCAGTGGTTCTCGAGCTTCCTGTGCTCGACCCCCTACGAGGAGAACGAAAAGGCATTTATCGAGCAGCTGGACTTCCTCGAGGCTGTCGGTGCAAGCCGCATCAACGTATGCGAGCTGACCCGCTGCCTGTTCGCAGAGGAGTGCTCGATGTTCGGTGACAACAAGCCGATCGCCACCGACGAAGAGTGGGATAAGCTGTGCGACGGTCTGAACAAGCTGGGCAAGATTGCTGCTGACCGCGGCTTCAAGCTGTGCTTCCATCACCATATGGCAACGGTTGTACAGACCTTCGAGGAAACCAAGCGCCTGATGGACAACACCGATCCGCGCTATGTTTACCTCTGTTTCGATACCGGCCACTTCACCTTCTCGGGGGAGGACGCCGTCAAGGCAGCCAAGGAGTTCGGCCCGCGTATCGGCCACGTTCACCTCAAGGACATCCGTCCCGACATGATGGAAAAGGCTTACGCCGAGGGCTTCAAGTTCCGCAAGGCGGTTCTGGAAGGCTGCTTCACCATTCCGGGTGACGGCTGCGTCGACTATCCGGGCGTATTCAAGGCTCTGCACGATGCACACTACGAGGGCTGGTTCATCGTAGAGGCCGAGCAGGACCCGGCAAAGGCAAATCCGCTCGAATACGCAAAAATGGCGCGCGAGTATATCAAGAAAACCGCAGGTATCTGATAAGGAGGATTACAAATGGAGAAGATTCGTTTCGGTATCGTTGGCATCGGTATGATGGGCAGAATGCACGCCACCAGCCTGCAGCGTAATCCTCACGCAGAGGTTGTAGCGGTTTGCGCCCGCACCGAGAGCAAGGTCAAGGCGTTTCAGGAGGAATTCGGCGTACCGTATGGCTACACCAATGTAGACGAGCTGGTAAACAATCCCGAGGTTGACGCAATCGTTGTTGCAACCGGCGCAGATGCTCACAAGGCACCGTGTCTGGCAGCCTGCAAGGCCAAGAAGCATATCTTCTGCGAGAAGCCGCTGGCTAAGACCCTTGAGGACTGTGAGGAGATTGAGAAGGCCGTAGCCGAGAACGGCAGCAAGTGCTTTACGGTCGGCTTCATGCGCCGCTTCGACCCGTCCTACGCAGAGGCGAAGGAGAAGATCCGCGCCGGCGCGATCGGCAAGCCGATCCTGTTCAAGGGTGTTTCGCTCGACCCGTCCAGCGTGCTCGAGGCACATCTGGAAGGCGTCAAGAAGGGCATTTACGTTCCGTGGTTTATCGAGATGGGCAGCCATGACACCGACCTTGCACGTTGGTTCCTCGAGGGTGATCCGGTCGATTCCTTTGCAACCGGCGATGCTTATGTCTGCACCGGCCTGGCAGATTACAACGACTACGACAACGGTTTCTCGCTGACCAAGTTCGATAACAACACCACCGCGTACATTCAGGTGGGACGCACCGCGACCTGCAGCCACGTTGAGAGCGAAATCGTCGGCACCAAGGGCACGCTGCGTGTCAACTCGGTACCGCGCAAGAATTACCTCTCGCAGTTCACCGAGAACGGCTTCGTGGAAGAGTGCCAGGAGAGCTTCCTTGCTCGCTGGGGCGAGGCGTTCCAGGCGGAGATCGACGACTTCGTTGACTGTGTACGCACCGGCCGCAAGCCGGAGACCACTGCACACGACGGCACGATGAGCCTGAAGTTCTGTCTGCAGCTGCATCAGGCATATCTGGACGGTAAGAAGAAGTAAATTACAACCGCTTTTTAGATAAAGGAAAAAAGGAGATTCACATCATGAGCAAGAAGGAACTCGCTATTGGCGTACTGGGCGCAGGCGGCAACATCGGCCACACCCATTCTCAGAACATTGCAACCTATGTAGACGGCGCTCGTTTGGCTGCTGTTTACGATCTGAACACCGAGCGTGCCGAGGAGGTCGCTAAGGCCTACGGCGCAAAGGTAATGGCAAGCGCAGAGGAGCTGATCGCTTCTCCCGAAATCGACGCTGTTGTTATCGCATCCTGGGACGGCACCCACGCTGATCTGGCGGTAAAGTGCATCCAGGCCGGCAAGCCGGTATTCTGCGAGAAGCCGCTGGCTACCACCCTCGAGGACGCGAAGAAGGTCGTAGAGGCGGAGAAGGCTTCCGGCAAGCATCTGCTGCAGATCGGCTTCATGCGTCGCTTTGACCCGGACTACATCAAGATGAAGAAGATCCTCGACTCCGGCGAGCTGGGTGCTCCGCTGATGGCGCACTGCATCAGCCGTACCCGCAGCCATCCGAAGAACCACACCACCGAGCAGCACATCACCAACATTGCCATCCACGAGATCGACATCTGCCGCTGGCTGCTGGGTGAGAACCTGAACGAAGTCGCTGTTCGTTTCCCGCGTGCTACCTGCTTCGCAGAAGGCACCTGCCAGGACCCGCAGCTGGTACTTATGCAGTCCGACTCCGGCGTACTGATCGACGTTGAGGTTTCCGGCAACAGCTACTACGGCTATGAGATCCTGTGCGAGCTGGTCTGCGAGAAGGGCACCATCCGCCTGCCGGTAGCGGCAGAGCCGATCGTCCGTTCTTACCTGCAGTGCGGTCAGGCCATCCCGGAGGACTGGACCAACCGTTTCGTAGTGGCGTATCAGGAAGAGCTGCAGCACTGGGTAGATTACCTGCAGGGCAAGACCGACGTTCCGGGCCCGGGTGCTGAGGACGGCTACGAGGCCTGCAAGATCTCCGATGCACTGATCAAGGCACAGACTACCGGTCAGTGGGAAAAGGTAGAGGCATAATCCCCCGCGAATGGTATACACCGGGGGCGGGGATAGGTGTGAAACCGCTCCTGTTGATATAAAGAAGGTCATATTACCCGGTAATATGATTCCAATAGACAACTTGTCTAACAGGAGGAAAGAAAGATGAAGAGAAGCAACCTTTTTAAGCGTTCCGCAGCGATGCTGCTGGCAGGACTGATGGCAGTTTCCATGAGTGCATGCGGCGGCAGCAGCGCATCCGGCAACGACTCCGGCGATTCCCAGGCAAGCAGCAGCGGCGACACCCATAAGCTGAGCGTAGTGCTCAAGACCACCTCTTCCGAATACTGGAGCTACGTTATCGCAGGCATCGAGCAGGCGGAAAAGGATCTCGGCAACGTAGAAGTTGACGTACGCGGTGCAAACAGCGATACCGACTTCGACGGTCAGCTGAACATGGTAGAGACCATTGTAAACGCAGATATGTGCGAGGCGATTGCAATCGCACCGCTGCAGGCAGACCAGATCGCAAATGCACTGACCGGCGTCAAGATCCCGGTTCTGGCGATCGACACCAATTTTGATCAGGCGGAAACCTTTATCGGCACGGCGCACGAGGACGCTGCTTACGAGGGCGGCAAGTATGTAGCCGAGAAGATCGGTAAGGGCGGCAAGGTTGTTATTCTGGCGAATATCCAGGGCGAGTCCACCTCTGAGGCTCGTGTAGCTGGTTACAAGAAGGCACTTGAAGAAGGTGGCTGCGAGATTATCTCCACGCAGTATACCGACGGCGTAGGCGACAAGGCTGTTACCGTAACCGATGGTGTTCTCCAGTCCTTCGCGGACATCGATGCGATCGTATGCTGCGCAGACGATGTTGCGCTCGGCGCATCCCGTGCCATCAAGCAGGCAGGCCGTGATGGTGATGGCATCATCGTATGCGGCTTCGACGGCATTTCCTCCGGCGTACAGGCAGTTGTTGACGGCGAAATCTCCTGCACCGTTGCACAGGACCCGTACAACATGGGCTACCAGTGCGTTGAGAGCCTGCTCGACGTTGTAGAAGGCGAAAAGCTGGATGACTTCATCGATACCGGCTGTAAGGTCATTACTTCGGACAACGCAGACGAATATCTGGCAAAGCTGAAATCTCTGGTCTAAGCATTTTTTTGAACCCCTTATGATCCCTCATCAGAAACGCTCCAACGTTTCTGCCCCTATCATTTCTTTAAACCATTTCAAAACGTTCTCTCTTAAAACTTCTCTCATATTTTAACCCATAAGTTTTCTTCTCATATTGCTGGAAAAGCCGCTTATGCGGCTTTTCCTATACCCCGATTCGGTTTGGCGAAAGGATATTTGACCAATGTATCAGATTTTGAAAAAGCAAACGCTGAACGCAAACACCAAGCTGATGGTGATCGAGGCGCCGCACGTTGCGCGCAAGGCAGAGCCGGGTCAGTTCATCATCCTGCGTGTCAGCGCAGAGGGCGAGCGCATTCCGCTCACCATCGCGGATTTTGACCGCGAAAACAGCACGATCACCATCATCTTCCAGGAGGTCGGCGCGACCACGCAGGCGCTCGGCGAGCTGAACGAGGGCGACTGCCTGCATGACTTTGTAGGTCCTCTCGGCAAGGAGAGCGAACTCGAGGGCCTGAAAAAGGTCGCTGTTGTCGGCGGCGGTCTGGGCTGTGCGATCGCGTATCCGCAGGCTAAGAAGCTGCACG
>ERZ773169.500-NODE-500-length-49940-cov-7.102175_pt1 | contig 49940 bp, 45 predicted proteins | sample MGYA00580536_ERZ773169 | MGnify/ENA primary metagenome ERZ773169 (study PRJEB29015, sample SAMEA2737814) | human gut metagenome | biome: human gut; feature: human-associated habitat; material: faeces | place: China | collected 2012 ... | reverse complement strand
TATGAGTTCACTTGCTTTCTCATAAATGTCCCTTTGGAGACGAGCCCGGAATGCTGACATTATACATGTAATTGTTAATCAAATCTCTTAAATCTACGACTCCCTCAAAATGAATAGGAAGTTTTCGAGAAAATGCACAGAATATTGCAACCAAAGAAACAAAGAAAATCCATTTAATCCAAATAATAAAAAGGCTTTTTACAACACGTTTCAATTCGCATTTCTTATAGCTAGATGCCCACCCCGACAAAGAAAAAAGGAACATCTAACAATAACGTAATATTCCAAAACCAAGCAGGAGTGTAACTTTGTCCTGCCCAGAACGCAGTATGTATCGCGATAATTCCAAGCGCCGCAATCCCTCTTAAAAAATCTATATAGCTATTACGCTCTGCTCTGCTCTAAAAGCATACTCCATTCTCTTCTCCTTTTCAATATGCTAATCACGAAATACAACCAATTTACTGATGATATAATTCAATACTATCACGATTATTTGAGCTACCAGCTTGACTGTTAAACTATTCCATGAAAGCCATGTAATAAATACAGCTAAGATGATTTCTTCCAAAATCAAGGTTATCACACGACCTCCGGTAAATTCGATCATCTGCCGAAAGCAAGTCTTATCTGAAGATGCCGCGTTTTGAAATACCCAAATCTTATTTGTGAAAAACTGAAAAATTACACATATAATCCAAGCAGCTGCATTTGCAACTAGCGCATTTATCTTCATGCACTGCGTCTGTATTGCATATATTGAAACACTTAAAACGACAGTAATCCCACCAAAGAATAGATATAACAAAATTTCTTTATTACGAGCATACAAAGGTTCAAATATTCGCAAAACAGGTAGTTGCATTATGCGATCCCATATATCCATTTTATTCTCCTCGTTCATTCAACGCGGCCATGAGCAGACTTTTTGATTTTTGACCAAATACGCTTTATGTGCCATACGCGCCAGCGAAAGATCCGACAAAGAATCTGAGTAAAGATCATCTATCGTCTCATTAGGATAAACCTCATTAAACCGTTTCACTTTTTCTTCTCCTCGGCAGTTGGGTCCAAGCAATTCCCCAGTTAGAGGATTCACCTCCGAAGCAATTCCTCGCACATTGAGACGCTTACAGATAGGAAGAATCAGAAAGTCCGGAGATGCAGATATTATCAAATCTGTATCCTTGCTCACATCTCGATACCATTGGCATATATGTGTGATATGACCGTTCCAAAATTCTTTTACACTTGCCGTGACATCGGGTATTTCTCTAACAAATTGATAGAATTCTCTCTTGAACTTTTCTCTACTGCAAAGCTTTAAATGGAATTTTAGATAGTATAAAACAGCATGTAATATATAACGTCTACACCTTGGATATCTTATCATGCAAAACTTCCAAAAATCGATTGTACTATCTCCCGCATAAATCGTCTTGTCAAAATCATATACATTCATACACCATTGCCTCATAAAAACGCAGGGTGATATACAATCAAACATAGCATAATGCAGAATAACACGCTTAGCCCTAGTAAAACATAATCTTTTGTTATTACATCGACTGGATCACCATAGGAATCCGACTCAACATCCGCACTGTACTTCATCAGTAATACAATTACAAGAGGCACTGTCCATATCAATTTTTCCGTTCCATATTTTGTTATAATTTGACCATCTGTACTCCACAAAGCGTAAAAGACAATCGAAAGCGTCAGGCATACATACATGAAACGATCTAAAAATTCTGCCGTATAATATTTAAGCACCTTTCTGCTCTTCCCATTTCCGACTTTTTTCAGCTCATTTCTGCGTTTTCCCAAACCCAAATAAAAGGAAAGTGATAAAACTGTTAAGTACACCCAAGATGAAACGCTAGCGTTGATCAGTGTTGCGCCATATACTACACGCAAAAGGAAACCAGCTACCAGCAAACAAACATCTACAAATGGTACATTCTTCAAGCCCAGACTATAACTCAAATTTGTACAGAAATACGCTAACAATAAAACGATGCTCAATTGCTGAACACCTGTACCACAGTGCATTAGTGCGATATTGATTCCGCATGCTGCAATCAACAATACTGTCGCAAGCGCATATGCTGTTGAAATCTTCACTTCACCCGCAGCAATCGGGCGAAGCCTTTTCACCTCATGCTTGCGATCCTCCTCTACATCGCGGATATCATTAAATATGTATACCACTGACGATATTAAGCAGAAGGCAAACGCACCTAAGCAGACTTGTCCTAATAAAATCGGATTAAAAATCTGTCCAGCAAAGAATAGCGACACAAATATTAACGCATTCTTCAAATAATGCTTTGGTCGCATAAGACGAATTATGTTCTTCATTTTTCCTGTCTTTCTTTCCATTTATCCATCCAATTTATAGGATATTCTCCAATTGAATGCAATTGTTCCATCCTGTAAATCATCCACATATAAATAGTCAATATCATTATCCATCAAATTAAATAAGAAGCCCTGCATATATTCCCCACCCGGCAAGGATATCTGCAACTGTTGATTCTTAGATATATCCGATAAATAAAGTAATTCCGCTCGGCTATCTTGTGAAATGTTTACTCGTTGCAACGCATAATCAATATAATTAACATTATTTAATGTCAACAAAAGAACTATCACAACACCCACGAGTTGTCCTATCGTTTTTTTGCATTTGTTCCATAAAGCACACAGCGCTAAAAGTGGTATCACAAACAGGTGCGCATAGTAACGTGCCCATGCTAAGCCTGGTACAAAAATAGACTGAATCAGTGTCGTAACTATAATTAATGTGAAAATTATAAAATATTCATTCTTCCATATTACATCTTTTGACCTTAAGTTATGCAATACCACAAAAATCACAGCAATAATCGCTATGATGAAAATTCCACTGAATAACATGCCCCAGCCTGCAATTCGTGTATCGAAGCAATCACCTAAGGCCCATTGATCCGCTGTAACCTCGAACGGAATTTTTAACATTGGATCATCTACACTTTCATGTCCAATATTACTCGTCCTTGAAAAAATAGACTGAATCACTTGCATCACTTTAGGAAGACGTTCATATGCCCGAGGTAACATGGAGGTAATAATTTCTATCTTGCCCTCTCCAATCATCGTATATAAAGGATTGTGTTTATGAAGCAAGTTATAAACATATGATGTTGATCCCGTAAATCCAAATGTAACCAATAAGGTAATGCAATAAAATCGAATATACTGCCAACAGGTTTTAATATTTTTATTTACCCGATAGTCTCGTAGAACCCACCAGATAAAAAAGGCTCCACAATATATTCCCATGAAGATAATTCCCGAGAATTTTATATTTAGTGCCAAATTTATGGTACAAAATATTAATGTCTTTCCATATCTGCATTTCCGATCAAAGGTCCATTCTATCAGCGCAACCATCGTTATAAAAATCAGCATTTGCATTGCACCGTCATTATAATATGACTGTGATTGTGCAATAGTAATCGGATTTAATACAGCAATTAAACCTATTACAATGCATTTAGGCATTCCCATACGACTGCGTTTTAACAATTCTGAAACAATCAATAACGCTGCTGAGATTATCAAAATATTATTAAAGCACTTACCCGTTTCAATATTACCCGAAATCGCATAAAATGCCGCGCCTATAATCCAGCTTGCTTTAGGATAATGGTCATACCAAACCGGCCAATCATATTCCGGTATAATCTTATTTCTCAAAGCTGCTGACCCAAAGCTCTGATAAATTGGGTTCCACCCATAGCGCAGCATCCCTACTGTCGATTTATGGTATGTATTTCCATCAAACGAAAAATCATATACGTATGTTGCTATAAGTGCGCATATGCAAATTATTGCTAACGCAATACCTATCATTTTTATAACATCACTATCATCAGGATACTCCTTATGCATCCAAAAACATGTTACTAAAAATGCTATTACTACGTTAGCCCTTAAAATAGGGATACCTATCGCAAAAAATAATGTTGATACCGCAACAATTGCGAACAAAAATACAAGCAAGAAATAACCTATCTGATAAAATCGATTTGATAAAGTACTTCGTTGTTTTATATTCATCGTATACGCTCCTCTCCCATCATATTATTTACGTGTATATCAATACGTAATTATTGCACTTCATAATCCCTCTAAAAATCTTTGGTATTCATCGCAAATCGGCTGTGTTTCGCCGAACGCAATTTGATTGCCTTTATCCAGCCACAATACTTTATTGCACATCTTTCTGACCTGCTCCAGCGAATGTGAGACCAAAATCGTCGTTGCACCGCCGGAAATGATTTCTTTCATTTTCGCTTCGCTTTTCTTTTTGAATGCACCGTCACCAACGGATAAAACTTCATCCAAGATCAAAATATCTGGGTTCACCAGACTCGCAATTGAAAATGCCAATCGAGATTTCATGCCTGAGGAAAGTTGTTTGAACGGTCGTTCTTGGAATTCATGCAATCCCGAAAAATCAATGATTTCGTTGTATTTTTCATCCATAAACTTACGTGTATAACCCAGCATGGCACCTCGCAGATAGGTATTTTCTCGAACGGTCAAATCGCCATCAAAACCGCTGGCGAGCTCCAGCAAAGCTGCAATGCTTCCCCTGCGCTCAACCGTTCCCTCGGTCGGTTCCATAATGCCGGAAATTGCCTTGAGTAAGGTTGATTTGCCTGCACCATTACTGCCTATTATGCCGAGCATATCTCCCTGTTCCAGAGAAAACGTTACATGTCTGTCCGCCCAAAATTCGGTCACATGATAATTATGTTTCAGACGTCGCATCACATATTCTTTGATGCCAATATCCTTAAAATCTCCCGTCATATAACGGATTGATACATTGTTCAGTGTTAAAACCTGCATGATGGCCTCCGTTAAATGTAATAAAGGAATCGATGGTTATATTTCTTATAAATCCAGCATCCGATGCCCAGCACAATTACAACATCTGCCAGCATCAACAAATGAAACCACACTGTCGGAATTGTTGCTTCAATAACGATTTTTCTGAAATAGCGAATAAACAAATACACTGGATTGGTCAAAAACAGGCATTGTACCCCATAGCTGTAATTATCGATTGTATAGAAGATCGCAGACATATACATCAGCAGCTGCGTAAATACGTTCCAAAGATATTGAACATCTCTAAAAAACACGAATAATGCTGACAGTATCAAACCTACGCCTATATTGAACAGAATCAAGCATACTACAGGATACAACAGCAAGATAAACTTCCAGGTAAATGTAATACCGTCTAAAATGCAAAACAGAAAGAAGATAATTAACGTTAATCCAAGATTGATTAGACTTTGAATATTTTTAGAGAACAGAAACAAATATTTGGGTACATTAATTTTCGAGAAAATATCCGCATTTTCCAGCAACGAGGTCATGCCCAATCCCGTCGCTTCACTAAAGCAAGCAAAAATCAAGTTGCCGCAGAACAAGTACGTCGTGTAATGCTCCATCATCGCGCCAAAAAACTGCGTAAACACAATTCGCATGACCAGCAGCGTTAAAAGTGGAGATAACAATGACCATGCCATTCCCAGCATGGTTCCCTTATACTTCTTCTTAAAATCTCGTTTTACCAGTTCCTCAAAGAGGAACTGGTATTTTTTCAATTTTTGCACCATGTTAATTGCTTCCCTTAATCTTATACTTTAACCACGCGATCATGTACTTGATGATGTACTTAAAGCCAATGTCACCATTTCTATACATGGCTAGCATCTCATCTTTCATCGCATCTTTTGCATATGAAAGTGGTTGTGCCTCTACCACCTGTCTCATCCACCAAAGTCGGTCTTTTTCTCTCTCTTCAATTCCGCGCGCACAAAAATCTTGTAGCATGGACAATCCAGTCTTTAAATCCGCATCTACGATATATTGGGATGTAATCTGTTCTTCAGAAAAATCATTGAAAAATTGCGCCCAATCGTTCTCTATAGGCGTTTCATAAAAAAACTCTATGCTCTGTCGAGCTTCCTTGGCTATCAGCTCTCTTTTCATTGGATTGTTCAACAACTCTATTATCGCCAATGCAGCCGCATTGACATCACTCTGTGGTACAACCACAGTTCCTTTTCTCTGCTGAGCCAGATCCAAATTAGGCAAATCATACATTACTACTGGGATACCATACGCCTTGCTCTCGGCTAACGTCATCAAAAATCCCTCATACTCCGAAGTGCATATACAAATATCTGCGTTTTTGTAAAAACCAGCCACATCCGATTGAAAACCGTGCAATTGAACATTAGCATCCAGCTTGTATGCTGCTATTGCATTCGTAAATTCTTCATAGAATTCCTTATCATCCGCACGGCCAACAATATGTAATTTGACACGAGCATCTTTATCAACTACCTGACGAATAATCTTCAGTGCATCTATTGGCTGTTTTTCACGTGATATACGACCAATCCATAATATATTTTTATTATCTGTAATTCTATTCGGTGTTATATCGTCCAAAGCAAACGTGATAGGGTTTCTCATCTTATACACATGGGGATGAAATATTTCCCACCATTTTTTATCAACTTCAGACAAGCATATTATTCCATCACATAGAGCATACAATTGTGTCAATTGAATACTGTGGCATGCATCTTTCGCTATACAACTTCCCTCTCCTTGTCCAAAAAAGCTATGCGTGTGCACTACGAATTTGACACCTGCAAGCTTTGCAGAAAGCATATCAGCAAGCAAACCTTTCCATACCCATGCATGGTAGATTAGAATATCAACATTGTATCTCTGCAACATCTTTGCAAGATATGCCATTCTGTTCCTTATACTCTTCGAAGTTACATCTGCAATATTCGGCAAAACAATCCTTGTAATATTTTCACCGTACTGATAGTCTTCCGAATTAGAAAATTCATCTGTAAATAATATTACGTGATACCCCAAATTGCTCCATATCGGAATCAATTTGGAAATTACACGTTCTATTCCTCCATTATTCATACGAAAGTAAAAGGTGCCAATTGTTTTTATTTTTGTTTTGCTCGCTACAGGAAAAGGCACTTGCCTCAGTTGATCCAGAATTTCCTTTTTCTCCACATATGCGCATTCTTCTAGCATCTCAATTAATACGCTAAACAATTCTGATCCATCAAAATAATCCAAGACATATTTAATCCCATTAAGATGTCTTCCATCGTGGATCCAGTTATACACTACATCTCTAGCAAATGTATTTTTTATTTGCTCCAGTGCCATTGTGGTAATCGCAACTGAGTCATGCTGATCAGAGAATGCTGCTAATAATTTCAAAATATTACCTTGCTTCATCTTATCAGCAAATCGTTGTTCTGATAGTTCACGCATCCCCCCTGTAATCCCTGCTCCAAATCTATAATTATATGATTCCTCATCGATTCCATAATATGATTTGGCAAAGAATGCAATCAGATAGAACAAATATAAATCCTCTGAGATATTAAAGCGCTCATCTGCATAATAACGAGCGGCATATTTCACTACATCCGCTCGATATATTTTATTCCATAATGATGGGGTAAATTTTTTCTGATTAAAGCAAAAATCCACCATCTCTCCCTGTACCCGAGCCTCTAGTTCCCCCATATATGGAAGCAGCCACTCTTTTAAATTACGCACCTCAGCATCATTCACATCGCACATCGGAACAATATGCGTTCTAAACTGAATAATATCTACGGGTTGTTTCTGCATTGTGTAATATAATTTTTTGCAAGCGGATACATCAAGATAATCATCGCCATCCAAGAACATGATGTATTCGCCTGTTGCATATTCGATAGCTTTCTTTCGTGATAATCCTACACCTATATTTTCGGTATTTCTTATTAATTTAATTCGAGCATCTTCTGCAAGGAAACGATCTAATATATCCTGAGAACGATCAGTCGAACAATCATTTACACATATGATCTCAATATCTTTTAGCGTTTGATTGATAACGCTATACAATGTATGGTCAAGATACGCTTCAACATTGTAAATTGGTACAATTATTGAAATTTTAGGCCGCACTCTATCCATTACTTTCTCCTATCAAAACAGCTTATTTAACCTTAACTTAAACGCCAATTTAATCGCTCGTCTGCCCCATTTAGAGTTTGCAATACGCATCAACTCATTTTTAGTATCTGGGGCGTAGGCATTCTTATACATAGCCTCATATGCATTGACTTCGTTCATCAATGTCGGCAACTCTTTCAGAATTCTTGAATAAAATCCGATATTCTTTGCAGTTTCTTGACGTCTTTCTTGCTGAACCGGATTTTGAACTAAATCCCCAAAAATCCTCTCCAGCTTGCGAATCATGATCTGCGAAGAAAATCCCTCTTCAATCTTCCGACGGCAATTCCTGCACATCTGCTGATACTGTTTTTGATCAGCAAGCACATCCGTGATTGCTTTAACATACATCTGGACTTCTTCTTGCGAGAATGTCCGACTATCCAGCTCATCTGCCTCGCTTTGCAGCAGCGGCAACACGCGTCCTACCGTATCATCAATCAACTCTGCCTGACCGCCTACGTCCGAGGTAACAACCGGCTTACTCATCGAAAGTGATTCATACGCAGTCAGCGCAAGACCTTCCTTGAGCGAACAAATCAGCGTCAAAGCGCTGTCCTTGTAATACGGACGCATATCCTTCTGCCGACCAGCGAGGTAGACCGTTTCTGGCAGATTTTCACGCTCGATTGCAATTTTCAGTTCTTCAAACTGCGGTCCATCACCTACAACGACAAAAGCGATATTCGGAATACTCTGCTTGATCTGCTTTGCAATCTCCACCATGAGGAACGGACGCTTTTGCGGATGAATACGGCATGGAAACAGAATAATCGGACGATCTTCTGCAATGTTCAATTCTTTTCGAACCAAACCAGCCTCTACCTTTGTCTCGTCATACTGTTCTTGATCCACGCCAATATACAGCGTTTCTACGCTCTCCGGATCACGGCCGAAGTCATTGATCAACACACGGCGAGTCCGCTCATTGCAGACATACGTTTTTTCGAGGATCTCGCCCATTGCACCCGAAGTACGAGCATAGCCGCCATTGCGCCAATACCACTCCTCCATATGGACATAATCGATAATGGCCAGTTTCGGAAACTGTGCACGCAGCCACGGCACCAGATAGTACCCATCGTAAGAGTTGCTTAGAAAGAGCACATCAATTTCACGTGACTTTATGAAGTAGCTGATAAACTCTGGGAAGTCCTTAGGCTCGAGGAAACTCGGCAAATCGAAAATATCCGTCGCATAATCCTCAAAACGCTGACGCCAGCTCTGCTCACCGGGAACCGTCGTCAAGATACTGACTTCAAAACGCTCTTTATCAATTTTCCGACAGACATCCAGATTAAACAGATCAGCGCCACCCATTTCCATCCACGGGAGCAGCATCATGACATGGATCTTGTCATGGCTCTTAAAAACTTTACGATCCCAATCGGAGCATTTCGGCGCTGAATATTCGCCCGGCTTGCCTCCATAGGGGTATTCTTTCGCTTGAACATCATTTTTTATTGCGTTGGCAGTTTCCTGTATCTTCTTTGCAGAGGCCTGTTTTAATGCACGATCCTTCTGTACCTGCTGCTGCATTCCCTCAGCACTGCGTCGATACCAAAACAGTGTTCCAGACAAATGTACCGGCTTTGCTCCGGCAGCCATCAGCTTCAGCCACAAATGCCAGTCCTCATCATACGACTTATCCGAAACATCATAGCCGCCGACCTTCTCCAGCCAGCTCTTGCGAATGGCTGCTGTGCACACCAGAAGATTTTCCGTTTTCATACGGGAAGCCGAAAAAGGCTGTTTCCAAAGATAGTTCTGTTCACCAAAGCCAACACTATCTGTATATGCCCATGCCGCATCGGGATTTTTCTGCAATGCAAAATATAATTCTTCGATGAACGGCGGTGAAATCAGATCGTCTGCATCCAGCGGAACAATAATATCCGTTGTACTATGCTTAATTGCAGCGTTACGCGCAGCAGCCTGTCTTTGATTGGACTGATGCAGAACGCGAATTCTCGTATCCTGTTTCGACAGTCTTTCGAGAGTATCTAACGAAGGTTTATCCGTGCTGCCGTCATCTACGATAATCCACTCAAACCACGGGAACGTTTGATTCATCACGCAATTAAATGTCTGTTCAAAATGCTTCCCTGCGTTGTAATACGGAGTGATGATGCTGACTGACGGCTTATCGTTGCTTACCCGGTTACTATTTAATAATTCAAGTCCCGGTTCTTTTGCATAATCAAATTCCATTTCTTTTCCTCTTAATGCAAGCTACGTCTTGTAATATCGTTTTTTTAGATTATTCAGCAATTTTATTGGTATCAGTCCAACAATCAGCGGTTTGATCGCATATAAAATTCCTTTTGGCATCAATCCCAATTTTGAAAAGCCTCTGAATTTTACTATGCACTCATTTAAGCGATAGCAGTACTTCCGTCTTTGGTAAGTACCTTCATCCAGTCGAATAAAATACATCACATCCGCCATATTGACTCCTGTATATCCCAATGCATATGCACGCATCAGCATATCGTAATCTTCTGACCGAATAACGGCTTGCTCAGTACTGTATCCTCCGATTTTCCGTATCACCTCACGCCGCACCATGATAGAAGCGTGAACAAATGGTAAGGTCATAAGGAAATCCTTTGCCTGTGGCTGATTCACAAACCAGTAATATTGTTTTAAATCACCGGGAACTTTATGAAAAAATTCACCCCTTGCTCCAACAAAAGCAATTTCGGGGTGATTTTTCAAAAATTCCAACTGCGTTTGCAGTCGATTAGGCGCAGATATGTCGTCCGCATCCATAAACGCGATAAATCGTCCCTGTGATTTATCAATGCAGCGATTGCGTGCTGCGCCTGCTCTCTGATTAACCACATTCTGCAGCAAGGTGATTCTGCTATCCAGAGATGCCAACCTCTTCAAATGCTCCCATGTGTTATCTGTAGAAGCATCATCGCAAATAATCAATTCGAAATCAGCAAATGTTTGCTGAAGAATGGATTGAATTGCTTGTTCCAACTCACTGCCGTCTCCGGCATTGAATACCGGCATGATAACACTGACCATCGGCATCGCAATTCTCCCCTTTCTTTTCATCACTTATTTCCGATATCCTTCCGGGTTTCCGCTCTGCCATCTCCACGTATCTCTGCACATAGCCGTCAAGTCACGCTCTGCCTTCCAGCCGAGCACCTTTGCGGCCTTATCTGCGTTCGCCCAGAACTCCGGCAGGTCGCCTGCACGGCGTGCGCCGAACTCGTGCTTGATTGCAACGCCGGTCGCGTTCTCAAATGCGTGAACAATCTCCAGAACGCTGTACGGCGTGCCGGTACCAAGATTGAACACCTCAACGCCCTTATGCTGTGCGGCGTATTCAACCGCCTTTACATGGCCGTCCGCAAGATCCATCACATGGATGTAATCGCGGCGGCAGGTGCCGTCCGGTGTCGGGTAATCGTTGCCGAAAATCGTTAGATGATCGCGTCGGCCAACAGCAACCTGCGCGATATACGGCATCAGATTGTTCGGAATACCCTGCGGGTCCTCGCCGATACGGCCGGACTCATGTGCGCCGATCGGATTGAAATAGCGCAGAAGAACGACAGTCAGTTCCGGGTCAGCCTTTGCCGCGTCCTCAAGAATTTCTTCCATCATGACCTTGGTCCAGCCATACGGGTTGGAGCAGCTGCCGCGCTTCATCGTTTCGATGTACGGAATCGCATTCTCCTCGCCGTAAACCGTCGCGGAGGACGAGAAAACAAACTGCTTGACACCTGCCTCCTGCATGCACTCGAGCAGCGTCAGCGTGGTGTCGATATTGTTTCGGTAATACTTCAGCGGCTGCTGTACCGACTCGCCGACTGCCTTCAGACCAGCAAAGTGAATCACACAGTCGATCTCGTTTTCTGCGAAAATCTGCTGTACTTTGACTTTGTCCTTCACGTCAGTCTCGTAGGCGCGAACCTGCTTTCCGGTGATTTCTTCAATTCGGTTGACAACTTCCGGACAGCTGTTGCTGTAATCGTCTGCGATTACTACGTCATGTCCGCTCATTAAAAGCTGTACAGCGGTGTGTGAGCCGATATAGCCTGCGCCGCCTGCTAACAAAACTGTCATTTTCTATCCTCCGTTATAAGCACTGCAAGTACTGTCCATAGAGTGTCATGCCGAGCTCTTGTCCGGCTTCGTGTACCTGCTCTTCTGTCAGCCAGCCCTGGTTAAAGGCCAGTTCTTCCAGGCAGCCAACATAGCGTCCGGTCTCAGCCTGGATATTTCGAATGGTCTGTCCAGCGTCCATCAGACTGTCTGCTGTACCAGCATCCAGCCACACGACATCCCGCTCGAGCGGGAGCACCTGCAACTGGTCGCGGTGCAGATATTCCAGATTTACGTCTGTGATTTCCAGCTCGCCGCGCTGTGACGGCGTGAGATTAGCTGCAATCTCCATCGCCTGGTTGTCATAAAAGTAAATGCCGGGGATTATGTAATTGCTTTTCGGATGGCGCGGCTTCTCTTCAATCGAAATAGCCCGTCCATCCTCGTCAAACTCTACCACACCGAACGGGCGTGGATTCTCGACCCAGTAGCCGAATACCGTTGCACCGTTCTGCTGCTGTGCACCTTTGCGCAGAACTTCGGCCAGTGTATTGCTGTGGAAAATGTTATCGCCAAGCACAAGGCATACCGAGTCGTCTCCCACGAACTCGCGGCCGATGAGCAGTGCGTCCGCAATACCACGCGCGACAGGCTGTTCTGCATAGCAGATACTGATGCCGAACTGACTTCCATTGCCGAGCAGTGCGCGGAATGTGTCTGTTTCGTTCGACGGAACGATTACCATGACATCGGAAATGCCCGCTTGCATAAGAATTGCAAGCGGGTAATAAATCATGGGCTTGTCGTAAACCGGAAGCAACGGCTTGCTCATCGGTTTTGTCATCGGGTAAAGGCGCGTGCCTTTGCCGGCGGCTAAGATTAGACCTTTCATTGTACTCCTACCTATTATTACTCTTCCTCTACCCACTTCTTAAACGTCTGATGCGTCACGCCGAGCCGCCGACCGGCCTCTCTGAGCGAAACCTCGCCGCGCTGCCACTGCTGCTTCAGCGCTTCAAACTCTGCGCCGCGCTCCATCGGCTTGCGGCCGATATGCACGCCTTTCATCTTCGACGCACGAATGCCTTCGCTCTGCTTTTGACGGCACTGCTCACGCTCCTTGAGGATAGTCGCATCGAAAACCTCAAACATCAAGTCGCTCAGAAACTGCTGCGATTTCTCGTCGTGCTCCTGCACGCTCAGCGGAATATCCGCGATTCTCAGCTGAATTCCATTGTCGCGCATCCAGTGCAGCTCATCTGCCAGTCCCTTTTTGAGGTCACTCAGGCAGTAAAGCGAGGAAACGGTCAATGTATCCCCTTCTCGCAGTGCAAGCTGCTTCAGCAGCCGCAAGTTGTTCCTCTGTGAGGATTTTTCACCGATGGTATCAATGAAAATCTCTCCGTCCCGTGCTCCGAGCGCACGAAAACGCTCTGTCTGTGCGTCACTTTCTTCTGGCTTTACGCAGGAATAGTAGTAATTTTTGCCTTTCATGGACACATCCTCACAGAGCTAAAGCGTTATCGTGGTTACTAAAGTACAATTTGATGCAAAACAAAGAAAATTCTGATTTACAGCGTGTTAACCGTATAATCTAGTTTATTATATCAAATCTGTCTCTAAACTACAATACTTTCATAGGATAATAAAGTGTACTTTTTTCAACATTTGGAATTATCCTGTCCAATCCATTTCATGAAAGTCCGATGCGTTACGCCGAGCTGCTGCGACGCAGCACGTGCGGACAGACTGCCCTCACACCACGCCTTCTTGATGATTTCGTAGTCCGCAGGGCGATTTTTCGGTCGACGGCCGAACTTGACGCCGCGCGCTTTGGCGGCCGCGATGCCTTCCGCCTGCCGCTGATGGATAAACTCCCGCTCGGTCTGCGCCACATACGAAAGCAGCTGCAAAACGATGTCAGAGATCAGCGTTCCGATCAAATCGCGTCCCTTCCTCGTATCCAGAAGCGGCATATCGAGCACCACAATATCCACCTGCTTCTCTTTTGTCAGCAGGCGCCACTGCTCCAAAACATCATCATAATTTCGTCCCAATCGGTCGATGCTCTTAATCACGAGAGTGTCGGCCGGTTTTAATTTTTTCACCAGTCTGCGATAGCCCGGCCGTGCGAAATTCTTGCCGGACTGCTTATCGATTACCATATTTTTCTCCGGCACGCCGAACTCGCGCATAGCGATCACCTGCCGTTCTTCATTCTGGTCACGTGTAGATACACGAATGTACCCGTAAACTTGCTGCATATTGCTTTTTCCTTCCACATCAGTGATGAAGAAAATCCTGATTTCACCTGATTTCTTATATCAAATTTCATTATATTTGCTACTGCCAAATTTGGCAACGACAAAATTCCTTATACTAAAGCAAGCGAAGAAGTTGGTGATGAGGATGAGCACACGAAAAGTGGCATCTGGCAACCGCAATATCGTCGGCGCGCGCGTGACCGAAGCACATTCCACAGAAACGCCCGGTATCTGACATCGAGTTCAAGGCGCTGGCCGAAATTCTGAATGTCGATGTCCGCTGGCTGCTCGGCCAGATTTGAAATCTCCAAAGAGAAAATACATGCTATAATAGCGAACCCGCTGAAACTATCAGCGGGTCCTTGTATCTCTCAGAAGGTAATTTGAGATGAAAAATGTTTATGTTTCGAAAAAATCGAGCGGCAATTACCGGAACGAGTTCCGTATCAGCTCTGGTATATATTGAATGACTACGACTATTTTCGCGGCGAACGGCAGAAGCGCCTGCGTATCGTCCAGAGAAAGCTGCCTTCAGAGCTTGTCATGTCCTTCCTCGTTGAACAGCCCGTGTCTGCGCGTATCGTGGTACGGCGTCAGGGCGAGCGGGTCGTTATCATGCTCGCGGAAGAGGAAGAGGATGACACCGAGCCGATCGACAGCAGCACAGCAGTTACCGAGATAGGCGGTACGAAGTATGCTTCGCTGCCCGAGGCCTTTGCTGCCGCAAGCAACTATGATGATACCATTACCCTGCCGAATAACACAGAACTTGCTGAGCCGCTCTTTGTCTCGTTGAATGACCATTACATCAGCCACTTCACGCTGGATCTGAACGGTAAGACAATCAGCTGCAATAACGGAAATTCTGATACGCTCTTCGTCTGTGCAACACTTATCATTTGCGACGGCAGCTCCGAAAAACTGGAAGGATCACAAAAAAAGCTAATTTTGCCGACCGGTGCGGGCAGGGCGAGAAACAGATTCCCGGCACAGCTTTGCAGCCATGCCGGGAACGGTTGAGGGAATATGAAGATAGAAAGAAGATAGAAAGTTACAGTTCGCCGCGCGCTTCGCGCTCTGCAAGTTCTTTCATGATAGCGGGATACTTTTTGTCGAGCTGATACAGCACGCCGACGATCAGAACGCCGACAAAGATCAGCAGCGGGCCGAACATATAGATGTTGATGATCGAGTTGATCGCAGACTGCGGCTGCACAACAGAGCTGCCGGTCGAGGAAATATAGCCGCACAGACTCATAAGGCCTGCAATGCTGGCCTGTGCGATGCCGGTGCCCAGTTTGGTGCCGACCGAACCGCCTGCGAAGATGAAGCTCTCCTGACGGATATGGTGCTTCCACTGGCCAAACTCGACAACGTCACCGATCATGCCGAATACAAAGGCGCACAGCGGTGCTTCGCCGACGCCGCGCAGCATGGTGGTGAACAGGCACCAGCTGAAGCTGGTGGTGTTGAGGAAGAACAGACCCTGACTGATCAGTACAAGGACGGCGCCTGCTACGATCATGTTGCGCTTGCCAAGCATATCGCGCAGCAGCGGACACAGGAAGGTGAATACGATCAGAACGATGGTTTCGGAAAGATACAGCGTGCTGTACATCCACGAGTCGTTATGGAACACATACTTGCAGTAGTATGGCAGAATCGTGCCGACAACAGCCTGATTGGTGCTCTGGAACATCCAGAGCAGCAGGACAGCCCAGAAATACTGATTGGTGACCAGCGCCTTGAGGCTGCGGCCGACCGGAACCTTTTCCTCCGAGCGGGCTGCGATGTGTACGGTTTCCTCGCACTTGATAAAGCAGGTGATGAGCAGCAGGAAAGCGATTGCGGCCCAGATGCTCATTACCTTGACCCAGGCAGCCTGATCGTCGCCGAACAGCTTGATCAGCGGCATGGTGCAGGTGACGGCAATGATACGGCCCATCGGGGACAGGCCCATGCGGAATACGGACAGCAGATCGCGCTGCTTGGAGTCGCGGGTCATCATGGCAGACAACGAGCCGTACGGCAGATTGATCGCCGTGTAGCAAACGGTCGTGCAGAAGTTATAGGTGACAAAGATGTACAGGAACTGGATCGTGGCGCTGGTGTGCGGTACGCTGAACAGCAGGATCGCACTCAGCGCATACGGCAGCGACATCCACAGGATCCACGGACGGGACTGTCCCCATTTGGAATGGGTGCGGTCCACAATGAAGCCCATGACAACATCCGAGCCGCCGTCAAAGAAACGCGAGATCAGCATGACAAGACCTACGGTTGCGACAGAAACACCGGCATAGTCGGTATAGAACAGGGTCAGCAGCGTAGCGATCATGCCGTAGACAACGTTGCACGCTACGTCACCGCCGCCGTAAGCCAGGCGTGTCAGAATATTGATTTTTCCGTTTTCGGAAACAGGTCGTGTAGGCAGAACCGCCTCTGCCTGCATGGTTGGATTGGTTTTCACGAAACATTCTCTCCTTCTTGGTTTCGCTTCCAATTTACAGCCGCCCCAATAAAATGCATCTGATCAAGCTGCGTTTTCCGGCCTGCTGCAAGCGGATAGGATTGTTTAGAGTGCAGCCTGCCTGCTTTACAGAGATCGTGCTTCGAAATTCACATCCTTACAAGGCGTTGACCGCACTTGTTATCATAGCATAGATTAACATGAATGGCAAGAAATTATTGTATACTATACATAAAAAACTGAATATATTTTGTGCAATAGGTGAAATGAGTAGTTGATGATGCACAATTTATAATAAAATAAATGTGCGTAATAATCAAAAAACAATGCAAACCGAGAACCGACGGACGCCGTTGCAGATGGCATTGACAGCGTCGGAGCGGTTCGGTATCAGCATGCTGGGACTGGGTAAGAGAATGGGATAAAAATAGCACATAGTACAACGTCTTTCGCTATTTATATATCAGACCGCGTCAAGTAATGTTCGCAAAAAGGGCTCCTGAAAAAATGAAGTTAAGCAGCAACGAGCAGAGTTGCCGCAATGGATTTCTGGCTGAGATAAGCTCTGGAGACAGACCAGTCCTCGGCGTATTCCATGAGATACGTTGTCACCAGGCGAACATAGGAACTTTCATTCGGAAAGCGCTTGGCGTAGGAGTCGATCACATCATATGCCTGCTTTCTGGCGAACTCAGCCGTAGGCACCAGCCAGATTTCCTTGAGTGTCTCAGCAAAGGCTTTCTTCTCTTTCTGCGGCACATAGACAAGAATATTCCGCATGAAATGCACCTTGCAGCGCTGCCACGAGGCGCCGGGAAAGGACTCACGGATTGCCGAAACCAGCCCGGAGTGAGCATCGGAAATGATAATCTTGGGCGTAGACAGATCACGGTCCTTCAGATTCTGAAACAGCACTCCATAGGAGCTCTTGAATTCTTCGGCCATAGGTTCAACAGCGATGATATCTCAATGTCCATTTTCGTCCACATCGCATACGATAAGCACCGCCATGCTGACAATTCTGCCATCTACACGAACTTTTTCATACAGTGCGTCCACCTACAAAACCGGGTACTCCGTACCGGCAAGAGAGCGATTACGGAACTCCTCGACCCGCTCATTCAGTCCTTTTGTCATCTCGCTGACCTGGCTTCTGGATAGATTTTCAATGCCGAGGCTATACGCCCAGCTGCTGATCGACCTCTGCCTCCATCAGCTCTGTGCACAGCCATTCCAGAATACTCAGCATCGGATCCGGCTGCGTCATACAATGCAGTAGCAATTCTGTCAGATTTGTGGTATTCTTTTGTGAGCCATTAGGGTCTCTCCTTTACTTGATGATTTTTTCGACAACTATCATTTTGCAGGAGCCCTAATGGCTTGTCTATTTTCTGTTTGCTTTTGCGAACTTGATTATACGCTATCGAGATGCGGGGTGTTTGATGGTTACATTTGACGGTTACTAAAGTCACATCCTAACAGAAATAAAGAGACCAGCAGTCTGCGAACTGCTGATCTCTTTATGCTCTCCATATCCTAAATCACAGATTTTCTGCTATTACTCGGTTCATATCCGAATAAGAATTCCAATACTCGTTTTTTGCCTTTACGCCTGCGTAAATAACCAGCCGTTTCAGCAGCTTCATAATATCCTCTGCATGCATTTTTGTCTTACGGAAAATCCAGTCGTCGGTAACAGACACGATTTCATGTGCTGCTACATTTCGAACGTCGCTCTCCACAGCTCTCATTCGATGAAGGTCATCCACCAGTTCGGTGTTACTCGACATCTGCTCAAAGATTTTCATTATCGGCATAGATCCAATAAACTCTTCCTTAATATTCAAATCTCCAAATCCCTGTTGCAGCGCATGCATAATCTTTTTACCGACTTCACTCTTTTGCATGACATCTGCGCTAATTCGATATGCACCGATATTGGTTTTATAGCAAAACTGCTCCGGAGTAATCTTCAGCTGATCTTTTAGACACATTTCAAACAAGTCCAGTACGACTGGAGTCAATCCGCGCAGAAAATCCGAATAATTGCCCTGCTGCATTTTAATCTGCAGGCTCAGTACGTATTCAAACAGCAGACGCTGATCGCCCATTTCAATCGGCTGAAATTTATGATCAATGCCCTGCATTGCCTTGGCGTAGCCACGCTGATCAAGCTGTAAACGGCATTCCGCCGCACGGAGCATGCTCATTGTATTCTCCGGGATGAAATCCGCAATATCCTGTGCGAGCAGCAGTGCTGCCTTGTAATCATAAGCATCCAGCAATCGCCGGATGCTTTCTTTTTTTATCTTGACAAGCAGATGCTCACCCTTCACTTCATGACAGCGATTATTGAAATCCGCTTCATTATCCTGATTGCACTCCCAGAACGTCTCAACATCGTAGTCTTTCGGATCCTCATCCTTCGGATTTTCCCGTCTGTTGGGGGTCGATACCTGAACTGCCTGCATCGGATACTGCGCCAGAACAGAAATAACATTCAGTGCGCTCTTCATCGCCGGTGTACCGGAAGACAGGTTGACAAGCAGTGTACTGCCCGGGTTTTCATTGTGAATTTCCCGAAGCAGCTGATCGAAATCCGTATAGAAGGTATCGAACAGCTGAACCTGCGTCAGTTCATCTCGTTCAATCTGACGGATTTCCATTTTACAGCCCAGCTGCTGCTGCAGTTTTTCTAAGCTCAAGCGATAGCGGTCATCCTGTCTGCTGCGTTCGAGCATTTCGTGCGATAAATACAGGTAAACTTTTTCCGGGCGATATACGCGGCATATATGCAGCACCGCACCATCATGAAAACTTGCAATCGGGTCATGACCGCCAACAGGCGTAAACAAAACATAAGACATTATTTTTCGTCCCTTCTTCTATATCCGGCCCGAAATGCTCCGGCTGAATTTCATTTGATTGTTGGTTTCCGTCCCCTTACGGGGATTAGTTGTTTTTAATGGCAACGTCAAGCCAGTAACTATATGGAGAAATTGTTTCCGTCCCCTTACGGGGATTTGTTGTTTTTAATCCGCTTCGAGATCGAGGGCATGGACGAACTGATCGGGTTTCCGTCCCCTTGCGGGGATTAGTTGTTTTTAATGGCGGTAAACGAGAGCGGAAAGCTGACGGCTTACAAGAAGCTTCCGTCCCCTTACGGGGATTAGTAGTTTTTAATAGGTTTTGCAGGTGCATATAACTTTTGCCAGTGCGTTTCCGTCCCCTTACGGGGATTAGTAGTTTTTAATACAAACAAGGAGAACAAACAAAATGAAAACTCTCAAGTTTCCGTCCCCTTACGGGGATTAGTAGTTTTTAATGAAAACGATGAAGTTTAAGAAAGACGGCAAGGTGTGTTTCCGTCCCCTTACGGGGATTAGTTGTTTTTAATAGATCAACGAGGACGGCATCATCACGGCAGAAGAGTTTCCGTCCCCTTACGGGGATTAGTAGTTTTTAATATGATCGATCTGAACAAAACGTATGAGCTCACCCTGTTTCCGTCCCCTTACGGGGATTAGTAGTTTTTAATGGAACGGAGCTACAAGGAACTGCGGCAGGAAGTGAAGTTTCCGTCCCCTTACGGGGATTAGTAGTTTTTAATCCTGTCCTTAAAATTCCCCGTCACACAAGGAGTTTTTCGCCGGTTTGCGGCGCAAAATATTTCCGAGCGTTTTCTTCCCGAAAATATCTTGCGTCCGCTTTTTTAACCAGCAAAATTGTTTCAAATTTGCGCTATATCAACTGCATAACGCATATAAATTCCCTTCGTAATACCTTGCGGCGGAAATTTATTGAATTGACAAGGTGCATGCACCCATTACGTACAATCTGCCGTCATACTGAGTGCATTTCAGCATATGCGGCGAAACACCCAGTCCGGCGTCTTTATAGTGCTTATGCTGCGCACGAACCTTCGGCGCGATTGTTGCATTGATAATCTCACTTACCCGCTTCACGCCGTTCTCGCCCAGAAGCGGGTAAGATACCGTTTTGGAGACATAACCGCAGCCGCCGCCTAAATATAGATTACCACCGCCGCCGATCCCGTTCAAGGGAAATTTCTCTAAAAAGCACTTGTTATAGTTCTGCGCAAAAATCGCTGCCGCCTTCATGATATATTCGGACGAATGCTTGAAATATTCCGGATTGATTGTCATCGGGAAGCGGATATCCGTTTTCGGTTTGATACATTCGCGAAGAATCGGCAGCGCACGTTCATGGCCATCCTTCGTGACGTCGATTTTCTGACACAGCGTCAGATCATCCACGCTGAGTGGTTCACTGTCGCCTATGCGCAATCCACGCATGATATCGTTAACGGCATTCCACAGTTCATCCTTCTTACACCTCTCATCCTTCTTACACCTCAGTAGATTAAACCTATGCTGCTCAAGCTGATCCGCTTCCTTGCTCAAAATCTTTTTCGGGCTATCACGCAAGTTCGCATTCCGCACCTTTTGCTGTTCTTCAGCAAATGCCTTGTTTTTTCGGATGACTTCTTCGCCGAGCAGTACAGTACGCAGCGCGCCCTTCAGGCTGCTGCCCGGCACATACGGACAGCCATAGGCATCCTTGACCGAAGTGAGTATCTCTTTTTTGCTTTTCTGCTCGATCACCGCATCGCCGCTGTCCATTGTGTACGCGATCCACGGCATAAACTCCCGCTCGGTGATACGGTTATCCTTCAGCCAGTAAACAAAGTCGATTTTACCGTTCAGCAGGTATTCTTCATACGACGCGAGCAGGCCACGTTTCATAAAATATGCAAACATTTTCTCCATATTCGGGATATGCACTTTGTTCACGTATCTGTCGTAAATATATTCCTTTTTCCCGACCGTGCGACCACTGCCGATAAATACCGGTCCCTCTGTGTGGAGCGTGATCGTATAGTGCTGCAATTCTTTTCCCATAGCTATATCTCCATCCACAGCGGAGCGGCATAGCGATAGACCGCATGCCTGCCGCTATTCGATACATCGAATACATCGCCCGAAAAACGTTTTCTGAAGCAGGAGCCGGCACAGAACATGTACATATCCCGTTTGCGCCGCTGCTCCTCTGCGTATTCAGTCGAGGACACAAAGCCGGAGCGGCGAAGCAGAAGATACTGCGCCCCTTCCAGAGCATTTTCCAGTTCTTCATCTGCCGCCATGCAGACAGAAAGGCTGACGCACGGCGTATTCTTACCCTGCAGCCGTTTCAGCAACGCCTGCGGCACCTCGCATTTCTGTACCGTAAAGCGTCCCAGACCGGCGCTGCGCTTGCCGCCGATACCGCTGTAAGATAAAGCCTCTAACAGCTGCTCAAACTTATTCTGAGTCTGCGTATCCTCCGCCCCTGCTATCGTATACAGGCCGTTTCCCTGATCAAAGCGATAAACGCCTACGCTGTACGGCAGTGTTTCACCAGTCTCCAGCTTTTCCGTGGAGCGTGACGCCGCCATTGTCCGCACCTCAAAAGCACCCAGTGTTTTCAGTTTTTCTACCGCAGCTACCGGGTCGATTTTACCCTGCAAATAGGTATCCAGTTGGGATGCCGGGATATATTTCAGCTTCTTGAAGATCTTCTTTACGATGGAATTGCCCTCGTTTTCCCTTTGAACAGGCACGAGCGGTTTCGGCAGATAAAGTTCCTCTCCGATAAACGGAAACAGATCGCCAATGCGCAGTCGGTTCTGCCTGACCGCATCGACCAGCGTCTTTATGCTCTTCTCCCCCTGCTGCGCCGCTTCCATGCACAGCGCTGAAAACAGTGTATCTGCCGGCAGGGTATTTGCCCCGCTTGCAAGTGTGCCAGTACCCAAATGGACTCCTGCGGCAAAATTCAGTTTATAAACCGCAAATTTCATGGCTTACACTCCCTTGAAAGCCGCTCTGCACTGCTCGAGCAGAGCATCACTTACCTCTCCCACTACCGGTCGAAGCTGAATGCCGGAAATTTTCACCTTGCCATAGCCGCGCGAGCCATGTCCGCCCAGATAGTCAAATTCCAGCAGCTGCATTGCCTCAGCAAGCAGTTTCATGTCAGCCGCTGCCTCAGTCTCGTTCTGCATATCATAAACGATATTAAGTGCGAATTTCGTGCCGCGGATCGCGCGTTCGATCTGACGAGGATTAGCGATCGTACTGACACGGTTGATGCTGTTCTCGAACTTGACCTCTGTTGCCGAATGCAGACCGTAACCGCGAAGTTCTTCCATATTTGTCAATGCCATGTCGCGAAACAGCAGACGGCTGCGCTTGATTGCACCCGGCTTGGCACTTCCGAACAGACGCAGGATTTCCGGAGCATCATCGTCACACGGTGTAAAAATACTCTCGTTATATTTCTGCGCCAGCAGCGTGCGAAGCTTGCCCTTGAGGCTGCTGCCCGGAATCATCGGCATATCGCTCAGTGTATCGCGTACAATCGGAGAGTCTACTGCGCCGATTGCCGCAAATGCAGACGAACCGCCGATGTGCATGCCTGTTAATACTTCCAACGTACCTGTAATTTCGACTTTTGCAAACATCGTATGTATCCCCTCTCTTATTTATCATGGCCGCCGTAAAAGCGATGATATGCGACCAGCGCTTCCATATAGTTGCAGTACAGGATTAAATCTTGTCTGCTATTGATCTCGTCAATATACTGCATCAGCTTTGCTGCCATGACAAAATCTTTTACCGGATGTACGCGACCGTTATCATCACGCCCAGCCTCATACGCAATACGCATCTTCAAATACTGTACCCGGCTCACCATATCTGCATCCAGCTTATCTTCACGGCTGTGCTGTGCATCCGTATACAGCTCCGACACCATGGAAAGAATATTTCGGATTTTTGAAGTCGTAAGGGCCAATCTCCCATTACGATCCGCCTCTTTCAGCCCGATAATTACCCGTTCCGCCTCATCAACATAATTCTGTTTATTGATTTTCATATTCACTCACCCTCCGCGTTTTCCCGAATGGTATATACATAAATGTAGAGTGCCGTAATCGCCTGTTTACATGCCTTTTCATCCAGCATCCACTGGTACATTTTCTGAGAAAATTCCTGGTACAGTTTTTTGCTTTCGTCCGGCGCCTTCTCTCCCGGCTCCATCCTTGCCAGCAGATAAGCATAGCGTGCCAGATTGATTTTTTCATCACGGCTGCGCATCAGATCCAGCAGTCGATAAAGGAAGCTCTTGCCGTAATCCTGCATGGTCTGGAAAAAGTCGCGGATCAGCTCGTATTTCTCTGCAAGCACCGCATTGATGAACTCATCCCAGCTGTACGTTCCGCTCTCGTCGAACAATGTAACTGCATTTTTGCCCGGGTATGCCTTCGATGCATCTTCCAGTTCACCGGTCTGCCGCGCCATTGCCGCTACCGGATACTTTTCCGGATAAATGCCGATACCCGCCGAAATCGTCAATGTTCCCTGCGCATAATCACTCAAGCTGTCATTCAGATCCACAGCAAAGCCAATGATGTCATCCCATGCACCGATGATAAATACATCATCACCGCCTGAATAAACAATTGTCGCCTTGCGCGGGCCTGCTTCATCGTTAACATGAAGAGAATACTCTCCCTCCTGGAGCAGTGTATTCACATGGAGCTTGAAGAACAACGCTAGCTTGCGGGAGAAGGTCGCAGTGCGGGAAAGTGTCACATATTTCTGACCATGTTTTTCACTCTCAAATCCGCTGACAAATGCCTGTCCCAGGTTATCGATGTCTGCACGCAGTATCGCTAAGCGCCGAATACCGCCTGCATCCTGCGCCAGATCATGAAAACTGTCGCCATTCTGATAATCTCCGACCCATAATTTTGCAGCGATATCTGAGCCGGTATAAAATCTGTTCTTGCAGTAAGACCGCATATATCCTTCATCGGACTTCATTCGCTGACGCAGTGTATTTTCTGTATCGGCTACGAGATAACATCCATCCGGCAGCGGGAGCAGCCGCTCACTATCAGCCGTCTTTGTCACGGTAAAAAAGTCCCTGGTCTGAATTGCTTTAGAGAAGCGTTCAATTCCTTCGCAGATCAGGCACTTGCCGTTCTCGCCCAGCCGGTCAGTACGGTGGCATATTCTGCATTCACGCATATCATCCTGTAAAGTACGATGGTTCATGCGGAGCAGCTGCGCCGCCGTATAGCGTTTAAGCTTCCGGGCAGATATCTGATTAGAGACTTCGCGGAATATCAGTTTATAAGTACCGTCCGGCTCATTTTTCAGGTCATTTGCCGAGCATGGTGCATATCCGCCTGCTGCATAAAGCGCGGTACCAAACATATCAAGGAACCAGCCGTTAATGTCGTTTTCAAATGCTGTAAGCGTTTTTATCGTCTGCTCCGTATTCGCCAGCAGCAGATATGCATGTCCGCCGCCGCAGTAAATACAGTTCGCACGAGAAACACCGATGCGTCCCAGAATTGTATCTACCAGGTGCTCCATCAGCAGTTCCAGATAGAACGAGCGTGCGCGCAGCGCTTTCAGCGCACCGTCATCCGCAATGGAATAAATAAAATCCTGTATGCCGGAAATATCAATGCTGTATAGGAGGAACGCCTTTTCCCGATAGAACGATGCTGCCTGTGTAAACAGCCGCTCCCGATAGTCTGTCACTCCCTGTGCATTGAGATATTCCCAGATGCAGCACCCGAGTGCCGCAGTCAGCTTGCTGTGGTCGAACAGCGAAATATCTGCAACCTCTTCTTTGGAGGTTGACGACGGAACATATGTCAGATTGGCCTCCAGCACTTCGAGCAGCGAATTGATATAAGCCTCGTTATGATCTATGCCCTTTACACTGTCTCGAATATTGTCCAGACATCTGCTGTAAAACGTTTCATCATATTTGATCGAACGCAGTGCCGGATAATTGATACTGCCGTCCAGCACCTTCGGAGCGTATTTCATATGCTCATCATTGCCGTTCAGCAGGTTGAAGATGCTGTCCAGCGGCAGATCACGCGAGAAACCATATCCCTGCACATCCGACGTTCGTCGATCCGCTGCCGAAGCGATATTGTCTGCAATATAGGTGATGTACGCCAGCGAATTCTGCGCCAGACCGGCATTTTTCAATCCAACGGCATGGTGAAACCTCACCTGCTGCAAAATTTCTGCGTCGTCCAGCCCTGCCTGCTCTTTCAGAAAGGCATATCCACTCTCTGCATGGCTGTGACCATCGCCAGTGCGATGCACCACCTTGCCAACATCGTGCAGCAGACTGCCGGTCGTGATTTTATACAGTTCTGTTCTCATTCGTCCGCTTCCTCTCTTCTATTCGAAGGCCGCCCATACCCATCGCTGTCTTAATTCCTATACCCGAATATGTTCCAAAGCGCAGCAGCATGTGCATTAGATTGACCATCTGCTGCGGTCCGGACATTCTGAGTGTTATATGCCCCTGATACGACGGAATTGATATGCCTTCTACGCCAAACAGTCTGCTTTGCAAGCGATATTCCGTAATCATGGTATGCTGTTCTAAATCTTCGAGCAGCTCTGGGTAAAACACTGAGTTTTTCTCGCTCATCGCATCATATCTGTTCACAAGACTTTGAAACATCAGCCGAATGGACGGAAAGATTTGATATACGCCCTGACTTTTGAAGGAACACGGCGTTATAAAACGCAGCCGCACCTTTCTGGAACATTCCGCAAAGAATGTTTGCTGCATCAGTTCTTCTTCCGTCAGATGCGTTACCGTTTTAGATAAAATCGACAATTCCAAATCTTTATGCTCTAAGCGCAACGATGTAAAACTGCCTGACAGAAGCGGCTGAACAATCTGCGTTTCTGCTTCTTCCGTCAGCGTCTGCACTGTCCATATTGCTCCCGATGCTCCAAATGATATGTACTGGCTGTACGGTTTCAGCTCCGAGCGATGCAGTACTTCTCCATAAGCCGGATCAATATGCTGCATCAATGCACCCTGCAGCAGCGAACCAATACTGCTGGTCAAGCGTTTCTCGGAATCCGTCTGTAATACGATTTGCGCTCTTGTTAATACCATCTATAAACCTACTCTCCGATAGAACCAATAACTGTTATCTCCATATATTCATTTCGTACAAATATTTTCCCTGAAATTTTACAGTGTTTGATAATGTTGTATATTATTATAACGATTTTTGGTTAAAATTGCAAGGCGTTTGTAACCCTCAAACCTCCCCCACAAAGCAAAGCACCGGTCCATATAAGAGCAGACATCATAAGTCTGGTCGATCGTATCTGCAAATCTGCTAGAAAGTCTGGGATGCTCGTGTCTGAACACAGGAAAATTCTTCGGTAAAATCGTATTTTCATCATTGCAAAAAGCAGCGGCACAGTCCTCAAATGCAAGGCTGTGCCGCTGTCTGTATACTACTGCTTTAGCTTTATTTCTTCCTGGTGGATTTGGCTTTCGGTTCCTCCATATCCTTTTCGAGCTCATCCCCCAGCGAATTCACGATCAAAATCCGCAGCAGTTCATCCTGATTTTTCGCCGATTCCGCCAGCTTTTCCTGCGTCTGCTGGTGCAGCATAGTGTTTTTCCGCAGAATGACCGCGTTCTTCTTGGTCTGCTCTTCACGCCACTCTGCAAATGTTTCTTGCTGCTGTGCAAAGCCGTCCTGCACTGTCTGCCGGACTGCCTGCTCCCGCTCGTCCTCTCGGGCATTATCCTGTTCTGACTGTGTCTGCACGGCTTTCTGCAGCTGCCGCACTTCATTCTCTAGTGTCTCAATGCGCTGCGCCTGCTGACGGCACAGCTCGGTTAAATTCTGAATATCTGCCGCATTCGGCAGTCCTATCGCGTTCCAAAAACCAGCCACTTACGCTTCCTCCAGTAAATCCAAAACCATTTCGCTTGCGGACAGCCGTTCTGCCGGAGCAAGCATGCCGTTTTCCCTGTCGCTAGTGCTGTTGCCCTGGTGCTTCAGTATATCCTGAAGCTGCGCTGCAAAGTTCTCCAAATCCAGCTTCTGCTGCTTTGCCATGCCATCCAGTTCCTCCGCAACCATATCCGAAACAGTATCCAGCGATTTGGATACGCTCTTTTCCAGTGCGTCCAGACCTTCCTGAATAACCTTGTGCCCGAAATCATTCATTGCCTTTTCTTTCTCTGTTCCGGCCGGCATCTTCAGAATTCTGCTGCACTCGCTGTCCGTCAGTGCAACCCGCTTCGCCAGCACATCACGCAGCTTGCCCGGAATGTTGGAGCTGATGATGTTCTTCTGCGATTTCAGCGTGCGCACCATCGCGTTATTGCCCATCACACCTTGGATTGCAGCAGTCAGATTATCAAAATACTGCTTCACAGTCTGCTGCGCCATAACTTCGATTGAACCAGCCTGACTGTTTAGGCCAAGCGAAAAGCTCGACAGAATATCCGCAATCTGCCGTGTTTCGCGTTCCGTCGCCGTATCCTGATCGTATTCGCGCTGTCTGCCGGTATCCGATGCCGTTCTGCGGCAAGCATCTTGAATATCACGTCCGACCCTCTGTATTGTTTCACTGTGAACTAGCTTGCCAACACCTTCGACAACCCTGCCGGCAACCCGTCCAACGGCACGGCCAATGCTCGAGAAAAATCCCATATTTACCCTTCCTCTCCATCAAACAGTTCTTCCGTCAAATCGCACGCCGCACAGAGCAGCTCTGCCTGTGCCTTGAGCTTTTCCTGCTGCTGCCCGTCCCCTGCCGCTTCGGCAAGCGCGGACAGTTCCTGCTGCGTGCGCTCGAGCTGCTGCTGCGACTGCTCCAGCTTTTCCTGCAACGCCGCAGTCAAGTCTTCCTCAAGCTGATCGAGCACTCTCTGTGCCAGCCTGCTGCATTTTTCAACACCTTGACCAATAATCTCTCGCATGAACTCCTGCGTTGCCTTTTCTTTCTCCGCACCCGGCATCATGCGGCAGAGCTTTTGATAGGCCGCATCCGAGTCCGTCATGCGCCGTGAAACCTCGGACGCGATTGTGCCGGGAATCTGCATGCTCAGCAATTCCACCTGATGGACAAACGGCGCAGCACTGATATGGTATCGGGCCAGCTCATTCTGACTGAGCGCCGTCAGCTGCTCCGCAAAGGTGCGAAGCTGCGCTGCTGCCTGCTGTTCCGTTGCCTCCGCCTGCTTCTGCACATAATCGGCAAATTCCCGCCGCCAACGCTGACGCTCCGCAACATCCTGCGGTGTCTCCCTGCTCTTAGATGGCTTAAACATCGCTTTCGCCAGCTTGATCAGCCAGCCGGGCAGCACAGGTATCGTCATCGGGAACGGCATGCCGGTAAAATCCATCATCGTCTGCCTCCCAGTGCGCGAATAGCCTCGGCAACCTGTTTTTTCTGCTGAGAGGTACTCTTCTTGATGGTCTTGTACAGCTCATCCAGTTCCTTCTGTTCGTTCTCCGCTTCACGGAGCTTTTTCTCGTTCTCCGCCTCTTTTCTGCGGATTTCTTCGATGTCCTTGCTTGCCATCTCGATGATTTCCTTCTGGCGGCTGCGCACCTGCTCCATCAGCGTACCCACGCGATCCTTCACCTGCGTATAGCCGTTCTTGATGTCCTCACGCAGCAGTTCACGGTACTTTTCAAGGATTTCGCTGTCCATTCTGCGCTTAAGATGGTCAATCCCCGTAAAATCGAGCAGCTCGTCGTAATGCTCCGCAATCTTATCCGGCATGCACTGGAACTTCATCGCAGAGGCGAAAAGCTGATACTGACGATCCATGCTCAAATGCTCCATGTCGTGCAGCAGCGTATAGAAGTAGCCCGAGGTTGAAATCAGATTGCGCTCTGCAAGCGCCTGTTCGCCGTAGCACGCCGGTTCCTTGAGGAAATCCAGCCAGACAAGACGCTGCTTGCTCCAGTCTCCCACCGGATTGTTGAGCGAATCCTGCTGCGTTGCGATAATGTAAATCTTCTCCGGATTGTAGCGCGCATTGGAAAATACACCGTAAATCGTCGCCAGCTCCTGACCGGACAGGCGGTCTGCCTTGACGCAGACAAAAACGGCATTCGCGCGGTCAATATAGTCCTTCGTGATGTTGGAACGGTATTCTACCGCGTCATTCAGACCCGGCGTATCAACAAGAACAACGCCCTCGGGGAGCGGCAGATCCTTGAGCGCAACCTCGACTTCCTTTACGAAATAGTGCGTTGCCGAGCGGGAGGAAGTCCACTTGCGAATTTCCTCTTTCAGCTCTTCCCTGCTTCCCGACTCGATAACAACCGGCTCGTGTCCAACCCAGTTATCCTTTTCCTGTGCCGCATGGAGCGCTTCAAACTCTTCGAGAAACTTGGAAGAACCGGCGTCCTGCACGCTGTGCCAGAGTTTATCCCAGTCTGTCGCAGAATAAAACGTGATCGTGATCTGATCGGTTACGTGGCTGCCGCGGAACTTTGTCAGCGCGGCTGTCTCCGGCGTTACCTCGGTCGAGGCAAGCTCTTCTCCCAGAATGGCGTTGATGAGCGACGACTTGCCCGCCTTGATCGCACCGACGAGTGCAATATGAAATTCCGGCTTCTCGCACTTTTTCAGAAAGGCATCCATCTGCTTGGTCAGCCGTTCGGAGACCTCGTCCTTCAGCTCTGCCTGCTGAAGCATCGCCGAAACACGGTTTACAACATCCGAATATTTTCTCGCGGTTGCGTCCCACATGACTTCGCCGTTCAGCCTCGGCGAGTCTGCAATTTTCTTCAGCTCCGCCAGACGCGCTTCGTACTGCTCGCGAACCTGTTCCTGTTCAAATTCAATCTTTTTCACGGGTTGTTTCTCTCCTTTATCGTTCTGAGGTACCTCTATTTTTTCGTCCGGAGTGATTGTATCGAGCAAAGGCTCCTCCTCCCAGTCCTGCTGAAAGCGCACGGACAGAGGACGAAGTGCGGCCATCGCATCCCGATAGCCGATCGTCATGCGCTCGCCCGCTCGTTCCGGCGAAAAATCCACCGTACCTGTCAGAAATCCTCCTAGATCCTCACTGGGATAGATGTCATAAATGTCCGCACCGTCCCACCTGCCATTCTCCGGTGCATCGCTCTGCGACAGGTGGACGACGATGATTTGCCGCATACCCTCGTGATAGACCGGATACACCGGCACATTATCGCCGTTCGCGCCGCCGTCCACGAACATTTCGCCGTCTATTTCAACCGACGGATAGATACCCGGCAGCGCCGATGACGCGAGCAGCACCCTTTTTCGATAGGACGGATCGATCATATGCGTTATATCATAGTATCAAAGCGTTCCGTCGTCCAGTTTCTTGCAGGTCGCATAGCATACCGGTGCATCCGCGCGGTCCGGCGTCATGACGACCCGATATACAAAAGACTGTAATCCATCGTTGGAGAACAGCGAGTCATCCACGAATTGTTCTAACGGCAGAAGCTCGGCCGTTGAAATACTGCCCCACAGCTGCTCTGCAAATGCCAGATCTCCCTTCAAAAACAGTGCAGCGTTCAACGCGCCGACCGAAGTTCCTGCCACCACTGCGATATGCTGTTCAAGCTGTAATTCGCGGACAGCTCTCCATACGCCTATCTGATACGCGCCTTTCCCACCCCCGCCAGCGAAAACTAAACCGATTGCATCCATATGTCGACCTCGAAATGTACTCTTAATTTCATTATGCTTATATGCTGTATTTTACGCTATCAGCATAATTCGAGTATATCACTTTCCCTTTCTCTTGTCACGAAAAAACGACCTGATCTTTACAGTCAGGTCGTTTCAGTTCTCAGCTTTTTCACTTGTTGTATCGTTGTTTCCAGAATGGAGAGCACTGCGGCGGTCTCCTCCTGCGTCAGCGACTGCATCTGTTCGGACAGCTTTTGCGCATAATAATCGCGTCCCGACTTGGTTTCCAGACCGATCAGCTCGTCCGCCGAAACATCCAGCGCATTTACGAGCTTGATAAAGGTTTTAAGGCTCGGCATTTTGATACCGCGCTCGATTTCTCCCAGATAGACCAGTCCAATGTCTGCGGCCTCCGCCAGCGTTTCCAGTGTTTGTTTTCGTTCCTTTCGCAATGCGCGGATCTTCTGCCCCAGTTCCAGTTTGTTCACGCAAATAGCCTCCTAATTACGCTATTGTTTTAACTTATTCTCATTATATCTGTAAGTGAGAATAGGCAAAACACGCTTTAATTATACTTTTATGCTATTTGCGTAAATACAAAAATATATTTCTGTATGGTATGGAATACACGAGCTACATTACAGTCAATATCACACCTATATGCGTGCAAAATCGAAACCCTTTGCAAGTGATTTCGCTTACTTTTCATCATCCCGAAGCACAGACACAAAGGCCGGAGAAACACCATTACTGGCAGTTCTCCGGCTGTATGAGGGAAGAAAAGGTGTCAAATGCGGCCCATGATGTAGTCTCGCAGGAAGTGTGTGCGCGCGGCGCCGAGATCAAGAATGCTGCCTAACCTTTTATGACACATAGCTGCCGCTATCGCGCACGCCGAGAATATTCAAATGGTTTCGTCCGTTTCTGCAGCATTCCCTCCTCAAAACCATCTGACATTTTCCGCTCAGATATGCTATACTGAAATTACTACATACAAAAGAGGAAAAGAGTTATGCAGATTCAGCAGCTTACCTATTTTGTCGCCATTGCGGAGCAGGGCAGCATCAACAAGGCCGCGGAGAAGCTGTTCGTCACGCAGCCGAACCTGAGCAAGGCCATCAGCAATCTGGAAAACGAACTCAAGGTGCGCATCTTCAACCGCACGAACAAGGGCGTTGCGCTGACCGATGAGGGCAAAAAGCTCTATCAGTACGCGCGCACGATCATCAACCAGATGGAGCTCATTCAGGGCCTGTCGGAGAAGGAGCACGCGCCGGTGCTGTCCATCGCGGCCTATCCGATCATCACGATGGGGCGTCTGGTGGCGAAGTTCTACAACGATTACCACGATAACCGTGTGGCGCTCAAGCTGGTGGAAAACCGCCTGCAGCAGGTGATCGAGAGCGTGGAGCACGGCGAGGCGGAGATCGGCTTTGTGATGAGCAACAACGTACAGGTAAAGGAGCTCAAGCACATGCTGAAGTTCAAAAACCTGCAATTCCACGCGCTGGGCACGGACACTTGGTATGCCAACCTCGGACCGAACCATCCGCTGTATCATGCGTCTGAGGTGACGATGGAGCAGCTTCTGCCCCATCCGTTCGTCCGCCTTCCGGACGATTATTTCTCCAATCTGAGCTTTTATCTGGAGATCGACGGCGTGCGTCTCGAGCAGTTCAAGCGCGTCGTTTACGTCAACGACAGCGCGGCTATCCTGTCGCTGCTGCGCTCGACCGATGTAGTTCGCCTCGGTCCTGGACTAAGCGCGCCGGACTTCGCGGAGTACGGCATCCGCACCATCCCGATTCGAAACTGTCAGGTGCAGATCAATGTAGGCTGGATCCAGCGCAGCCGCGAAATGCTGAGCACGGAAGCGCAGGCATTTGTGAAGATGCTGGAGGAGCTTTACCCGAAAAGCGGGGAATAAGACGTTTTGACGGTTATAACAGGCTATTCCGTTTTGTTATTACTGGGTTATAACAAAAGTGAAATGGACAAAAAAGTGCAGAATGGTATACTGAATAGTGTCAAAGCAAAGGCGCTGTGATTTAGTCACAGCGCCTATTCTTTTGTCTGTTTTTCATGAAAAGCGGGCGTTAAACTGTACAGGAATACTATTCCGTCCCGGTTATAACGTCACTATAACTTTTATGATTTGGACAGGCATAACGAATTTATGATACGGTATAGACACAGAAAGGAATGAGGCTTATGACACCGATCAGCGCACTTGCGATTCTATTCTGCATCTACGCAGTCAGCGAGCTGATTGCGCAGAAGACCAAAGCAATATTCTCCACAGTGCTCAGCATTGCGATCCTGCTGCTTGCAGGCTTCTGGAGCGGCATCCTGCCGCGCACACTGATCGACGACGCGCAGATCACCGAGTTCGGCAACATCATCGCCGGCCTGCTCATCGTGTCGCTCGGCACGACGATCGACTTCGCGGAGTTGCGTCGGCAGTGGAAGGTAGTCGTCACCGCGCTGTGCGGCGTGTGCGGCGCAGTTGCAGCAATCGTACTGATTGGACGGCCGTTCATCGGCAGCGAGATGGCGATCGCCGGTGCACCGATCTTCGCAGGCGGCAGCGCAGCAACGCTCATCATGACGAGCACGCTCAAGGAGATGAACCTCACGACGGCGGCGACGTTCTGCATCGTGCTTTACGTGACGCAGAAGTTCATCGGCGTACCGATCGCGTCCCTTCTGCTTCGCCGCACCGCAAGGCTCATCCGCGATGACGCGATGCTCGTAGAGCAGTACAGCACTTTGCAGGAAGAAAACGCCGCGACACATCACGGTCCGCTCCACCTGCCGAAATGCTGCGAGCGTCCTTCGATGTACCTCGCCAAGCTGGCAGTCATTGCGGTCATCGCGTACTATGCGTCCAAGCTGACCGGCGGCGCGGTTCACTACTTCGTCATGTGCCTGATCATGGGCGCGGTATTCTTCGCACTGGGCTTTCTCGATAAAAGCATCCTCGGAAAAACGCAGGCCTCCAGCCTGATCACGTTTTTCGTCACCATTCTGATCTTCTCCAATCTGGCGCAGACCACGCCGGAGCAGGTGCTGTCCGTTCTGCCCGCGCTGCTGACCGCAGCGGCCTGCGGCGTTTTCGGAACCATGGCGGCCGCGCTGCTGTGCGCCAAGCTGCTGCGCATCCCGATCAGCCTTGCGGCAGCCTACGGCATCAGCTGCACGTTCGGCTTCCCGACCACCATGCTCATTCCGCAGGAGGTTTCTGAGGCGTTCGGACGAAACGAGAAGGAAAAGAAAGCGATCTTGAATTTCCTGCTGCCGAAAATGCTGACGGCAGGCTTCGTCACCGTTACCATCGTGTCCGTGCTCATTGCGGGCGCGGCGGTGAAAATGCTGTGAACTGAGACCTGTAAATAAACAGGTTTTCCAATCAAGGAGGTACACAAAAATGGAGCAAATTTACACGCAGATTCGTCAGTACATCGACGAGAACCGACAGCCGATGCTCAACCTGTGGCGCGATCTGGTGAACACAGAGAGCGGCACGACACAGATTGACGGCGTGAACGCGGTATGCAGCATCCTGCGCCGCGAGATGGAGAACGCCGGCATCCACACCCGTGTCCGCGCCATTCAGAACTCCGGCGACATGCTCATCGGCGAGTGGAACCCCGGCAGCTCTAAAGCGCCGCTTCTGCTCATCGGCCACATGGACACCGTATTCAAGGAGGGCGCGGCGAAGGATAATCCGTTCCGCGTAGACGAGAACGGCATGGCACACGGCCCCGGCGTGCTGGATATGAAGGCCGGTCTGATCATGGCGCTGTATACGGTCAAGGCGCTCGACAGCGTGGACTGGAAGGAACGTCCGATCAAGTTCATCTTCGCAAGCGACGAGGAAAATCTGCACATGCGTTCGGACGCGAAGGAGATCTTCGCAGAAGAGGCGGCAGGCGCGCTCGCGGCGTTCAACTTTGAGACCGGCTACATGGACAACCGCTTTGTTGTCGGCCGCAAGGGCGGCGGCCCGGTCAGCATCAGGATTCACGGCAGAGCATCCCACTCGGGCATTGCGCCGGAGAAGGGCCGCTCGGCAGTGCTCGAGGCGGCGCACAAGATCGTTGAGATCGAGTCGCAGAACGACATCATGCGCGGCAGGCTGATGAACTGCGGCATGGTGGACGGCGGCATCGGTGAAAACACCATCCCCGACTCGTGTGAGGTGCGCATCGGCATCCGTTTCCCGAATGCGGAGGTGCGCGACGAGATTTTCGAAATCCTGCATCGTGCGACTGATCACAACTCGGTACCGGATACGACGGCGGAGCTCGATCTGAGCCGCGTCATGCAGTGCATGGATACGACCGATGGCGTTATGGCACTGTTCCGTCATCTGCAGCGCACCGCACAGGACTGCGGCTTCGGTGAGATCGGCTGCTTCCAGGTTGGCGGTCTGTCGGACTCCGGCATTACGGTAGCGTGCGGCGTGCCGACAGTGTGCGGCATGGGCGTGCGCGGCGAGGGCAATCACACGCCGGACGAATATGCGGAAGTAGAATCGCTGTTTCAGCGCAGCGTGCTTGCGGCATGCGCAGCGTATACGCTGAACGACGATTTTGCAAAGGCTGCCGAATAAGCGGCGGCATAAAAGGGATAAGGAGGTCAAAACTCATGGCAAACAAAGAGAAACAGGCGGAAAACAAGGAAAAGATCGGTATCGGCGCATGGCTGGCACTGATTGTGCTCATTCTCGTGCTGTCCGGTGCGTTCCGCACGGCGGAGGGACCGATCAAGGTACTTGACTTTACCAATCTAGCAGGCTCGTTCGGACAGATCGGCGACACAGGCGCGAACCTCATCGGCAAGGGCGGCACCGGCGCGAAGGACGGCTTCATGGCAGGCTTCAACCTGATCCCGGCGGTCATGTTCTTCTGCGGCCTGCTCGGCGTATTCGAGCAGCTCGGCGCATTCAAGGCGTCGGACGTTCTGTTCCGTCCTCTGCTTCGTCCGCTTCTCGGCATCCCAGGCAAGTGCGGCATCGCATTCATCTCGAGCTTTACCGGTTCGGACGTTGCGGCCGTCATGACCCGTGAGCTGTACGAGGACGGCGAGATCACGGACGACGAGCGCACGATCTTCGTAGCGTATCAGTACGCAGGCTCTGCGTGCATCAACAACACCATCACCGGCGGCGCGCCGCTCGTGGCGATCTGCCCGGTGGCACTCGGCCCGTGCATCGTCATCATGTTCGTCTGCAAACTGATCGGCGCGAACATCGTCCGTCTGATCCTGCGTGCAAAGCGCGGCAAGGCATAAGGAGGTAACAGAAATGAGCAATCAGGCAACCAATACGGCGGCTGCGGCCGCACCGGCAAAGGCAAAGAAACCCTCGATCGTAGATACCTTCCTCAAGGGCTGTGCAAAGGGCTTCAAGGTCGGCATTGAAAATATCACCCCTGCAATGATCCTCGGCTATGTACTGGTGTACATTCTGAAGGAAACCGGCCTGATGGACATTCTCGGCACAGTCATGTCGCCGGTCATGGGACTGTTCGGTCTGCCGGGCGAGGCATTCGCCGTTCTGATCTCGGCGTTCTTCGCCAAGGCCTCCGGCTGCGCGACCGCTGCTTCCATGTATGAGGCAGGCGCTCTGACGCTCGGTCAGGCGTCCATGATGCTCCCGGCATGTATCCTGATGGGCACGCTCATCGGCCACTATGCGCGCATCGTGCTCGTAACCGATACCAACAAGAAGTGGCATCCGTTGCTCATCGCCGTCTGCCTGCTTGACGCGGCTATCAGCCTTGTCATCATGCGCGTCATTCTGGCGGCAATGGGCGTTCAGTAAAAGGAGGCAGAGCCTATGCTTTCCAAGTTATCGCGTCGGCGCGGCCTTCAGCTCGAAGCGCTCGGCAGCGTGCTGATCTGCACGGTCATGCTGGCCGACCGGTTCCTGTTTACGCTTCAGGACGGCTTTGTCCTCACCACAGCCATCATTTCCGCCGTGCTGCTGACGATCGGCATCCGCGTAGTCAAGCGGCACGACGAAGAAAATCAGAACTGATCCTTCGGGCGTTCCTGACACCCAAACCGCCCGAATTCACCCCTCTTTTTGGAAAGGGCCTGCGCTGGCAGGCCTTTTCTGTTTTTCCCCCATTTCGATCTATATATTATATCAGTAGAAGCTCCCGGAAATATTCCGGGGGCTTTAATTTATGCAGGAAGGAGCAATCAAAGATGTTCAACAATCAAAAATTCCTGACGCGCGGCGTGATGGCCGAAATCCCGTCATGGCTGACCAACCTTATGTGGCACATGGTCTTGACGATGGAGGTCGAAGAAACGGACTATCTACAGGTATTCACGCTGACGAAAACGCCGACCGGTCAGCACATCGTCCATGAGCAGGAGCAGCCGCCGTACCGTTACGAGCTTGATGTACCGTGTGATGATGCGGTAAACACAAAGGTGTTCGTAATCGACGATTTGACGCATTCTACTATGCTGCTCGCTGAAGAATATTAAGTTTTACCAAACGAAATGGAGGAACAACCAATGAAGGAAACGAGAATTTGTGCAAACTGCGGTGCAGAGCACCCGGTTGAAGACATGTATCAGGTAGAAGGCGACTGGCTCTGCGAGAATTGCGCCGACCGGTTAACCGTAATCTGCGACCACTGCGCCGAGCGGTTTTATGAGGAGAATGTCGTTGAGGACGACACGCACACGCTCTGCGAGCATTGCTTTGATGAGTATTATGTGCGTTGCGATGATTGCGGCCGCATTATTCATCGCGACCGTGCGTACTGGGACGGCGACGACAACGCTTATTGCGCGTCCTGCTGGGACGAACACTGCGAAGTTATCCACGAATACAGCTACACGCCAGACCTTGTATTCCACGGAAAAGGCCTGCGGCATTTCGGCGTTGAGCTTGAAATCGATGACGGCGGTACGGTAAACAGCAATGCGCAAAAGCTGCTCGACATCGCCAACGCCAACGCTGAAAACCTGTACATCAAAACGGACGGCAGTCTGGATGAAGGCTTGGAGCTCGTTACACATCCGATGACGCTCGAATACCACTTGAACGAAATGCCGTGGGCGGAGGTTCTTCGCAAGGCGCAGAGCATGGGATACCTCAGCCACGCCGCCGGAACCTGCGGGCTTCACGCTCACATCTCCCGGTTAGCATTCGGCTGTACTTACGAACAGCAGGAAGCCGCGATTGCCCGCCTGCTGTATTTTGTCGAGAAATTCTGGGCGGAGCTGCTGCGGTTCAGCCGTCGTACGCAGTCCCAGATGAACCGCTGGGCGGCACGGTACGGTATTCGTCTTACGCCGTCCGAGCAGATGAACCACGCGAAGAATTCCTGCGCGGGGCGATATACTGCGGTCAATCTCACGAATGCAGATACGGTTGAAATCCGTATGTTCCGCGGAACACTCAAACTGAATACCCTCAAAGCCACCTTGCAGATGGTCAACCATCTGGTTGAGGTGGCTGTTGCTTTGTCCGACACTGCGGTGCAGGAGCTTAGCTGGTTTGATTTTCTCGATGACATCACCGAACCCGAGCTTATCCAGTATTTGAAAGAGCGTCGCTTGTATGTCAATGAACCTGTAAACACTTCGGAGGAGGAGTAATATGTGCAGTCTTTTCGGCTTAATTGATTTTAAGGAGTGCCTCAGCACCCATACGAAAAACAAAATTTTGAACACGTTAGCGCGTGAGTGTCAAGTGCGCGGCACGGACGCAACCGGCATTGCGTACAACTTCAATGACCGTCTGCGGATTTACAAGCGTCCTCTTCCCGCTCGAAAAATGAAAATCCACATTCCGCACGGCGTGAATGTGGTCATGGGACACACCCGTATGACCACACAGGGCAATGCGCAATTTAACCAGAATAATCATCCGTTCCTTGGTCACGTTGACGGAAACAGCTTTGCGCTTGCACATAACGGCGTGCTCTGGAACGACAAAGAGCTTCGCATGGAAGAAAACCTTCCGATGACAAGCGTCGAAACGGACAGCTACGTTGCCGTGCAGCTTCTTGAACAGCAGAAAACCCTCGACTTTGACAGCCTGAAATCTATGGCTGAAAAGGTCGAGGGGTCTTTCGTCTTTACGATACTTGATAAAGAGAACGCTATCTGGTTCGTAGTTGGGGACAATCCACTGTGCGTGATGTTCTATGATGGCTTCTTGATTTACGCCTCCACGCAGGAAATCCTCTGCAAAACAATCAAAAAGCTGCGACTGAAAGCGCCCACTGATATTCTCGAACCGCAGGAGGGCGAAATCATGAAAATCGACCGCACCGGTCGTATCACTACCGGCACCTTCACGCCGCACACGACGTACGAGCACTGGTGGCGAAAATATCCGTTCTACCGCAGCTATTATGAGGACACGCCGACCAGTTATGACGATCTGTTCAGCGTAGCGAAGGCGTTCGGCGTAACCGCAGACGAGGTGCAGGCTCTGCTCGACTACGGCTGTTCCGAGGAGGAAATCGAAGAAATGCTGTACGACCCTGAACTCTTTCACGAAATGACCGGCGAACTGCTTTATGCGTACTGAGGGAAGACGGTGATTTCATGGACGTAACTAAAGTCGTTCTCGGTGTGATGACGGTAATCGGCCTGCTGGCTGATCTGCTGTCAGATGATGATTGAACGCAAAAATACCGACTCATCAAGAGCCGGTATTTTTTGAGCATGTCAATAGAGTATACCCATATGAAATAACAAGAAAGTATGTCAATAGGGTCGTTTTCCGACTTTTGCAATATGTCAAAATGTACAGCGACCCTATTGACACCCATAATGTTTCAAGGGTATTTCGCATTAATTTTATGCAGGCAATCCTGTAAAGTTGCGCTGCCGTTATAGATGGCAAGGCACATTGCGCGTATTTCATCGGTCATCTCCAATCCTTCCATGCGGCAGGACATGGCAATGTTATCAAGAATTTCAGTAATGGTTTGCTGTGTATTCGGCATAGTAATCACTTCCTGCTGTTAGTTTACCATAATTATCGTTATGGAGAAGGGGGAAAAGAAATGAAAATTGGCTATATTCGTGTCAACACCGAGGAGCAGAACACCGCTCGACAGGAGGTGTTGCTGCAGGAACTCGGCGTTGACGAAGTATTCATCGACAAGGCCAGCGGCAAGAACGCCGACCGCCCGGAACTGACTCGCATGATGAACTACGTCCGGCGCGGTGATACCGTGATTGTCGAGTCGATCAGTCGTTTCGCAAGAAATACGCGCGACCTGCTCGACCTTGTGGAGCGGCTGACCGAAAAGCAGGTGGAATTTGTAAGCCGCAAGGAGGCCATCGACACGACCACACCAACCGGCAAGTTCATGCTCACCGTATTCGTGGCTATTGCAGAACTGGAGCGCGAGTACATCTTGCAGCGTCAGCGCGAAGGCATCGCAATTGCTAAGGCAGAGGGCAAGTACACCGGCCGTAAACCAATACCTCTGCCGGACAACTTCGAGCGGGTGGTCGCTCGCTGGCGTGCAGGAGAAATCACTGCCACGGAGGCCATGCGGCAGACTGGAATGAAACCTAATACTTTCTATCGTAGGTGTTCTAAAGCTTCTCCTACTCCTAAATGTACGAAATCCATATGATGTATTCCGTACAACAGGAATACCGGAAAACACAAATACTCGATAAAATCTCTTAACCGTTTCGTCAAACAAGATAAAAACAGCTAGGTCTCCCATGGTTGAGAAACCCAGCGTAGCGGTACAGCATGGTAACCAGCTGCTCGTGGGTAATGTTGACAGTCGGGTTGATGCCGTCAGACACGCCGTTCGCCTTCGCCCAATCCATGCCAGTGTCCGATACCACGGCGTGCTATTTGCGGTGTCCTCGCCTGCGTAGCGTGCGAGAACGGTCATCAGTATGCCTCGGGTAGTTGACGTGCTCGGCGCGAACTTGTTATCGTTGTCAGCGTTGCAGGTGCATAAAGCAGAACTGCCCGGTCATTGGTATGACCGGGCAGTGTCTTTGAGGGGATGAAAAGGTGAAAGATGTATTTTAGATCAGTTCACAGAAGCCTTGCTGCGCTTGCGCTCCTCCAACTCCTTCTGAATCTGCGGGAACTGCTTGTCCAGCTTGAACAGCCATGCCAGAACAATGAGGATCAGATAAATCGCGATCGGCGCAACGATGAAGATAATACGGATGCAGCTTACAGCGCTTGCGGTCTGCACTTCTGCCATGCCGTTGTAGCCGCACATTGTGAGCAGGCCACCGAATGCCGCAGTGCCCAGACCGCTGCCAATCTTCTGACCAACGCCGTTTGCCGTAACATTGATCGCCTGCGTGCGTACGCCGGTTTTCCACTCGCCGTACTCGACCGTATCAGCGAGCATGCCGTAGATAACGCTGCTGAATGCGCCGAAGCCGATACCGCGCAGACCCATCGAAATGATGAACGGGACGCCGGATGCATAAACGAGCGAGATCAGCGAGCCAAGCAGCATGGATACGCCGCTCAGAATAGCGAGCGTGCGCTTGGAAGCGCCCTTGTCCAACGCGATCGGGACAAGAAGCATCACAACGAGTGCGGGAAAATGATGGTACATGATAATGTTGCCGACAAGCTTAGCGTCATTCAGAATATACTTGGCATAGTATACGCCGACCGTCAGTGTGGTCACCTGGTGCAGAACGCAGCAGAACTGCATTGCAAGAACAGAGAACCAGTACTTGTTGTGCATCAGCGCTTTCAGGCCGACAAGAAGAGGAACATCTTCGCCGTTCTCGCCGCCGCTGGTTACGGTCTCGCGAGTGGTCATGTAAACGATAGCAAAGACGATCGCGGCGATGGTGCCGAGAATGGCCGCCAGCTTGATCCATGCGCGCTGACCGCCGCCCAACGCGTCAATAATGTTCATGAACTTCAGTGAAAGAACGGTCTGCGTTGCTGCTGCAATGAAAAGACGCACTGCATAACAGGAGGAGCGGCTGTTGCGGTCGTTAGTCATGTAAGTCGGCAGAGCGCTCATTGCGGCGTTTGCCATGGTGTAGACAACGCTCTGAATGACGTTATAGGAAACGAAAATGTAAATCAGCTTGCCCCACTCGCCACAGTCCGGGACTGTGAACATAGCGATATAGGAGATGCCGAGGGGAATGGCGATGCGCAGAATCCACGGACGGGCAGAGCCGCTCTTTGCGTGGGTATGCTCGACGATATTTCCGGCGATGATATCACTGAAACCGTCGAAAATACGGCTGATCAGAATGATCGTACCGACGGCGGCGGCGTTGACGCCGATGACATCGGTGTAGAAAAATACAAGAAACGAGCAGAAGATGGTATACATCGGGTTGCAGGCGATTTCGGTAATGCCGTAAGAAACCTTTTCACCGAATGAAACCACACGATTGCTGTCGGTGCTTACGCTTTTCATGTTAGCTGTCCTCCTTATCATGATAAACAATACTGCTGTCTACGCGCGAAAAACGGGAGAAAAACTCGTCCCAGATGCGGCGGGACATCTCTATCGTGGTTGCGTGCGGCATATCCTGTACACGGGTGAAGCCGACGAGCGGCATGTCGTCTTTTCGATAAATCAGATCATCCCAGCGCATTTCATAGGTGTGCCAGCCGACTGTCCAGTCCTGCACGTGAGCCGGCTCGATATGGTTCAGCCTGCGCCATGCTTCGAGGGTATAGGCTGTGCGGTTGCCGTCTGCCGGACGGTCCGGAACGAGAAAGGCTTCCTCGCTGCCGCCGAACATCCAGACGGGGAGCAAGGTGTCCTTTCGTGCTGCGACCTCAGGCAGGGACAGAGGCTCCTGTTCCAGATCGCTGAACAGAATGCCCGAGCAAGGCGCAATCGCCGCAAAATATTCCGGCATAGCCAGGCCGAGCATCTGCACCATAAGAGAACCGAGAGAATGTCCAGTGACAAAAATGCGGCTGCGGTCGATCGGATAATCGTCTGCGGTTCGCTCGATCAGATACCGGAAAAACGGGTATTCCTCAGGCTGCGTGTCCTTGTGGAAGATGTTCCAGGCAGGCAGGGGCAGATTATCACTGCTGCAGTAGGCATTTTCTACACACATCTGACCATAGCCTGCGGTCGGGTAAACAACCACAAAGCCGTTTTCGTCAGCGATACGGTTCCAGCCGGAGTTTTCCATGTAAATGGCGCCGTTGCAGGTATAGCCATGGCAGGCAAAGACCAGCGGAACCGGGACTTCGGGATGCTGACGGACTGCCTCCGGCACATATACATACCATTCGCGCAGCCAGCCATCTACCTTTTCCATGTGATATTCCACATGACGGTTGCAAAGCGGATCGTCATACATGCGCAGATTTCCGCCGGGGTCACCCATCCAGCGGCGGTGACGGCTGAGAAAACCGTTCCAGATGCGGTGCAGCATGGCGTCTCCGGCCGCTTCCGAACAGCCGGAAAGTGTACTCGACCAGACTTCATATGCTGCAATATCGTTGTTTTGTGGATGCTCCAGCGGTGTAAGACGCCGATAGGCAATCGTGTCTTGTGTCAGCTGTGTGCTGTAATCTGAACGGATGCTGTACTTCCAGTACTGCACAGCTGTCTTGTCCTGTGTTCGATCTGCGATTACCCATGCCGGGAGCGGAATATCGCTTTTCAGAAAGCCGCAGCGATGTTCGGTATCTTCGAAGCCATCCAGATTGAGACAGTCATCCACAGCCGCCGCCTGTGCATAAGCCGGGGAAACCGCGGAGTCGATCGTACATACGCCGGCATAGATCGCCGGGTTCCACATGGCAGCCATCTGCGCAATCGTTGCCCCTTCTCCGCAGCCATATAGGTACAGCCCGGACTCATGAATATTGAACCAGTGACGGTCGCTCAGCTCACGGAAAACCGCTTCGACATAGGCAACGTCTCCACTGGTGCAGCCATACGGCTCGTCTGTGTGCCATTCGCCTGCGAGCGGTTCGAGAAAGAACAGAACCGGCTTACTGCGTTCAGGTTCAGCTTCCGCAAGCCATTTCCAGTTCGTTTTCTCAAGCACATCATCTGCCGTCCAGCCGGACGGGGGCAGGATGAAAATGCCTGCCGCGGCTTCGCGGCAGCGGCGCGGAATATGCACGAGAAATCGGCGCTTTCTGCCCGCTGTTTCCACCCACCGCTCAAACGTACCCTGCTTTGCCACCTGAAGCGGATGTGCAGGATCGAATGAGAGATTTACATTCTGATACATGTTACCACCTTTTTTGTTTCAACTTCCAACTGTCTGCAAACATTGTTGATGGTTATTATTATAAGGAATTTAAAGGAGAACAAAACAAAGATTATGTCATAAAATACATAATTTCATTTCTATATTTGCAGGAAGTACGAAAAAACAAAAAGAATAGGATAGAAAATGACGATTTATAAAACAGAATATAAATAAAATATCTGCAACAGAATAGTTTCCGAAGAAACACATCCCGTTGCAGATGTCAATTCGAGATAGGGCAGCGGCCTATCCGTTATTCAGTTCGATAATAAATAACTGCACTTCATGAGGCTGTAATCTGCTCTGCAGGACAAATTCACCCTTCTCATCCGGGCAAAGCAGAGTGGAACGATAGCCGGGTTCGGACGCGCGGTGCAGCTGCTCCACATCTGCGACAGAAAGATCGTTCGGTGCGCCCCAGCGCAGCCACTGATCAAACGAGGAGCCATGTTCTCTGTCGATGATAAACTGCTGCATGCGGTGAGGCTGCGGTACAAGGCTGTTTAGCTGTATACGGACATCCATTACGTTGCTGGTCCGGAATACGCGGTATGCCTCTTCCGGATATTCCAGTTTTCGATAGCGATGACGGTACAGACTGTCATAGTCGCAATAGTGAAACAGCAAAATTTGCAGCTGCCTTGCACTTCGGGTCACGAGATACCAGTCGCCACTGTATAAGACCTGATCGCCTGTACTGTGCAGCAAGTTCAGAGCCTGCCATCCTGCCTTTGGGATTCCATTGAAGGTGAACAGCCCGTATCCACCGTGGAAAAGGCGGTTGAAGGGACCGCGTTCCTCGATGAAATCCGTCAGAAGCCAGTATCCGAATGCTTCCACAGAGTCGTAATTCTCTGCGATGCTGTGGCACAGCCATGCGGCCTTGTAGCAGGTATCACCGGACAGGTCGCGCTGCCATATGGTCGAGTTGCATTCCTCCAGCCAGATAGGAGTGTGTTCACGGTCGACAGCGCGCATCAGCTGACACAGCCGAGTGCACAGGTTGCGCGTGAAGTGACGGTCGCCGCTCAGCGTTGTCGGCAAGAAATCCTGTGAAATGGAAGTGTTCATGAATTCCATGTCATCTTCCACATTCTGATGCGGATAATCCTGCGTTGTGATAAAATCCGGAAAGCAGCCGTGGTCTTCGGCAAAGCGAAAGAAATCCGGCAGAATATCCGCCGCCCAGACGATGCTTGCAAAACCGCCGGGACCGCCGAACTGAAGAAGGGGATCGACCGATTTCACCGCCTGCCAGGTTGACTGATAATGTGTGTAGAATTCGTCGAAGGTTACTTCGGTGAACACCGGCACATGGATGCCCATCGTTGTGAATTTCCATGTCCGCACGGTATCAAGGCCGTAGCGCGTGATCCAGTGCTGAATACTGCCGGAGACGAGCTGCTGCCATTTCTCCTGCTGCGCCGCAACGGAATAGTTGCTGCTGCGGCTGAGAACAAAAATATCGTATTTTTTTAAGGCTGACGGCATAAGGCCAAGCTCGATATACAGTTTGAAGCCCTGCGAAATCAGAAAGTCGGTCAGCAGATCGGCATACAGAAAATTGAGTACCGGCTGTCCTTCGCTGTTTTCCTGATAAATCTGTATGTTGTCATCGAAAATACCGTGAAAACGAATATACTCAAAGCCAATCTCCTGCTGTGCGCGCATGATCTGCTGCTGTACCGAAGCGAGCAGTCCCTCGCGGGCGTATCCGAAATTTAAGAGCTTCTGCCAGATTGGGCGTATGGATCTGCCCTCAGCGGACGCGTTGATCTGGAGGGGATACAGCGTTTTCTCTGTGGCAGAGATGCGGTCATCGTCCAGCGGAAGATACTTGAACAGTGCGGCAAAATCACCGGCTTCGGTTTGCATGTTGGGGAGCAGGACATCCGGCTGCTGATTTTTACGCTGCTCTTCCAGATCCTTTGCATACTGCTTCGGCGTAACGCCAAACTGCTGCTTGAACTTGCGGATAAAAGCGGACGAGTTAGGAAAGCCTGCCTGCAGAGCCACATCCGTGACGGAACAGTGGTCCTCGCGAAGCATCGTAAGCGCGTGGTGAATACGAATGCTGCCGATATAGTCGGTGATCGTCATATGGATGTGTCTGCTGAAAAATCGGGACAGGTAATTCGGACTGACATGGACCTGCTCTGCCAGCTCGGGCACGGAAATATCCTCGTTCCAGCGGCTGTGGATAAGCTTCAATACCTGCGTGATACGATCCATCGAGGTGCTGGGCAGATGTTCTCCAGCGTCACTTTTTTCAGCGTGGAAATTCTGCTCCAGAAACTGAAAAAACTGCATGACAGCAGCGTTTAGTACCTGCTTTGGCGCTCGGTTGAAGTACAGCGAGACGATCTTGGCAAACAGACGGCGCAGCTCATCGCAGATTGTCTGCGGTGAGGCCTGCGCATCGACCGCCAGACAATCCCATGCGCTGTTCGTAAAGCCGGACAGCCGGATATAATCCTGCGGAATGTACACCATCAGCGCCTTACTATCTGCAAAGCAGGAAATTTGACACAGTTCGAGCGGATGGATGAGACAAAAGCCAGCCGGTGACAGCGTGTGCGTCTGACCGTGCAGAAGGGCGCTGACCGTTCCGCGCATGACGAAAACGAAGCGCACGCCGCTGCTCCACAGCAGATACGGCTGATCTTCGTGCAGTATGCTGAGTGTTATCTCATGGTTGTCATTAAAGTCCAGCGTCACGTCATTCACATCCTCTTATCATCTGGTATGTTAAGAGTATTATAGCCTTATTTGCACTGAAAGACAATATATCTCACAGGCGCTTTCCGTTAAGCAGTGAAAACAGCACAGCCGAAGCTGTGCTGTTTGTCTGTATAGGCTTTACTTACCCATCTCGCAGAAGCGCATAAGAATTGCAGCAACCTCAGCGCGGGTTGCGTTATTCTTCGGGTTGAGCTTGCCATTGGAGCCGTTTACGATGCCATTCTCGACAGCCCCCACTGCATCGCGCTGACAGCATAGCTGCTGACGGTGCTTGCGTCCGTGAAGCTGTCCAATGAACCGTTTGCGGCCGGAGAACCAGCGTAGCGATACAGCATGGTGACAAGCTGCTCGCGGGTAATGTTGATGGTCGGGTTGGTGCCGTCGGAAACGCCATTCGCCTTGGCCCAATCCATGCCAGCCTGGTACCACGGAATGCTGTTCGTGGTGTCCTGACCAGCATAACGCGCCAGTACAGTCATCAGCATACCACGAGTGGTCGAGCTACTCGGCGAGAACTTGTTATCGCCGGTGCCACTCATCAGGCCCTTATCGGTGACGTACTGAATTGCGTCGTTGTACCATGCGGAAGACGCAACGTCAACGTAGCCGGTAGTGGACGGCTTCTCATCAGCAACCTTGGTGAAAGTTGGGGGAACCGTTACCTTGCTGTCCGGCATGGTGAAGGTGTACTTGCCGTTGCCCTTGCTGTCGGTTACGGTCAGCTTGCCGAGTTCGTAACCAGCGTCCGGAGTTACCGTGATGGCTACCGTGTCACCCTTCTTCGCGGTAGACTTATCCGCCGAGACCGAACCATTATCCGACTTACCGGATGTAGAAACCGCATTCGCAGACGAGCTACCCGCGGACGAACCGCCGCCAGAGGACGAACGTGCGGAGACCGTCAACAAAATTGCCAACACCATCGGTCCAGTAACCTCTGGAGTTGATCTTGAACTCATCTGCATGTCCGCCCTTAAAGTTGATACTTCCGATGCAGGAACTTGCATTGTCGCCAACGAAGCCGAACGAGCCATTTCCCACCGTCAGTGAACCGCTTTCAACGACAAGTTTCTCGAGACGGCCGTCAGTGCCACTGTCCTTGACGGTCAAATTGCCTTTATCGCCGTCTGCCTTGCCTACCGTGACCGTTACCGAGTCCTCGCTAACGCTGCTCATATCGCACCCGTTTAGGTCAAGGATATACGGTCCGCCAGTGACATAGATGGTGTGACCGTTCGTGACATCTTTCATCAGCGTGACGGTACCGTCTTGGTTTTCGTCAGTGAAGGCGTCATCAATGGCCTTATAATAGCGTGTTTGGCCATCGGCCTCGACCTTGACAACAGCATCTTCTTCGGTCACTTCACCGTCCCCAGACGCTGCATCACCTGCTTCAAGGTCAAAAGACGCATGATCACTGGATTCGGTGTCCTATTCTTCAACGTTATTGTCGATGTCTCCATCTCCCTCGGTATCATTACCGATAGAGGTTTCAATTCTTTCGCCGTCTAACGTGTCCGGCTCCTCTGCCAGCGCCGATGTCGACAGCAGGGTCAGACAGAACGCCAGCACAAGAAACAGACTTGTAATGCGTTTCCTCATGTGTTTCCTTCTTTACATAATGGTCAGATTTTTCCACACCTGCCTGACCATAGCGGGCAAAGCCTACAGTTTTGTAGAAAGGTATCATACCGTGGGTACCACGGTATGAGGGGTGCACCCCTCGCCATAAGCCTTTCGATATTTTTCTGCATAAACTACCAAGATAAGTATAACAACCTTTTCGGTATGTGTAAATCATCCCAAAGTATGAGAGTGCCAGTTTCTTGCAGTCGTTTACGCACCCTTTCAAGCTACATATAGCAATTCAAAGGGGCACCTATACTTAGCCGGAAAAGTGTATGCAGGCGGACTAAAAAGTACTCGATACGCATACGACTTCTCCCGCAACTGATTGTGAGAAAGGCACTCACCAGACTATCAAACCTCATAAAACAGCAGTAAGGGCATGCGTGTGCATGCCCTTTGTTTGTTCTCTTCTATCCTATTCGGAGTGACACAGAAATTCACTTCATTAATTGTATTGCTGTTTTATTACGCTATTTATTCTTTACTTTTGGAAGCATGAACTGCAAAACAGCCATATCCCACAATTTCGTTCGCGCCTTATCAAGAATACAATCCTGCCAGACATTTTCAAGTATCAATGTCTTTAACTCTCCACTGTATTTCCTCATCCGTCGTTCTCGAATACCCTCATCTCGAGCAGCTTGTATCGGGAAAAATCCATCCCATATGCATATATCGTTGGGAATTTCCCAGTCTTTGAAATACCTTATCCTATATTGGACGAATTTTATTCTTTCCTCTCTGGTTGTTTCCGGATTGATCCACAACTTCTGATATTCGTCTACACGTGTTTTTTTCATTTCTTTCGCAAACATCGGTGTACAAGGGGTACAAACGAGATAAAATAGAAATGAGGGGCGATAG